>Ga0213836_100122_pt1 | contig 78135 bp, 68 predicted proteins | sample SWPATP03_FD_160578 | JGI IMG/M metagenome (GOLD analysis project Ga0213836, IMG submission 160578) | Coastal seawater microbial communities from Marineland, Florida, United States - SWPA TP0 #3 | ecosystem: Environmental > Aquatic > Marine > Coastal | place: USA: Florida | collected 2016-08-05
GCGACCACCTTGAACGGGCCGGACCCCGCATAGCCGGTCTTCATCCACTCATTGCCGAAATCGGTGTCGAATTTGTATTCGGCCGTCGGGGTGACGGATTTCGCATGCTCCATCACCACCTTCTTGTCGACCACCGCGGTCACTGTTGCGGTCAGCACGTTGAGCACGAAGCTCGGCGCATAGGCCTTGTCGACCACGAAGGTAAACGTGTCGGCGCCGGATGCCTTCGCCTTTTCGGTGACGTTGTCAGCCTTCAGGCCGAACTGGGTCAGAAGGAACGCCGGCGACTTGTCGAGCTTCACGGCGCGCTCGAACGAGAAGGCGACGTCTTCTGCGGTGATCGGGTTGCCGGACGCAAATTTCAGGTTGGGCTTCAGCTTGAACGTATAGGTCATGCCATCGTCGGACACCGTCCAGCTGTCTGCGAGATCGCCGATCACCTTCGACGTGTCGGACGGATCGAGCGTCACCAGCTTGCTATAGCTGTTGGCGGTCACTTCGGCCGCCGAAAGCTCGAAGGCTTCGCCCGGATCGATGCTGATAATGTCGTCGATCGCAAAGCCCTCGACCAGCGTATCGGCCGGCGTCGCGGCCATCGCCGCGCTTGAAAGACCATAGGGCGCGGCAAACGAAAGCAGCGACAGCGCTGCGGTCGCCGACAGCATTCGAAGAGTGTGGGAGCGAAGATGAAGCATGTGATTTCCCCTGTTCCGTACGTTGCGGAAGCCTGTTTCTAACCCGTTCGAAGCCCGTCTTCCGAGCCTATTCCTGCCAAGCCTTGCCCAGAACCCTCAACCAGTTTTCACGGCAAAGCTTTGCGAGATCCTCGTCAGCGTATCCCTCAGTTTTGAGGGCCGCAACCAGATTTTGATTGCCTGCAGCATCGCTGATCTGCTGCGGTATCGTGGCGCCGTCGAAGTCCGATCCGAGCGCCACGCTGTCGATCCCCATCCGCTCGACCATGTAGTTGATGTGGCGCACCATGTCGGAAAGCGGGGTCGCCGCATCGTCGCGCCCGTCGGGCCGCAGCATGGTCACCGCATAGTTCAGCCCGGCCAGACCTCCGCTTTCCTTGATCGCGTCCATCTGCCTGTCCGTCAGGTTGCGGGCGACCGGCGTCAGCGCATGCGCGTTGGAATGGCTGGCGATCAGCGGTTGGTCGCTGGTCTTCGCCACATCCCAGAACCCCTTCTCGGTGATATGCGAAAGGTCGATCGCGATCCCGAGCCGGTTGCATTCGCGAACCAGCCGGAAGCCCGCATCGGTCAGCCCCGGCCCCGTATCGGTCGTCATCGGAAACGCGAAGGGCACGCCATGGCCAAAGATGTTGTGGCGGCTCCAGACGGGACCGAGCGACCGCAGGCCCGCCGCATGGAACACGTCGAGATTGACAAGATCCGCATCGATCGCCTCGCAGCCCTCCATATGCATCACGGCGGCAAAGACGCCGTCCTCGATCGCCTTGCGGATCTGCGCAACCGACCGGCACAACCGCCAAGCCCCGGCCCGGTCGAGCCGCAGCGCGATGGAGGCCATTTCCAGCGCGATATCCAGCGACGGCGCATAATCGAGCGGCGCTGCCAGCGGCGTCGCATAATGTCCGTCCGCATCCGGATCCGATAAAACCAAATCGCCCGAGGGAATGTAGATGGCACAAAGTCCACCCACGAGACCGCCCTTTTTCGCGCGCGGCGCATCAATATGCCCCCCCGCCGTCCCCCCTGCAAACTCCGCCACCGGATCCCCACCAGCCTTCATGTTCCGCCAGAGCCGCAAAAGCACATCGTTATGGCCGTCGAACACCAATTGCATGATTTCATTCCCGATATCGTGATTGTCAGAAGCGGTGGGTGATCGCGATCCTATCCCGCCGGCCGTGTTTCGCAAGTTGGAAATGCGCTCAGACGCACCTGTCGAAATAACAGCCCGATCAAGAGCTCCCCGCATTGCGGACGCGATGGCACTGGATTCCTGTGACAAGCTCCCTCATCACTTTGCTCGTCACAGGAACCCAGCCGCGCGAAGTCCTTCGCGTGAGAGAACGCTTTTTGGACTGACGTCACAAACCCCACAACCCCTCACCCGCCGTCACCAGCATCGGCGTCCCGAACACTCCCACGACCTTCTCCCGCCACTCGGCGCCATACCCGCCGAGCCTGTCATGCCAGCGCACCGATTGCAGCATCGCCGCCCCGATCGCGACGGGCTCGATGCCCTGCGACGCCAGCAGCGTCAGACCGGCGACGATGGAGGTGCCGGAGGAGATCACGTCGTCCACCAGCACCACGCGCTTTCCCTTGATCAGCGGCAGCATGCGCGGATCGACATAGAGGCGTTTCACCTGGTCGGGTGTGGTGATCGACGACAGCGGCACAGACATCGTCTCGTCGTACCAAAATTTCCTGGAGGTCCCGAGAGGAACGTAGCGCGGCAATCCCAGCGCGCGGGCGACGGCTGAGGCGAGCGTCAGGCCAAGCGTCGGCAGGCCGACGATCACCTCGGGGCGGTAGGGTTCGAGTTTCTTTGCGAGATCCGCCGCCAGCGCATCCTGCACCTCGAAACTCGCCTGGTTGATGATCAGCGAGGCGAGTGCGTGTTTGCCGTCGGCGAGCGGCCGGATCGGCAGGCGCAGCTGTCGCCCGTCATCGAGGCTGACGGGAAAGAACCCAGAAAACGGCGCCTCGCAAGAAAACGTGCCCGCCGTATGCATCTCCTGCCAGAAGTCGTGCGGCTGCATGAACGCCCCTTATCCGAGAATTTCGAGAACGGGGCTTTCCAGCACCTTGCCTGTTGCGACATCGGCGATGCCCCTGTCTGTCTGGTGCGGACCGGGATTGCAGGCAAGCGTTGCGCCGAAGCAGGCCTTGAACACGAGATAGGGCGGCGTCCAGTCGACGATACCGTCCATCGCGGCGCGGATGGCCCGAAAGCCGTTGGCCACCTCTTCCATCGGCGCTTCCGAGACAAGGCCGGAAAGCGGCAGCGGCAGCAGCACCTCCACCTTGCCGTTGATCGCCACCGCCATGCCGCCGCCGGCAGAAATCACCGCATTGGCGGCAGCGGCCATATCGACCGGATCGGCGCCGAACACGGTGAGGTTATGGCTGTCATGCGCAAGCGTGGTGGCAAACGCGCCGCGCCATCTGCCCCAGCCGGTGAGGAACCCGACGCGGGTGCGGCAGTCCGCCCGGCCATGCCGGTGGGTCACGGCAATCAGCGTCGCACCCTCAGGCGGCACCAATAAACCATCGACGACATCGGCATCCGCTGTCCCCCAGCGGGTAAACCGTGGCCGGTCGATCGTGGCAAGGCGCACCTTCGTGCCCTCCGACCGAACCCGGAAATCGTCTGCCTGCAAAGGCTTGAGCTTGACCGAAGCCGTCAGCGGGGCCGGATCGGTCGGTTTGATCTCGACCGAAACCGCTCCGCGGCAGCCAACTTCCGTACCGCTGGCCAGCACATGCCGGGCGCGAAATTCCGTGAGATCGTCGAAGATGGCGATATCGGCACGACGCCCGGCGGCAATCAGGCCGAGATCGGCGCGTCCGATGCGCTGGGCCGCGTTCAGCGTTGCGGCCTGAAGCGCCCATTCCGGCTTCATGCCGTAGCGCACCAGCCTGCGCACCACATCGTCCAGCCCGCCGCCATCGACGAGATCGTCGGGAAACACGTCGTCGGTGCAGAGCGTCAGCGTCTGCGGCAGACGGCCGAGTTCGCCAAGCGCTGCGACGAACTCCGGCAGAAGATGGTCATGGCTGCCGCGCAGCTCCACCGTCAGTCCGGCGCGCAGCTTGGCGATCAGGTCGGCGCCGGAAACAAGCTCGTGGTCGGAGGTGATGCCGGATGCCATGAAGGCATTGAGATCCGCATCGGCAAGACCGCGGGCATGGCCGCAGACCAGCTTTTCCGCAGCCAGCGCCACTTGCACGATCTCGCTCATGCGCGGGTCGCGATCGATTACGCCGCGCATGTTCATCACTTCGGCCAGACCGGCGATCTTCGGCCAGTAAAGCATTTCCTCGATCGCATCGGCTTCGAAACTGGCGCCCGCCATTTCGAGCCCCGGTGCAGACGGTACGCAGGACGGCGTAAGAACCAGGCACCGCAGCGGCAGGCACTTCACCGCCTCGACCGCCCAGCGCACGCCATCGACACCGTTGACGTTGCCGAATTCGTGCGGATCCCACACGACGGTGGTGACGCCGCGCGGCAGCACGGTTTGCGCATAGGTGGCCGGCGTCACCATCGAGCTTTCGATATGCATATGCGTATCGATCAGCCCCGGCGACACGAAGGCACCGCCGGCATCGATCACCCGGTCGGCATCGCTGCGGCTAGCAGGCGCGTGGACGCTGGCAATCAGCGGTCCGACAATGCCGATATCGGCCGCGCGCAACTCGCCCGTCACCATGTCGACAAGGGTGCCGCCGGTGATCAGGATGTCAAAAGGCGCATCACCGCGGGCAGCGATCACTGCCCGGTCGCGCAAGCCCGCATCGGTAAACCCGTAGATGTCAGTCACGATGGTCTTCATCTCGCCGCTCATCACCACGTTGCCTCCGCCTTGAGGGTTTCAAGGATCGTATCGCGCGCCTTTTCGACGTCTATCTCGGCCGCATAGGATCCGTTGAAACCGCTAACCTTGGCCGCCCGGGTTTCCACCACGGTCCGCCCACGCGTCACGGTACCGGCGGTTTCCATGTCGATGCGCGCCTCGCGCCAGGTGACGTGATCCGGATAGGCGAAGGCGAAAGCGGCAACCGCATCGTAAAGCGCCATCGCCGGCCGGCCGCGGCTGGTGGCGATCTCGACGAAGCCGGCCAGAAGATCGGCCACCAGCGTCGCATTGCGTCCGCCGGCAGCGCGGATCGGCGCCACGTCATCCGGAAAGCACAGAACCTTGCGGCAGATATCGAGATCGACCATCCTGAGCGGGATCTGGTGCGCAAGCACGATGGCCACCGCTTCTGGATCGGCATAGGCGTTGAATTCGGCAGATGCTGTCTGATTTCCGGCCGTCAGGCTGCCGCCCATCCAGGTGAGATCGGTGATCTTGGCGGCAAGATCCGGCCGTGCCAGCGCAACGGCTGCGATATTGGTGAGCGGCCCCATTGCAAGGATCCGGCGCGCGTCGCCGTCGCTCTTTTCCAGCCACCGGCACAGCGCCTCGAATGCATCGTCGTGAAATGTGTCGGGCATGTCCGGCAGGTGCAGACCGGTGCTTGGCATGCCTTCATCGCCCAGCACGTCCTGCGCCGTTTCAAGCATGCCCATCACCGGAAAGGCGCGGCCCGCGTGAACCGGGAACGGCCACACGAACGCCGCACAGGCACCGGCCGCATTGCTGCGAACACGTTCAATCGGTGCATTGCCGAACACAAGCGAAACCCCGTCCACGCCGAGGCCCGCATGCGCCGCGACCATGATCGCCGCGATGTCGTCGAACCCCATATCGGTATCGATCCAGATGCCCATGGCTATATCTCCTCAGGCAATGCGCGAAAGGTGCGCGGCCTTGTGTACCGGCAAGTCGAAGGACAGGTCCGAGCCGGACACATGCACCGGTTCGGAGGCATCCACCTCAGCCTTGATCGGACCGAGCGCGCTGTCCAGCAAATATTCGCGGGAATGGCCGGCAAACGATGTGCCGCGCACGGTTCCGCGAAACGGGCCGGTTCCAAGCGTCACCATGCGCGGACGCCAGGCGAGACCGACAGCCGAAGGTGCGTCGCTGCCCGGTGCGACCGAGAGCGGAACGCTGCCATTTTCCGTCTTCAGCGCACCGTCCTCGAGCTTGAAGATGTTCTCGAACCCGACGAAATCCGCCACGAAAGAGGACGTCGGCCGGTTGTAGATATCTTCAGGCGTGCCGATCTGCTCGATCGCGCCGTTCTTCATGACGACGATCCGGTCGGCAAGCGACAGGGCTTCCGCCTGGTCGTGGGTGACGAAGATCATCGTCACGCCGGTTTCGCGCTGGACGCGCTGCAATTCGGTGCGCATTTCCAGCCGCAGCCGTGCGTCGAGATTGGAGAGCGGCTCGTCAAGTAGCAGAACCTTCGGCTCCATCACCATGGAGCGCGCGAGGGCCACGCGCTGCTGCTGGCCGCCGGAAAGCTCGGCCGGCTTGCGGTCGGCAAATTTCGCCAACCCGACGGAGGCGATGCCGGACTGCACCTTGGCATCCAGTTCGGCGCCCTTCATGCCCTTCAGCCGCAACCCGAAGGCAACGTTTTCGTAGACGGAGAGATGCGGGAACAGTGCGTAGGACTGGAACACCAGCCCGACGGCACGCTTGTTCGGCGCCGTGCGCGTCATGTCCTCGCCGTCGAGAATGACCTTGCCGGATTTCACCGGCAACAGCCCGGCGATTGCCCGCATGGTCGTCGTCTTGCCGCAGCCGGAGGGGCCGAGTAGCGCGATGAGTTCGCCACGCCGGACCGACAGGTCGAGATCGGCAACGGCCACGCTGTCGCCATAGGCAAGCGTCAGCTTTTCAAGCGAGAGATAGGATTGATCACACATAGCGGGAAAATCCGAGAAAGCGTTCAGCAGCAAAAACGATGCCGATGGACAGGAAGGCGAGCAGCGACGAGAGCGCCGCAACCGACGGATCGAAGACGATTTCCATATAGGCCATCATGTCGATCGGCAGCGTGCGCACGCCGGGACCGGACAGGAACAGCGATACGGGCACCTGGTTGAACGAGGTGACGAAGCCGAGGATGAAGGCCGAAAGAATGCCGCCCTTGATGTTGGGCATGACCACCCGGAAGAAGGCACCAAGCCTGGACGAGCCCAAAAGCACCGCCGCTTCCTCGATATCCGAGCGCAGGTTGTCGAGGCTCGCCGAAACGACGCGCACCGCATAGGGCAGGATCAGCGCTGTATGGGCCAGAAAAAGCGCAAGCGTAATGCCGACGCCGAACGGCACGACCACGTAGCGCAGCAGCGAAAGTCCGACGATGATGCCGGGCACGATGATCGGCGCGGAAACGATGGTGCGGATGATTTCCGCCCCCGGCAGCCGGTAACGCGACAGCGCGTAGGATGCGGGAATGCCGAGCACCAGCGCTGCCGCCGTGCCGCCGATGGCCAGAAACATCGACATCGCAAACGAGGCGCGGAAGCTTTCGACCGTGAAGACCTTGACGATCCATTGCAGCGAAAAGCCCTGCGGCGGAAAGGCTAGCGTCTCGCCGGCCGAAAACGACGCCGCGACGATGATCAGGAACGGCCCGATCAGAAAGGTCGCGAGCAGAAACAGGGTGGCGGGGACGAACAGGCTGCGAGCGGTCATCGGGCAGCTCTCCTCTGCGTATTGCGTGCCGTTGCCACCCGCTTCAGGAGAAGGTTGGCGGCAAAGCTCATGACAATCAGGATGCAGGCAATGACGCTTGCGGCGACGAAATTGTTGCTGACGGCAACCTGCTGGTACATCAGCGTTTCCAGCATCAGCACCTTGGAACCGCCAAGGATCGCCGGCGTGATATAGGCGGTGAGGCAACCGGTGAAGACCAGCGTTCCGCCGATCACCAGCCCCTCCTTGGTGAGCGGCAGGATGACCTTCCAGAACACCTGGAACCAGTTGGCGCCGAGCACTCTTGCTGCCGGAACCGCATCCTTCGGCATATTCTCGAGCGCCGAGATCAGTGAGATGATCATCAGCGGCAGGAACAGCTGCAACAGGCCGATAAAGATCGCCGTTTCGGAAAACAGGATGCGCAGCGGCGCCTCGCTGAGCCCCAGCGCCTGGAAGGCCTGGTTGACGATGCCGGTCCGGCCAAGAATGACGATCCAGGCATAGGTGCGCGCAACCGGCGAAATCATCAGCGGCAAAACGACAAGCCCGGTCATCCGTCCCTTGGCGGCGGGCGACAGGCTGACGATGGAAAACGCCGCCGCATATCCGATCACCGCCGAAACCACCGTCACCAGCGCGCCAAGCTTCAGCGTGCGCAGAAACACCGCCTGATTGAGCGGCGAGGAGAAGAACTCGCCGTAAGCCGCAAACGTCCAGCCGCCATCAAGGCTCCTGAACCCATCGGACAGCAGGATCAGCACGGGCACAATAAACACCGCCGCCGCGAAAATCGCGGCAGGCAATGCCAGTGCAAACGCTTCGGCCCGGTTTTGAAACATGCGTAGTCTCCGGTAGTGTCGTCGAACTGTGTCACGTCATCATTCCCGCGCGCTTCGCAGGCCGCGCCCTTTCAGCCCGGAACCCGGGCCGAAAGGTTTGCGGCGCCGCAAGGCGCGCGGTTTGCTGAAGCTTACTGCCCCACCTTGTCGTTCCAGGTCTTGATCCAGCCGGCGCGGTTGTCGAGAGCGATGGCCGAGGGGATGAACTTGAGGCTTTCGGCGGTTGCCTTGCCGAAGGTGAGATTGCCGGCGATCTCGTCGGACACCTTCACCTCGCTGTTGACAGGGCTATCGACCAGCTTTTCGGCAAGCTTGGTCTGAATCTCGGTCGACAGCCAGAAATCCATGAACTGCAGCGCCAGGTCGCGGTTCTTGGAGCCCTTGGTGACAACCATGACATTCATGCCGCCGGCCTGGCCTTCCTTAGGCGTCGCCCATGCCATCGGCAGGCCGAGCTTGGTAAACGGTGCCCAGGCGAAACGCCCGGCGGGCGCTGCCCAGATCTCTTCCTGCTTCATCAGCTGCACCAGCTGTGAGGACTTCTCGTAGAAGGTGACGATCTCGTCCTTGTTCTCGCCGATCGTCGCAATCGGGGCTACAAGATCAGGCGTATCCTTGCCCAGCGCCTGGCCGAGCATATAGAGCGTCGGTGCCGCGCCATTGGTGGTGATGTTCGGAAACGCGATATGGCCGACATATTCCGGCTTGAACAGATCCGCCCAGCTTTCGATCTTCATCTTGTCGGACCGGTAGACGATCGAGTTGGCGTAGAACGTATAGCCGACGCTCTTGCCGTCCTGGTTCGGGTCCTTGGCTATATCATAAAGCGCGTTGAAGCTCTTGAGCTTGGCCGTGTCGATCGTGTCGGTCAGATCCTTGCGGGACGCGGACAGCGCATCGGCCATCGAGACGACGGCCATGTCGATGACCGGATTGGCGTTGTTGGCCTCCATCTTGGCAACCCGCTCGACGCTGTTGCCGGTCTCGACCACCAGCTTGCAGCCGCAGATCGCCTGGAAGGGATCATAGACGATCTGCTTGTATTCGTCCTGCGCCAGCGCATAGACGGAAATGGTCAGCGTCTTTTCCTGGGCCTGGGCAAGGCCTGTCGCGGCAAGCAACAGGGTGGCGGATGCGGTAATCAGGGTCTTCATGGGTCATTCCCTTCCAAGGCTGGGGATGCGGGTGAAAAATCGGGGCTGGAAACGGATGCGGTGGTCTGGCGGGCAACGAGTGTCATCGGCACGCGATCGGTCTTTGCAACGGCTGTGACGCCGACCGTGATGGTCGCGGCATCAGGCTCGGCCGCATCGTCGCCGATCACGCCGACCAGCGCGCCGACGGCAATCTCGGCAATCGCCGCCATATCCTGGCGCACGGTGGTGAGGCCGGGCGAAACCACCGAAGACCAGACGAGATCGTCGAAGCCGGTGACGCTTGCCTGCTGCGGAATGCGAATGCCCGCCTGCTGCAGTTCGGTCAACGCACGCAGCGCATGCAGATCGCTCGTGGCGGCAAAAGCGGTAAAGCCGAGCTCGACCTTCTGCTTGAGACCAAGCGAACAGCCGGCTCCCGCCAGTGCCTCAAGCTTCTCGATCCAGATCGTCTCGAAGCGGGCACCCTTCGGCAGGCGCGACTTCATGCCGCCGATGCGGTCGTTCTGAACGTTCGAAAGTGGATTGGCGCCGATCAGCACGAAATTCCTGTGGCCGAGCCCGACCAGATGATCGGCGACCACCTGCCCACCCTGCCAGTGATCGGAAGAAACCGTGTTGCCTGGAGTCGACGGACTGTCGATGACGGCGACCGGGCAACCGAGGTCGGCAATGCGGGTACCGAGCCGCGGGACGATGACGATACCGTCCACCTGACGCTCGACCAGCCGCTGGATCGCAAGCGTCTGCATCGAATTGTCGCCACGGCTGTCGGCGATCAAAACGCCGTAACCGGCATCGGCCGCGGCATTCTCGATCGCCTGGGCGATCTGCGGGAAAAGCGGATTGGCGATATCGGGAAGCACCAGCCCGATGACGCGGCTGCGCCCCGTGCGAAGCGCCCGCGCCGTCACGCTCGGCACATACCCAAGCTCCTCGGCCTTCGCCTTGATCCTCGCCCCAAGCTCCGGCGAAACCCGCCCCTTGCCCGACAGCGCATTCGAAACGGTCGCCGCCGACACGCCAAGGGCGCTCGCTATCGCACTCATGTTCGAACCGGGGCGGATGGGAGCCATCGAGGCGCTCTGATTAATCGTTTAATCAGAAAAGCAGAAAACGGACGAGGAGTCGAGTCCCGCCGGATGGTTGCAAACTCACGCCCTGGGCGGCCAGAGCGAAAATCCGGCACCACAGCATGGGCTTGGGGCACACCCAGCGTGAAGCAGAGGGCGTGGTCTACAGAGGGGTCAATCCGCGGCCGAAGACATGGCTGGGGTGTCGCCTGCGGTCATGGCGTGCATCGTTGACCGTCGTCCTGTTCGCTCGATCCTCGAAACCCGTTGGCAATATCGGCAAGCGTTACCCCGGCAAACCTCTTGCGCAGCAGCTCCTCTGCTTCGTTGAAGACGTCCGTCAAAGTCCCGTTGACCGCCTGTTCGATCGGACATCCCGGCATGTCGTAAGCGGGCCCAACCGCAAAGATCGACGGTTCTCCGACCGCCCGGTAGATATCGAGAAGCGTCAGTTCCTCGAGAGGACGCGCCAGCGTCCAGCCGCCACCATGCCCTTTTACGGAGCTGACATACCCTTCGTCGCGCAGTCCCGCCATGGTGCGCCGGATGACGACAGGGTTGGCGTCGAGCATCTGCGCGATCATCTCGGATGTCATCGCCCCGTCATGTCGCCCCATATGGATCAACACATGCAACATGCGCGATAGCCGACTGTCCTGCCTCATCCTCTGCTCCCTCTCGTGCTTTCCCCACCGACACTAGCATGATCGTCGTTCACGATACAATCGAAGTGCCATGAGGCTTGACCCATCTTTTCACGACACTTATGTTGTTGCGAGACAGAGGAGAAAATCATGAGCGACACGATCTACGACGTCATCATCATCGGGGGCAGCTACGCCGGCCTGTCGGCAGCGCTTCAACTCGGCCGCGCGCGTCGAAAGGTTCTGATGATCGACGAAGGCCTCAGGCGCAATCGGTTCGCATCCCACTCGCATGGCTTCCTCACCCAGGACCATGTCGATCCCGCTGAAATTGCAGCAGAGGCCCGGTCACAGGTCATGGAGTACCCAACGGTGGATTGGATCTCGGGTCGTGCAGAGACCGTTCAGCGCAACGGTGAGAAAGGCTCCGGAGCGGCTCATGTCACCGTTTTGGTGAGAGACACCCGTTACCGTTCGCGCCGGCTGATCCTGGCGCTGGGCGTACGCGACATTCTTCCCGACATCGCGGGGTTGAAGGAGCGTTGGGGCAAAAGCGTGTTCCATTGCCCCTACTGCCACGGCTACGAACTCAACCAGGGCAAGATTGGCGTCATCGCCGGCTCGGCGCTCTCGATGCACCATGCGCTGATGCTTCCCGATTGGGGACCGACAACCCTGCTTCTCAACCAGGCATTCGAGCCGGATAGAGATCAGCTTCAATCCCTCGCAGCGCGCGGCGTCGTCATCGAGCGCTCCCCCGTGAAGGCCCTCACCGATCACGCCGATGTGCAGCTTGCAGATGGAAGGACCCTGTCTTTCTCCGGCCTGTTCGCGCTTGCTCCCTTCGAGGTCTCCACCTCGATCGCGCAGCAGCTCGGCCTCGACATGGAACAAGGCCCCCTTGGCGCCACCATCAAGACTGATGCGATGAAGGAAACCAGCCTGCCCGGCATCTTCGCCTGCGGCGACGCCGCGCGGCCCATGGCCTCAGTTGCACTCGCGGTCGGCGATGGAAGCCTGGCGGGCGTGGCTGCTCACCGGTCGTTGCTGTTAGCGACCATCAACGATGAATAGGTTCAGGGAGCGACGGATGGATTATGGTGAAGGGGCGAGACGCACCGTTCCGTCACTCTTCACCACCCCACCACCTCCTGCCCATACCGCGCCACCTCCTCCAGCAGCCACTCCCGAAACGCCACCACCGGGCGGAAATCGCGTTTGCTGAGAGGTGCCACCGCATAATAGGCGCTGGGGCTTGTGACTTCGTGCGGGAAGGCTTCGACGAGTTGGCCGCTCGCCAGTTCGCTGTCGATCAGGAACAGCGGCATAAGCGCGACGCCCAGCCCCGCGATCGCTGCCTGCGCAACGCTTGAGAACTGTTCGAAGCGCATCGCCTGGGAGGGTGCCGTGTCGATGCCAAGGCCCGCGAACCAGTGGCTCCAGGCGCCGGGCCGCGATGCCATGTGCAGAAGCGGCAGCCGCAGCAGGTCTTCGCCCGCGCGGATCGGGTGGTTGGCCAGAAACTCCGGCGAGCAGATGGGCGCCACCATTTCGCTCATCAGATAGGTGCACTCGGCCCCCGGCCAGTCGGGCGTACCCACATGGATCGCCATGTCGATGCCCTCGCGGTCGAAATCGAACACCCCGATACGGGTCGCGAAATTCAGCGTCACCTGCGGATGCCGGGCCACGAATTGCGGAATGCGCGGCATTAGCCAGCGGGTGCCGAATGTCGGCAAGATCGCAAGGTTCAGCTGGTCGCCATGCCGTTTGCTCATGGCCGCAAGCGAGGCGGAGCGGATCTGGGAAAGCGCCACGCTGATCGATTTGGCATAGTCCGCCCCGGTCTCGGTCAGCACCACGCCGCGGCTGGTGCGCTCGAACAGCGGCATGCCCAGCTGCTCCTCGAGCCCCGAAACCTGCCGGCTGATGGCGCCTTGCGTCAAGGACAGCTCTTCGGCGGCCGCCGAAAAGCTGCCGAGCCTGGCAACGGAATCGAAGGCGGCAAGCGCCGAGGTGGACGGCAGAAGCTTTCGCGACAGGGTGAGCATGCGCTATGACTATAGATCATGACGGTTTGAGTAAACGGGTCTTGCCCTTGAGCGCCCCACGGCGATAATCGCCATCAACAGAATTGCTGAAATCCGGAGGCCTCAGAAGCATGGCGTTTAACTGGAACGATCCCTTTCTCATCGAAGACCAACTGAGCGACGAAGAGCGGATGATCCGCGATGCGGCCGCAAGCTTTGCCAAGGCCGAACTCGCGCCCCGCATCAACGATGCCTATCTCGACGAGACCACCGACAAGGACCTGTTCAAGCTGATGGGCCAGACCGGCCTTCTCGGCGTGACGCTGCCCGAGGAATACGGCGCCGCCAACGCCTCTTATGTCGCCTATGGCCTCGTCGCCCGCGAGATCGAGCGCATCGACTCTGGCTATCGCTCGATGATGAGCGTCCAGTCCTCGCTGGTGATCTATCCGATCTTCACCTACGGCTCCGACGAGCAGAAACAAAAGTACCTGCCCGGCCTCGTCTCCGGTGATCTGATCGGCTGTTTCGGCCTGACCGAACCGGACGCCGGCTCCGACCCTGGCGGCATGAAGACCCGCGCCGAAAAGATCGAAGGCGGTTATCGCCTGCGCGGCGCAAAAACCTGGATCTCCAACGCACCGATCGCCGACGTCTTCGTCGTCTGGGCGAAATCGGAAGCCCATAACAACGAGATCCGCGGCTTTGTGCTCGAAAAGGGCATGAAGGGTCTTTCCGCCCCGAAGATCGGCGGCAAGCTTTCGCTGCGCGCCTCGATCACAGGCGAAATCGTCATGGACGGCGTCGAAGTGACCGAAGATGCCATCCTGCCCAACGTGTCGGGCCTGAAAGGTCCGTTCGGCTGCCTCAACCGCGCCCGCTACGGCATTTCCTGGGGCGTGATGGGCGCTGCCGAAGACTGCTGGTTCCGCGCCCGCCAGTATGGGCTGGATCGCAAGCAGTTCGGCAAACCGCTCGCCGGCACCCAGCTCTACCAGAAGAAGCTCGCCGACATGCAGACCGAAATCACCCTCGGCCTGCAGGCATCCTTGCGCGTCGGCCAGCTGATGGACCAGCACAAGATGGCCCCGGAAATGATCTCGATCGTCAAGCGCAACAATTGCGGCAAGGCACTCGACATCGCCCGCCAGGCCCGCGACATGCACGGCGGCAACGGCATCCAGATCGAATACCACGTCATGCGCCACGCCCAGAACCTCGAAACCGTCAACACGTATGAAGGCACGCATGATGTGCATGCACTGATATTGGGCCGTGCGCAGACGGGGATACAGGCGTTTTTCTGAGGCGGGATTTGGTGAAACCGAAGCATGCCCGGCGCGCGGATGCGTGCCGGGCTTTTTTTTGCAGGTGCGCGGAAGGGGGGCTGGTTTGGGGCGGAAGGGGACTTAGAGGGACGACAGAGTTGGGGTGGATAGACCACCGTCCGCGGTCAGGCGACCCGATACCAAAAGCGGACATTGAGGTAGTCACGACACCATAATATGGCATCTCAGTTCGGTTTCCGCTTGTCAAACTCTCGGGCTGTTGCAAAGCTACAATCAAAGAAAACAGCCGGTGTGAAATCTTGAGCAACCAACATAACAGTGCCGCAGATTTGACTGGAGGGCCACTTGCAACCGCCCGACCGTCAGAGCTTCCACGACTTTCAGTTCGTCTCAGCCGAGAGACCTTTGCCACGATTTTTTCTTTGACTGAGAGACAACCGTGGCTAAAGGAAAAGCAGCTCCCGCTGAGCGAGCTTATTGATGAATGCACCCAGCATGATCAGCAGCTCCTGGTATGCGAACTGTTACAACGCTTCACATTCTTAGACAGCCCCGCTTTTCATTCTGCTGTGCAAGGCATTGCTGATTACATACAAAATGATCTCGGACTCTCTGCAGCTGATTGTTCAATCGCAGCTAGCGAGAACGGGCGATATGCAGACAGCTCGCAACTCGTTGTCTATACGCTCAAAACTGCAAAGTGGAAATCGCACGGTTGGAACACCACGTCATTTGTATCGAGCTTATCGGGACTCACTGAGGGTGCCGTAAAAAACAATTTGTTCATTGTGGATGAGTTCATCGGAACGGGCGAAACTGCGGAGAAGAAGATCAAGTGGATCAGAGATCAACTTGAGGGCACCGGCGCTAATCCAAAAATTTACTTAGCCGTTGTCGCTGGCATGGTGGACGGGCTCACACGTGTATCTTCAGCCGTAGACGGGGTCTTCGCTGCTCATAAACTAAAAAAAGGAATTTCGGATGCCTATCCGAGCACGGAGGTGCAGCCGAACATCGACGCAATGAAGGCTCTGGAAACCACATTGGGCGCTCAAGGACGACGAGGGAAACTCGGAAAGCACTCACTTGGATATAAGGGTTCGGAGTCCTTGTATTCACGCGCGAACGGGAATACTCCGAACAACGTCTTTCCTATATTTTGGTGGGAAATCCGAAAAGACCAGTCGCCTAGAGAGACTGTTCTACAATGCATGTAGCTAATTATTCTTCGAGTGATAGAGAGGTAATCCGTTTCCTTTTTGCTAGCATTGACTGGTCCGACCTCTACAACTTGCATATCGAATTCGGGCTTACTCCTGGACAAGTATTAGACATCACTGAACGGCTGGTGGCGGCCAATTTCGCTGAGCTTGATGGTACCAAGGCTCGTCTGACATCTACGGGCCGAGCGTGGGTCCTTGAGGCAAGAGACAGCATCTTCCGTACTTCAGGACGCGAATTTTGGAGGCCCACGGCTCATGAGAGCCTAGAAGAGCCTAAGGATTCACAGTCACCATATATGCCGGATCTGTCGCTGGTTGATCAAGATTTTTTCATCAAACTGGCTTTAAATGATCTACCCGGTGATGCTACAGATTGAATTGGGTGGTGATAGCACGGTGAGGCGACTTCGCCTCGTTGGCTAAGGCCAGGTTTATGCACAGGGCAAGACTGCGCTTTGCCCTACGCCCCTGCGGGGACGATTCGATGCCATAAAGGCATCGAGTGAACTACGTTGATTTGAAGGTATCACCACCCATCATGCCGATTAGCGCTGCAGACTGGCGTACTTTCTTTTCACTAAGTGTGAAGCACGATTCCAAATTAGTGGAAGGCTATATTCGTTTCGTTGAGTCGTGCGAACGTAAAGGATTACCACCTATATTCGAAGAGCGGCACCTTGCTCACCTGATTGGCATACCTTACTCCGAAATTTCATATTTTTTCTCAGTGGCGCCGGGTCGTTATCGAACGTTCACTATACCGAAGCGCAGGGGCGGACGGCGTGAAATAAACGTGCCTACTCCACTACTTTTGGCTATCCAACAATGGATACTTAGAAATATTCTATACAAGCTGCCAATGAGCGACTTCGCCCACGGGGGCGTGCCGCGACGATCGATTCTAACAAATGCGGGTGCACACTTGGGTGCCAAAGCTGTGTTGAGGATCGACCTGAAGCAGTTCTTCGATACAGTGGAACTTCCATTAGGAATCCGAATTTTTGAGGCCGCGGGCTACTCGCCGAAAGTTAGCAGATCGTTGGCGTTACTTTGCTTTGAGAGTGGCCGCCTTCCTCAGGGGGCGGCGACCAGTTCTGCCTTGGCAAATCTTGCTGCTATCTCGCTTGATAATCGACTATCGAAGTTGTCGAGTAAATTCGAGCTTACCTATACTAGATATGTTGACGACTTAACGTTCTCCGGCCGTTCGATTGGCCCAAGTTTCATAAGCGCAGTCGAGGGAGTGGTTGAGCAATGCCGCTTCATCGTAAATTCCGAGAAGACGCAGCTCGCTAGAGGCAGATCTCCAAAGTTCGTTACTGGGGTTTCGGTTGGCGGAGATCGGTTAAAAATACCGAGAGCATTCAAGCGAGATGTGCGGAATCAGGCATTTCAGATTACGAAACGCGGCGTTCAGATACACCTAGAAGCAACCGGATCAACCGACCCATTGATCATAGAAAAAGTTCTCGGAAAGCTTGCATTTTGGCTTCAGATTGAACCGGATTCTGCGGCGGCTCGAAAGCTGTTCGAAGAACTATCCTCATACCGAAGGACAATTTCCACAGACATACAGTTGCCACCTCCTCGCCGAATTATCCAAATCACTAATGCACCAGCTGATGAGTTTACTAGAGGATGAGGGCGCCACAGGCATGGGGCAAGGTTAGTTTCAGCGAATCGAATAACAGCTTACGGATACTCTACCGGATAGCCCGAGCGACCGATACGGGGCGCATAGGGGCAGCATATTTCACCTATGATGCACCCCCACGCCTCTTCGCGCCTCTTCGCGACCCTTCACCCACATCCCCCCTCACCACCCACGCCGCTTTTCGTCATTGGCCATCTCCCACCCTTCGGTGTATCACAAACCGCTGCCGCCGCTCGGGCGCTGGCGATGCATGAAGGCGCGCACGAAGAATGCACGGAACGGAAAAACCGGAAACCGATAACCCGCATAGCGAACCCGAAGCGGCGTTCGATGTCGGCGATCGGCTCCGGCTGGTGCGCCAGGCGCACGGGCTGTCGCAGCGGGCCCTGGCGGTCAAGGCCGGCGTTACCCATTCGCTGGTCTCGCTGATTGAGAAGAACAAGGTCAGCCCCTCGGTCGCCTCGCTGAAGAAGATCCTGGAAGCGATCAACTATCCGATGACCGATTTCTTCGCCCTGACGCTGCCGCCCGTCGACCAGATCTTCTACCGCGCCGACGAACTGACGCCCTTGTCGACAGGCGCGCTGACGCTGTTGCAGGTGGGTGATGCCAAATCCCACAGCGTGCAGGTGTTTCACGAGTTCTACGAGCCGGGCGCCGATACCGGCGAAACCATGCTCAGCCACGAGGCGGAGGAAGGCGGCGTCGTTGTCGCCGGCGAACTGGAAGTCACCGTCGGCACCCAGACCCGTATCCTGAAGCGCGGCGATGCCTATCTGTTCGACAGCCGCCTGCCGCATCGCTACCGAAATGTCGGACCTGTGCGCTGCGAGGTGGTCAGCGCCGTCACGCCTCCCTATCTATAGAGCACGCGGGGGCACGGCAGCTGAAAACGCTGCCTGGTTTAATCGATATAAGTATGACTTATTCGATGCCCGCCGTTGATTGTCTCCCGTCTTTGTCTTAACTCAGGCACCGGAACATTTGACACCTCTGCCGGCGGCCGGATGAACCTCCTCGGCCCCTGCCCTTGCGCGAATTTCACGAACGAAAGTGGACCCTATGCAGACCTATCCCGACGTAAAGCTCTTCATCAACGGCGAATGGCGCGATGCGATCGCCGGCGAGACGATCGAAGTCACCGATCCCGCGACCGACGAAGTGATCGGCAAGATTGCCCACGCCCGTAAGGCGGATCTCGATCTGGCGCTTGAAGCGGCCGACAAGGGTTTTAAGATCTGGCGCGACACCGCGCCCTTCGACCGTTCCAAGATGATGCGCAAGGCAGCCGATCTGCTGCGCGAGCGCGCCGATAGCATTGCCTTCATGATGACCCGCGAACAGGGCAAGCCGCTTGCCCAGTCGAAAATGGAAATCATGGGCGCCGCCGATACGATCGACTGGTTTGCCGAAGAAGCCCGCCGCACCTACGGCCAGATCATTCCGGCCCGTTTCTCCGGCGTCAACCAGATGACGATCAAGCTGCCGGTCGGCCCGGTCGCGGCGTTTACGCCGTGGAACTTCCCGATCAACCAGATCGTCCGCAAGCTGTCTGCAGCGGTTGCCACCGGCTGCTCGATCATCGTCAAGGCGCCTGAGGAAACTCCGGCATCGCCCGCCGAACTGATCCGCGCCTTTGCAGATGCCGGCGTACCTGCAGGCGTCATCGGCCTCGTTTACGGCATCCCGTCGGAAGTTTCGGAATATCTCATTCCGCATCCGGTCATCCGCAAGATCTCGTTCACCGGCTCGACGCCGATCGGCAAGCATCTCGCGAGCCTCGCCGGCAAGCACATGAAGCGCGCCACGATGGAACTCGGCGGCCACGCACCGGTCCTGATCTTCAATGACGCCGACCTCGACAAGGCGATCGAAGTGACTGCCATGTCCAAGTTCCGCAACGCCGGCCAGGTCTGCGTCGCACCGACCCGCTTCCTGATCCAGGACGGCGTCGCCGACAAGTTCCTCGAAGGCTTCGTAAAGGCTGCAGAAGCCCTCAAGGTCGGCAACGGCATGGACGCCGGCACCACGATGGGCCCGCTTGCCAACGAACGCCGCATTCCGGCCATGGAAGCGCTGATCCAGGACGCCGTCTCGTCCGGCGCCGAACTGAAGACCGGCGGCAAGCGCATCGGCAACAAGGGCAACTTCTTCGAACCAACGGTTCTTGCCAACGTGCCGACCTCTGCCAAGATCATGAACGACGAGCCCTTCGGCCCGATCGCCATCGTCAACCGCTTCTCGACCTATGAAGAAGCCATCACCGAGGCAAACCGCCTGCCCTTCGGCCTCGCATCCTATGCCTTCACCGGCTCGGTCAAGACCGCCCACGCACTCGGCCGTGAAGTCGAAGCCGGCATGCTGACCATCAACCACAACGGCCTCGCCCTCCCCGAAGTCCCCTTCGGCGGCGTCAAGGATTCCGGCTACGGCACCGAAGGCGGCTCCGAAGCCGTCGCGGCCTATCTGGAAACGAAGTATGTCAGCCAGATGAACTGATCGGCTGATTGGTGAAATGCGAAACGGCCGGAGTGAAAGCTCCGGCCGTTTTTTTTGTTTTGGGCGATGGTGTCGGTTCAGGCAGGCATGTTGGGCTGAGGGGTTTTAAGCCCGGGCGTCGTCGCTGGCAGTCTCGTCCTGATACTGCTGCATAGTCTCCATGGCCTTCTCGAGCATCGTGCGCGTGTCCTCGTCGTTGCGCGACATCGCCCCCTCGATGCCGGCGCGAACCTTTTCCGTAAAATCAACGCGTTCGCCATCATCGGAAGCCTGCAACTCGCCGGCAGTGCCGCCATCCACCGGAATTTTCATCGTCATCGCCATAAAGGGCAGGCCTTCATCAAGCGACATGTTGCCGCTGTGGATCTGGTCATTGCACCAGTCCTGCATTTCCTGGCGGGTCATGCTGGTAAAGTCGGTCTGCTCGGCACCCTCTGCATCCGACTGGGACGGACCTGCCGTGGCAGTGCTCAGCGCGGCCGAAAACGAGGCCGAGGTGTCGTCGGAAGCCGCAGATATCTGCGTGCTCTGGCTCGCGTAGAGGCGACTTGTTGATGTGTCGATTTTCATTGTAGCAATACCTTAAGTATATAAATGGTACTGCACTATCGAATGCAAAGCTTGCGCCAAGCATTTTGACGCCTCGGCCTTGCAGAGAGACCTAAATCGATAATATTTTCGAATATTTCATAATAATGATATGAAAATCAGAAGAGTTGCTTTTAACTTAGCTCAACGTGTTCATATTGCTTCCGCTTCCTTCTAGCGGAAAATAGAAAATGGCAGGTCTTCGGGCTTTTCGGGCGCTGTTTTAGAGCGAAGTGCTTTCATCGAACGCACTTCGCTCTAGTCTTATGACGCTAAAGCATTTGATCCGCCTCAGGCTGCCGTCACCCTGAAGGCCAAATGCTCTCATCACAGCGTTGAGACGTTATGCGCCGTTATCGTATATCCAAATGGATCAACGAATGCGAAGTAGCGCCCGAACGGCCCGTCTTTGGGCGGGAATACTATCTGCACATCCCTCTCGGAAAGATGCGCGTGCAATTCGTCAGCGTCGTCACAACCAAACCAGATTGCGACGCCAGTTCCGAGCTTTACCGTGTCGTCAAAGCCCTCGATCGGCGTGCGAACGGCGAATGGAATAGGGTGCGCTTCGAAAACAACCGCGCCGGGAGGTGCTTTTGCCGAGGGCGTAAGCCCGACGACATCCCGATAGAAGGTGAGTGCGGCGTCCAGATCCTTCGTCTGGATGCCGATGAAATCCGGTCCAATTAATCGAGCCATAGGCTGCCTATCCTTTTCAATGAGACCCGGTATTATCAGGGTACTGACATCTTATATTATAAGGGCCCTGATATGTCTACTCTCATGGATCCACCGGTCGATGACACATACCGTTCGCTCGGATACGCGCTGAAGCGAGCGCAGCAAGCGCTGCGGGGCCATCTCGACAACAAGCTGAGAGATATCGGACTGACGACCCCACAATATTCGGTACTGGCGGGATTGGAGTTCAGCGCGGGCTTATCAAGTGCGGACTTGGCCCGGCGCGCCTTCGTGACACCGCAGACGATGCAGTCCATCATAGCCACACTCGAACGGGACGGCCTTATCAAGCGCATGGCTCATCCGGTACGCGGCCGGGTTCTCACAACCGAACTGACACCGAAGGGCCGGACCGCATTGTGTGCGGCCCATAAAATCGCCGCTGACGCCGAAACCATCGCCCGAAATGCCGTAGCACCTGACAACCCGGAGATCATATACGCGGCCCTGCTCCGTATAGCAGAGGCAATGCGTTAAACTCCTTGGTCGAACCTAACGCCCGGCCATAGCTCCCTGCCGCTCACTACCGCAGCCAAAGAGCCACCCACCTACCCCGCCGCGGCCTCACCATACCCCGGTGGCCCCACCGGCGAGGTCGCCCGCAAATTCCTGATGTCGCGGGCAGGTGGCGATCCGAACATTCTTGCGTATTCCCGGGTGAACTGGGACAGGCTTTCATAGCCGACGGCAAGTGCGACGGCTGCCACATCGCCCGGCCGTGCAAACAGCATGCCGCGCGCCTCGTATAGCCGGATCCGCTTTTGATACTGGATCGGCGACAGGCCGGTGCTCGTCTTGAAGCGCCGCTGAAAGGCGGATGGGCTCATGTTTGAAGCGGAGGCAAGCTCGTCCACGTGGAAGGTGGTGGCATAGTCCTTGCGCAGCCGGACCAGCGCGTTCCTGATCTGCGCGAACCGATCGTCGATGCTGGCGACTTGCCGCAGCACGGCGCCTTGCGGGCCGCGCAGCAATCGGAACAGAATTTCCCGTTCCAGCAGCGGTGCCATCACCGCAATCTCGTCCGGTTGCTCCATCAGGCGCAGCATTCTCAGCCAGGCGTCGATCAGTCTGTCGCTTGCGTGACTGACGCAAAAGCTGGGCGTGTCAGACGACACAGCCGGGCCGGGATCGTCCAGCAGCAAATCGGCGATCATCGCGCGATCGAAGGTGAGCCTGACCGCGAGATAGGGACCCTTCGCACTCGCGTGAACGATTTCGCCGATGACGGGGAGCGCCACCGACGCGATGAATGTCTGCCCTGCGGTGTAACTGATCACCTCGCTCCCGATCAGCAGGCGCTTTTCTCCCTGCAGGATCAGGCTAACCAGCGGCTGGTAGATTTCGGGAAACAGCTCGGTCGGTTCGGTTACCTTGAGGATGTCGACGCGGGGAATGCCCGTGGTCGTGAGCACGCCTGCAGCGCGTTCTTCCACAAACTCCTTCAACATCCTGATGGCATCGCTCATGAGCAGAGATGTGGCACGGCTTTCCGTCCAGAGCAACGCATAAGCAGGAATGTGCAAATTTCAGACCGGATCGGACACGCGACGGGATCGCCTCCGGTCTACGGATACTCACCCGCGCAGCCTTGTTGCGATGCTGCGCGGGACATCATTTTATGAAGGAACATTCCAGATGGAAATCAAAGACGCGGTTGTGATTGTCACCGGCTCTTCCTCGGGTATCGGCGAAGCGACGGGGCGCGCTGCGGCCTTGTCCGGCGCGCGGGTCGTTTTGCTGGCCCGCAGGAAAGATCGCATCGAAGCGCTGGCACGGGAGATTGGCAATGACGCGCTCGCGGTGGCATGTGATATCACGCGCCCGGAGCAGGTTGAACACGCCGTCCAGGCCGCCGCTCAGAAATACGGTCGCATCGATGTTCTGGTCAACAACGCCGGACAGGGCCTGCATGCCACCATCGAAGACATCGGCATTGATGATTTCAAAGATGTGCTCGATCTCAACTGCGTCGCGCCGCTGGTCATGATGCAGGCGGTCATTCCCCATATGCGCAGGCAAGGTGCCGGCAGCATCGTCAATGTCAGCTCGGGCGCAACGCTTGCCACCTATCCGGGCTCGGCCGCCTATACCAGTTCCAAGGCAGCGCTGAACATGCTTTCAAGTGTCGCGCGCCTGGAGCTTGCCGATGCCGGTATTGCCGTCTCGATCATGCATCCGTTCATCACCGCGACCGAGTTTTACGGCGCTGTCAGGTCTGAGCTGGAATCCGCGAAGGAGCAGGAGATCCAAACCGCATCTTTCGCACACCCGCCGGAACGTGTGGCAGACATGATCCTTGAGCTTGTGCGTAGTGGCAACGCGCAAGCCGACCTCGTCCCGAAGGACTATGGCGGAAGCTTCGAGGGCTAGGGGATGTACCCTGCCCGCCAGATCTCCCAATAAGCAAACGGGGGACGAAACCTCGCCCCCCGCTATCAACTACTTGCGCTTGTCGAACCCGCCCTTAGGGGCCGGCTTCTTGAACGGCTTGTCGCCCGGCTTCTTGGCGAAGTTGGACTTCGGCTTTTCGCCCCAGACTTCGTCGTCGACGCGGCGATCGACATTGGCGCCGGCGGGCTTGGCTTTCCAGTCCTTGCGCGGCGCATCGCCGTAAGGCTTGGCACCGGCCGGCTTGTCCTTGTTGAAAGGCTTGTCGCCGTAGGGCTTGTCCTTGTTGAACGGCTTGTCGCTGCGCGGGCCATCCTTGCTGAACGGCTTGTTGTCCTTGTAGGGCTTGTCGAGACGCGGGCCTTCGCGCTTGACGAAGCCTTCGTCATCGCCGCGCGAGAACTTGCTGAAGTCCGGAACGCCGTCGAGACGCGTCACGCGCACGCCGCGTTCCATCATTCCGTCCTTGCCGAGCTTGGCCATGAACTTGTCGGCATGGGCGGCGGCAATTTCCACGAAAGTCTCGTCGGCCTGCATCTTGATCGCGCCGATCTCGTGCTTGGTGAGATCACCGGCGCGGCAGATGGTGGGGATCAGCCAGCGCGGTTCGGCGCGCTGCTTGCGACCGACCGACAGCGAGAACCACACGGCAGCGCCGAAATCGCCACGCGGCGTCAGCGGCCGCGGTGCGGAATCGTTGCCGCCTTCGCGGGGCTTGCGGGTCTCGAGCGACACTTCGGTAATGTCTTCCGGCGCCGAATTCTTGCCGCGATAGAGGCTGACGAAGGCGGATGCCAGCTTCGTCGCGTCAAAACGCGCCACCAGCTTGTCGATCAGGCCCTGTTCTTCCTCGTCCTTGGCGATCTCTTCAAAGATCGGATCGGCAAACAGACGTTCCTCGTCGCGCGCGGTCACCTCTTCGGCCGATGGCGGGCGGGCCCAGGTGGGCTCAACCTGCGCGCCGGCGAGAAGCCGCTCGGCCTTGCGGCGCTGGCTGACCGGCACGATCAGGGCGCTGACGCCCTTGCGCCCGGCACGACCGGTGCGGCCCGAACGGTGCAGCAGCGTTTCAGAATTTGTCGGCAGATCCGCATGGATGACGAGTTCGAGACCCGGCAGGTCGATACCGCGGGCAGCGACGTCGGTTGCGATGCAGACGCGGGCACGACCGTCGCGCATGGCCTGCAGCGCATGGGTGCGCTCGGTCTGCGTCAGCTCGCCAGACAGCGCCACCACGGAGAAATTGCGATTGGCGAGACGGGCATGCAGATGGTTGACCGCAGCGCGCGTCGAGCAGAACACGATGGCGTTCGGCGCCTCGTAAAAGCGCAGCGCATTGACGATCGCATGCTCGCGGTCCGACGGGGTCACGACCAGCGCGCGGTATTCGATATCCACATGCTGCTTCTGTTCGGACGCGGTGGCGATGCGCACGGCATTGCGCTGGTAGCTCTTGGCAAGCTTTGCAATGGCCGACGGAACGGTAGCCGAGAACATCAGCGTGCGGCGTTCGGCAGGGGCTGCCTCAAGAATGTATTCGAGATCTTCGCGGAAACCGAGATCGAGCATCTCGTCGGCTTCGTCGAGCACGGCCACGCGGATTTCCGTCATGTCGAGCGCGTTGCGGCGGATGTGGTCGCAGATACGGCCAGGCGTGCCGACGACGATATGGGCACCGCGTTCCAGCGAACGACGCTCGGCGCGGATATCCATGCCGCCGACGCAGGAGGTGATCACGGCGTCTGCTTCGGCATAGAGCCAGTCGAGTTCGCGCTTCACCTGCATGGCAAGCTCGCGGGTCGGCGCAATGACGAGTGCGAGAGGTGCAGCAGCGCGGCCGAATTTCTCGCCATCGTCGAGCAGCGTGCGCGCCATGGCCATGCCGAAGGCAACCGTCTTGCCGGAGCCGGTCTGTGCGGAAACCAGCGCATCGGCGGTTTCAAGCGCGGGATCAAGCATGGCCAGCTGGACGGGGGTTAGCGTCTCATAGCCGCGCTTTTGCAAAGCCTTCGCGATCGCCGGAGCGGCGCCGTTGATATCGGTCATCAAATCTGTCTTTCGGATATGTCGGGCTCAAAGGCCCCATGGCTGCAACGATCGCAGCCGAACGTTTGCGCCGTCCCTATAGGCTTCGGCGCGAAAAGTCAAAGGATGGGTGGCCGCGGGGTTACGGTTGGTCGCGAGTAGATCTGTCCCTCACCCCAACCGATGCCCGGGCGCGGAGCTGAGTTCGGCCCGAATGAGGGAGGAATGCCCTATCGTTTTATGCCCCACCACGACCACTCCTGCGCCGCGCAGCCGCTATGCTGCTGGCCGAAGGAAGAGCTATCGTGGTGCGCTCTCGTTCCGCATTCTACCGGCCGCTGTTGGCGCAACGCAGAAATTCTCTGTCAGTCTTTTTTGTTGGCAGTTCATGCGCTCTAGCAATAATCTCTCGACGAAATATGCGGCAAAGCAAATCCGCCGTTTGTCATAGGAGCCACTATTGCAGAGCCTTAAGAATGGACGGTGGCTCAATCAGCCCGCAAATTCAGAAGCTTCGGATATCGCACTCTCTGTCACGACTGACGCCAGCACGGATTTCTGGCGAGAGACACATTATGGCTTTGTCCGCGACAACGGCCACTTCTACGCATTCCAGGCCGACGGCGATTTCACCGCCCAGGTTCGAGTCCAGGCCCATTTTGAGCATCTGTACGACCAGGCTGGCCTCATGGTCAGGCTTGACGAAAGACGTTGGGTCAAGACCGGGATCGAGTTCTCGGACGGCTATGGCTTGCTCGGCAGTGTGCTGACGAATGACGCCTCCGACTGGGCCACAGGACGATACGACGGCGACCCATCAGATTTTTGGATAAGGGTGACCGTCCAGAGCGGCGTTCTCAGAATACAGGCGTCAGCCGATGGCCAGACTTGGCCACTCGTCCGCCTTTGCCCATTCCCAAAAGCGGATCATTATTTCGTTGGCCCGATGTGCTGTACGCCCGAAAGAGCAGGCTTAGAGGTAAGATTCAGTGAGTGGAAATTGGGGCCGGCCTTGGGCAAGGACCTCCACGACCTGTCGTAGCCGCCAGAACGCTTAAATTTCCGCGCCGAGAGCAACATACTGATCGAGATGCCTGAGCCATTTGCGCTCGATGGCAGCCTCGATGTCGATTTCGTTCGCGCGAAGATACAAAATGAGCTGCCCGAACAAGTCGGCCGCTTCGTTTTCCAGGGCTTCGCGAGTGCCGCCTGAACCATCAGCATTTGGCTTCGCCCGACCGGCCATCAGGAGATGCTCAGCGGTCAGTTCGCCAAGTTCCTCGGTCAGCTTCAGAAGATACCAGTCGGCGCTCCGTTCAATGGCATGCACTCTGGCATAGAGGTCGCCGACTTGACCAATCCGGTCACTCAGCTCCTTGAAGGTCGCACTCATTCTGTCCTCGGCAATCGTAGAAAGACGCAGTTTGCCGACGCTAACACCGATTTGCGACAGGAGCGCTGCGATGACGGCAAATGGCGGATTAGAGAAGTCGCCAATCTCAACGTTTGAAAACTGACGCTTCACGTTCACTGACGACGGTCATGCGTCCGGCAGATGATGATGCCTCGTGATCATCCGCAATGACCGCGTCTTGCGATGGCAGACGTCTGACTTCCCTCATACCTGTGCTCGTCACAGGAATCTAGCAGCGTCGCGTCTGCGGCACGGGAGGGCCTTTTCACGCGAAGGACTTCGCGTGACTGGATTCCTGTGACGAGCACAGGAATGAGGGGTGTGGATGGGAAACGTTACCCCCTAAACCGCAAACACCTTCGCCCGCCGCAGCGTCACAAACCCGCTCTCGCCGGCTGAAACATGGCGTTCCGGCTCCACGTCGAATTCCAGCTGTTTGCCGGTTTCCGTTACCGCCAGCACGCGGCGGCTGTCGGGGCGGTCGAGGACGCGGGATATCGTTGCGGCGATGCCGGGTGCCTGCGCCGACCAGTCGAGATCGGCGGGGCGGGCGTAGAGCTCGGCCTTGCCGTCTGGTATCCCCAGTGCATCCACCGAGATGCTGCCGGCGTGGGCGCGGCCGTCGCGCACTTGGGCTGAGAGCACATTGGCATCGCCCAGGAATTTCATCACGAAGGCCGATTGCGGATCGCGGCAGACTTGCTGCGGCGTGCCTTGCTGCACGATCTGACCGTCCTTCAGGATCACCACCCGGTCGGCAAGATCAAGCGCCTCTTCCTGGTCGTGGGTGACGAAGATCGTGGTGATGCCGAGTTCCGAATGGATCTCGCGCAGCCAGCGGCGCAGGTCGTGCCGGACGTTTGCATCGAGCGCACCGAACGGTTCGTCGAGCAGCAGCACCTTCGGATCAACCGATAGCGCCCGCGCAAGCGCCACGCGCTGCCGCTGGCCGCCGGAAATCTGGGCCGGAAAACGGTCACCGAGACCATCCAACCGCACCAGCCGCAAGAGGTCTGTGACACGGGCATCGATCGCCGCCTTGTCGCGCTTCACCTTGGAAACCTTCATGCCGAAGGCGATGTTCTGCGTCACCGTCATATGCGGAAACAGCGCATAATGCTGGAACACGAAGCCGACGCCGCGGTCGCGCACCGGAATGTCGGTCGCATCCTGATCGCCGAAATAGATGGCGCCGCCATCGGCATATTCGAGCCCGGCCACCATGCGCAGGATGGTCGTCTTGCCGGAGCCGGAGGGGCCGAGCAGCGCCACCAGTTCGCCGCTTTCAATATCGAGCGACACGCCCTTCACGGCACGGAAGGTGTCGAAGGTTTTGACGACGTTTTCGAGACGGATCTTCATGCTGTTTTCTCTGCCGGACTGGCGGTTTTGCGGACGCGGCCCGCACCCTGGCGCTCGAGCGCGACCTTGGCGATGATGGTAAGGACGGCGATCAACGCCAGAATGGAAGCCGACGCGAAGGCGCCTGCCGCCTGGTAGTCGTGATAGAGCAGCTCGATATGCAAAGGCAGCGTATTGGTCTGCCCGCGGATATTGCCTGATACGACCGAGACGGCGCCGAATTCGCCCATCACGCGCGCATTGCAGAGAATGACGCCGTAGAGCAGCGCCCATTTGACGTTTGGCAGCGTCACCGAAAAGAAGGTGCGGAAGCCGGATGCACCAAGCGAAGTCGAGGCCTCCTCGAGATCGCGTCCCTGCGCCTGCATCAGCGGAATGAGTTCGCGGGCAACGAAGGGTGCGGTCACGAACATCGAGGCGATGATGATGCCGGGCACCGCAAACAGGATCTTGATCCCGTAGGCATCGAGAACAGGCCCGAACAGGCCCTGCAGGCCATAAACGAACAGATAGGCGACGCCGGCAACGATGGGCGAGACCGAAAACGGGATCTCGATCACCACCAGCAGAAAGCGACGGCCCCAGAAATCGAACTTGGTGATCGCCCAGGCGGCGGCGATGCCGAAGGCGGTGTTGACGGGAACGGCAATCAGCGCCGCCAGAACCGTGAGCATGATGGCGTGGCGGGTATCCGGATGAAGGATCGTATCGCGATAGACCGCCCAGCCCTTCGAAAAGGCCTCGACGCCGATGATGATCAGCGGCGCGACGATGACGAAGCCGACGAGAACCACCACGATGCCGATCAGCGTGCGGCGAAACACCGTGTTATCGCCGACCCGCGGCGGTTTGCGATGGGAGGAAACAGCACTCATGGTCTTATCCCTTCACCGTGTAACGCAGCGCCCGCGACTGCAGCCAGTTGGTAACGGCCAGCATCGTAAAGGCGGCGAGCAGCAGCACGGAGGCGATGGCGGCGGCGGCCTGGTAATCGTATTCTTCGAGCCGGATAAAGATCAGCAGTGCGGTGATTTCCGTCGACATCGGCTGGTTGCCGGCAATGAAGATGATCGCGCCGAATTCGCCAAGGCTGCGGGCAAACGACAGGGAGAGGCCGGCCAGCAGCGCCGGTGCCAGAAGCGGCAGGATGACCTTGGTAAAGATCGTCAAGTCGGAACCGCCGAGCGATTGCGCCGCTTCTTCCAGCGCCGGATCGAGATCCTCCAGCACCGGCTGCACCGTGCGCACGATAAACGGCAGCGAAGTGAAACACATGGCGATCATGATGCCGAGCGGCGTATAGGCGACCTTGATGCCGTAGCCTTCCAGCACCGAACCGAACCAGCCATTGTTGGCAAACAGCGCCGTCAGCGCAATGCCGGCAACCGCCGTCGGCAGCGCAAACGGCAGATCGACCATCGCATCGATGATGCGGCGACCGGGAAACCGGTAGCGGGTAATCACCCAGGCAAGTGACAGGCCGAAGAACAGGTTGAACACGGTGGCGCCGAGCGCCGACAGCACGGTCACCCGGTAACTGGCAAGCGCCCGCGACGATGAGACGATCCGCCAATAATCTTCAGGCCCCAGGCTTGCTGCCTTGATGACAAGGGCCGCCAGCGGCAGCACCACGATCAGGCCGACATAAAACAGGGTCACGCCCAGCGATAACGGCAAGCCAGGCAGGACATTGCGTCGTCTCAAATGATCAGTTCCTCGTTTTCAACAACAACAAAGTCTTCAACAGCAAGAACCGGCGGACGAATATCCACCGGTCTGGTTTCGCAGTTCTTTAGCGTCCCTCATTCCTGTGGCGGCCACAGGACCCGACGCGTGCCGGGGTGAAGGGGTTTCTCAGCCTAAGGACTTAGGCTGGCTGGATTCCTGTGACAAGCACAGGAATGAGGGAGCGAAGGTGGCAGTCCTTGCGAGACAACTCACCTCAGCCAATCAACCCCAGTCCAATCAGCGGCTGCCGTAGAGCTTGTCGAGCGTGCCGCCGGAGGCGAAGTGTTCGGATTGGATCTTGGACCAGCCGCCGAACACGTCGTCGACCTTGACGAGGCGGATTTCGGGGAACTGGCTCTTGAACTCGGCCGCGACCTTTTCGTTATGGACGCGGTGGCCGAATTCGGCGGCGATCTTCTGGCCTTCCTCGGTGTAGAGGAATTCCAGATAGGTCTTTGCCAGCGCTTCCGTGCCATGCTTCTTGGCGACCTTGTCGACAACGGCGACCGGGAATTCGGCGAGCAGCGAGACCGACGGAATGACGTTTTCGACCTTGTCCTTGCCGAACTGCTTTTCGATGCCGCGGGTTTCGGCCTCGAAGGTGATCAACACGTCGCCCTGGCCGCGTTCGACGAACGTGGTCGTGGCGGCACGTCCGCCGGTGTCGAACACAGGCACGTTGTCGAAGATCTTGGTGATATAGGCCTCGATCTTCTCGGCATCGTCCTTGAACTCTTCCTTCGCCCAGGCTGTTGCCGCCAGATAGGTGTAGCGGGCGTTGCCGGATGTTTTCGGGTTCGGGAAGATCGCGTGGACGTCGTCACGGGCGAGATCACCCCAGTCCTTGATATTCTTCGGATTGCCGGCGCGCACAAGGAAGGCCGGGAAGGAATAGAAGGGCGAGGCGTTGTTCGGGAACGCCTTGTTCCAGTCCGCGGCAACAAAACCCTGCTTTGCCAGGAAATCGACGTCGGTCGACTGGTTGAAGGTGACGACGTCAGCCTCGAGCCCCTCGACGATCGAGCGTGCCTGCTTGGACGTACCCGCATGCGACTGATCGATCGTGACGCCCGGATGCGCCTTCACGAAGGCCTCGTTCTCGGCCACGAACAGCTCGCGGGCGACGTCATAGGAAGCGTTGAGCAGTTTCTGCTCCTGCGCAAACGCCGGCTGCACGAAGAGGGCGGCAAGTGCCGTGCCGAGGATAAGAAGGCGGTTCATCAGTGTCTCCGGAATGGGAAGTTGAGGCGACACTACCGGGAGTATCGGTAGACCGCGAGGAACCGCCCTCTCCTGCAGGTGATACACGGAGAAATTTCATCCATTTATCGCAGCATTCGGCGATGGTTTTGCCGGAAGGCGCCAAAGCGCAGTGGATCGCCCCGATCCGGGGGCAAAGAGGATACGGCTGTTTTGGGCCGTGAGGACGAAACGGGCAGCATGTTTTTGTTAAGCCCCTGAAAGACAAGCGAAGAAAAATTCGTCGTAGCCTTTTTCATCCTCACGCCTGAAAGCCACGCGATAATGGCGTCGTCATCGGATGGGAAACCGTTTTCGCGAACCGGTCCCCGACGGTTCAGCGCTTCTGAGGACGAAGCTCGGTTTCCGGTGATGGTCGAACGACAGGCTGATGATCGGGAACTGACATCTCCCGAAATATCGCACCAAACTCGATCGGGGCAGGCAGATCATCATCTCCCTCCAACCCACAATACCGCTGCCTGCCCTATTCCCGTTTCAACCATGCCGGTTTCGCCGGTGTGGACGGTTTTGCTGCTACAACCGATGATCCGGAAACAGAACCGGGTGATCGGCGACAAGGTATGGGGCAAGATCGGCGTCGGTCACTTCGGCAAGGTCTGCCGGTTGCCAGCGCGGGTTGCGGTCCTTGTCGATCACGGCGGCCCGCACGCCCTCGTAGAAATCATGGTGCTTCAGCAGTTCGCAAGCGGCAGTAAATTCCCGCTCCAGGCATTCGACGAGGCTTGAACTGTGACGGCCGAGACGCAGCAGTTTCAGCGTCAGCTTGAGGCTGGTGGGCGAACGTTTCGACAGCGTCTCGAGGGTTCGGGCGGCGAATTCGCCCTTTTCCCTACTGAGGGCCGCGAGGATCTCCTCGACCGTATCATAGGCAAATACCCGGTCGATTACGTCACGGTTCTGCGCAAGCCGGCCACCTTCAGCAGACACCGCGAAATCGTCGATCACGCCCTGCACTGCCTTGGCAGCGGCATCGCTGGGAAGTTGCCCGAGTGCTGCAACGAGATCATCCAGCCTCTCTGACGGAACGAGACAATCCGCCAGCCCGGCATAGATCGCATCGGCACCATCAACCACGTCACCGGTCAGGCCCATCCAGGTTCCCGCCTCGCCGGGCGCCCTGGGCAAAAGCCAGGTCGCGCCCACATCCGGCACATAGCCGATGCCGGTCTCCGGCATGGCGAGTTTTGTGCGCTCGGTAACGATGCGGTGGCTGCCATGCGCCGAAACGCCGACACCGCCCCCCATCACGATCCCGTCCATCAGCGCCACATAGGGCTTCTCATAGCGCGAGATGCGGTAATTGAACGGCATCTCCTCCCGCCAGAACCGCGTCACCTCGGGGTCGGAAGCGCTGCCCGCCTGATGAATAGCCCGGATATCACCCCCGGCACACAGACCACGTTCGCCTTCGCCCTTGAGGACGACGCAGGAGATATCAGGGTCAACGGCGCAGCGGTCGAGTATGTCGTTCAGCGTCCGCACCATGGGAAGGTTGAGACTGTTCAGCGCCCTCGGCCGGTTGAGCGAGATCACCGCGGCAGACCCGCGGCGACTGAACAGCACCTCGGCTTCAGTTGCAGGTTGCACTGGATTGGCCATTGTGTCCTCCATCCTCTACCCCACCCACCCTCATTCCTGTGCTTGTCATGGGGATCCAGCCGACACGCGTCTGCGTGGCGAAAGAGGGTTTGCAGCCCCAAGGACTTGGGGCTGCTGGATCCCTGTGACAAGCACAGGGATGAGGGAGATTATGGCGCTGTCCCACCGGGAAAGCCCCTCACTCCGCCGCCATCGGCATATCGTGCTTGTCCTCGAACAGCTCGCCCTGGTTGGCGGGCGTCTCGGACTTGTCGTCTTTCTTCACCTTCGGCTCGCGGCCGAAGAAGAGGGAGTAGCCGGCAGGCAGCACGATGATGGTGAGGACGGTGGCGACGAGGATGCCGCCCATCATGGCATAGGCGAGCGGTCCCCAGAACAGGCCGCGCGAGATCGGGATCAGTGCCAGCACCGCCGTGAGCGCGGTCAGCATGATCGGCCGGAAACGCCTGACGGCGGCGCCTACGATCGCTTCCTGGCGATGCATGCCCGCCGCGATATCCTGGTCGATCTGGTCGATCAGGATGATCGAGTTGCGGATGATGATGCCGAGCAGCGCGATGACGCCGAGGATGGCGACGAAGCCGAACGGTGCACCGGTGATCAGAAGCGCCATTGCAGCGCCGATGATGCCGAGCGGACCGGTCGACAGAACCAGCATCGCCTTGCCGAAATGCTTCAGCTGCATCATCAGGAGCAGCATGATGACAAGCAGCATGATCGGGGCCTTTGCCGCGATCGAGGCCTGGCTTTCGGCCGCATCTTCGGCGCCGCCCTGGATGTCCACGGAATAGCCGGCCGGCAGGGCCGCGCGCAGGTCGGCCATCGAGTTATAGAGGTTCACCGAGGCCTGCGTCGGCTCGACGCCGTCAGGCAGGGTCGCCTTGACGGTAATCGTCGGCAGACGGTCGCGACGCCACTCGATACCCTGTTCGAGGACAGGCTCGACACGGGCCACCTGCGAAGCCGGCACGAAGGTGCCGAGATCTGTCGGAATATAGACCGACTGGACGGCGGCCAGCAGGTTGCGGGTGGCATCCGGCTCGCGCACCACGATCGAAACGGTCTCCTCGCCATCGCGGAAGTCGCTGATCGGAGCGCCTGACGTTGCGGCCTGCAGCATCTGCCGAACCCGCTGCGACGAGACGCCGAGCGCACGGGCGCGGTCCTGGTCGATGACGAGCTTCATACCCGCGACCGGCTCCATCCAGTCGTCGTGAATGGCGCCGAAGTCTGGCTGCTGTTCGTACCGTGCCTTGACCTGGTCGGCGATGCGGCGGACTTCCGCCTTGTCGGGACCGACGACGCGCATCTGCACGGCCCAGCCGGTGGGAGGGCCGAGGAAGAGACGGTCGACCTTGCCGCGCACCGTCGGGAATTCTTCGGCAAGGATCTTTCGCAGCTTGACGATCATCCGCTCGCGTTCTTCAAGACCGTTCGACATGATCAGGAGCTGAGCGTAGTTCGGGTTGCGCAACTGCTGGTCGAGCGGCAGGAAGAACCGCGGCGCGCCCTCGCCGATATAGGTGGCGACAAAGCTCTTGTCAGGGTCGTTGAGGATCCGGTCTTCGAGCGCCTTGGCCTGGCGTTCCACTTCCTTGATCGCGGTGCCCTCCGGCAGCCACATGTCGACCAGAATTTCCGGTCGCGACGACTGCGGGAAGAAGCTCTGCGGAATGAACTGAAACGACCAGAGACTTGCCGCAAACGCGCCGAGCGTGGCGATAAGCACGATCGCCTTGTGGCGCACGGACCAGCCAACTGCATGGCGCACGCTACGATACATACGGGTGTCATAGGCATCGTGATGATCGCCGCTGCCCGCATGGCTCCGCTGCTTGAGGATCATGTAGCCGAGCCAAGGGGTGAAATAGACGGCCACGAACCAGGATACGACGAGCGCGATGCCGACGACGTAGAACAGCGACCGTACGTATTCGCCGGCGGTCGAATCCGCGAAGCCGACCGGGATAAAGCCGGCGTTGGTGATCAGCGTCCCGGTCAGCATCGGGAAGGCGGTGGAGGAATAGGCAAAGCTTGCCGCATCGAGCCGCTCGAACCCCTCCTCCAGCTTTCTTTCCATCAACTCGACGACGATCATCGCATCGTCGACGAGCAGTCCAAGCGCGATGATCAGCGCGCCGAGCGAGATACGCTGCAGCTCGATGCCGAGATAGAACATGATGGCAAGCGTTGCCGACAGAACCAGCGGAATGGCGATCGCAATCACGATGCCCGAGCGCCAGCCGATCGAGATCAGCGACACGACCAGCACGATGACCAGCGCTTCGAGAAGCGCCTGCGTGAACTCGCCGACGGCTTCGGTGACGACCTCAGGCTGGTTGGAGATCTGCTCTACCTGGACGCCGACCGGCAGCGTCTCCTCGAAGCGCTTGTAGGTTTCCTCCACTGCATGACCGACGTCGGTCACTTTGTAGCCGTTCGCCATCACCACGCCGAGCTGCACGCTGTCATGGCCGTTGAAGCGGAACTTGCGCTGATACGGGTCCTCGAGACCTTCCTTCACCGTGGCGATATCGCCGAGACGGAAGACCTGGTCGCCGGCGCGCAGCCGCAGCGCCTTGATATCATCTGGCGTGGTCACGCCACCCTCGACCGAGATCCGCACCGAACGGTCCGCGGTTTCCACCGAGCCGGACGCATCGACATCGTTCTGGCCGGCCAGCGCGGTGCTGATGTCATTGACGGTGAGGCCGCGCTCGGCAAGCGCCTGCGACGACACGTCGATGAAGATCTTCTGCGGCTGGTCGCCGAGGATCGTTGCCTTTTCGACGCCGGGCGTGGCCAGCAGCATGTCGCGGGCCTGGATGGCGTATTGCTTCAGCTCCGGATAGCTGTAGCCCTCGCCGGTAATGGCGTTGAGAGTGATATAGGTATCGCCGAACTCGTCGTTGAAATAAGGCCCGTAGATACCGGACGGGAGATCCTGGCGAATGTCGCCGATCTTCTTGCGCACCTGATAGAAGGCATCTGCAACGTCCTGCGCATTCGTGTCGCCCTTCACCTGGATCGTGGTGATCGAGATGCCGGCGCGGGTGTAGGATTTAATCCAGTCGAGATGCGGGGTTTCCTGCAGCTTGCGCTCGATCTTGTTGACCACCTGGTTCTGCATGTCCTCGATCGAGGCACCCGGCCACTGGGCCTGCACGACCATGACGCGGAAGGTAAAGTCCGGATCTTCCTTCTGGCCCATGTTCATGACGCCGAGCGCACCCATGACGATGATGAGACCGAACAGAAAACGCGCGATGCTGGGATGGCCGATGGCCCATCGGGACAGGTTGAAACTGCCCTTTTCCTTCTGCTTTTCCAGCGGATTGGCCTGATGATCGGAACTCATGATCTTGATCCTCTAACCGGAAATATCAGGGCTGGACGGAAGCGGTGGACTGGCTCGACACCGAGCCGAAGCGTGTGGCGACCGTTTCCGGCAGCTTCACCTTCATATCGTCCTTCATGAACTGGGTGCCTGCCGAGACGATGAGATCGCCTTCGGCAAGACCTTCCGAGATGCGCACGCCGTCATCGGAAAAATCCGCCACCTTGACCGGACGGGACGCGACAATTCCCTTGCCGCGATCGACCACCCAGACGATCGGCTGGTCACCCTTCTTGGAAAGCGCTGCAAGCGGAATGGCAAAGGCCTTGACCGCGTTGCGGGCGACAGCCTCGATCGATGCGGTCATGCCGAGCAGGATCTTCGGGTCGGCGGGAAGGCTCACCCGCACCGCGAACGTGCGCGACTGGGCATCGGCGCTCTGCGCGACTTCACGCACCTTGCCGTCGATCACGAGATCGGCAGACGACCAGATCCGTGCCTTGACCCCGTCGCCCGGCTTGAAATGCGAGACATCCATTTCCGGAACCGCGATCTGGACTTCTTTCTCGCCATCCACAGCGACCGTGACGACGGAAGTGCCGGTGCTCACCACCTGGCCGCGATCGGCGCTGACGGCCGTGACGATACCGTCGCGGTCGGATTTGAGTTCGGAATAGGCAACCTGATTGCGGGCCTTTTCGAGCGCAGACTGCGCTGAATCCCGCTGTGCCAAGGCCTGCTCGCTGCTGAGCTGTGCCTGTTCCAGCTGCGATTTTGAGGTGACGTCTTTGGCCGCCAGCGTTTCCGCGCGGCGAAGCGCCAGGCCGGAGATCTCGACCTGCTTGGTGGCCGATGCGAGATCGGCTTCGGCGCTGCCGAGATCAAGCTTGTAATCGGTGGAATCGATCCGAGCGAGCACTTCGCCCGGCGTGACGCGGTCGCCTACATCCACAAGCCGCTCGGTGATCTTGCCCGCGACCCTAAAGCCGAGATTCATTTCGGTGCGGGCACGCACGGAACCGGAATAGACGAGCTTGCGGCCCTCATCCGGCGCACCGATCTGCGTCACCTTGACCGGCCGCACGATCTCCGGCGCCTCGGCCTTTTTCTCTTCGGAACATGCCGCGAGCGAAAGAAGCGCCGCAGCGACTGCAACGCCTTTCAAGGCGGAAGAAAATTGACGGGCTGCTACGAAGGACTTTCCTCGGAAAGACATGATCCCACTCCATAAGGCGGGTTACGGTGAGCGCGACAAGCGCAGGTTCTTATTTCAGCGCCCTGAGGGCGAAATCGACGACATCGGCCGGCGTGGCGCGCCGGGTTTCAAACAGACATTCGGCAATGATCTGCGGGTGACACAGCGTAACCGTGCAATCACAGAGGCATTCTGCGGCAAGCTCGGCGTCCTGCGCGCGGAACTCTCCCATTGCAATCCCCTCCTCGACGAGTCCTGCGACGATCGCTCGAAGCTGCATGATATGGTCTTCGATCACCGACCACTGTTCCTCGATCGCCACGACAACCATCTCGTGGACCTTGTTTTCGTGCAGCAGCGTCTCGACCGTGATGCGGTGCTGCTGCAGAAAATGGTCACGCAGTCGCTCGGTGGCACTGACAGCGCGCTTTGCATTCTCCCAGGCAACGGCTCGGCTCGCCTCGAGCATCCGGTTGGCAAGCGCCTTGTGGATCTCGGATTTCGACCCGAAGAACCGGTAGATATTGGCCGGCGACATGCCGAGATCCTTGGCGATATCGGCCACTGTCGTCTTGGCGTAACCGTAATGCTTGAACAGTCGCTCGGCCGCTTCGAGGATGCGGACCACGTTTTCCTGGCGTGTATCCTCGGGAGTGCTGACGGGAACGTCCATAACGGAATGGCTTTCAATTAACGACTGACGAATTTCATTTTTCGTCACTATTCATCTTTAACCTCATTGTGTCAAGGCACTCGTATTTTTCTGCAATGCAAGGCATGGTGGACCCACTGGCGCCTCGAGACGTAAGCTCGGGGTACATCGCATATTGAGTTTGGGCGGTGGGAAAGTTGAAGACCGTGCAGGAAGGCCATCAGGTATCCCCGTTTAACGAGGAGCGGTATCGGCTTCTGATTGATTCCATCACGGATTACGCGATCTACATGCTGGATCCGAAAGGCCACATCGCCAGCTGGAATCCGGGCGCCCGGCGCTTCAAGGGGTTCGAGGAATCCGAAATCCTCGGCCAGCATTTCTCCAGATTCTATACGGAAGAAGATCGGCTCGACCATCTGCCGGAACGCGCACTGAGGATTGCTGGGGCGGAAGGCCGGTTCGAGAACGAAGGCTGGAGGGTTCGCAAGGACGGCAGCCGTTTCTGGGCGCATGTCATCATCGATCCTATCCGCGACGGCGATGGCCAGCTCCTCGGCTTTGCCAAGGTCACCCGCGATCTCACCGAGCGCAGGAATGCCGAAGCAGACCTGAAACGCAGCGAGCGGCAGTTCGAAGTCCTGGTGCAAGGGGTCAGCGACTACGCGCTCTACATGCTCGATGACAAGGGCAATGTCAGCAACTGGAACCACGGTGCCGAACGCATCAAGGGCTACCGCGCCGAGGAGATCGTCGGCGAGCATTTTTCGACCTTCTACACGGTGGACGACCGCGCCGCCGGCGAACCGACAAAAAATCTTGCAACGGCCCTGCGGGACGGCCGCTTCGAGGGCGAGGGTTGGCGCCACCGCAAGGACGGCACCCGTTTCTGGGCGCATGTGATCATTGACGCGATCCGCGACGAGACCGGAGAGCTGAAAGGGTTCGCCAAGATCACCCGCGACATCACGGAAAGGGTCGAGGCGCAGAAGGCGCTGACCGTCGCCCGTGAGGATCTGTTCCAGGCGCAGAAACTGGAAGCGATCGGCCAACTGACTGGCGGCATCGCCCATGACTTCAACAACCTGCTGATGGCGGTGCTGGGAAGCCTCGAAATCCTCAAGAAGAGATTGCCGGACGACCCGTCGCTAATGCCGCTTCTGCAAAACGCCATTCAGGGCGCCGAGCGCGGTGCAGCGTTGACGCAGCGCATGCTGGCCTTTTCGAGGCGGCAGGAACTCCACATGGCCCCGATCGGTGTCGCCGGTCTGATCGATGGCATGATGAATTTCTTCGAGCGTTCGCTGAGATCGGACCTCACAATCAGAATCGACATTCCCGACAGCCTGCCCCCGGTTCTAAGTGACGCGGTGCAGCTCGAGAGCGCGCTTCTGAACCTCGTCGTCAATGCCCGTGACGCGATGACAACAGGCGGAACCGTGACGATCACCGCCATTGATGTGCACTTCGCGCAAGGCGACGACAAGCTCCACCCGGGTCACTACGTCAAGATCAGCGTTTCCGATACGGGCGAAGGCATGGATCCGGAAACGCTTGCCCGCGCCACCACACCGTTTTTCACCACCAAGGGCGTCGGCAAGGGAACGGGTCTCGGCCTGCCCATGGTACAGGGCCTGACCGAGCAGTCGGGCGGCCGGCTTTCGATCGATAGCGAAGAGGGCAAGGGGACCACAGTTTCCCTGTTTCTGCCCGTCGCCCGTCTTGAAGACTGCCCGGAGGAGAAGAAGCCCGCCTCGGATCTCCCTGCGGCGCGACCGAAGGAGAGGCTGACGGTGCTGGCCGTCGACGACGACGCGCTGGTGCTGATGAACACATCCCTGATGCTGGAGGATCTCGGCCACACGGTGATCGAGGCCCATAACGGCCGCGAAGCGCTGGATGCGCTAGCCCGCACGCATACGATCGATCTCGTCGTCACGGACCATTCCATGCCGGGAATGACCGGCAGCGAACTCGCGTCGGAGATCAACCGCCAGTGGCCGGGCCTGCCGGTGGTGCTGGCCACCGGCTATGCCGAACTGCCGCCCGGCGAGGACGACCGCCTGCAACTGCCGCGATTGCCGAAGCCGTTCTCCCAGAACCAGCTGGCGGACGTGATCGCCACCATGCTCGGAAGCGCGAGCTGAACCAACGGCTGTGCGCTGCGTTGTATCTCCTGATGATCCGCAGGTGCCGCGCGAGGGTCGTTTCGCCCTCATCTCCTGCTGGACGCGACGACATCAGGGAGAACGTCACATGGTATTCAAACATCCGCAATTTAACGAAACCGCGCCGGAGATCGAAGTCGAGTTCCCGGCTTACGCCCAGCTGGAAGGCAAGGTCGCCGACGCGCTTGCCTCGGCCGGCGGCATTGATGCAAGCGAAGTGACCGTCACCGTCACCGGAACCTCCATTGCCCTCGCAGGCCGGGTCGCCGACGCCCGCGAGATCGCCCGCGCCGAGGAAGTGGTCCGCAGCGTCGAAGGCGTGACGGATGTGCGCAACAGCATCACCGCCGAAGCCGGCAGCCATCTCACCTGAGGGTTCGAAAGCCTTCAATGCAAAAAGCCCGGAAGCAGACGCTTCCGGGCTTTTTTGTTGGCTGAGAGCAGGCCGCCTGAGCGACTGCCGCTTAACGCGGCAGCGCGTAGGCGATGACGTAGTCGCCGGGTGTGGTGCCGACCGAGCCGTGGCCGCCTGCGACCATGACGACGAACTGGCGTCCGTCCTCGACCGCGTAGGTCATCGGCGTCGCCTGACCGCCGGCCGGAAGCCGGGCTTCCCACAGCGTCTTGCCGTTCTTCAGGTCATAGGCACGCAGGTAGTTGTCGACGGCGGCACCGAGGAAGGCAACGCCACCCTTGGTGATCATCGGGCCACCGATGCCGGGAACGCCGACCTTGAACGGCAGCGGCAGCGGGGTCATGTCGTGGACAGTACCGTTGCGATGCTTGTAGGCGGTCTTGCCGGTGCGAAGATCGACGCCGGCGACATAACCCCATGGCGGTGCCTGGCAGGGAATGTTCAACGGACCGAGGAACGGACCCATCAACACGCCGTAAGGTGCGCCATCATTGCGGTTGAGGCCCTGTTCCGAACCCTTCTCGTCCTGACCCTTGGCCGGAATATCCGCACGCGGAACCAGCTTGGAGGTAAAGGCGAGATAGGTCGGCATGCCGAACATCACCTGGCGTTCGGGATCGACTGCGACGGAGCCCCAGTTGAACGTGCCGAAATTGCCGGGATAGATGATCGAACCGTTGAGCGACGGCGGGGTATAGCGACCCTCGTAGTTATACTGGTGGTACCAGATGCGGCACACCATCTGGTCGAGCATCGAAACGCCCCACATGTCGCTTTCCTTCAGCGGCTCCGGCTTGAAGGAGACGGCCGAGGTGGGCTGGGTCGGTGCGGAAAAGTCTTCCGGAATGGCACCCTTCGGAGCAGGCTCTTCGGTGATCGGGAAGATCGGCTCGCCGGTGCGACGGTCGAGAACGTAGATGTCGCCCTGCTTGGTCGGACCGACCAGCGCCGGCACCACGGAATTATCCGGGCGCGACAGGTCGATCAGCACCGGCTGCGCCGGCACGTCCATGTCCCACAGGTCGTGATGCACCGTCTGGCGGACCCAACGGTCGGCACCGGTATTGATGTCGAGCGCGACGATCGAGGACGAGTATTTCTCGACGCTTTCCGAACGGTTCATGCCGAGCTGATCGGGAACCTGGTTGCCGAGCGGAATGTAGACGAGGCCGAGTTCCTCATCGACCGAGAACACCGACCAGCTGTTGGGCGAATTGGTCGTGTAGGTCTGGCCCTCGGGAAGCGGCTGGGTCTGGCTCGGATTGCCCGAATCCCAGTTCCAGATCAGTGCGCCGGTGTTGACGTCGAAGGCGCGGATGACGCCGGACTGTTCCTGCGTCGAGTAGTTGTCGTTGACGGCGCCGCCGATGATGATCTTGTTGCCGACGATCGCAGGCGGCGATGTGGAATAGTAATAGCCGGCCGGATTGTGCTGCATGCCGGTTTCCAGACGCAGCGTGCCGTTCTGAGCAAACGCAGGGCAGACCTGACCGTTGGCCGCATCAAGCGCGATCAGACGGGCATCGGATGTCGGGAGATAGACGCGCTCGGCGCATGCCGAACCCGCGGCTGCCGCCTGGTCCTTGTAATAGCTGACGCCGCGGCAGGTCTGGTGCTGGCGGTCCGGGTTCATGCCGGAATTCGGATCGTAGCGCCATTTCTCCTTGCCGGTCGTCGCATCGAGCGCGATGGCGAGATTGTGCGGCGTGCAGAGATAAAGCGAGCTGCCGACCTTGAGCGGCGTGACCTGATAGGTCGTCTCGCCCACGTCGTCCGGCCGCTTCACGTCACCGGTCTGGTAGCGCCAGACTTCCGTGAGGTTGGCAACGTTGTCCACATTGACCTGGTCGAGCGGCGAATAGCGCTGGCCATAGGGCGTGCGGCCATACTGGTGCCATTCGCCATCCGGCACATCACCACCGAGCTTTGGGGCGGCTGCGACCGACTGGTCCGGCAGCTCGCCGCTCTGGTCGTAGGGGTCGAAGAACATTGAGGCGACGGCGACGACCACGGCAATGACCGAGGCGATGGCCAGCGGTACGGCACTGGCGCTGTATTGCATGCCGGATGGGCTGAGAAAGCCGAGCGGCTTGCGGATCCACGGGGTCAGCAGCCAGAAGCCGAGGACGATGATGAGACCGCCGCGCGGGCCGAGCTGCCACCAGTCGAAACCGACTTCCCAAAGCGCCCAGACGAGCGAAACGATGACAATACCGGCATAGACATGCAGTGCCGCGCGTTTCCGAAGGAAAAGCAGAATGGCGGTCAGCACGAAGGCAAGGCCGCAGATGAGATAATAAACGCTACCTCCCAGCATGACGAGCTGCCCGCCGCCGATGGCGAGAGCGAGCCCGAGCAGGGTGAAGATGATGGCGGTGATCTTGAGAGCCATGGTGGTTTCCGTTCCGAACTGAAGACGGGCATTATAGGTGGCAAGCCGGACATTCAGCCGGTGTCGCGTGGTAATCTAGCGCTCTCCGGAGATGTTCAAGATACGATACGGAATGCCAGCCGTGCAGAAGTGCGAGAACAAACGGGCGCTCTGCTCGTTCGGAAAGAGAACGCCGCAGCGATCGACGGCGACCCACTCAAACAGGGATTGCAAGCACAGCCATGGCATATGAACTCTACTACTGGGACGGCCTGCAGGGTCGCGGCGAATTCGTCAGACTGGCGCTGGAAGACGCCGGTGCGGACTATCTCGACGTGGCGAGAACCACGGACGGGTCCGAAAAGATGATGAATTACCTGAAGGGCAACCAAGCCTATCCCGACCTGCCTTTCGCTCCGCCGTTTCTGAAAGATGGCGAGATCGTCGTCTCGCATGTCGCCAACATCCTGCACTATCTCGGCCCGAAGCTCGGGCTTGCTCCCGATGACGAACGGTTGCGTGTGTTTGCGCAGGGTCTGCAGCTGACGATCACCGACTTCGTGGCCGAGGTTCACGACACCCACCATCCGATCAGCACCGGGGACTATTACGAGGATCAGAAGCCGGAGGCCAAGGCGCGCACAAAGGCGTTTCTTGCGCAGCGGATGCCAAAGTTTCTCGGTTATTTCGACGGCGTGATCGGATCAAACCCGACCGGCGAAGGCTGGGCTGTCGGCGGCGCCATCACCTATGTGGACCTGTCGCTCTTCCAGATCGCCGAAGGGTTGACCTACGCTTTCCCGCGAGCGATGGCATCGCTGGACAGCCGGTATCCGAACGTGGCCAGACTTCGCGACGCCGTTGGGAAAAGGCCGAGGGTCGCTGCCTATCTCAAATCGAAGCGCCGCATCGCTTTCAACGAGAGCGGTATCTTTCGCCACTATCCCGAACTCGACGAGGATCCGGCATAGGCGCTTTGGCGCCTTGACGTTTCTGGCTAGATAAATGCGAAGACAGGAGCGACCGTGGCTATCATGATCGCGGTCGCGATCAGTACGAACTTCATGTCCTTGCGCTCCTGGGCATTGATGGCTGCCTCTTCGGGCAGCCGCGTTTGGATGACGAGCGGGGTTATCTTGCTTCCTCCCCCAGTTCCTGAAGGATCTGGTGCCGTGCGCGATTGAGACGGCTCTTTACCGTTCCAACAGCGCAGCCGCAGATTTCGGCCGTTGCCTCGTAGCTCTCGCCGAGGATTGCAACCAGCGTCAATACCTCGCGGTAATGGGGAGGCAGCTTTACGAGAGCGTCGCGAACTTCCTTCGCCCTGATTGCCATTTCCTGCGAAGCAGCTATCGGCGTATCGCCCGACACGTTTTCTTCGAGCCCTGGAGCCTCGCGGCCTAAAATCTTGGATCGGGTATAGAACGTGTTGCGCATGATGGTGAAGAGCCAGGACTTCAGCCGCGTGCCGCGCTCGAACTTGTCGAGGTTGGCCAGCGCCTTCATCAGTGTTTCCTGCACGAGATCGTCGGCATCCGTCGTATTGCGGCAGAACGTACGCGCGAAGGCACGAAGCGCCGGTATAAGCTTCACGATATCTGCCCGCGCAGGATCGCCATTCAACTGTGATTCAGACACCGTTGCCTACCTCTCCCAAGTCTCGACGGCCGGATTGACTTCTGCAAACGCGTGCCCCTTCATTTTGGTTCCGCCCTCTCAACCCCACCCGGAGATTGTCGGCAGATCACCTTGAAAATATGGGGCTCTTGCCGGCCTGCCGGAACAAACTGAAGCAGCAAGCCGTTTTTTCCGCATCATCGGCAACACCAAGGAGGGAATGTCATGAGCTTTACCGACAAAACCAACGACAACGACCAGAACAGCGCACAGAGCGACGAGTGGAAGGCCAAGAAGGCTGAGCAGTCGGCGCGCGAAAAGGGCAGCGACGCTGACCTCGAACAGCAGCTCGACGAGGGCCTGGAAGATACGTTTCCGGCGAGCGATCCGGTCGCCGCAACAATAACGTCCATTCCGGCCGGCACCCCGGAGCCGCCGAAGAACTGATACCGACCCGGACCATTGGAACAAAGTGGGCGGCCTCCGAATAGGAGGTCGCCCTTTTTCATTCTTCGCTGTGACTTTTTCGGGATATCCGAAATTAATCTTATTGGTATAAGAGGTTTCTAAAGGGCTCGGGAATGCGGGCGAAAGCGTCCGGCAGAGGGTGTTTTCGGTGGCGGTGACGTCAGAGGTCGGAATGAAGAAGCAGAGCAAGCCGGTGGAAGAAAAAGACGCGAGTTTCGGACGCAGCGTCAACCGCAAGGTTTCCGTTCTGTTGGCGGAGATCGAGAAGGAAGACGTGCCCGATCGCCTGCTCGGTCTTGCCCTGCAGCTTCAGAAGGAATTGTCCGAAAAGCTCGACGGTAAAGGCAGCTGACCGCCTGACCTCGAGATGAGCGCCCGCCGGCGCATGCGCGAACATCTGATCTGCGGACCAACCGCAAGCTGTCGCCCCATCTCGACCTTTTTCACAAATATGTGAGGAACTTTCAGCTTCTGCTTTGGTTCATTGGGTGCGAATTCGACTCTCAAGGAGATCCACCATGGCTAAAGACAAAACCCTCGAAGACCTGTTCTACGAAACGCTGAAGGACATCTACTACGCCGAGCGCCAGATCGTGAAAGCGCTGCCGAAAATGGCCCGCGGTGCCCAGGATCCGAAGCTGAAGGCCGCTTTCGAGACCCATAAGGAAGAGACCGAAGGCCAGATCGAACGCCTGAAGCAGGTTTTCGAACTGATCGGCAAGCGCGCTCAGGGCAAGACCTGCGACGCGATCGAAGGCATCCTGTCCGAAGGCGAGGAAATCCTCGAAGAATTCAAGGGCACATCGGCTCTCGACGCCGGCCTTCTGGCCGCTGCACAGGCAGTCGAACACTATGAGATCAGCCGTTACGGCACGCTGCGCACATGGGCGACCGAACTCGGCCTGAAGGACGTGGCAAAGCTTCTCGACGAGACGCTTGCCGAAGAAAGCAAGACCGACGAAGCGCTGTCTGCACTGGCACAGTCCACCGTCAACGCCGCTGCCAAGAAGGCAGCCTGATCGCCACAGCGACAGACGCCCGGTCACCAGATCGGGCGTTTCTTCGCGAACGTGACGCCAGAAAAACGAAAAGGTCCGGCACATGCCGGACTTTTTTGGATTGAGTTGCGACCAGCGACATCGGCGCCCGGACTATGGCCAAAACAAAAACGCTCCGCAGTCCCACAGGATTGCGAAGACGTATGAATGACTTGGCAGCCAAAAAAAACGGTGTCAATCAGCTATGGTAAGCGGCTTTCGGAATGCCGGATTTCGGCAGCATTTCGATCGGAGCCATCTTTCCATCCACACCAAGCCTGCGGAAAACTCCGGCATGGAATCGTCCACGCCGCAGCAGTTGGACCTTCGCCGCCTCCACGGCAAGTTCCACTGTATGGAAGTACGAAGTTGAATGTACCCCGTCAATTACATAGACCCAGCCCGTTGCGTCTGGAACAATATCGCAGTAGTTTTGCATTGCAGCGTCTCCTCCCGGCGGTCTCGAACGCGTAACTCCTCGAATAGTTCCGTCCGGTCGGTTGTTTGTGCCAACACGATTTGAATCAATCGAATTTCTGTCGTGAAATCCATGGAACTTATTCCCAACAAGGTCGTTTCGGCTTTTGGGTGAATGGAGACAAAGATGGCTGATTCCGAACAAGACTGGATCAAGCACCGCGCGTATGCGCTCTGGGAGGAAGAGGGGTATCCTTCAGGCAAAGATACGGAGCACTGGGAGCGCGCAAAACTGGAGTTTGCGACGTTGAAGCCGACTGCGTCGGCACCGGCCGCCCACGAACAGCCTGCAGCATCCGCGCCGAAACTGCCCACCGCAAATGCCAAGGATTCCACCGCCAAAGCAGCTAAGCCTGCCAAGTCAGCGGCGGCGGGGTCCGAAAAATCGAAAAAAGCGCTCGCCTCCGAGGCCTCAAGCGAAAAGAAGTCCGTGCCGGTTTCTCCGGCCCCGGTTCCCGCGGGCAAACAGCCTGCCAAGAAGCGGTCCCGATAGGCCGGGCTGGCCTTTGACGCCAGCCGGGTCACGCAGACAAGAGCGGACATGACGGGCCGCGGCAGTCTCTGCCGCGGGGTAATCATTACATCTGAAAGACGGCAATGGCTTTTGCGTATTCGTGTATTTCTCTGACTGGTTTTCCCATTTCGGCGGTCGCTGACACAGGTCTCCCCTCCGGCACTGATGTGAAATGGCATGGACAAGGGTGGGAGTTGGCATGATGGACGCGTACGGCCCCTTGGATGGCCCCATCGAAATAGCATCAGTTGATGACCCGGTTGCCAGTCAGAGTACTGACCGTTCGCAGTCGTCGGACGCCGTTCCCGGGCGTAGCACGCAGCGGAGCCTTGGGGGACGCAGTGGGGAAAATTTCGCGATGAAAGTATTGTCGGTCACCTCGGAAATCTTCCCGCTGGTCAAGACCGGCGGATTGGCCGATGTGACAGGATCGCTGCCGAAGGCGCTTGCTGCCCTCGGGATCGATACCATAACGCTCATTCCGGGTTATCCGAAAGTGATGGCCCAGGTAAGCTCCGGCGTGACGCCGCTTGCTCTGTTCGACGACCTGCTCGGTACCCGCGCGTCGCTGCTGCATGTGAAAATCGAAGGCCTGAACCTGTTCGTGCTCGACGCGCCGGAACTCTATGACCGGCTTGGCGGACCTTACGTCGACGAGCATGGCAACGACCACCACGACAACTGGCGGCGCTTCGCAGCTCTGTCGAAGGCTGCGGCGGAAATCGCCGGTGGGCTTCTCCCGGGTTTCGTACCCGATGTCGTTCATACCCATGACTGGCAGTCGGCGATGACGTCGGTCTACATGCGCGAAATGGGCTGCGCCATTCCGAGCGTGATCACCATCCACAATATCGCGTTCCAGGGCCAGTATTCCGCAGACATCCTTCCCGCGATCGGCCTTCCCAGCTCGCTGTTTTCAATCAACGGGATCGAATATTTCGGGGGCATCAGCTACCTGAAGGGCGGCCTTCTGACCGCCGACGCCATCACCACGGTCAGCCCCACCTATGCCCGGGAGATCCTCACGCCGCGTTTCGGCATGGGCCTTGACGGTGTCCTGAACGAGCGCGTGACCGTGTTGCGCGGCATCGTCAACGGCACAGACCTCGACATCTGGGACCCGGCAACGGATCCGCATATTCCGCGCAATTACGATGTCTCCTCGCTGAAGCGCAAGCGCGACAACAAGACCGTATTGATGGAAAAGTTCGGGCTCGACCCTGAAGGCAACGGACCGATCTTTTCCGCCGTCAGCCGCCTCACCTGGCAAAAGGGTTTCGACATGTTCGCCGATACGGCGGACGAGGTCATCCACAATGGCGGCCGTATCATCGTGTTCGGCCAGGGTGACAAGGATATCGAACAGGCGCTGCTGGATACGGCTGCGCGCTATCCCGGCAAGATGGCCGTCCACATCGGCTACGACGAACCGACCGCGCATCTCATCCATGCCGGTTCGGACGCGATCGTGCAGCCCTCGCGGTTCGAGCCCTGCGGCCTGACGCAGCTTTACGCGCTTCGCTACGGCACCGTGCCCGTCGTCTCGCGCACAGGCGGGCTGTCGGAAACCATCATCGATGCCAATGATGCAGCGATGTCGGCACGGGTTGCGACCGGCTTCCAGTTCCACCCTGTGACGACCGACGGACTGCGTCTCGCGCTGCGCCGGGCCATGCACGCCTACCAGGAACCGAAAATGTGGGCCCGGTTGCAGAACCAGGCGATGAAGGCGAAATTCTCCTGGGAGCGCAGCGCCCAGCAATACGCCACAGTCTACACCAACCTGGTGCGTAAGGCTGGCAACTCCTCCGCGGACCGACGAGCGAGCTACTGATCCGGCAGGTGCCGTGATCGGCACCTGCGTCGTTTGATTCCTTGACGAACACGGCGCACGGCGCACACAGCATTCGGCTAACGAAAACCGCAGGTCTCAGACCGACCGCGTCAAACCACCGTCCACCTTCAGGTTCTGCCCGGTGATGTACCCGGCACCGTCGGATGCCAGGAATGCCACGGTTGCGGCGATTTCCTCGCTTGTGCCGTAGCGCTTCATCGGCACGCTGTCGCGCCGGTCATCGGTTGCCGGCAGGCTGTCGATCCATCCGGGCAAAACGTTGTTGATGCGCACATTGTCGGCCGCATAGGTATCTGCAAAGATTTTCGTATAAGCGGCGAGCCCGGCGCGAAACACGGCCGATGTCGGGAACATTGCAGAGGGCTCGAAGGCCCAGGCAGTCGAGATATTGACGATAGAGCCCGATTTCTGAGCCTGCATGATCGGCGCCACCAGCCGCACCGGACGGATGACATTGAGCAGATAGACATCGAGGCCGGTATGCCACTGGTCGTCGGTGATTTCGACGATCTGCGCACGTGGTCCATGGCCGGCGCTGTTGACCAACACGTCGATCCGTCCCCATGTCTCCATAGTCGCATCAACGAGCCGCTTGAGATCGTCGTTGGACTGGTTGGAGCCGGTGATGCCGAGCCCCCCGAGTTCCTGCGCCAAGGCCTCGCCCTTACCTGAAGAGGACAGGATCGCCACCTTGAACCCATCGGCCGCGAGCTTCTTCGCAGACGCCGCTCCCATACCGCTTCCGCCCGCTGTGACGATCGCTACCTTTTCTGCCGACATGCTGTGCTTCCCTTCCCTGCATCGTGGTGTGAACAGAGACATAGCATGAGGAAAAGCTGTCATCGAATGAGTTCGGCTGAAGGCTGGTGAGTTCTGCCTTTGGGGCATACCACCCAAACGAAAAACCCCGCCGGAGACCGGCGGGGCTTGGAGATCAGAGTATTCAGGCTGCCATCACGGACGGCGGAACAGTGCCAGGCTGCGGCCTTCGAGTTCGAAGTCCCGTTCCTTGGTGATCACGAGACCCTTCTTGGAATAATCCGACGTGGTCATCTCCAGCACCCAGCCACCTTCGCCGAACTGCGGGATCTGGAACGGCACGTTGCCTTCGAACGGGTTGAACAGCAGCAGCACGTCGTGCCAGATGCCTTCTTCTTCCTTCAGGTCGCCCCGGCCAATGTAGAGACCGATCGTCGAGCCTTCGTCCCACTGTTCGGAGGTCTGGAAACCACCGCCGGCGTTGAACCACTTGATGTCCATGCCATCGCGCCAGTTCTCGCGACGCAGCAACGGCTGCTCGTGCCGGAGCTTGATGATCTGGCGGGTAAACTCGCGCAACTGCTCGTTGCTCTCCGGCAGGTTTTCCCAGGCGACCCAGGAGATCTCGCTGTCCTGGCAGTAGCCGTTGTTGTTGCCGAGCTGGCTGCGACCGAACTCGTCACCGGCCAACAGCATCGGCGTGCCGTGCGAGAACATGAGCGTGGCGAGGAAGTTGCGCTTCTGGCGCTCGCGCACCGCGTTGATGCCCTCGTCTTCCGTCGGGCCTTCCTCACCGTAATTGTAGCTACGGTTGTCGTTATGGCCGTCGTTATTGTCCTCGCCGTTCTCGTCGTTGTGCTTCTCGTTGTACGAAACCATGTCGTTCAAGGTGAAGCCGTCATGGGCGGTGATGAAGTTGACCGATGCCCAGGGACGACGACCGCGCTGATCGTAAAGATCGCCGGAACCGAGAAGGCGCGCAGCAAAGTCCGTCGAGACGTTGTCGCCCTTCCAGTATTCGCGCACCGTATCGCGGTACTTGTCGTTCCATTCGGCCCAGCCAGGCGGAAAGCCGCCGACCTGGTAGCCGCCCGGACCGATATCCCAAGGCTCGCCGATCAGCTTGACCTTGGAAAGGACCGGATCCTGCGTGATGGCATCGAAGAAGCCACCGCGCTCGTTGAAGCCTTCCGGCTCGCGACCGAGAATGGTGCCAAGATCGAAGCGGAAGCCGTCGATATGCATCGCTTCGGCCCAGTAGCGCAGGGAGTCGGTGACCATCTGCAGTACGCGCGGATGCGAAGTGTTGACGGTGTTACCAGTGCCGGTGTCGTTGATGTAGTAACGATGCTGGTCCGGCATGGTGCGGTAGTAGGAAAAGTTGTCGATGCCCTTGAACGACAGGGTCGGTCCAAGCTCGTTGCCTTCGGCCGTGTGGTTGTAGACCACGTCGAGAATGACCTCGACGCCGGCATCATGGAAGTTCCGCACCATCTCGCGGAAACCCTGGATGCCCTTCGGTCCGAAGTAGCGCGAGGCCGGCGAGAAGAAGTTGAGGGTGTTGTAGCCCCAGAAATTCTTCAGGCCACGATCGAGCAGGTGCTGATCGTCCGGGAAGGAGTGGACCGGCAGCAGCTCCACCGAGGTGATGCCGAGGTTCTTGATGTAATCGACGGTCGCCTTGTGGCCCATGCCTTCATACGTGCCGCGCAGATCGATCGGAACGCCGGGATTGAGCTGGGTGAAGCCCTTCACATGCGTTTCGTAGAGGACTGTCTGTGGCCAGCTGATCTTCGGACGGTTGTTGTCGTGCCAGTCGAAATTGGGGTCGATGACGACGCCCTTCGGTGTATAGGGACCGCTGTCGCGTTCGTCGAAGGTCAGGTCCTTGTCTTCGGCAAGGAGGTCATAGGCAAAGTGTGCCTCGTTCCACTCAACGTCGCCGAACAGTTCGCGTGCATAGGGGTCGATCAGCAGCTTGTTGGGGTTGAAGCGATGGCCGTTTTCCGGGTCATAGGGGCCATGGACGCGGTAGCCGTAGAGGGCGCCGGGCTTCAGGCCGGGGATATAGCCGTGCCAGATCTCGTGGGTGTATTCCGGCAGCTCAAGGCGGGCGATTTCCACCTTGCCGCTCGGGTCGTACAGGCAGAGTTCAACGCGCTCGGCATGCGCCGAGAAAATCGCGAAGTTGACGCCATCGCCGTCGTAATTTGCACCCAGCTGAAGCCAGGAACCCGGGTGAACGACAAAGTGGCTCGATTTCGTATCCATATTTCCCCGCTGGTCATACCAATTGAAACTTTCGCCTATAGAAGGTGCGAGGCTGCAATTCGTTCCAGAGGCCCTGCAATTTAGGAGGTTTCGCAAGTTGCCCGCGAAATTTTGAGGGCGGCACGCGTTTCCGGATGGGCCGCCTCCCCTATCTCTCTGTTGGTACCCATAACAACAGGGAGAAGACCATGACGACCATGCCCCCGGAAGAGCTCGAAGGCCGGCTGAACGCGCATCGCGAACTGATGATCGATCTGATCGCTGCAATGATTGGCGGCGAGCTGACGACCACGCGTTTCGTGCAGCGGCTGCGTGACGACGCCACGTTCAAGGACAACGAGGAAGATCCTGGTTTCTCCCCCGATGGTGCCTTCGCGATCGAAAACGCCATGGCCCGCGAAGTGCGCTCGGTGCTGGAAGCGGCACGTGCAAGGGCAGAAGCCGACAAGAGTTAATCAAATTTTATGAATAAGGCCGTTTCGCCGCATTTGTGGCCATTTCGTGGAACCATGATTCCGTATCGCAGTTGATAGGCTTTAGGAGTGCGGCGGGAGGCAATCATGGTCAAGGAATGGATCGAGGCTGCAGGTTTCGTGATGGTCATTGCGGCCTGTTACATGATGGTCGTTCCGATCTAGCGATCGACCGGTCATCCCATTGACTGACACCAGCGACGCATGACTGTGGCTGGCCTCTTCGCTGACGCCAACTTTTTATCGGCGAGACTTCCTAAGAGCTTGGCGCATTCGAGTCGTTCAGTAACGTACTATTACATCGTGTAAGATCTGGAACGAAATGACACCGGTCGGGTTGGACATCCAGTGACCGGGCGAAAAACCTTGTGTTCACGACGGGAGATCCATCATGCATCACGTTCTGACAACGCTGAAGAACCGGTTCCTTTCGCATCGCAGCTTCGGCCAGCCAAAGCATCTTGCGGCCAAAAGCCCGCAAGAGCTTAGGGTCCTGGTGCCCGATGCCGTCGTACTGCCGCTTCCCAGAACAGCGCGAGAGGAGATCAGTGTCCCCGCGTCGATCAATGGCAGGGATCTCTCGACTGGCCGCCTGTAACGGGGCCGGCCCACGACAACAGTCCATGACAATAAAAAGGAGTGAAACATGGCTGACATGAAGTCCGCTTCCATCCTGATTCTTGCAACCGACGGCTACGAGCGCTCGGAGCTCCGGTTTCCGCTCGATGAACTGCGCAAACGTGGTGCTGACGTGAAGATCGCTTCGATCAAGTCTGGAGAGATCAGAAGCTGGGACGAGACCGACTGGGGTGACTCTGTCGCGGTCGACCTTGAAGCGAAGGACGTCAAGGCAAGCGATTTTGATGCGCTGGTTCTGCCCGGCGGACAGATCAATCCCGATGTGCTGCGCAAGGATGAAACGGCGATCAGCGTCGTGCGAGATTTTGTGGCGAGCGGCAAGCCTGTCGCTGCCATCTGCCATGGTCCATGGCTGCTGATAGAGGCGGATGCCCTGCGTGGCCGCAAGGCGACATCCTACCCGTCGATCCGGACCGACGTTCGCAATGCAGGCGCGTCCTGGCAGGACGAAGCCGTGGTCTGCGATAACGGCATCATCACATCGCGGTCACCCGACGACCTGCAGCAGTTCGTCGACAAGATCGTCGAGGAAGTCAACGAAGGCCGTCACAACAGACAGGCCGCTTGATTGCAGGATGACTGGTAACGAAAGCCCGCTCCGACATGGTCGGTGCGGGCTTTCTCTTGTCTGGGTGACACGAGATCATACGCTGGCTGATGGAGCGAGAACCGGTCCGGTCAGGTCTGTTCCTGCTTCAGGAATGCCAGAAGCCGGCGCTCGTTCATGCGCAGACCACGGCGGCCGTCCGTCGGCAGGGTCTTCGCGTTCATGATCTTTTCGAGCGGCGAGACATCCTCGGCAAGGCCCAGGATCTGCGGATGGATGTAGCTGGTGCGGCAGACGGCAGGCGTGTTGTGCAGCGCTTCGGAAGCTGCGTTGCACAGTGCCTTGATCTTGGGACGGTGGCCGTCCTCAGCCATTGTATTCCAGGCTGACATGAAGGCTGCGAGGCTTCCGCCCCAGGTGCGGAACGTCTTTGCCGTGACCGGAAAACCGGCGGCCTTGGCAAGATAGGCGTTAAGCCGGCCAGAATCGATCGGTCGCGGCGTACCGTGTTCATCGGGAAACGAAAACAGCTGGCGTCCCGGAAGGTCGGCGACGTCTTCCAGGATACGTTGGAGACGCGGATGTTTCAGCGTGTGCTGCACCCGCTTGCCACCCTTGGCGGTGAATTTCAAAAGGATACCGTCACCGGACAAACCATGTGACGCTTCAAAAGCGTCGTTGCGCCATAGGTGCGGTTTTCCTTGGCGTAGGCGCGGTTGCCGACCCTCAGATGTGTCATGTCCATTAGCGCCACAAGCGCGGCGATCACCGCCTCGGACTTGTCGAGACCATGCGACAGATCGCGGGCAGCTCTGGACCTGATGCGCGGCAAGGCCTCGCCAAACTGGGCAAGCTGGTCGAACTTGCGCTCGCTGCGGAAATTCTGCCAGTCCGTGTGATAGCGATACTGCTTGCGGCCGCGGCTGTCATAGCCGGTTGCCTGGAGATGGCCGCTGGCATCAAGGCAGATCCAGACGTTTTCGTAGGCTGGGGGCAGGCCGAGTGCGGAGATGCGGGTATGGTGGTCATCCTCAACCAGCAAGCCACCATCCGGCAACCGATAACTGAACCCCTTGCCGCGTCGTTCCCGCCGAATGCCGGGTTCGGTATCGTTGACATAGGTGAGGCCGATCGTCTTGAGAGACTCGACGTCAATTTCAATGGTGCTGACTAACGTATCCATAACCGCTAAACTGAGATGGATATCGCTTCGTTCCCAGGCATTGAAACACCCAGAGAACTTAAAGAGGAACGTCGCGCAAGCCTTCCGAAGCGTCCGGGCGCTCCAGGTTGGCACGCGGTACCGTCATCCGCCAGACCAGGCCGCCGGGCCGGAAATCAATATCGACAGTGCCGCTGAATGCAGCGGTCGCGTGGCGCTTGATGATGGTCGTGCCGAACCCGGTGCGGGTGGGCGGCTTTACCGTCGGGCCGCCGCTTTCTTCCCAGACCAGAAGCAGGTTCACACCACGGCTCTCGCCGTCTCCATCCGAGACCGTCTCCTCGGCGATATCGCTCCATGAGATCCGTACCGTACCATGGGGTACAGACAATGCGCCGTATTTGACGGAATTGGTGGCGAGTTCATGCAGCACCAAGCCGAGATTCTGAACTGCACCCGCCTTCAGCACGAAATCCTCGCCCTGGATCTGGACGCGGTCCGCCGCTTCCGCAAACGTGCTCATGTGGATCTCGACGACCCGATGCATCGGAACACCGCCCCATTGCTCTTCGGCGAGAGCCTCGATCGATTTCCCCAGCCCCTGGAGGCGGGTGCTGATTGCCCTCTGGAACTCGTCCATCGGCGTATCCTTGCGTGCCAGCTGGCGCATCATCGCCTGGACGAGCGTGAGGATGTTCTTTGTCCGGTGAACCAGCTCGTGCAGGATGAGATGGATACGGTCTTCCGCCTGGCTCCGGTCGAACGAGGCGTTCGAAAGCGCGACGGCGATCTGGTTCGCCTCGGTGATCTTGGTCTCCACCGGCGAGACGATTTCGCCCTTGCCGATCCGTTCGGCCATGTCGGCGATCTGCCTAATCGGGATCCGCAGCTGCCAGGCGACGAGGTAGGCGACGACCATGGCTATGGCGAGAAAGACGATGCCGCCCGCAACGAGCTGCCGCCAGGTGGAGATAATGTTTTCCTGCGCGGACGCGATCGGCCCCCAGACGACGGTCTTCCAGGCCCAGCCGGTAATCTGCGCATAACCGTACATCTGTTTGCCCGCACCATCGACATCTTCGATCGTGCCGCGAAAACCGGTCATCAGCCGCAGAGTTTCGCTGGGAAACCTGGCGCCCTCCGCCATCTTTGCGGCACCGACCGAGGTGACAACCTGACCGCTGCCATCGAGGACCGCGGCAGACCAGCCATCCGGTAGGCCATCGACGGACAGTAGCTTTTGCAGATCCTCGGCATTCTGCGTGATGATCATCGCAGCGCCCGAGGCGTTTGTCTTCTCAGACAGCGGCATCGCGACGTTGAAGACCCACTTTCCGCTGGTCGTGCCGCGAAACATGCTGGAGGCTTCCGTCAAGCCGCTGCGCAGCATGGATTCGAGCGCTGGCATGTTGGCGGTCTTGCCGAGCGGCGTATCGAAGGGGACGCGGGTATTCAGCCGAAGCTGTCCGTCCCGGTCTGCGACGATCACGAAAAGCTTGGTGGAACGCAGGCTCGACCGGGTCCGCTCGTGGAAGGCGCGAAGGTCACCGGACTCCAGCTCGGGAGAACTGACCAGCAGGCGCAGCGTCGTTGCCATGTCCTGCAGCTCGCGGTCGACCGCACGAGCGATCATCTGGGCGTCTTCTGCTGTATTCGACGAGAGCATGTCCCGTTCGTGCTCTTCCAGCTGCAGCATGAGAAAGGCGCCGAAGACAAGCAGCGGCAAAGCCACGCCCACGACGAGCGCGATCAGATAAGCCCCGATCGGTGCCGTCGGGAAGAGCCGCGCAAACCTAGCCATCCCGCACGACCGTTGCGCGGGAAGGTTGGCAGGCAGCAGAGCCGCCGCGCTGGTGATCCATTCGTAGCCCCGTCCCTTGGCTTTGAAAGCAACGCCATGAGTTTTAGCGGCTTTTGGAACACTGGCCAAGGACTTGGTGATGCGGCCGTCACCTTTCCGTCGAATATTCGAATATTCAGTGCCGCGAGATCGCCGCAAGCAGCGACGTTGCCGGCATGACCAGCGGCCCAATTCCATCGGCAACGACGGTTTCCGGCACCCGGTGGATCACAAACCCGGAAATGCCAGGTGCTTCGACCTCAGACGCGCTCAGATTGGCACGCAGTTGCACGAGACGATCCGACAGCTGCCAGTCGATTGCGATTGTCTCCGGCGCCGAGGCAAGAACGCGACCGACGCTGTGAGGCATGCCGGAAAGCCCTGGAACTACGTACTCGCGCCGCTTTCCGATCAGATCCCGGATCTTCCCGTAGGCGGCAGAGCCCTCCGCCGTGTCGCGACGCTCCCAGCGCAGTTTTGATTTCTCGAACGCTTCCGGCGCATTCGGATTGTCCAACTGCCAAGGTTCTGTGACGCCTTCCGGCAGGCCGCCGAATTTTTCCGCCTCGATCAACCGGTTGGCCCAGGTGGTCATGGCGATGTCGCCCTCGTAATCGGCAAAGAACGCGAACGGCTGCACTTCCCCATATTCCTCGCCCATGAACATCATCGGCACCTGCGGCGACAGAAGCAGCATTGACGTCATGACGTCGAGAAGCCCCGGCTCCGACAGGGAGATCAATCGTTCTCCATGGGCGCGATTGCCCACATGATCATGGTTCTGCAGGAAGTGGATATACGAAGTGAGCGGCGAAGATCCGCCCGCGTCCGCGTCTGACCTCGCGTCTTGCTCGTCATCGTCCCGCGACGGCATGCCGCCATGCGCGAGGCAAGCGGCGAGCTTGGCGACCGGCTGCGCGGCAAAAGGTCCGGCATGGCCCACGGCCTCGCCTGTCGCGATCACATGTGCGGCGTGGTAGGCGTCGTTGTTCCATCCGGCCACAAACGCATCCGGCGTACCGCCACGTTCCGGGTTGCGCAGGATGGCGCGATGGTCCTCCATCACGAGATGGCGGCGCCGACCCGTCGTTTCGGAATGAACGCGCTCTGCAAGTTCGACGAGAATGTGCTTCTCTGACGTTTCATCCAGGATTTCGTCCACCGCATCAATGCGAAGGCCATCGAGATTGAACTCTTCCAGCCAGTAGAGCGCGTTTTCGATGAAGAAAGCACGCACGGCTGGTTGGGCAAAGTTGATCGACGGACCCCACGGCGTGATAAACTGCGGATCGAAGAAAGACGGGATGTTCGAGACGATCAGGTTTCCAGCCGGGCCGAAGTGGTTGTAGACGACATCCAGCATGACCGACAGGCCGACCCGGTGGGCGGCATCGACGAAAGCCTTCATGTCATCAGGCGAACCGTAGGCGTGGTGCGGGGCATAGGGGAGCGCGCTGTCATAGCCCCAGCCGCGATCGCCCGGAAATTCGCTGACCGGCATCAGCTGAATAACAGTGAAGCCGAGATCGGCAAGGTCGGCGAGACGCGACGCGGCGGCGCGAAACGTGCCCTCGGACGTGAAGGTGCCGATATGCATCTCATAGATCACAGCCTCTTCCCAGGCATGGCCCTTCCAGGCCGGCATGTTCCAGCGGTAGAAGGCCGGATCGACGATCATCGAGTGGCCATTGACGCCACCGTCCTGCGCCCGCGATGCGGGGTCCGCGAAGGCCTTACCGTCGGGCATGACGAACTGGTAGGGCGTGCCGGGCTCGACGCCTTCGACGGTCAGCGTGAACCAGCCCTGCCCGGCCGGCAGCATTTCGCGGTTGCGGCCGGCGATGCGGAGGCGCAGGCGCTCTATGTCCGGCGCCCAGAGGCGGAACAGAACGCTGTTTTCGCCGACATGTTCGGCACCCCAGGATTTGGGGAAGGATCGGCGCACGGGCGCGCCGGACGAGACGTGGCCGGAAGCGGTCCGGCGCGAATCGTAGGGCGTGAAATCGCGGGTCAGCGACATGGCATCTCTCCCTTGTTTCAGTCACAAGGGAAACACGGGGCGGACAGGAATAGTTCCCTATTGCCCCGTAACGACCGGATTCGGGATAGGAAAATTGCCTTTTGTCAAGTCAATTTTCTGGCCCGATCATGGACTTAGCCGATGCGGTTGCTGCTTTCCGGATCAAACACGACGGCCTTGTCGAGATTGAAGGCGAAGCGGAATGTCTGGCCAAGCGTGACCGGTACTTCGGCGCGAGCGCGCCCCGTGAAATTGACCCCGTCCATCCGCCCGGTCACGAACGTGTCGGAGCCCGTCGGCTCGACCATCGTTACCTGCGCATCAACGAAGGCAATCGCATGGGCTGTCGGATCGGCAAGGCCGGAATCGGTGATCGCTTCGGGGCGCAGGCCGAGAATGACATCCTTGCCCACGGACAGAACGGAAGTCACCGTCGGCGGCACGGCAACCGTCGTCGAACCGCCGAACAGGGCGACGCCGCCAGCGACGACCTTGCCCTTCAACATGTTCATCGCGGGCGAGCCCATGAAATCGGCAACAAACAGATTGGCCGGCAGATTGTAGATTTCGGCCGGCGTTCCGACCTGCTGCACGACGCCTTCCTTCAGGACGACGATCTTGGTTGCTAGCGTCATCGCCTCGATCTGGTCGTGGGTGACGTAGACGATCGTGGCATTGGTGTTCTGGTGCAGCGCCTTGATCTCGGCCCGCACCTCGACACGCAGCTTCGCATCAAGGTTGGAAAGCGGTTCGTCGAACAGGAACACGCGCGGCTTGCGAACCAGCGCCCGGCCCATGGCGACGCGCTGCCGCTGGCCGCCGGAAAGCTGGCTCGGGCGGCGCTTCAGAAGATGCTCGATCTGCAGGGTCTTTGCCACGCTTGCGACGGCCGTTTCCCGCTCCGCCTTGTCGATGCCGCGCATCTCCAGCGCAAACGCGATGTTCTCCTCCACCGTCATGTTCGGATAGAGCGCGTAGGACTGGAACACCATGGCGATGTCGCGCTTGGACGGATGCAGGTCCGTCACCACCTCGCCATCGATGACGATGTCACCGGATGTCGGTGGCAGCAGGCCGGCAATGGCGTTGAGCAGCGTGGACTTGCCGCAGCCGGACGGGCCGACCAGCACCAGAAAGCCGCCCTTTTCCAGATCGATGTCGATGCCCTTGAGGATCTCGACATTGCCGATCTTCTTGCGGATATTCTTGATCTCGAGAAAGCTCATGTTGGATCAACCCTTGACTGCGCCGGCCATCAGGCCACGCACGAAATAACGTCCGGCGACGACGTAGACGAACAGCGTCGGCAATGCCGCAAACACGGCGGCGGCCATGTCGACATTGTATTCCTTGACGCCGGTGGAAGACGAAACGAGGTTGTTGAGCGCCACCGTCATCGGCGATGCCTCGCCCGACGAGAACGAGACGCCGAACAGGAAGTCGTTCCAGATATTGGTGAACTGGTAGATGACCGTGACGACGATGATCGGGCCGGAGCTTGGCAGAAGAATGCGCCAGAAGATCTTGAAGAAGCCGGCGCCATCCATCATCGCAGCCTTGACCAGCTCGTCCGGAAACGCCTCGTAATAGTTGCGGAAGAACAGCGTGGTGAAGCCGAGGCCGTAGACCACATGGACGAAGACGAGGCCGGCGGTGGAGTTCGACATGCCCATCGCACCCAGCAGACGCGCCATCGGGATCAACACCGCCTGGAACGGGATGAAGCAGGCAAACAGCATCATCCCGAACACCAGCTTGTGGCCGGGAAAGCGCCACTTGGTGAGAACATAGCCGTTGAGCGCGCCGAGCAGCGTCGAGATGGCCACAGCCGGAACCACCATCTTCAGCGAGTTCCAGAAATAGCCCTTGATGCCGACGCAGGAGACGCCGATGCAGGCCTCGCCCCATGCCTTGACCCATGCGGCGATCGACGGATCTGACGGCAGCGCCAGCATGTCGCCGCCGCGGATTTCATCAAGAGACTTCAGCGACGTGGTGAGCATCACATAGAGCGGCAGCAGATAGACGGCGGCAAGGATGATCAGTGCGCCATAGATGAAATAGCGGACGGTGCGGACCGAGCCGGCGCTGACATTTTCAGGGATCGCGCTCAATGGTTCTTCTCCCGAAGCTCGGAATAGAGATAGGGGACGATGATCGCGGTAATGCCCATCAGCATCATTACGGCGCTGGCCGAGCCCACATTCATCTGGTTGCGGGTAAACGTGTAGGAATACATGAAGGTGGACGGAAGTTCGGTGGCATTGCCCGGCCCGCCGCCCGTGAGCGCGATGACAAGGTCATAGGACTTGATCGCCATATGAGCGAGCACGATGAAGGCCGACAGGAAGACCGGACGCAGCATGGGAATGATGATGCGGCGATAGATCGACACGGTCGAGGCGCCATCGATCTGGGCGGCTTTGACGATTTCGCCGTCGATGCCGCGCAGGCCCGCCAGAAACATCGCCATGATGAAGCCCGAGGCCTGCCAGACACCGGCGATGACGACGGTGTAGATCGCCATTTTCGGGTTGACCAGCCAGTCGAACTTGAAGCTTTCCCAGCCGAGATTGTGCATCGTGTTCTCAAGCCCGAGGCCCGGGTTGAGGAACCACTTCCAGGCCGTGCCTGTCACGACGAAGGACAGCGCCATCGGATAGAGAAAGATCGGCCGAAGGACGCCTTCGGCGCGGATGCGCTGATCCATCAGGATCGCGATGAAAAGCCCGATCGCGGTGCAGAGCACGATGTAGAGCACGCCGAATATGGCGAGGTTCTGCATCGCCACATACCAGTTGGGCTGCGACCAGAGCCGGTAATAGGCATCGAACCCGCCCCACTTGTAGATCGGCATCATCTTCGACGTGGTGAACGACAGATAGACCGTCCACAGGATGAAGCCGTAGACGAACACGAGGATGATGGCAAAGGACGGCGCCAGAACAAGCTTCGGCAGACCGTTGCGCAAGCCATCGGCCATGGACCGCCGCGGCCTGGTCGGCGTCACCATCGGAGCCGGTTCGATTGTCGTCATGGGGGATCTCCGGATGCGAATAGAGACGTTTGAAGGTGCGCCAACAAAAACACCCCCTCTGGCCTGCCGGCCATCTCCCCCACAAGGGGGGAGAAAACCTGTGGGCACCCACCGACCAAATCGGGCCCAGACAGTGCGGCTGGGTTAAGCCCCTCCCCCTTGTGGGGAGGGGTTTGGGGCGGGGTCTTTTTGCTTTTTGACTACTTCGCGGCAGCAACCGCTTCCGGCAGGCGCTTCAGCGCGGCATCCGTGGTCAGCTGGCCATTCAGATGCTGGGTGATGACGTCAAGCATGGCTTCCTTGACGGCCGCCGGCTGGGCGTAACCATGGGCGAGCGAGCCCATCAGCGTGCCCTTGGACGAGGCTTCCGCCAGATCCTTCATGCCCTTCTTGGCGCAATCGTCGAACTTCTCGTCCGAGATGTCGGTACGGGCAGGCACGGAACCCTTGACCGTGTTGAAGGCAATCTGGAACGCGGGATCTTCGACGGCGGATGCCATCTTCATCTGCGCGGCCTTCTGCTCGTCACCCACGTCGAACATCATGAACTGGTCGGCGTTGAACAGGACGGAGCCCTGCGTGCCGGGGAAGCGCATGCAGACGAAATCGGTGCCGGGGGTCTTCTTGGCGCGCAGCCATTCGCCCTTCGACCAGTCGCCCATTTCCTGAGCGCCGGCCTTGCCTTCGATGACGAGCGCGGTGGAGAGGTTCCATTCGCGGCCTGAGAAGTTCGGGTCGAAATAGGTGCGAAGCTTCGACATATCGTCGAACACCTTCTTCATCGTATCACCCGACAGCGCCGTCGGATCGGCGTCGAGCACGGCCTTCTTGTAGAAGTCAGGACCGCCAACGGACAGAACCACGGCTTCCCAGAGGGTGCCGTCCTGCCACGGAACGCCGCCATGGGCGAGCGCGGTGATGCCCTGCGCCTTGAAGGCGTCGAGCATGGTGAACAGCTCGTCCATATTCGTCGGCTGCTTGCCGCCGGCCTTGTCGAAGGCAGCCTTGTTCAGCCACAGCCAGTTGGTGGAGTGAATGTTGACGGGGGCAGCAACCCAGTGGCCATCATACTTGGAAAACGCCTGCAGCGCTTCCGGAATGACCTTGTCCCAGCCTTCCTTGGCGGCGAGATCGTCAAGATTGGCGGCAACGCCCATCTCGGACCAGTCGCGCAGGTCGAAGCCGAGCAGCTGGACGGCGGTCGGCGGATCGCCGGCGGTCACACGGGCGCGCAGCGCCGTCATCGCGGCAGAACCGGCACCACCGGCAACCGGCATGTCTTTCCAGCCGATACCCTGCTTGGCCAGGTTTTCCTTGAGCACGTTAAGCGCCGCGGCTTCGCCGCCGGACGTCCACCAGTGCAGAACTTCAACCTGTTCGGCTGCCTTTGCGGCGCCAGCGGTCAGCGCAATCATAGCCGCACCGGCGGCCAGTTTGCCGATCAAACGAATAGTCATTGAAATATCTCCCTCAAAGCCGGGCTCCTCTCCGGACATCGATTTATAACGATATAACTGATGTAAGTGTCAACCCCGTAGCGGACAGAATTTCAGTGATGTCAAAGATCCGGTATCACCCTGTTATAAAACGATAAAAGCGATCTTTCCCGTTTGCGACGGTGAAGAGTTGATTTGCACTTGCCGAATTTGCGGCGTTTTGCAACGATACAAACAGGCCGCCTGGAGGGGCGCTGGAGGAGACAGGAATGCCGCTTGACGACCGGGATGACCGGGGTGAGGACATCGACCCGGATACGCTGCAGCAGGGACGCCCGGCGCGGCCGCACGCGAACCGCTTGCCCCGCGATACAGCCCAGAAGAAACCGACGCTGAAGACCGTCGCCGAACTGACCGAGCTTGCGGTCACGACCGTATCGAGGGCGCTCTCCGACGATCCCCAGATTGCGCTCGAAACCCGCATCCGCGTGCGCCAGGCGGCCGAAGATGTCGGCTATCTGCCGGATCGCGCGGCGCAGCGGTTGCGCACCGGACGCACCAACGTGATCAGCCTCGTCCTTGATCCTCACGAGGAAATCCTCGGCTACGGCACATCGATGATCCGCGGCATGAGTGCGGCCCTGCGCGGCACCAGGTACCACTTGGTGATCACGCCGCATTTTTCAGACACGCCGCAGATCGATCCGGTGAAGCATATCGTCCGCAACCGGATGGCCGACGGCATCCTGTTCAGCCGCACCGAAGCCGCCGACGAGCGGGTGAAATTCCTGATGGAACAGGGTTTTCCCTTCGTGTGCCACGGCCGCACCGAGCTTGCGACGCCGCATCCTTACGTGGATTACGACAATTACGCCTTTAGCTATCGTGCCGCGAAAAGCCTGATCAATGCTGGCTGTCGGCGGCTGTTCATCATCCTGCCGCCCGCCCAGTTCACCTTCGCCCATCACATGCGCCACGGCTTCATGACGGCGGTGCGCGAGGAAGGCGTCGCCTTCGAGATTTCCGACCGTGTCTCGCTCGACAGCAAGTCCGACGCGATCCGCGACCATGTGGCGGAACGACTGGCGGCCGACGACGCGCCCGACGGCTTCATCTGCGGCGGCGAGGTCTCCGCCATGGCCGTGATGTCGGCAGCCTACGACACCGGCCGCATCATCGGCCAAGATGTGCGCCTGGTCGCCAAACAGACGTCCGGCCTGTTCGACCAGGTCCGCCCGCGTATCGAAACGATCTACGAGGACCTCGCGGAGGCGGGTCGTCTTATGGCCGCGCTGCTTCTGAAGCAGATGGGTGGAGAGGTGCCGGTCGAGGAACTGCAGGCGCTGCAGACGGTGTAATGAAGGGGACTTCGGCAGCCCCAACCTCCCCTCATTTTTGTGCTCGCCACAGGAACCCAGCCGACGCGTCCGCAACCCCCGCCCCCCTCATTCCTGTGCTTGTCACAGGAATCCAGTAGCGCCGCGTCTGCGGCGCTGAAGGGTCTTTTCACGCGAATGACTTCGCGTGGCTGGATCCCTGTGACAGGCACAGGGATGAGGAGGAGAGGAAACGCTTCCCCTCCTCCCCCAAGATCTACCGGCAACTCATACTCGTCCGCGACGGCCTGTAAGAGCCGCCACCCCTCAATCCTCTTCGACAAACACCTCTTCGCGCTTCTTGCGGACGCTTGGCAGGAAGACGACGATGAGCACGAGTGCGGCAAGCGCGAGCAGGCCGGCGCTGATGGGGCGGGTGATGAAGGTGGTGGCGTCGCCGCGCGAGAGGATCATTGCGCGACGCAGGTTTTCTTCCAGGAGCGGGCCAAGAACGAAACCGAGCAGAAGCGGTGCCGGCTCGCAGCGCAGCTTCAAAAGCACGTACCCGAGCAGACCGAAGAAGGCGACGGCATAGAGATCGAAGACGTTGGAATTGACGCTGTAGACCCCGATGGCGCAGAACGCCATGATGATCGGGAAGAGCACGTAATAGGGGATCGTCAGAAGCTTCACCCACAGCCCGATCAGCGGCAGGTTGAGGACCACCAGCATCAGGTTGCCGATCCACATGGACGCGATGATGCCCCAGAACAGCGCCGGCTGTTCGACGGCAACGTTCGGACCTGGAACGATGCCCTGGATGATCATCGCGCCGACCATCAGCGCCATGACCGGGTTGGCCGGAATGCCGAGCGTCAGGAGCGGGATGAACGAGGTCTGTGCACCCGCATTGTTGGCCGATTCCGGCCCGGCAACGCCGGCGACCGCGCCGTGGCCGAATTCTTCCGGATGTTTCGATACCTTCTTCTCGACCGTATAGGACGCAAATGCCGCAAGGATCGCGCCGCCGCCCGGCAGGATGCCGAGGATGGAGCCGATCGCCGTGCCGCGCAGAACGGGGCCGACCATTGCCTTGAAATCCTCGCGCGACGGCATCAGGTTGGACACCTTCGCCATCAGCACGGTGCGGGTCTTTTCGCTTTCGAGATTGCGCAGGATTTCAGCGATACCGAAGACGCCGACCGCGACCGCGACGAAGTTCAGGCCGTCGGCATATTCCCGGATTCCGAGCGTGAAGCGCGGCGTGCCGGTGTAGATATCGGTGCCGACGAGGCCAAGCAGCAGGCCAAGGCAGACCATGGCGAGCGCCTTGATGATCGACCCGTGAGCAAGCGCGATCGACGAGACGAGACCGACGACCATCAGCGAGAAATATTCCGCCGCACCGAACTGCAGGGCGATCGAGGTCAGCGGCGGCGCGAAGATCGCCACAAGAAAGGTGGAAACCGTGCCGGCAAAGAACGATCCGATGGCAGCGATGGCAAGCGCCGGTCCCGCCTTGCCCTTGCGCGCCATCTGGTAACCGTCGATGGCGGTGACCGCCGACGAAGATTCGCCGGGCATATTGATGAGGATGGCCGTGGTGGAGCCGCCATACTGCGCGCCGTAGTAGATGCCGGCGAGCATGATCAGCGACGACACGGGTTCGAGCTGGAAGGTGATCGGCAACAGCATGGCGATCGTCGCCGTTGCGCCGATGCCGGGCAGGACGCCGATCAGCGTGCCAAGCAGCACCCCGATGAGGCAGAAGAACAGGTTCTCGATCGACGTGGCGGTGGAGAAACCGAGGGCGAGATTGTTGAATAATTCCATGAACCGAGCCCCTTACATGCCCAGCCACGGCCCGAACCGCCGGAACGGCAGACCAAGACCATAGCTGAAGACGAGAACCGAAAAGACCGTGAGCAGAGCCGCCAGGATGACGGCCATCAACGGCTTCATCTTGTGCGAGGCGAATGCCGCGATCAGCGCCGTAAAGAAGATCGCCGGCACGAAGCCTAAACCGCGCACGGTGAGACCAAAGAAGATCGGTGCCGGCAGGATGAAGGCCATCCCGCGCCAGGCAAGCGCACCCACCGGTTCGCCGTGAACGCGAATGGCCTGGAAGACGATCACGCCGCCCAAGAGCACGAGAACGCAGGCGAGGATGAACGGAAAGTAGCCCGGCCCCATGCGAAGCGCCGTGCCGAGTTCCAGTTCGATCGATTGATAGGCAAAGAACAGGCCGGTCAGCATGAGCGCCAGCCCGCAGACCAGATTGGTCCTGTCGATATTGAGTGAATTCATGATGGCTCCGAAATATTGAAAGAGCTCTCTGGATCTGCGCCGCGGGTCGGCATGGTCGCTAGCAGGAATGTCGCTTGCCGGTGGGGTCCTTGCAGACGTTCGCGCCGATCAGCGGTCGATCTGAGCGATCAGCTTGCCGGCAATTTCTCCCCCGCGGGGGAGAAGGACGAAAGGTTGCGGGCTCCAAGGCCGATCGAGCAGAACCCCTCACCCTGCCCAGAGAGGGGCCAGGGTGAGAGGCAGTGCCATGACGAGAGATCAGTCGGCGTACTGGCCGGCTGCCTCGATGACCGGCTTCCAGCGGGCGATTTCGCTTTCCAGCTTGGTCTTCAGCGCCTCAGGCGTGGCGTCGGCTTCCGGCGAAGGCTTGGTGCCGAGTTCGCCGAAACGGGCAACGACGTTCGGGTCTTTGAGTGCCACCTTGAGTGCCGCCGACAGCTTGTCGTTGGCTTCCTTCGGCGTGCCCTTCGGCGTGTAGATGCCGTGCCAGATGCCCACTTCCATCTGCGGATAACCGGCTTCCTTGACGGTCGGCAGGTCCTTGAGGATGTCGAGGCGGTCAGCGGAGGTGACGGCGTAGGCCTTTACCGTGCCGCCCTGGATCTGCTTTGTCGTATTGGTGGTCTGGTCGCACATGATATCGACCTGTCCGCCGAGGAGATCGGTCATGGCCGGGCCGGTGCCCTTGTAGGGAACGGTCACGAGCGGCGTTTCGATCGAGCTCATGAACAGCATACCGCAGAGATGCGACGCAGCGCCGATGCCGGCATTGGCAACAGTCACCTTGTCCTTGTTGGCCTTGGCGTATTCGATCAGGCCCTTGAAATCGGTGGCTTCCATGTCCTTGCGGGCGAGAAGCGTCATCGGCACTTCCGTGACGAGACCGACATATTCGAACGCGTTCAGCGTGTCATAGGCGAGCTTGCGATAGAGCGTGGCGCTGGTCGCCATGCCGATATGGTGCAGGAGGACGGTATAACCGTCTGCTTCCGCATTGGCGACGCGGCCGGCACCGAGCGAACCGCCGGCACCGCCGACATTCTCGACGACGATCTGCTGGCCGAGATCGCGCGACATGGATTCAGCCACAAGACGCGCAACCGTATCGGTCGGGCCACCGGCCGCAAACGGTACGATCATCGTGATCTGGCGTTCCGGATAGCTCTGCGCATTGGCAGAAGCCGAAAACAGCGACATTGCGGCCAGAGCCGTTGCGCCGATCATGGCGTTGACGATTTTCATGAATTGTCCTCCCGAGCGTGAAAATCAGCATGCAAACTGGTGTGCTGGCGACAGTCCTCCCTCGCCAGCCTTGGTGCCATTTGCAGTGGTGATTTCACTGGCCGCAATCAGGCGGGACGCAGCGTTGCTAAGTTTATCGCTGGCGTGCAATGCAGCATGGGTGGATTAGGGAACAATCACATCAAAGCCTGGGTGGAAATCCACCCAGTGCGGGGTTTCAAGACTTAGTTCGTCACCCATTCAATCGTCCTGAAGCATCTGGTCGGCCGAGATCAGCCGCTTGTCGAGCCCGTGTTTCTGCATCTTTTCGTAGAGCGTCTTGCGCGAAATGCCGAGCGATTCGTAGACGGGGCGTAGGGCACCGCCATGCGCGGCAATTTCCCCGGCGATCAGATTGCGCTCGAAAGCCGCCACCTTGTCAGCCAGCCGTCCGGCCGGATCGCGAAGCTTGCCGTTGGAATCCGTCGGCGGAAGATCGAGACCCAGCACCAGCCGATCGGCGGCGTTGCGCAACTCGCGGACATTGCCGGGCCAGGCCTGGTCGCCGATGGTCGCGATCACATCGACGGGAACGTCGAGATCGTCACGGCCGTAGCGGGCGGAGGCTTCGCGAACCAGCTGCAGAAACAGGAGCGCGATATCGGCCCGACGCTCCCGAAGTGACGGCACATGAATGGTCGCGACGTTGAGACGGTAGAGCAGATCAGCCCGGAACCGGCCGGCCGCGACTTCCGCCTCCAGATCCACCTTGCTGGTGGCGATAAAGCGGACGTCGAGGGCCACGGTTTCGTTCGAGCCGAGCCGGGTGATCACACGCTCCTGCAGGACGCGCAGGAACTTCGCCTGCAGGTCGAAGGGCATCGAGCCGATCTCGTCGAGCAGGATGGTGCCGCCGCGACCATGTTCGAACTTGCCGTATCGAGGCCGGATTGCGCCTGGAAAGGCGCCTGCCTCGTGGCCGAACAGTTCGCTTTCGATCAGCGTTTCCGGAAGTGCCGCGCAGTTGATGGCGATAAACGGCCGGTTGGCGCGCGGGCTGACATCGTGCAGCGCCCGCGCCACCACTTCCTTGCCGGCGCCGGTCTCGCCGATGATCAGCGTATCGGCATCGGTGGCGCCGATCGCGCGGATCCGGTAGCGCAGGTCGACCATCACCTGGGTGCGGCCGGGCATGCGGGTTTCCAGATCGTCGCGCTTGCCGGCCACCGCCTTCAGTCGGCGGTTCTCCATGACCAGCGCGCGGCGATCGAGCGCTCTGCGGATGACACCAGCCAGATGCTGCGGCGTGAACGGCTTTTCGAGGAAATCATAGGCACCCTCGCGCATCGCCTTCACCGCCAGCTGCACATCGCCGTGGCCGGTGACGAGAATGATCGGGATTTCCGCATCGAGCTCACGCACCCGCTGCAACAGCGTCATGCCATCTGTTCCGGGCATGCGGATATCGCTGACGATCACGCCATCAAAGCCGAAACCGGCAAGCTCGAGAACATGATCGGCATTGGAAAAAGTCTGCACCGAGAGACCGAACAGTTCGAGCGCCTGGGCGGTGGACCGGCGCAGCTCCTCTTCGTCGTCAACCAGCAAAACCCTTTGCGCCGCATCCCTTGCTTCGCTCACTCGGCAGCCTCCATCAGGTTTTCGTCGGCAATATCGAGCTCGATGGTGAACACGGCGCCCCCATCAGGATCATCGGTGACGGAAAGGCTACCACCGAAATCCTTGACGATGTTGTAGGAGATCGACAACCCGAGGCCGAGACCCTTGCCGATGCCCTTGGTGGTAAAGAAGGGATCAAAGATGCGCTCGCGGATCGACGCCGGCACACCCGGCCCGCCATCGCGCACCTGCACCGTGATGGTATCGTGGGTTCTTGACGCCGAAACGGCGATGCGCCGGTCGGCTAGTCCCTCGACGGCATCTGCCGCATTGCCGATGACGTTGACCAGCACCTGCTGCAGACGGATCGAACCGGCCCTTACCTTCGGAAGGTTCGCTGGGATGTCGACGACGAGATCCGCATCGGCCGCCTTCAGCCGCGCCGCGACGATTTCCAGCGTGTCGTCCATCACCTCCTGCAGCGAAACGGCGCCGAGCTTCTCGTTCGGCTTGCGGGCAAAGTTGCGCAGATGCTTGCTGATCGAGGCCATGCGATCGATCAGTGCCGATATGCGTCTAACGTTGTCGCGCGCCTCTTCCGTGCGGTTAAGGTCCATCAGCACGCCGGCCGTCTCCGCATAGGTTTTCGCGGCCGCAAGTGGCTGGTTGAGCTCGTGCGACAGTGCTGCCGACATCTGGCCGAGACCGGCAAGCTTGCCTGCCTGAATGAGATCCGCCTGGGTCTGGCGCAGCCGCTGTTCGGTCGCCCGGCGCTCGGCCACTTCCTCCTCGATCTGGGCGTTGACGCGGGCAAGATCGGCGGTGCGCTCGGCAACCCGGTGTTCGAGCGCATTCTGCGCTTCCGCTTGGAGATGCATGCGCTCGGCAAGCCGCGCCCGGCGCTGCAGGATGACCGCAAGCCCGAGGACGGCGAGGCAGAGGGACAAAAGCAGGGCGGCGACGGTGGTCTTTGCCTGGGCATGCACGGACCCGGTATCCATCAGCACGCTGACGGTCCAGCCGGCGTCGGGCATCGGTTGCGACACGACGAGATATTCCCGGTCGCCACCGTTGTCGGCAATCGTCATCACCTCGTGACCGGCGAATTCGCCGCGCCGCACCGGCAGCTCGCGCAGTTTCGCATCCGCATAGCGCCGCGAGGTCTGGGTGCGGGCGATGCGCCCCGGCGACAGCGGCAGGGTCGTGGCATAGAGCCATTCCGGCCGGCTGGTCATGAAGATGATGCCCTCGGGGTCGGCAACGAAGATGCGGTCTTCGGTGCCTTGGGCGGTCCCCGTCCCCCAGCTGTCCTCGACCAGATCGATATCGACCTTGAAGACGATGACGCCGCGGATCACCCCGGCGATCTCGATCGGCGACGAGAAGTAGTAGCCGCGTTTGAGCGACGTGGTGCCGAGCGCATAAAAGCGCGACTGGCGGCCCTTCGCGGCTTCCTGGAAGTAGGGACGGTAAGAAAAATTCTCGCCGACGAAACTGACGTCGCTGTCGTAGTTGCTGGCTGCAATGGTCTGCCCGTCCATCGTCATCAGATAGATGTCGGAGGATTTGAGGAGCGCGTTGGTGTCTTTCAAATAGGCGTTGGTGGCGGCCTGCAGGGTTGTGTTAGACGGATCGAGCACGAAAGCCTCGACATTCTGCTGGTCGGCGATCAGCGCCGGCAGCGCCTCGTAGCGCTTCAGGTGCCCGTCGAGACCGGAGACGGCAAGCCTCAGCGTGGTGTTGGCCTGCGCCTTCGCCTCCTCCATGTAGCCGCTCGCGATCATGCCGGCGCCCTGGACATAGATGCCCAGACCGATCATGACCGCCACGCCCGCCGCTGCAAGAATTGCGTATCTCACCAGATGCCTGGCTCCTCCTCCCAACTCGTCCTCGGTCGTCACCTTAAAATCCGGCACTGGCGAATTCCACTAAAACTTGCGAAGACTTGATTTCACCGGCATCCGTCGGCGGCGGCAAAGGGAATCATCATGAGTTACATGCTTGCACTCGTCATCGGCGCGGTGGCCGGGCTTCGCGCCATGACGGCACCGGCGATCGTCAGCTGGGCGGCCGGTCTCGGCTGGCTCGATCTATCCGGCACCTGGCTCGCCTTCATGGGCTCCAAATGGGCCGTGCTGATCCTGACGCTGATCGCGATCGTCGAATTCATCACCGACCAGTTGCCGTCGACGCCGAGCCGCAAGGTGCCGCAGCAATTCGGTGCGCGCATCTTGACCGGCGCGCTTTCGGGTGCTGCGATCGGAATGCCCTACGGCTACTGGCTGGCCGGCCTCGTCTCCGGCATTATCGGCGCCGTGATCGGAACGCTGGGTGGCGCCGCAGTGCGGGCAAAGCTTGCCGCCCATTTCGGCAAGGATGCACCTGCAGCCTTTATCGAGGACGGCGTGGCCGTCGTCGCAGCCCTGATTGTCATCCTGCTTTTGCCGGGAACGCCGGCCGCCTAACGGAGATCTGAGCATCATGCAGACATTCGACGCGATCATCATCGGCGCCGGCCAGGCCGGGCCATCGCTTGCCGGACGCTTCAACGACGCGGGCAAGACCGTCGCCATCATCGAGCGCAAGCATGTGGGCGGCACCTGCGTCAACACCGGCTGCAAGCCGACCAAGACGCTGGTGGCCAGCGCCTATGCGGCGCATCTCGCGCGCCGCAGCGCCGATTACGGCATCGGCATCGGCGGCGACGTGACGATCGACATGCCGGCTGTGATGCGGCGGGCGTTGAAAGTGACGATGGACAGCCGCGGCAGCAACGAAAGCTGGCTGGAGAAGATGCCCCACTGCACGCTGATCCGCGGCCATGCGCGCTTTGAGAGCGCCGAGACGATCCGCGTCGGCGACGAATTGCTGACGGCGCCGCAGATTTTCCTGAATGTCGGCGCCCGCGCCACCATTCCGGATTTCGAGGGCGTCGACGACATCCCCTATATGACCAACAGCGACATCGTCGGGCTGGACAGGGTGCCGGAGCATCTGGTGATCATCGGCGGCAGTTATATCGGGCTTGAATATGCGCAGATGTATCGCCGCTTCGGCGCGAAGGTAACCGTCGTGGAGCGCGGCGAGCGTATCGTCAGCCGCGAGGATGCGGAGATCTCGCAATCCATCCATGAGATGCTGGAAGCCGAAGGGATCGTCATCAGAACGGGTGCCGACTGCATCCGCTTCAGGAAGACGGACGACGGCATTGCAGTCGGCCTCAGTTGCGACGAAGGCGAGCCTGAAGTCATCGGCTCCGACGTGCTGCTGGCGGTCGGACGCCGTCCCAACACCGACGATCTCGGGCTCGACAAGGCAGGCGTAACGCTCGATGAGCGCGGCTACATTGAGGTGGGCGACGATCTGTCGACCAATGTCGAGGGCATCTGGGCGATGGGCGACTGCAACGGCCGCGGCGCGTTTACCCACACCGCCTACAATGATTTCGAGATCGTTGCGGCCAATCTGTTCGATGGCGAGAGCCGCAAGGTCTCCGACCGCCTGCTCGGGTATGCGCTCTATACCGACCCGCCGCTCGGCCGGGTCGGGATGACCGAACACCAGGCGGTGAAGGCAGGCCACAAGGTTCTCATCGGCACGCGGCCGATGAGCCAGGTGGGACGCGCCGTGGAAAAGGGCGAGACGATCGGCCTGATGAAGATCGTCGCCGATGCGGAGACGAAAAAGATCTTGGGCGCCGCCCTTCTCGGCACCGGCGGCGACGAGGCGATCCACGGCGTGCTGGACATGATGAATGCCGGCGCGACTTATGATGCCCTGCGCTGGGCCGTGCCTATCCACCCCACCGTTTCGGAACTGTGGCCGACCGTGGTCCAGTCGATGAAGCCGGCAGGCTGACGAAACCATCCGGAATGACGGGTGTTCACGCGCTGCGGCGCGCTCACTGACAATCCCGTCATTACAGGAATTTAACCTTCTCCCTCCCTTTGCAACGAGGGGGAGTTTGCTTAGACTTCACCCATCGTCGGCACAATCGAAGGCCGCCGGCGACGGGAAGACATCAGAGCGATCTCCCCCAACATCCATTCCACGACGGGAGGCCACAGATGAATACACCTGCATTCAATGCGGCAATGGAACCGCGGGAACTGGATTTCCTGCAGCACGTCTTCGATGCCGCCTGCGCCGAACGCGGCTTGTCTGGCGAAAGCACGGCGGCAAAGAACCTCGCGGCCGAGATCATCGATCTCTACCAGCACGGCGCCTGCGACGAAGGCGCCCTCCAGCATCGGCTGGACTTGTCAGGTCTTCTGAAAAGTCAGGACTGAAGCAGAGGCGTCTCCTACCGCTTCGCCTGGAGATCCCGCTCGTCGCGCATCAGGAATATCCGCGTGATGCTGTCGATATTGTCGTTCAGCCATTCCGCCATGTCTTCTTCCTCGGACAGGATGTGTTCGAAGACGGCGACGGCTTCCGGTTCGTCCAGTTCGTCGGCAGCGGCAATCAGCACCTTATAGGTGGCGATTTCCGTGTGTTCGAATGCGAAGGCAGTCGTCATGGTCTTGATGACCTCGTCGCTGACCAGCAATCCGCCGACACCTTGGGCCGTCGCGGCAAGCTTGGCGGTCATGTCCTTGAAGGTCGGCGTCGTCACGGCGAACTTCTCCAGCATCTCGGTCAGCGCCGCGACGTGGCCGCGGGTTTCCTCGAGATGCTCCAGAACGCGGTCCTTGAGATCCGGGTAGCTTTCGATCCGGCGTGCCTGCGCTGTCAGAAGCGTGACTGCCTGTTCCTCCATTGCATGGGCATTGCGTAGCCAAGTAATGAAATTGTCCCGCGCATGCGTCATGTTCACGTCCTCCTCGTTACGTCTTCCCCCGGGTCGATTTGGTACGCAACGACTGTAAACCCGTCAACGTCCGCGATGTTCCAGCGTCCCTGGAACATCTAGCAGCTTAGCGCGTTAATGGGCCACGCAATTGACGGGGGTCAAAAGGTGGACGTGTCTAATTTTTCTTCAAAAACTTCGCCGAGCCAGACAGGCTCTTCCGCACTTTCGTCCTGGCGCCGGTCGGAGCCATCCGGCCGTGCGATCATTCGACCCGGCCGCAACGTCTGGCGCAGCGCCGAGGCCGAGCGCGTCGGCTTCCTGATCGATGGCGAGGAATACTACCAGCGCCTGGACGACGTGTTGAAACAGGCCGAACGGTCCGTGATGATCCTCGGCTGGGACTTCAACCCTGGTATCAAGCTGCGTCCGCGCGACCCTGATTGCCCGACGCTTGGTGCCACGCTGCGCCGCATGGTCGAGGAAAAGCCGGAACTGGAAATCCGCATTCTCGTCTGGGGCATGGGTCCGGTCTATTCCGGCAAGAGCCTGAAGATGTTCGGCAAGATGGACTGGAACGACCATCCGCGCATCGAATTGCGCTTCGATTTCGAGCATCCGCTGCGTGCCAGCCATCACCAGAAAATCGTCGTGGTCGACGATAGGACCGCCTTTGTCGGCGGCATCGATCTGACCGCGCGCCGCTGGGACGACCGCGGGCATGCCTGCATCAACCCGGCTCGGACCTCCCCCGACGGCACGACCTATGGTCCCGTTCACGACATGCAGACGATCGTCACCGGCGATATCGCCCGGCTGATCGGCGACGTGACGCGCCGGCGCTGGAAAAAGGTGACGAAGATCGAGCTCGAACCGGTCACGGTTGCGGGCGAAGCCGCCTGGCCGCAGGATCTCGAACCCAATCTCACGAATTGCCGCAGCGGACTTGCGCTGACCGAACCCTGGAAATGGAAGGGTCGCCGCGGTCATCGCGAGGCGATCAAGCTCACCCATGATGCGCTGAAGGCAGCCGAGCGGCACCTCTATATCGAGACGCAGTATCTCGCCTCCTTCGGCGTGGCGCGCACGCTTGCCCGCAAGCTCAAGGCAGCGCAGGGCCCGGAAATCGTCATCATCGTGACGCGCGAATCCCACGGCTTTCTCGAAAAGCTGATGATGGGCAACAACCGCACCCGCCTGATCCGCCGCCTGAAGCGCGCGGATCGCTACGGCCGGCTGCGGATCTACTACGCCACGACCCCGGATGCCGATGGCAACGATCGCGAGATCATTGTTCATTCCAAGCTGATCGTGGTCGACGACCGCTTCGTGCGGGTTGGCTCGTCCAATCTCAACAACCGGTCGGAAGGGCTCGATACGGAATGCGATATCGCGCTCGAGACCGTCGAGGCTGCGTCGCAAAAGGCAATCCTTGATCTGCGCGACGATCTTCTGGCCGAGCATCTTTGCGCCAACAAGGAAGATGTCTCGCGCATCATTCAGCAAACCGGATCGATGCTGGCGGCGATCGACATTTTGAACGTCAACCCACGTTGCCTGCGGCCTTTCGAGGTGGATACGCTGAAGGGCGAGATCACCTCGCTGTTCGGCACCGGTATTGTCGATCCGAAACAGCCGTTCTGGCCGATCCCGGAGATCAAGTCCGGGATCAGGAAGCTGTTCTCACGCCTTTCCTCCCGCCGTGCGGCCTGAATAGGCACTTCCCTGACGCCGGTAATAGGCCTCGCTTGCGATCAGCACCGGTACGCCGATCGCGAGCGGCACGAAGAAGTAGAGGACGCGGAAGGCGATCAGTGCCCCGATCGCCGATGTGCCCGGCAACAGGTTCAGCATGACCGCTTCCAGCACGCCGAGACCGCCCGGCACGTGGCTGACCAGCGCGCCGAGATTGGCGGTCACGTAGGCGCTGGCGACCTGCAGGAATCCGACATCGGTAAACGCAAGCAGCAGCTGGCGGATTGCGGAGGCGACACAGAGGAAATTCAGTGTGCCGACGATGATCTGGCCGATCGCGAGCGACAGATCCGGCGGCGTGAAACGCCAGGAGCGGACGGGCAACGGCCGGCGCACGAAAGCGCAAAGCAGTAAATAGGCAGCCGGCACGGCCAGACAGGCGACGCCGATGGCGGCCCTGTCTCTCCTGCCAAGGCCGAAGAAGTCGTCCGATCCATTGACATCGAGCAGCATGGCAATGCCGCCCAGTGTGGCAAGCCCCAACCCAACAGTCGCGCCGCAAAACACGATGACCTTGGCAATGTCCTGAGGCTGAAGGCCCCAGCGGGAGTAGAACCGGTAACGGACCGCGCCGCTGCTGAGCGCTGCCATGCCGACATTGTGGCCGATCGACAGGCTTGTGAAGGACGCGAGTGCCGTCTTATGGTAGGCAAGCGGCTTGCCCGCATAGCGCACGCCAAGCGCATCGAACATGCCAAGGCAGGCATAGGAGAGAATGACGAAGCCGAACGCGGCCACCAACCGAATGCCGGCGATGGACAGCACGGACTCCTCGATTTCGTCCCATGTGTAGCGTTGCAGGCTGCGGTAGACGAGGAGTGCGGCGAGGCAGACCGCGGCAACCACAAGACATTTGATGAGGGGCCGCCAGATCTTCATTCCATCTCCATTCATGCTGTGCAGGGTGGAACGAAATGACTGTCCAAGGTGTTCCCGCGCTATGATCGATGCGCTTCCCAAACCGCCCTCCGACACCTCGCCTCAAACTCCTTCCCGGCGCCGCCTGAAAATTCTGAGCTACAACGTGCATAGCTGCATCGGCACCGATCGACGGCTCGATCCCGCGCGGATCGCCGACGTCATCTCGGAGTTGAAGCCTGATATTATCGGCCTGCAGGAACTGGATGTCGGCCGCTCGCGCACCGGTGGCGTCGATCAGGTCGATATCATTGCCCGCGAGGTGGAGATGGACTACCATTTTCACGCGGCGCTGCATGTGGCCGAGGAACGCTACGGCGACGCCATTCTGACATCCCTGCCGCTGAAAGTGATAAAGGCCGACATGCTTTCCTCGATCGGCGAGCAGCGCGGCGCAGTCTGGGTGGAAATCGACGTCGGTGGCAAACCGCTGCAGGTCTTCAACACCCATCTCGGACTCCGCGGTAAAGACCGGATGGCGCAGATGACGGAGCTGACGGGCCCGGACTGGCTCGGCGGCCTCGAGAAGGAAAACCCGGCGCGCATCCTGATCGGCGACTTCAACTCGACACCGATCACGAGGACCTACCGGCATGCGGCCAAGCGCCTGACCGATGTGCAGACGGCGCTTGTCAAACCTTGGCGGGCAACGTTTCCGTCCCGCTTTCCGCTGCTTCGGCTCGACCACATTTTTGTTTCCGACAGCATCAAGGTGATCGATGCGGAAGTGATCTCGACACCGCTGACGCGGCGGGCATCCGACCACTTGCCGTTGTTGGCGACGATTGAAATCTAGTTGAGCAACCGCTCCGACCGTTTGGCTTCCTTGAGCAGCCGGACGACGTCCTGATCGGTGGTTTCCGGGAAATCCTCGTAGTGGTCACCGACATCGCCGAATGATGGCGGGATCGACAGGCAGACCACGTCTTCAACCTTGTCCCTGATTGCATCGAGCGTGTCCTGCGAGGCGACCGGTAAGGCAAGGGTAATGATCGCGACACCCAGCTGCCTGAGCGCGTGGATGCTGACCTCCATCGACCCGGCATCGGAAAGCCCCTCATCGATCAGTATGACGTGACGCCCGGCAAGATCGTGCTCGTCGT
>Ga0213836_100123_pt1 | contig 77700 bp, 89 predicted proteins | sample SWPATP03_FD_160578 | JGI IMG/M metagenome (GOLD analysis project Ga0213836, IMG submission 160578) | Coastal seawater microbial communities from Marineland, Florida, United States - SWPA TP0 #3 | ecosystem: Environmental > Aquatic > Marine > Coastal | place: USA: Florida | collected 2016-08-05
GTCGTGGCGAGGTCTCCGGCGCCGGCCGCAAGCCGTTCAAGCAGAAGGGCACCGGCCGCGCTCGTCAGGGCTCGATCCGCGCCCCGCAGATGACCGGTGGTGGCATCGTCCACGGACCCACGCCGCGTGACTACTCGCAGCGCACCCCCAAGAAGATGATCGCCGCCGCGCTCCTCGGCTCGCTGTCGGACCGCGCTCGCGGTGGCCGCCTGCACGTCGTCGAGTCGTTCGCGACGGAGGGCACGCCCAAGACGCGCGTCGCCGTCGAGATGCTCGCAGCGCTCGGCGTCGCGAAGAACATCCTCATCGTGCTCGACCGCGCCGAGGAGGGTGCCTCGCTCGCCGTGCGCAACCTCCCCGAGGTGCACGTGCTCACGTGGGACCAGCTCAACGCCTACGACGTGCTCGTGAGCGACGACCTCGTCTTCACGAAGGCCGCCTACGAGGCGTTCGTCGCCGCCAAGTCCCCCAAGGCCCCGAAGGCCGATGAGGCAGAGAAGGACGAGAACCGATGAGCGGCTACAACAAGGACCCTCGCGACATCATCATCCGCCCGATCGTGTCGGAGAAGAGCTACGCCCTCATCGACATGGGCAGCTACACGTTCGAGGTGGACCCGCGCGCCACGAAGACCGAGATCAAGCTCGCGATCGAGAAGATCTTCGGCGTCAAGGTGGAGCGCGTCAACACCCTCAATCGCGTCGGCAAGACGCGCCGTACCCGCTTCGGCACCGGCAAGCGCAAGGACGTCAAGCGCGCCATCGTCAAGCTGAAGTCCGGCTCGATCGACATCTTCACGACTGTCGGCTAGGGACGGAAGGAACAAGACCATGGCCATTCGCAAGTACAAGCCGACGACCCCCGGTCGTCGCGGCTCATCCGTCGCAGACTTCGCTGAGATCACCCGATCGACGCCCGAGAAGTCGCTGCTGCGCCCGCTCCCCAAGACGGGCGGCCGCAACAACAGCGGTCGCATCACGACGCGTCACATCGGTGGCGGTCACAAGCGCCAGTACCGCGTCATCGACTTCCGTCGCAACGACAAGGACGGCGTCAACGCCCGCGTCGCGCACATCGAGTACGACCCGAACCGCACGGCGCGCATCGCGCTCCTGCACTTCGAGGACGGCACGAAGCGCTACATCATCGCGCCGAACAAGCTCAAGCAGGACGACATCGTGGAGTCGGGCGCAGGCGCCGACATCAAGCCCGGCAACAACCTGCCGCTGCGCAACATCCCCACGGGTACGGTCATCCACGCGATCGAGCTCCGTCCGGGTGGCGGCGCCAAGCTGGCCCGCTCGGCCGGCGCCTCGGTGCGACTCGTCGCCAAGGACGGTCCCTACGCGCAGCTCCGCCTGCCGTCGGGCGAGATCCGCAACGTCGACGCACGCTGCCGCGCCACGATCGGCGAGGTCGGCAACGCCGAGCAGTCGAACATCAACTGGGGCAAGGCCGGTCGCAAGCGCTGGCTCGGCGTCCGTCCGACCGTCCGCGGTGTCGCGATGAACCCGGTCGACCACCCGCACGGTGGCGGCGAGGGCAAGACGAGCGGTGGTCGCCACCCCGTCAGCCCGTGGGGCCAGTCCGAGGGTCGCACCCGCCGGCCGAACAAGCCGAGCGACAAGCTCATCGTCCGCCGCCGCTCGACCGGCAAGAAGAAGCGCTAGTAGGAGAGTCCGATGCCCCGCAGCCTCAAGAAGGGTCCGTTCGTCGACGACCACCTCCTCATCAAGGTGGTTCGCCAGAACGAGGCCGGCAGCAAGAACGTCATCAAGACCTGGTCGCGCCGCTCGATGATCGTGCCGGCCATGCTCGGCCACACGATCGCCGTGCACGACGGTCGCAAGCACATCCCGGTCTTCGTCACCGAGACGATGGTCGGTCACAAGCTGGGCGAGTTCGCGCCCACCCGCACCTTCCGTGGACACGTGAAGGACGACAAGAAGGGTCGTCGCCGCTAAGGCGGCGGCGAAGAAGGAGAAGGCAATGGTTGAGTCGATCGCTCGCGTTCGTCACATCCGCGTGACCCCTCAGAAGGCCCGCCGTGTCGTCGACATGATCCGCGGCAAGCAGGCCGAGGAAGCCCTCGCGATCCTGAAGTTCGCCCCGCAGGGCGCCTCGGAGCCGGTGTACAAGCTCGTCGCCTCGGCGATGGCGAACGCCCGGGTCAAGGCCGACGCGACGAACGAGTTCCTCGACGACGCCGACCTGTACGTGTCGCGCGCATTCGTCGACGAGGGCACCACGCTCAAGCGGTTCCAGCCGCGTGCACAGGGTCGCGCGTTCCGCATCAACAAGCGGACGAGCCACATCACCGTCGTGCTCGCGACGCCGACCACGGAGGACGAGAAGTAATGGGACAGAAGGTCAACCCGTACGGCTTCCGCCTCGGCATCACCACCGACCACGTGTCGCGCTGGTTCGCCGAGTCGACCAAGCCGGGGCAGCGCTACGCCGACTACGTGGCCGAGGACATCCGCATCCGCAAGATGCTGTCCACGAGCCTCGACCGCGCCGGCGTCGCCCGCATCGAGATCGAGCGCACCCGCGACCGCGTTCGCGTCGACATCCACACCGCCCGCCCGGGCATCGTGATCGGCCGCCGCGGCGCCGAGGCCGAGCGCATCCGCGCCGACCTCGAGAAGCTCACCGGCAAGCAGATCCAGCTGAACATCCTCGAGGTCAAGAACCCCGAGGCCTCGGCGCAGCTCGTCGCGCAGGGCATCGCGGAGCAGCTGAGCGCTCGCGTGGCCTTCCGCCGCGCGATGCGCAAGGGCCTGCAGTCGGCGCAGCGCGCCGGCGCCAAGGGCGTCAAGATCAAGGTCTCCGGCCGCCTCGGCGGCGCCGAGATGAGCCGCAGCGAGCAGTACCGCGAGGGCCGCGTCCCGCTGCACACGCTCCGCTCGAACATCGACTACGGCTTCTACGAGGCCAAGACCACCTTCGGTCGCATCGGTGTGAAGGTCTGGATCTACAACGGTGAGCTCACCAACCGCGAGCTCGCTCGCGAGCAGGCGAACCAGAAGCCGCAGCGCGAGCGTCGCGGCCCCCGTCGCGACGCACCAGTGGAGGCGTAAACCATGCTGATTCCCCGTCGAGTCAAGCACCGCAAGCAGCACCACCCGAAGCGCAGCGGTCAGGCCACCGGTGGCACCAAGGTGTCGTTCGGCGACTACGGCATCCAGGCGCTCACGCCTGCCTACGTCACGAACCGTCAGATCGAGGCCGCACGTATCGCCATGACGCGCCACATCAAGCGCGGCGGCAAGGTGTGGATCAACATCTACCCGGACCGCCCCCTCACGAAGAAGCCCGCCGAGACCCGCATGGGTTCCGGCAAGGGCTCGCCCGAGTGGTGGGTCGCGAACGTCAAGCCCGGCCGCGTCCTCTTCGAGGTCGCCGGCGTCAACGAGGAGCTCGCACGCGAGGCGATGATGCGAGCCATCCACAAGCTGCCGCTCAAGGCACGCATCATCAAGCGCGAGGAGGCTGACGCATAATGGCGATCGGTTCCAAGGAGCTCATGCCCGCCGAGCTCGCAACCATGGACGACGAGCGACTCGTCGTCGAGCTGAAGCGGGCCAAGGAAGAGCTGTTCAACCTGCGCTTCCAGTCGGCCACCGGCCAGCTGGACGCACACGGCCGCCTGCGCGCCGTGAAGCGCGACATCGCGCGGCTCTACACCGTGATCCGCGAGCGCGAGCTCGGCATCAGCGCCTCCCCGGCGCCCGTCGAGAAGGCAGCGGACAAGAAGAAGTCCAAGAAGGCCGACGAGGCCAAGAAGGCCGACGAGGCCACCACGGCCGACGCGGCCGAGAAGTCTGAGGAGCAGTGATGGCCACCGAGCAGCCCACGGGCGAGGCCGCCCAGCGCGGCTACCGCAAGTCGCGCATCGGCTACGTCGTCTCCGACAAGATGGAGAAGACCGTCGTCGTCGAGGTCGAGGACCGCGTCAAGCACCCGCTGTACGGCAAGGTGCTCCGCAAGTCGTCGAAGGTCAAGGCGCACGATGAGCAGAACGCCGCCGGCATCGGCGACCGCGTCCTGATCGCAGAGACCCGTCCGACGAGCGCCACCAAGCGCTGGCGCCTCGTCGAGATCCTCGAGAAGGCCAAGTAGGCCTCGGCCTCGAAGGAGATCCAGACATGATCCAGCAGGAATCCCGCGTCAAGGTCGCCGACAACACCGGCGCCAAGCAGCTCCTGACCATCCGCGTGCTCGGCGGCTCCGGCCGTCGCTACGCCGGACTGGGCGACACGATCGTCGCCACGGTCAAGGACGCCATCCCCGGTGGTGCGGTCAAGAAGGGCGATGTGGTCAAGGCCGTCATCGTCCGCACCGTGAAGTCCACCCGCCGTCCCGACGGCTCCTACATCAAGTTCGACGAGAACGCAGCAGTCATCCTGAAGAACGACGGCGACCCGCGCGGCACGCGCATCTTCGGTCCGGTCGGTCGCGAGCTCCGCGACAAGCGCTTCATGAAGATCGTCTCGCTCGCACCGGAGGTGATCTGACCCATGGCCAGCATCAAGAAGGGCGACCTCGTCGTCGTCATCGCCGGCGCGCGCGAGTCGCGCGGCGGCGACCGGGGCAAGACCGGTCGCGTGATCGAGGTCCTGCGCGAGCAGAACCGCGTGATCGTCGAGGGCGTCAACCTCGTCACCAAGCACATCAAGGTCGGCCAGACCAACCGCGGCACCCGCACGGGCGGCATCGAGACCCACGAGGCCCCGATCCACATCTCGAACGTGGCGCTCGTCGACCCCGAGTCGAAGAAGCCCACGCGCGTCCGCCGCGAGGTCACGTCGGTCGAGAAGAACGGCGTCACCACCACGCAGAAGATCCGCGTGGCGACGAAGTCGGGCAAGGAGATCAAGACCAATGACTGACACCGCAGTGCGCCTGCCCAGGCTCAAGCAGCAGTACCGCGAGACGATCGTGCCGCAGCTCCGCGAGGAGTTCGGCTTCGGCAACGTCATGCAGGTGCCCGGACTGACGAAGATCGTCGTCAACACGGGTGTCGGCGAGGCCGCGCGCGACTCCAAGGTGATCGAGGGCGCGATCCGCGACCTCACGCTCATCACCGGGCAGAAGCCGATGGTGACCGCAGCTCGCAAGTCGATCGCGCAGTTCAAGCTGCGCGACGGCATGCCGATCGGCGCGCACGTCACGCTCCGCGGCGACCGCATGTGGGAGTTCCTCGACCGTCTGCTGACGCTCGCCCTCCCGCGCATCCGCGACTTCCGCGGCCTGAGCCCGAAGCAGTTCGACGGCAACGGCAACTACACCTTCGGCCTCCAGGAGCAGTCCGTGTTCCACGAGATCGACCAGGACAAGATCGACCGCGTCCGCGGTTTCGACATCACCGTCGTCACGACGGCGAAGTCGGATGACGAGGGTCGCGCGCTGCTGAAGGCGCTCGGCTTCCCCTTCAAGACCGACTCCTGACCCCATCGGCGCCGCCGGCGCCGAGCAGCTTCAAGGTCGCTGTCCGCGGAACGGGCAGCGAAACCAGAACGGAGAACCACCCATGACGATGACCGATCCGGTCGCCGACATGCTGACGCGTCTGCGCAACGCCAACACGGCGATGCACGACGAGGTCACGCTGCCGTCGTCGACCCTCAAGGCGAGCATCGCCGAGATCCTCGAGCGCGAGGGCTTCATCTCGGCCTGGAAGGTCGAGGATGCCCGCGTCGGCAAGACGCTGACCCTCAGCCTCAAGTACGGCGGCAACCGCGAGCGCGCGATCGCCGGCCTCAAGCGGGTCTCGAAGCCCGGCCTCCGCGTGTACGCACGCTCGACCGAGATCCCTCAGGTCCACGGCGGCCTCGGCGTCGCCATCCTGTCGACGAGCTCTGGCCTCCTCACGGACCGTGAGGCCGAGCAGAAGGGCGTCGGCGGGGAAGTCCTCGCCTACGTGTGGTGAGCTGACATGTCACGAATCGGACGACTCCCCATCGACATCCCCGCTGGTGTCGAGATCACGGTGCACGACGACGTCGTCACCGTCAAGGGCCCGAAGGGCGAGCTGCAGACCCCGATCGCGAAGCCGATCCAGGTCGAGGTCGCCGACGGCCAGATCCAGGTCACGCGCCCGGACGACGAGCGCCAGTCGCGCTCGCTCCACGGCCTGACCCGCACCCTCATCGCCAACGACATCGTCGGCGTCACCGAGGGCTACTCGAAGTCCCTCGAGGTCGTCGGCACGGGCTACCGCGTCGCCGCCAAGGGCACGGGCATCGAGTTCGCGCTCGGCTTCTCGCACCCCGTCAACGTCGAGCCGCCCGCCGGCATCACGTTCGCGGTCGAGGGAAACAACAAGCTCACCGTCAGCGGCATCTCGAAGCAGGCCGTCGGCGAGGTGGCTGCGAACATCCGCAAGCTGCGCAAGCCCGAGCCCTACAAGGGCAAGGGCGTCCGCTACGCGGGCGAGCAGATCCGCCGCAAGGCTGGAAAGGCTGGTAAGTGATGGGCATCGGTACCCGAGGCAAGAGCAAGTCGGCTGCCCGCGGTCGTCGCCACGCACGTCTCCGCAAGAAGATCGTCGGCACCGGCTCGATGCCGCGCCTCGTCGTCACCCGCTCGGCACGCCACGTGTTCGTGCAGGTCGTCGACGACTCGCAGGGCATCACCGTCGCGTCCGCGTCGACCATGGAGGCTGACCTCCGCGCGTTCGACGGCGACAAGACGGCGAAGGCCAAGCGCGTCGGCGAGCTCGTCGGCGAGCGCGCCAAGGCGGCAGGCGTCGAGTCTGTCGTGTTCGACCGAGGTGGCAACCGCTACGCCGGTCGCGTCGCGGCCATCGCCGATGGCGCACGAGAGGCAGGGCTGGGACTGTGAGCGAAGAGAACAAGGACACGCAGGTGACGGACACCACGCAGGCTGCGACGGCTCCGGCCGCCGATGCCGCGACGTCGTCGGACCACCGCGACGAGCCCCGCGAGCAGCGGCGCGGCAGCCGCGATCGCGGCACGCGCAACGAGCGCGGCCGTCGCGACGACCGCACGGAGAACCAGTTCCTCGAGCGCGTCGTGACGATCAACCGCGTCTCGAAGGTCGTCAAGGGCGGCCGCCGCTTCAGCTTCACGGCGCTCGTCGTCGTGGGTGACGGCGACGGCATGGTCGGCGTCGGCTACGGCAAGGCGCGCGAGGTCCCCACGGCCATCTCGAAGGGCGTCGAGGAGGCGAAGAAGAACTTCTTCCGCGTCCCCCGCATCGCCAACACGATCCCGCACCCGGTGCAGGGCGAGGCCGCTGCCGGCGTCGTGCTGCTCCGTCCCGCTGCCGCCGGTACCGGCGTCATCGCGGGCGGCCCCGTGCGCGCCGTGCTCGAGTGCGCCGGCATCCACGACGTGCTGAGCAAGTCGCTGGGCTCGTCGAACTCCATCAACATCGTCCACGCGACGGTGGCTGCGCTGCGCGCCCTCGAGGAGCCCCGTGCGGTCGCTGCTCGTCGTGGCCTCGACGTGGACCGCGTCGTCCCGGCTCGCCTGCTGCGCGCCGAGGCGGAGCACACCAAGCACGAGGCCGAGATCGCGAAGGCGGCATCCAAGTGAGCAAGCTGAAGATCACGCAGATCAAGTCTGTGATCAGCGAGAAGCAGTACCAGCGCGAGACGCTGCGCTCGCTGGGCCTCAAGCGCATCGGCCAGTCGGTCGAGCGCGAGGACACCCAGCAGAACCGCGGCTACGTGAACACGGTGCGGCACCTCGTCAAGGTCGAGGAGATCGAGAATGACTGACAAGAACGAGTCGGCCGAGCTGCCGGCGCTCAAGGTCCACCACCTCCGGCCCGCGCCGGGCGCGAAGAAGGCGCGCACGCGCGTCGGTCGCGGTGAGGCGTCGAAGGGCAAGACGGCCGGTCGAGGCACCAAGGGCACCAAGGCCCGCTACTCCGTGCGCCCCGGCTTCGAGGGCGGCCAGCTGACGAGCGTCATGCGCGCTCCGAAGCTGCGCGGCTTCAAGAACCCGTTCCGCACCGAGTACCAGGTCGTCAACGTCGGGCAGCTCCAGTCGCTGTTCCCCGGCGGCGGCGACGTGACGGTGGCCGACCTGGTCGCCAAGGGCGCCGTCCGCAAGAACGAGCTCGTCAAGGTGCTCGCCGGCGGCGAGCTGTCGGTCGCGCTGACGATCAGCGTCGACAAGGTCTCGGCTGCTGCGGAGCAGAAGATCGTGGCCGCTGGCGGCTCCGTCAAGTAAGTAGGCTGAGGGGCGGTCCGTGCGCGGGCCGCCCCGATTGCCATTCTCGGAAGGCTGCACGTGTTCAGTGCCATCGCACGCATCTTCAAGACGCGCGACCTGCGTCGGAAGATCCTCTTCACGCTCGCCATCGTGGCGGTGTTCCGGCTGGGGTCGTTCATCCCCGCGCCGTTCGTCGACTACAGCAACGTGCAGGCGTGCATCGCCGCGAACCAGACCGCGACCGGCCTGTACCAGCTCGTCAACCTGTTCTCCGGCGGCGCGCTGCTGCAGCTGAGCATCTTCGCGCTGGGCATCATGCCGTACATCACGGCGTCGATCATCGTGCAGCTGCTGCGCGTCGTCATCCCCCACTTCGAGACCCTCTACAAGGAGGGCCAGTCGGGCCAGGCGAAGCTCACGCAGTACACGCGCTATCTCACGATCGCGCTCGGCGTGCTGCAGTCGACCACCCTCATCACGGTCGCCCGCTCCGGTGCGCTCTTCTCGTCCACCGGCGGCCCGTCGCTGCCGCAGTGCCAGAACCTGCTGACGAACGACTCCTGGTGGTCGATCGCGCTCATGATCATCACGATGACCGCCGGCACCGGCCTCATCATGTGGCTCGGCGAGCTCGTCACCGAGCGCGGCATCGGCAACGGCATGTCGCTGCTCATCTTCACGTCGATCGCCGCGACCTTCCCCGGCGCCCTCGGCATCATCTTCGAGACGCAGGGCCCCAACACCTTCATCATGGTGCTGCTCGTCGGCGTCCTCATCATGGGCCTCGTCGTCTTCGTCGAGCAGTCGCAGCGGCGCATCCCGGTGCAGTACGCGAAGCGCATGGTCGGCCGCCGGATGTACGGCGGCCAGTCCACCTACATCCCCATCAAGGTCAACATGGCCGGCGTCGTGCCCGTCATCTTCGCCTCGTCGCTGCTGTACCTGCCTGCGCTCGTCGCGCAGTTCAACATGCCCGCCGACGGCACCACGCCGGCCGACTGGGTGCTGTGGGTGCAGGCGAACTTCACGACCGGCGACCACCCGCTCTACATGCTGGTGTTCTTCCTGCTCATCGTCGGCTTCACCTACTTCTACGTCGCGATCACCTTCAACCCGGAGGACGTCGCCGACAACATGAAGAAGTACGGCGGCTTCATCCCGGGCATCCGCGCCGGCCGCCCGACCGCCGAGTACCTCGACTACGTGCTGACGCGCATCACGTTCCCGGGCTCGCTGTACCTGGGCCTGGTCGCGCTCATCCCGCTCATCGCGCTCGCGACCGTGGGGGCCAACCAGAACTTCCCGTTCGGCGGCGCGTCCATCCTCATCATCGTCGGCGTCGGCCTCGAGACGGTCCGCCAGATCGACGCGCAGCTGCAGCAGCGCCACTACGAAGGGCTGATCCGCTAGATGCCGAACCTCCTCATCGTCGGCCCGCCCGGTGCGGGCAAGGGCACGCAGGCCGCACGCATCGCCGAGGCGCTCCGGGTGCCGGCGGTGTCGACCGGCGACATCTTCCGGCAGAACATCAAGGAGCAGACCGAGCTCGGCCAGCGGGTCACGGCCATCCTCGACGCGGGGGAGTACGTGCCGGACGAGCTCACGAACGAGCTCATCGACGACCGCCTCGCGCAGCCGGACGCCGAGCAGGGCTACCTGCTCGACGGCTACCCGCGCACCGCCGGGCAGGTCGAGTTCCTCGACGGGGTCAACCTCCACCGCGGCGAGCAGCTCGACGCCGTCGTGCGCCTGGTCGCCGACACCGACGAGGTCGTGCGCCGGCTGCTCGCCCGTGCCGAGCTGCAGGGCCGCAGCGACGACTCCGAAGAGGTCATCCGCCACCGCCTCGACGTGTACGAGCGCGAGACGGCGCCGCTCGTGGCGATCTTCGAGGAGCGCGGGCTCGTCGTCGAGGTCGACGGGATCGGACCCGTCGACGAGGTGACCGAGCGCGTGCTCGCCGGGCTCGCCGAGCGCGGCATCACGGCGTGATGCGCGGCCGCGGCCCCTACAAGTCGCGCCGCGAGCTCGCCGCCATGCGCGAACCGGGACGGATCACGGCGCTCGCCCTCCAGGCGGTCGAGTCGGCCGTCCGGGCCGGCGTCACGACGCTCGAGCTCGACCGGATCGCCGAGCGCGTCATCCGCGAGCACGGCGCGGTGCCGAACTTCCAGCTCGAGCCTGGCTATGAGCACACCCTGTGCGTCAACGTCAACGACGTCGTCGTGCACGGCATCCCCGGGGACCGCGTGCTGGAGCCGGGCGACCTCGTCACCGTCGACTGCGGCGCGACGATCGGCGGCTTCCACGGCGACGCCGCGATCAGCGTCGTGGTCCCCGGCGGCGATCCCGAGCGCACCGCGGCGCGCGAGCGCCTGAGCGATGTCACGCGCGGCGCCCTCTGGGCGGGGATCGCCGCGCTCGCGGGCGCACGGCAGCTCGGCGAGGTGGGCGCCGCGGTCGAGGACCACATCGACGCGAACAGCGACTTCCGCATCGACGAGGACTACATCGGGCACGGCATCGGCACCCGCATGCACGAGAACCCGCCGGTGTTCAACTACCGCACCCGCGTCGTCGGGCCGGCCGTGAAGCCCGGCCTGTGCGTCGCGATCGAGCCGATCATCCACGCCGGCGGCGCCGAGACGACCGTCGACGGCGACGGCTGGACCGTGCGCAGCGCCGACGGCTCCGACGCGTGCCAGTGGGAGCACTCGGTGGCCGTCCACAGCGGCGGCATCTGGGTGCTCACCGCCCTCGACGGCGGCGCCGCGGCGCTCGCGCCGCTCGGGGTCGTGCCGGTGCCGATCCCCGAGCGCTGACGCACGCGGCGCTGCCGGGGAGCGCCCGGTAGTCGCGCACGACGTCGACCGTGACGCCGAGCTCGTCGGCGAGCTCGTGGTCGTCGCGCGCCCACGCGGATGCGGCGCGCAGCGCGACCGGGTCGATGAGCACGCGGGCGGCGAAGCGCTCGGCGGCACGCTCGTCGGCCGCCGAGCCGCCGGCGTGGCCGTGCAGCGCGTGGCCCAGCTCGTGCGCGAGCACGCAGCGCTGCTCGACCGGGGTGAGGCCGCGGGCGAGCAGGATGCGGCGGCCGGCGTCGTCATAGGCGCCCAGCCAGTCCGGCGGCAGGCGCGCGACCCGCATCTCGACCCCGGCCTCGCGGCACAGGGCGACCAGCTCAGTCAGCGTGGGGCTCGTCCCTGCGAGCGCTGCCGCGCCTCGCCGCAAGTCCATGCAAGTGCTCCTCGTTGCCGTCGGCGTCTGCGATCGCGGTCACCGTAGCCTCGCCCGCTGACACGCCCCCTGCGCGGACGTGCGCCGCCAGGGTCGCGATCGCGGCGTCGGCGGCCAGGTGCCGGCGGTCCGGCGGCACGTTCGACAGCAGCTCGGCCATCACGGCCGTCCACAGCTCGACGTCGGGGTCCTGCGGTCGCGCATCCGTCGCGAGGCCCAGGGCGGCGAAGAGGCGGCGCAGGACGTCCTCCTGCGGCGCGCCGGACCCGCGCTCGATGTTGCTCACGGTCGTGCGGTCGACGTCCGCGAGGGCGGCGAGCGCCTTCTGGCTGAGGCCCTGGCGCATCCGGGCAGGGCGGACGAGCTCGCCGTAGCGCTGGCGCTCGCTCGCGCTCGCTCCTCGGAGGTGGATGGACATGCGACCTCATCTCGTCGAGGGCCAGCGTATCCGCCCCGACGGCGGCACAACCGGCGTGCTTCTCGACGGATGTCGGCCCCAGACGGTCATTTCCCCACAGCAGCTCGGAGAAGCACTTGCGCCATGGTCGAAAACCTGGCATGGTTTGCCGCATGACGGTCGAATCGCGCATCGGAGCGACGCTCGCGGCGCTCCGGACGCGCGCGGGCCTCAGCCAGGCCGAGCTCGCGCTGCTCGCGGGCACACCGCTCGCGACGGTCATGGGCGTCGAGAGCGGCGCGATGGAGCCGCCAGCGGGGCTGGTCGTCAGGCTGACCGCCGCGATCGCGATCGGGCTCCGCGGGAGCGCGGGCTGATGTGCGCCGCGACCGCCACCGACTCGTGCCGACAGGCACGGGCACCCGGCAAGCGGGTGCGACGAAGGAGGAAGCACATGCACATGGAAACGCGCAGGGCCAGGGCAGCGGTGTGGGCCGCGTCGGCGGGCGTCGGGGTGGTCGGGCTGGCGATGGCGGGCCTGTCGCTCGCCTGGCTCGTCGGCAGCTTCGGGCTGTCCGCGGCGGCGGCGACGCAGATCGTGACCGCGGTCGAGATCGGCGGGGCCGCGCTCGCGGTCGTGTCGATCATCCTCGGCGGCGGCATCGCCGGCGCCGTCATCTCGACCATCGTCTGGTACCTCAAGCGCAAGCTGCGCAGGCTGGCGATGGCCTGAGATGCCCGCCGGCACCCTCGCGACGCCCCGGTCGGCGGGGGTGTCGGTCGTCGTCGCCGCGCTCGCGCTCGCCGCGGTCGTCGCCGCGGCCGCTGCACCCGCCGGCGCGCTCGCGGAGCGCAATGCCGCGGCGCTGGCCGCCGGCGACCTCGACGTCGCGGTGCTCGCCGGCGACCGGGACGCCGTCGCGATCGCGGTGCGGAACCTGGGTGCGATCGCGCTCCTCGCGGCCGGGGCGCCGACGCTCGGCACGCTCACCGTCGTCGCGGGCGTCGTGCTCGGCACCGGTCTCGGCCTGTCGGGGGCGGCGGTGCTCGCGGCGCTCGGCCCGGTCGAGGCGCTCGCGCGCGTCGGCCCGTACATCGCGTTCGAGCTCGCCGCGGTCGTGCTGGCCGCCGGCGCGGGCCTGCTGCCCACCGTCCATGCGGTCATCGTGACGGCTGCTCGACGCAGCGAGGTACGGTTCCTCTCCGCCTATGGGCGCGCGCTGCCGACGAGCCTCGCGCTGACGCTCGTCGCCGCGGCGCTCGTGGTGATCGGCGCCTGCATCGAAGCCGTCGTCATCGCCGGGCACGCTCGCTGATCGAGAGGAGCACCATGACCCACGCATCCGGCATGACCGGCGTGCGAGCCCGCAACGAGGCGGGCACCTCGCGCGGGATGTGGGCGATCGTCATCGCCGCCGCCGCGACCCTGCTGTGCCTGCGGATGCCGGCGTTCCTCGCCGTCGCCGAGGCCGCGGTCGCCGAGCAGGCAGAGGCGCTCGGCGACCCGCAGCTCGCGGGCGCGGCGATCGCGGTCGGGGCGGTCGCGGCGGTCGCGATCCACCTGCTCCTGCTCGGGCTCGGCGCGCTGCTCGCCGCGCTGCTGGAGCGCGCGCTCGGCCCGCGGGCGCTCCGCACGCGCCGCGGCCGGGCGAGGCTCGGCGTCGGCGGCGCCGCCTTCGCCGCCATCGTCCTCGGGCTGCAGCTCGTCGCGCTGGCCGACGGCGTCGCGGCCGTCGAGCGCTCGTGGCCCGTGTGGCTCGGCGCTGCTGCGGTCGCGGCGCTCGTGCCCGCGGCGTTCCCGGACGCGCGCTCGTCGCTCGCCTCCTACGCCAGGTCGCTCACGGCGACCGGTGCGACGGCGGTGCTGCTGTGCCTCGGATGACGCGCTCGTTCCGCCTGCCGCTGCTCGCGGTCCGAGTGCCGCTCGGCGCCGCCGGCGTGCGGACGCTCGCGTCGGTGTCGCTGCTCGCCTCGGCCGCGCTCGTCGCGCTGCTCGCCGCCGCCGAGCTCCCCGCTGGTCGCGCGCACCTCGCGTCGCCGCTCGCGCTCGCGCTCTCGGTGCTCGCGATCGTCGCCACCGTGCCGGCGCTGCTCGACGGCCGGCTGCGCTTCCCGCTCGCGGGCATCGCCTCGCTGTGCCTCGGCCTCGTCGCTGCCGTCACGATCGGGCTGGGCGCATCCGCGCTCACGACGGCCGTGGGGTGGGCCGTCGTCGTCGCAGGGGCGGCGACCGGTGCCTACCACCTCCTGGGCGCCGAGCCGCGGGACCGCGGATGACGCGCGGGGCGCGCGTCGGGCACGCGCCTCGAGCGCTGCTCGCGGACCTCGCTCGTACGGCCGCCGTGCTGGCGACGGCGATGCTGCCCCTCCGGCTGCCGCCCGAGGCGGTGCGCTCCCTGCGGTGGCCGCTCGCCGGCGCCGGCGTCGGCATCGCGGCGGCGGTCGCCATGGCGCTCGCGGTCGCGACGGAGCTCGCGCGGGCGGCCTGGGGGAGCGGACCCGTCGCGGCGACGGTCGTCCTCGCCGCGCTCGCCGCGCCGGTCGGGCGCGTCGTGCTCGGCGCACCGCCGTCGCTCGCGGTGGCGCTCGCGCGCTGCGCACCGCTGCTGCGCGCGCTCGACCTCGGCGGCGCACCGCTCGCCCGGATGGGTGCGCTCGCGGCTGGGGTTCCCGCCATCGTGCCGACCTCCGTGCTCGGGGCGGCCGCGGCCATCGTGCTCGGGGCTCGCGGCGCACCGGCCGCGGCGGTCGCCGTCGGCGCCGCGGTCGTCGTCGGTGCGCTCGCCGCGGTGCCGCCGGCATTGCGCGCCGGTGCGCGGCTCGCGGCCGGCGCCGCGGGCACGACGATGCGCGCGGTCGCGGCGCGTCGGCTCGCGGCCGTGGGGGTGCTCGCGGTCGCGCTGCTGGTCGTGCAGCCAGAGGCATGGCCGGTCGTGCCATCCGTGCTCGAGGCTGCGCCCACGGAGCTCGCCGCCGGGGCGGCAGCCGTCGCCGCCGCCACCTGGATCGTGGGCGACGGCCTCGTCGTCGACGCCCGACCGTGGATCCGCCTGCAGGCGACGCTCGTCGACTGCGGCGCTGCGGCGACCGCGGCCGTCGCCCGTGCCGCTGCGGCGGCGGCATCGTCGGCGGCGGCCGTCGGACTCGTCGTGGGCGGCGCGGCGGGGGCGCTCGCCGGCACGGACGCGGGCCTGCGCGCGGGCATCGCCGCGATGGCGATCGCGGGTGCCGTCCTCGTCGTGCTCGTGCTCGAGCCCGACCCGTCGGCCGTGCTCGCGCGGAGCCTCGCCTTCGCGGTCGCGGCGGCACCGACGACGTGCGCGCTGCTCTCCGGCGCGGCGACGGCATGGCTCGTCGCGACGCCGATCGCCGTCGCGGCGCTCGGTGCCGCCGTGCTCTCGTGCAGGCTCGCGTGATGGCGATCGAGGTCCGCGGCGTCGGCGCCGTGCGTCGCGGCCGCCACACCGTGCCCGTGCCGGACCTCTCGCTCGCGGGGCCAGGCCTCGTGCGGGTGCGCGGCGCGAACGGAGCCGGCAAGAGCACGCTCATCGAGCTGCTCGCGGGCGGCATCGCCCCGGCCGTCGGCGAGGTGCGGATCTGCGGGGTGCGCGCCGACGCGCGCGCGGCGCGGGGCCTGCGGCGCGTGTGCCGCACCGAGATCGCGCTCCTCGGCCACGTGGCGCTCCGGCGGCACGCGGCGCTCTTCGCCCGAGCCGCAGCCGTGCCTGCCCTCGAGGCGCTCCGCGCGCTCGCCGACGAGGGCCTCGCCGACCGGCTCGACGATCGGGTCGACGCGCTCTCGACCGGCGAGGCGCGCCGCGCCTGGGTGCGGCTCACCACGCTGGGCGCCGCGCCGGTGCTGCTGCTCGACGAGCCGCTGCTCGGCGTCGACGAGGCCGCCGCGGGGGCGCTCCGTCGGCGCATCGATGCGTGGGCGATGGAGCGGCTCGTGCTCGTGGTCGACCACGGGCGGCGCGAGTGGGGCGGGCGGGCGCTCGACCTCTCGCGGCGGGCACGGACCTCGCCGTGAGGGAGGCCATCGAGGTCGCGGGGCTCACGGCGGCGTTCGGCGGGCGGACGGTGCTCGACGGCGTCGCGTTCACCGTGCCGTGGGGCGCGGTGACGGGCTTCATCGGGGTCAACGGCGCGGGCAAGACCACGACGCTGCGCCGCATCGTCGGGCTCGAGGCCGGCGGCGGGGTCGCGAGGGTGGCAGGGATGGCCTACGCCGACCTCGAGGCACCGGCGGCGATGCTCGGCTGCTGCCCGGACGTGCTCGGTGCTGCACCGGGCCAGACCGCCGCGCAGCACCTCGACGCGCTCGCCCTCCGCGCCGGCCTCGACCGCGGCGCAGCACGTCGGGCGCTCGCCGAGGTCGGGCTCTCGGGCGTCGACGGACGCATCCGCACGCTGTCGCTCGGTCAGCGCCGCCGGCTCGCGATCGCCGGCGCGCTGCTGGCCGAGCCGCGCGTGCTCGTGCTCGACGAGCCGTTCGACGGGCTCGACCCCGGCGGCCGCCGATGGCTCTCGGCACGGCTGCGGGCGTACGCCGACGCCGGGGGCGCGGTGCTGCTGTCCGCGCACGCGCTCGACGAGGCGGAGCCGCTGCTCGACCGGCTCGTCTGCCTCCACGCCGGAGCCGTGCGCTTCGAGGGCCCGACCGAGGCGTTCCTGCGCGCGCACGCCGCGCCGGTCGTGCTCGTGCGCTCGCTCGATCAGCCTCGGCTCGCGAGGGCGCTGCAGGCGGCGGGGGCCGTCGTGCACCGCCGCAGCGGCGACGCGCTCGCGGTGCGCGAGCTCGATGCGCCCGCGATCGCCCGCGTCGCGGCGCGCCTCGGCGTGCTGCTGACCGAGCTCGCACCCCGACGCACGTCGCTGAGCGACGCCTTCGCCGCGGCCGTCGGGGCTGCGCCGTGACGCGGCCGCGCTTCCGGACCCTCGCGGCCGCCGAGCTCGTGGCGATGCGCGGACGGCGACTGGGGTGGGCCGTCGTGCTGGCTGCAGCCGGATCGTGCGTCGGCGGGCTCGCCATGGCCGCGCTCGTGCTGCCCTTCGACGCCGCCTCCGCCATCGAGGCGAGCACGGTCGTCGTCTCGCGCGGCTCGGCGGCGGCTGTCGCGGTCGCCGTGCTCGCCGCCCTCGCCGTCGCGGGCCCCTATCGCGACGGCTCGTGGATGCACGCGGCGCTCGCGGTGCCCCACGTCGGGCGCAGGCTCGCGGCGGGCGCGGTGCCGGCCGTGGGCGTCGGCGTCGGGCTCGGCGCGGTCGCGATCGCGTCCGCCGCGGTCGGTGCCGCGCTCGTCGATGCGTCGGCGCTCCGGGCGCTGCCCGTGGCCGCCGCGGCGCACCTCGGCGCCATCGCCGTCTGGTCGGTGTGGCTGGTGTGCCTCGCGCACGCGACGCGGTCGCCGCTCGCGACCCTCGGCATCGGGGCAGGCCTGCCGCTCGTGGCCGAGCCGGCGCTCGCCGGGCTGCTCGCGATCACCCCGGTCGCCGACGCCAGGTGGTGGCTGCTGCCCGGGATCGCGCTGCGATCGCTCGCCGAGGCGCCGGTCGGCGAGGGGGTCGTGCTCGACGGGCCGTCACCGGCGCAGCTCCCGCTGCTGCTCGCGAGCGTGCTCGGATGGACTGCCGCCGCGGCGCTCGCGGCGTGGCTGCGAGCCCGTGGCGCGCAGCCGCGCTGACCCGCCCGGGGACGTCGCGCCGGAGCGCCGCACACGCGTCCCCCGGCGCCCGAGCACCGGTGGTAGCGTGACAGCGATCTCGGGCCGCCCAGGCCCGACCGCGAAGGAGCACCATGGCCGAGCGCACCGTCACCGTCGAGTCCGCGCACGGGCTCCACGCCCGCCCCGCATCCCTGTTCGCGCAGGCTGCGGCGAAGGCGTCCAGCCCCGTCACCGTCACGAAGGGCGACAAGCAGGTCAACGCCGCCAGCATCCTGTCGGTCATCTCGCTCGGCGTCTCGAAGGGCGACGAGGTGACGATCGCCTCCGACGACGAGGCGACGCTCGACGAGCTCGAGCAGCTCCTCTCCACCGATCACGACGCCTGACCCAGGCACTGGCACCAGCACGGAGTCGACCATGACCACCACCGCAGCACCGGCTCAGACGGGCGGCGCTCGCGTCGCCGTCCAGAAGTTCGGCACCTTCCTCTCCGGCATGATCATGCCGAACATCCCGGCGCTCATCGCGTGGGGCATCCTCACCGCGCTCTTCATCCCCGTCGGCCCGTTCCCGAACGAGGGGCTCGCCACGATCGTCGGCCCGACGATCCACTACCTGCTCCCCATCCTCATCGCCGGCACCGGCGGCCGGATGGTCTACGAGACGCGCGGCGCCGTCGTCGGCGCGTTCGCCGTCATGGGCGCGATCGCCGGCTCCGACCTGCTCATCGACCGGATCAACGCCGAGGGCGAGGGCGGCCTCGGCTACGTCCACATGTTCATCGGCGCGATGATCCTCGGCCCGCTGTCGGCATGGGTCATGAAGCAGCTCGACAAGCTCTGGGACGGCAGGGTCAAGGCCGGCTTCGAGATGCTCGTCAACATGTTCTCGGCGGGCATCGTCGCCTTCCTCATGGGGCTCGTCGGCTTCTACATCGTCGCCCCGATCGTCAACTGGATCATGTCGGTCGTCGGCGGCGCCGTCGGCTGGCTCGTCGAGACCGGCCTGCTGCCGCTCGCCTCGATCCTCATCGAGCCGGCGAAGGTCTTCTTCCTCAACAACGCGATCAACCACGGCGTGCTCACCCCGCTCGGCACCACCGAGGTGGCGAACGACGGCAGCTCGATCCTGTTCCTGCTCGAGGCGAACCCCGGCCCGGGCCTCGGCCTGCTGCTCGCGTTCTCCGTCTTCGGCGTCGGCGCCGCGCGCGCCACCGCTCCGGGCGCGGCGATCATCCAGTTCCTCGGCGGCATCCACGAGGTCTACTTCCCGTACGCCCTCATGAAGCCGACGCTCATCCTCGCGCTCGTGCTCGGCGGCGCCTCCGGCGTCGCGACGAACATGCTGCTGAACACGGGCCTCGCCGGTCCCGCGGCCCCTGGCAGCATCTTCGCCGTGGCAGTCCAGGCCGGCCTCGTCGGCGGCGGCAACCTCGTGGGCGTGCTGCTCTCCGTCGTCATCGCGACCGCGGTGACGTTCGCCGTGGCGGCCGTCATCCTGCGCGCGGGTCGCAAGCGCGACCTCGAGCGCGAGGCGGCGGGCGACGACGCGCTCGGTGCCGCCGTCGCGCAAACGACGGCGAACAAGGGCAAGGAGTCGGCGCACCTGTCGAACCTGACCGCCGCATCGGGAGCGCCGGGCGCCACGGCGCCGGCCGGTGCAGCAGGCGGCACCTCCGTCGCTGCAGAGCCGATCCGGAAGATCGTCTTCGCGTGCGACGCCGGCATGGGCTCGAGCGCGATGGGCGCGAGCGTGCTGCGCAACAAGATCAAGAAGGCCGGCATCGAGGGGGTCGAGGTCACGAACATCGCGATCGCGAACCTCGACGCGTCGACGGCCGACCTGATCGTCACGCACCGCGACCTCACCGACCGCGCGCGGCAGCGCACGCCCGACGCCATGCACGTCTCGGTCGAGAACTTCATGAACAGCCCGAAGTACGACGAGGTCGTCCGCCTCGTCGACGAGTCCAACGCGCAGTAGCAGAAGGAGCCCCATGCCCGTCCTCTCGATCGAGCAGATCACGACCACCCCGAAGGCCGCCACGAAGGACGAGGCGATCCAGGAGGCCGCCGACATGCTCGTCGCAGCGGGCGCCGTCACGACCGACTACGCCGACGCCATGCGGGAGCGGGAGGCGAGCGTGTCGACGTACATGGGCAACCTGCTCGCCATCCCGCACGGCACGAACGAGTCGAAGGGCGCGATCCTCGACTCGGCGCTCTCGGTCGCGCGCTACGACGAGCCGCTCGACTGGGACGGCAACCCGGTGAAGTTCGTGGTCGGCATCGCGGGCAAGGACGGCGGCCACCTCGAGATCCTGTCGAAGATCGCCATCGTCTTCGCCGACGAGGACGAGGTCGCCAAGCTCGAGGCCGCCCCCGACGCGGCGGCGATCCTCGAGCTGCTCGGCGACGTCAACGAGTGATGCGGGCCGTCCACTTCGGCGCCGGCAACATCGGCCGCGGCTTCGTCGCGCTGATCCTGCACCGCGCCGGGTACGACGTGACCTTCGTCGACGTCAACCCCGAGCTCATCGGCATGCTGCAGCAGGCCGATGCCTACCAGGTGCGCGAGGTGGGGCCGGACGCCCGGATCCACACGGTCACGGGGTTCACGGGCATCGACTCGTCCGCCGACCCGGATGCGGCGGCCCGCGCGGTCGCGGAGGCCGACGTCGTCACGTGCGCCGTCGGCCCCACGGTGCTGCGCTTCATCGCCCCGGTGATCCGCGCCGGGCTCGCGCTCCGCGACGGGGACCCGGTGACGGTGATGGCGTGCGAGAACGCGATCGGCGCCTCCGACACGCTGCGCGAGCTCGTGCTCGACGGCGCCCCCGAGCTGGCCGACCGAGCGATCTTCGCCAACACGGCCGTCGACCGCATCATCCCGCCGCAGGACCCGCACGGCCTCGACGTCGTGGTCGAGGACTTCTTCGAGTGGTCGATCGACCGAGGGCCGTTCGCCGGCGCGTCGTCCGCGGTGGCCGCGCCGACGATCCCCGACGCCCACTTCGTCGACGACCTCGCGCCCTTCATCGAGCGCAAGCTGTTCACGGTGAACACGGGCCACGCCACGACCGCGTACGCCGGCTACGCGGCCGGCATCGAGACGATCGCCGAGGCGCTGCAGTCGCCCGAGATCCGCGCAGCGGTCGAGGCCTCGCTGGCCGACACGTCGCGGCTGCTCGTGGCGAAGTTCGGCTTCGACCCCGACGAGCACGCCGCCTACGTGGCTCGCGCGATCGCGCGCTTCGAGAACCCCGCGCTGCCCGACACCTGCGAGCGGATCGGCCGCCAGCCGCTGCGCAAGCTGTCGCGGCACGAGCGCTTCGTGCAGCCGGCCGCCGAGCTCGCCGAGCGCGGCGAGTCGGCGGACGCCCTCGTCGCCGCCTACGCGAGCGCGCTGCGCTTCGACGCCGAGAGCGACGAGCAGGCGGCCGAGCTGCAGCGGCTGCTCGCCGAGCTCGACCCGGCGGCGTTCGTCGCCGAGGTGAGCGGCATCGACGGCGGGCCGCTGCAGGCGCAGCTCGTCGGCGTGGTGCAGGCCGCGAAGGGCTGAGCGTCCGTCCATCCCGGTGCGGCAGGATCGGAGCATGGGGGATGCGGTGGGTCGAGCGGCCGGTGGCGGCGCGCGGAGCGCCGTGCTGACGCGGAGCCGTCCGTGCTGACCCGGGGATCGCGGCGCAGGGGCCGCTCGAGCGCCAACCCGCGCCAGCGGCTGCTGCACGGCTGGGACTGGAGCGATCCGCGGATCGAGCTCGACGAGCTCGCGCCGGCGAGCCGCGTGCTCGTCACCGCCGGCGCGGGCGAGGTCGCCGCGGCGCTCGCCGCCGCCGGTCACCGGGTGTCCGCGCTCGGCGCGAACCGCGAGCAGCTCGACTACGCCCGCCGGCGCGTCGAGGGCGGCCCGTTCGAGCCCGGTGCGGCGGAGCGGCTGTTCGACCTCGGACGCGGCATGGTGCGCGCGGCCAGCCCGGCGTGGAGCCGCCGGCGGGTGCGGCAGTTCCTGCAGGAGGACGACCCGCTCCGCGCCGCCGCGGAGTGGAAGGCACGGCTCGACAACCGCACGCTGTCGTCGATCCTGCGCACGATGCTCGGGCCCGCCGGCGCGCTCTCGGCGCTCATCCTGCGCGACTTCTCGACGCCCATCCCGCCGCACTTCGACGAGGCCATCCGCGGCCGCATCGCTCGCGCGCTCCGCAAGCACCCGCCGAGCGGCAACCCGTACGCGTGGCGGCTGCTGCTGGGGGAGGATCTGCCAGGGCACCGGCTGCCCGTCGTCGACCCGGCGGCGATCGAGTGGATCGACGAGCCGCTCCTCGACCACCTCGAGCGCTCGCAGCCCGGCCGCTACGACGCGATCTCGCTCTCGAACGTCGTGGACGGCGCGGACGAGCGCTGGGTGCGCGACCTGCGGAAGGCCGCCGTGCGGGCGGTCGTCCCCGGCGGACCCGTCATCGCGCGGTCGTTCGCGACCACGATGGACGACGAGGCGGCGAAGCGCGCGCGTCGCGACCGGGCGATGCTGTGGGGCTCGATCGTCGTGCACCGGTGAGCGACACGCCCGGCTTGCATTGCGAACCGCACCGCGCGTAGAGTTGACCGTTGGTGTCGCGCGCCCTCTGTGCGCGGCACTCGCATGACCGGCAACCAAACGTTACAGAAGAGGCTATGGCCAAGAAAGACGGCGTCATCGAGATCGAAGGCTCGGTGATCGAAGCGCTCCCGAACGCGATGTTCCGCGTCGAGCTCTCGAACGGGCACGTGGTGCTCGCACACATCTCCGGCAAGATGCGGCAGAACTACATCCGCATCCTGCAGGAAGACCGAGTGATCGTGGAGCTGAGCCCATACGACCTCAGTCGCGGTCGCATCGTCTACCGCTACAAGTAACCACTGGCTGCTGGACAAGGAACGGCTCGCGCACTCGCGCGAGCACGAGGCCAGCGAGGAAAGCACACATGAAGGTCAACCCCAGCGTCAAGCCCATCTGCGACAAGTGCAAGGTCATCCGCCGGCACGGTCGCGTGATGGTCATCTGCGAGAACCCCCGCCACAAGCAGCGGCAGGGCTGAGTCCGCAGCGCGCGATGCGACGACGTCGCATCGCGCGCGGAGGACTCGAGGTCGAGGAGCACGCGCCGAAGGCGCGCGCATCGAGACCCGGCTGTCCACGGCAGCGCAGGCACAACTCAATACAAACCCCATCCCAGCGGGATGGGGTTGCACCCAGCAGCGGTAAGAGCTCTCTGACGAGGGCGACACCTTGGGGAGAGGCCCAGGCACCTCCGCTGCTCCACACCTCTCAACCACTCCTGAAGGAGACACACGATGGCACGCATCGCAGGTGTCGACATCCCGCGCGACAAGCGCGTGGAGATCGCACTGACGTACATCTTCGGCGTCGGCCGCACCCGGTCGATCGCAACGCTCGAGGCCACCGGCATCGATCGCAACACGCGCGTCAAGGACCTCACGGACGACCAGCTCGTCGTGCTCCGCGACCACATCGAGGGCACGTTCAAGGTGGAGGGCGACCTCCGTCGCGAGGTCGCCGCGGACATCCGCCGCAAGGTCGAGATCGGCTCGTACCAGGGCATCCGCCACCGTCGCGGTCTCCCCGTGCACGGCCAGCGCACCAAGACCAACGCGCGCACCCGCAAGGGCAAGAAGCAGACGGTCGCCGGCAAGAAGAAGGCCGGCCGCTAGGCCGCGGGGAAGAGGTAGAGAACAATGGCAGCTCCCAAGTCCGCGGTCCGCAAGCCGCGTCGCAAGGACAAGAAGAACATCGCCGTGGGCCAGGCCCACATCAAGTCGACGTTCAACAACACGATCGTGTCGATCACCGACACCACCGGCGCCGTCATCACGCAGGCATCGGGCGGTGCGGTCGGCATGAAGGGCTCGCGCAAGTCGACGCCCTACGCCGCCCAGCTGGCAGCCGAGTCGGCCGCCCGCCAGGCGCAGGACCACGGCATGAAGAAGGTCGACGTCTTCGTCAAGGGCGCAGGCTCCGGCCGTGAGACGGCGATCCGCTCGCTCCAGGCCGCCGGCCTGGAGATCGGTGCGATCCACGACGTGACGCCGCAGGCGCACAACGGCGTCCGCCCGCCGAAGCCCCGCCGCAACTAAGTCGCTCCTGCCGGGCGGGCGGTCCACGCCCGCCCGGCATTCCGCCGTCACTGAACACGCGAGTCATATAGCGGACTCGCGACCGAAAGGAACCGACACGTGCTGATCGCCCAGCGCCCCACTGTCACCGAGGAGATCATCGCCGAGCACCGCTCGCGGTTCACGATCGAGCCGCTCGAGCCGGGCTTCGGCTACACCCTCGGCAACTCCCTCCGCCGCACCCTCCTGTCGTCGATCCCCGGCGCAGCCGTCACGAGCATCCGTCTCGATGGCGTCCTGCACGAGTTCTCGACGATCGCCGGTGTGAAGGAGGACGTCACCGAGATGATCCTCAACATCAAGCAGCTCGTGGTCTCGTCGGAGCACGACGAGCCCGTGGTCGCCTACCTCTCGCGCCAGGGCGCGGGCACGGTGACGGCCGCCGACATCACCGCTCCGGCCGGTGTCGAGATCCACAACCCCGAGCTCGTGCTCGCGACGCTGAACGACTCGGCGAAGCTGCAGCTCGAGCTCACGATCGAGCGCGGCCGCGGCTACGTCTCGGCTGCGCAGAACCGCGATGAGTTCGCCGAGGCCGGGGTCATCCCGATCGACTCGATCTACTCGCCCGTGCTCAAGGTCACCTACCGCGTCGACGCGACGCGTGCCGGTGAGCGCACCGACTTCGACTCGCTCGTCGTCGACGTCGAGGCGAAGCCGGCGATCACGCCGCGCGACGCCATCGCGTCGGCCGGTCGCACGCTCGTCGAGCTGTTCGGCCTGACGCGCGACCTGAACGCCGAGGCGGAGGGCATCGAGATCGGCCAGGCGCCGGCCGAGGCCATCGGCTCCGGCGAGCTCGCCACGCCGATCGAGGAGCTCGACCTGTCGGTCCGCTCGTACAACTGCCTCAAGCGCGAGGGCATCAACACGGTGTCCGAGCTCGTGGCGCTGAGCGAGACGCAGCTCATGAACATCCGCAACTTCGGCCAGAAGTCGGTCGACGAGGTCAAGGACAAGCTCGTCGAGCTCGGCCTGTCCCTCAAGGACGCGGTGCCCGGCTTCGACGGCGCGCACTTCTACAGCGGTTACGACGAGGACGCTCGCTGAACGCGGGCCGACTGAAGAACTAGAGGGAAACGAACCATGCCCAAGCCCACCAAGGGTCCCCGCCTCGGAGGCGGTCCTGCGCACGAGCGCCTGCTGCTCGCGAACCTCGCGGCCGCGCTCTTCACGCACAAGTCGATCAAGACGACCGAGACGAAGGCCAAGCGCCTCCGCCCGATCGCTGAGCGCCTCATCACGTTCGCCAAGCGCGGCGACCTGCACGCGCGCCGTCGCGTGCTCGGCGTGATCGGCGACAAGGGCGTCGTGCACGAGCTCTTCACCGAGATCGCGCCGCTCGTCGCGGAGCGCGAGGGCGGCTACACCCGCATCACGAAGCTCGGCTTCCGCAAGGGCGACAACGCCCCCATGGCGCAGATCGAGCTCGTGCTCGAGCCGGTGCAGAAGAAGGTCTCGAAGTCGAAGGCATCCGCCGCCGCGACGTCGGCGACCGCCGACCAGCAGGCCGAGGAGGCCAAGGTCGACGAGGCTCCGGTCGAGGAGGCCGTGGTCGACCCGACCGAGGCCGCCGAGGCCGACGCCGCTGCGGCTGACGTCGCGACCACCGAGGCGCCCGAGGCGGGCGACGAGGCCGTCGAGGCAGAGCCGGCCAAGGACGAGACCAAGTAGGTCCACCCCACGACGAAGGGCCCCGCGCGAGCGGGGCCCTTCGTCGTGCGCGGCCCGATCAGCCGGCGCGCCGCTCGGCCTTGGCGATCTCCGCCGCCGCGAGCACGAGCCCCAGGTGCGAGAAGGCCTGCGGGAAGTTGCCCCAGTGGTGGCCGGTGGCGGGGTCGATCTCCTCGGCGAGCAGGCCCACGTCGTTGCGGAGCGCGATGAGCCGCTCCATGAGCGCGCGCGCGTCGTCGAGCCGGCCGCACTGCGCGTAGGCGATCACGAGCCAGAAGGCGCACAGCACGAACGGATGCTCGTCCCCGGCGAGCCCGTCGACGCCCGTCGTGCGGTACCGCAGCGGCAGCCCGTCGACGAGCAGCTCCTGCTCGATGCGCGCGATCGTGCCGAGGAAGCGCGGGTCCCGCGCGTCGACGATGCCGATCGTCGGCAGCTGCAGCAGCGACGCGTCCACCTCGCTCGTGTCGTAGTGCTGGCGGAACGAGCCGGTGGCGGTGTCGAAGCCGAGGGTCAGCACCTCGTCGCGCAGCAGGTCCCGCAGCTCGATCCAGCGGGTCGGATCGCCGTCGCAGCCGCTCTCGACCGCGCGCACGCCGCAGTCGAACGCGGCCCACATCATGGCGCGCGAGTGCGTGAACCGCTGCGGCTCGCCGCGCATCTCCCACAGGCCGTGGTCGGGCTGCTCCCAGTGCGTGGCGAGCTCGTCGAGCAGCGCCCGCTGCAGGTGCCAGGCGTCGAGGGTGTCGGCGAGCCCGATGTCGCGCAGCCGCTCGAGCGTCAGCATCACTTGCCCGAGGACGTCGTGCTGGCGCTGCTCGGCGGCGCCGTTGCCGATCCGCACGGGCTTCGCGCCGCCGTAGCCGGGGAGGTGGTCGAGCTCGAGCTCCGGCAGCTCGCGCCCGCCGTCGCGGCGGTACATGATGCGCATGTCGGCCGGGTCGCCCGCGATCGCGCGCAGCAGCCAGTCGCGCCACAGCCCCACGCGCTCGTCGAGGCTGACGGCGAGCATCGCGTCGACCGAGAGCGATGCGTCGCGCAGCCAGGTGAAGCGGTAGTCCCAGTTGCGCTCGCCGCCGGGCGACTCGGGCAGCGACGTCGTCGGGGCGGCCAGGATGCCGCCCGTCGCGTCGTCGGTGAGGGCGCGCAGCACGAGCACGCTCGTCTGCACCGCCTCGAGGTAGGGGCCCTCGTAGTCGAGGCTCGCGAGCCAGTCGGACGACTCGGCGATCGTCGTGCGCACGACCTCCGCCTCGCCGACCGGCTCGGCGATCGGCAGCCACGAGTGCTGCCAGCAGAGGTCGAGCTCGAAGCGCTCGCCGGCGCGCACCTCGAAGGTCGAGCGATGTGCGTGCCGGTGCGCCCTCGGCAGCGGCGTGCCGCGCAGCACGAGCCGGTCGGGTCCCGCGATCGCCACGAGCACCTCCTCGCCGTGCTCGCGGACGCGCCGGAACCACGGCGGCACGCGCCCGTAGCCGAAGCGCACGACGAGGTCCTGCTCGAGCTCGACGACGCCGTCGACGCCGTCGATGATGCGCACGACGTCAGCGCGGTCGTCGCCGGTCGGCATCGCATCCGTGATCCGCACCGTGCCGGTCGCGGTCTCGTGCGTCGTCTCGAGCACGAGGCTGCCGGGCAGGTAGCGGCGCGTGGTCGTCGCCGGGCCCGTCGGGCCGATCCGCCAGCGGCCGTGCTCGCGCTCGCCGAGCAAGGCGGCGAAGCATGCGGGGGAGTCGAAGTGGGGCAGGCAGAGCCAGTCGATGGAGCCGTCCCGGCCGACGAGCGCGGCGGTGGTGCGGTCGCCGATCACGGCGTAGTCCTCGATGGGCTGCGGGGGCGTCGGCATGCCGCGAGGCTATCGAGCCGACCTCCGCGGCCCGTCCAGGGCGCTGTGCGAGCGGCGCGACCCCGGATGCTCGGTGCATAGGGTTGCTGCATGCCGCGCATCCGCCTCGACCTCGCCTACGACGGCAGCGGGTTCGCCGGCTGGGCGGCGCAGCCCGGGCTGCGCACGTGCCAGGGCGAGCTCGAGCGGGCGCTCACGACGATCGCCCGCGAGCCCGTGCGGGTGACGGTCGCCGGCCGCACGGACGCGGGCGTGCACGCGAGCGGGCAGGTCGCGCACGCCGACGTGCCGGTCGCGATCGCCGCGGACGCCGCTGAGCGGCCGCAGCGCCTCGCGCACCGGCTCTCGAGGCTCGCGGCGCCCGAGGGCGACCTCGTGGTGCGGGCGGCGTCGGTCGCCCCCGCCGGCTTCGACGCACGCTTCTCGGCCGTGTCGCGCTCCTACCGCTACCGGATCGTCACCGGTCCCGCCGACCCGCTCGAGCGGCGCACCGCCGCGCACGTGCCGCAGGCGCTCGACGTCGACGCCATGCGCCGCGCGGCGGCCGAGCTCGTCGGGCTGCGCGACTTCGCGGCCTTCTGCAAGCCGCGCGAGGGCGCGACCACCATCCGCGAGCTGCGTGCCTTCTCGTGGGCGCAGGAGGGGCAGCTGCTCACGGCATCGCTGACCGCCGACGCCTTCTGCCACTCGATGGTGCGCGCGCTCGTCGCGGCGTGCGTGCGCGTGGGGGAGGGGCGGCTCGGCCTCGCGCAGGCGGTCGCGCTGCTCGACGAGCGGCGCCGATCGTCGCTCACGGGCCTCATGCCCGCCCGCGGGCTCACGCTCGTCGAGGTCGGCTACCCGGCCGACGACGAGCTCGCCGCGCAGGCCGAGCGCGCGCGGGCGCGTCGCAGCGCCGCAGACCTCGACGCCTGAGAGACCTCGACGCCTGAGGCGCGCGGTCAGCCCGCGAGGGCCTCGCGCAGCTCGTCGACCGTCTCGACGATGCGGTCGGCGCCGGCCTCGGCCAGCTCGGCGCGGCCGCCGTAGCCGTAGGCGACGCCGATGCTCCGCACGCCGAGCTCGCGCGCGGAGGCGATGTCGTTGATGCGGTCGCCGACCATGACCACGCGGTCGGCCGGCAGCCCGAGCGACGCCATGGCGCGCTCGATGACCGGCGCCTTCGAGTGGCCGGCCTCGCCGTCGATGCGCCCGTGCACGCCGCGGAAGCGGTGGCGGAGCTCGTAGTGCTCGACGACCGCCTCGGCGTCGCGCTGGATCTTGTGGGTCGCGACCGCGAGCGGGCGGCCCGACTCGTCGAGGTCGGCGACCAGCCGGTCGACGCCCGGGTAGAGCGTCGAGTCGACGAGCCCGCCGTCGGCCATGTGGGCGCGGAAGGCCGTGAGCGCGACGGCGATCTCGTCGGGCGTCCTGCCGGCCTCGGCGAGCACGGTCACGAGCGGCGGGCCGAGCCAGCGGAGCAGCTCCTCGTCGCTCGGCTGCGGCCACCCGACCGCGTCGTGCATGTGCCGCAGGCTCGCGAGCAGGCCCTCCTTGGAGTCGGTGAGGGTGCCGTCGAGGTCGAAGATGATGCCGTGGGGAGTCATGTCCCTCCATCCTCCCAGGTATCAGATCGGCCTGCCAGCGGATCCGCTCGCGGCTTAGGATGGCGGCGGCCGACGACGGGTCGGCCGGGAGCCGGGAGTGGTCATGTCGGAGCAGCAGGCAGCGTTCGATCAGGTCTTCCGGGGCTACGACCGCGAGCAGGTCGACGGTGCGCTCGCCGAGCTGCGGTCGACGCTCGAGGAGGCCAGGCGCGCGAGCGACGCCGCAGCGCTCGCGAACGAGGCGACCGTGCAGCACCTCACCGAGGACCTCGACGCCGCGATCGCGCGCGCCGACCAGGCAGAGGCGCGCATGCTGCGGCTCGCCCAGCAGGTGCAGACGCTCGACGGCGACGGCGATGGCGACACCCAGGAGGGCGAGGCCGAGGACGGCCGCCAGACCCGCGTGCGCTTCTCCGAGATCCTGCGCGTCGCCGAGGACCAGGCGTCGACGCTCGTGCAGCACGCCTCCACGTCGGCGCAGCGCGTGCTCGACGACGCGAACGCCGAGCGCGACCGCATCCGCCGCGACGCGCAGGAGGAGGCGCAGCGCGTGCTGCAGGAGGCGCAGCACGAGGCGGAGCTCGTGCGCCGCCGCAGCGAGACAGAGCGCACCGCGCATCGCGCGCGCCTCGAGGGCGAGCTCGGCTCGCTCGGCGAGAAGGTGTCGCAGGCCGACCGCGAGGCGCAGGTGCTGCTCGGCGAGGCCGAGCGGGCCGCCGCGGCGCTGCGCGCCCAGGCGACGCGCGAGACCGACGACCTCAAGCTCGATGCCGACCGCGTCGTGCGCGAGGCGAAGGCCCGCCGGGTCGAGCTCGACGCGGCGCTCAGCCGTCGGCAGGACGACGCGCAGCAGGAGTTCCTGCGGCTGCACAACCAGGCCGTCGCGCACGCCGAGCGCATCACCGCCGACGCGAACGAGAAGGTCGCCTCCGCGCTCGCCCACGCGACGCACGTCGCCGAGCAGTCGGAGGCCTACGAGCGGCTCGCCAAGGCGCAGGCCGCGCAGATCGAGGCGAGCGCGAAGGCGCGCGCGTCGTCGATGCTCGACGAGGCCCGGCAGCGAGCGCGGGCGATCGTCGACGCCGTCGCGGGCCACACGAAGGACGTGCTGCGCGACGCCGAGGACCGCGCGCGGGGGCTGCGCTGGCAGCAGCAGCAGCTGCAGGGCTTCATGGCCGAGGTGCAGTCGCTCATGCGCGTGGCCGACGCCGCGGACCCGCGCACCTGGAGCTCGGCGGGCGCCGAGCCGGCCGCCGACCAGCGGTCGAGCAGCGCCCCGAGCGCCCCGGCGCCGGATGCGGGCTCGAGCCCCGCTGGCTCGCTGCCGGTCGTCGCGGCCGAGGATCGGGCCGTCGTGCCCGACGGCTTCACCGCATCCGCGCCCGACGTCGACCCGCTCGCCGGCCTGACCCTCCCGGTCGACGAGCCGATCGAGGGGGAGGCGCTCGAGTCGCCCGCGACCCGCGAGGAGGTCGTCGAGGTCGTCTGGCACGACGACGAGGAGCAGTACGACCCGTCGATCGACCGCTGAACCGGTCGCGCCGCGCCGCGCTTGACCCGGGGCTGTTCGCACGGCTAGGCTCGACCCTTGGTGCGTGCAGCCTGCGCGCGCCCGAATGAGCCCTCCACCGGATCGTTCGCCCGCTCAGCGGCGCAGAACACCTCGGAGTGGGATTCACGACCATCCATTCGATCAGTGAGGCACCAATGACTCGCACCTACTCGCCCAAGGCGAGCGACGTCCAGCACGACTGGATCGTCATCGACGCCACCGACGTGGTCCTCGGACGCCTGGCCAGCCACGCGGCTGCCATGCTCCGCGGCAAGCACAAGCCGACGTTCGCCCCCCACATGGACATGGGCGACTTCGTCATCATCGTGAACGCCGAGAAGGTGGCGCTCACGGGGCAGAAGCTCGCCAAGAAGGTGGCCTACCGCCACTCGGGCTACCCGGGCGGCCTCAAGGCCGTCGGCTACGCCGAGATGCTCGACCGCTTCCCGGTCCGCACCGTCGAGAAGGCGATCCGCGGCATGCTGCCGAAGAACTCGCTCGGCCGCGCCCAGATCAAGAAGCTCAAGGTCTACGCAGGCCCGACGCACCCGCACGCGGCGCAGCAGCCGACCCCCTACACGTTCGACCAGGTCGCCCAGTAGGGCGCGAGGAGACACCAGACATGGCGAAGATCGCAGACTCCATCGAGGCTCCCGAGAGCTTCTCGACCGAGACGCCGGCAGCCGAGGCCCCTCGTGCCCCGCGCGTCGTCAACATCGGCGGCCAGGCCGTCGGTCGTCGCAAGCAGGCCATCGCCCGCGTGCGCCTCGTCCCCGGCTCCGGCTCGTTCACGGTGAACGGCCGCACGCTCGAGGACTACTTCCCGAACAAGCTGCACCAGCAGCTCATCAACGACCCGTTCACGCTCCTCGAGCTCACGGGCAGCTACGACGTGATCGCCCGCATCTCGGGCGGCGGCCCCTCGGGCCAGGCCGGTGCGCTGCGCCTCGGCATCGCGCGTGCGCTCAACGAGATCGACGTCGAGAACAACCGCGCCGAGCTCAAGAAGGCCGGCTTCCTCTCGCGCGACGCTCGCGTCATCGAGCGCAAGAAGGCCGGTCTCAAGAAGGCTCGCAAGGCGCCGCAGTACTCGAAGCGCTGATCGATGTCGCGCCTCTTCGGCACGGATGGAGTACGGGGCCTCGCAGGCCTCGACATCACGGCTGAATCGGCGCTGGCGCTGGCACAGGGCGCCGCACTCGTGCTCGGGCGAACAGCTCGGCAGGAGGGGCGGCGCCCTGTCGCCGTCGTGGCGCGCGATCCCCGCATCTCCGGCGAGTTCATCGCCGCGGCGGTCGCGGCGGGACTCGCGTCCAGCGGCGTCGACGTGCTGGACGCCGGCGTCATCCCGACGCCCGCCGCCGCCTACCTCGTGGCCGACATCCGCGCCGACTTCGGCGTGATGGTGTCGGCGTCGCACAACCCGGCGCCCGACAACGGCATCAAGTTCTTCGCGAGCGGCGGCCGCAAGCTGCCCGACGCGGTCGAGGACGAGATCGAGCGCGCCCTGACCGACACCCCGCTGCGCCCCATCGGCGCGGAGGTGGGCACGGTGCGCCGCTTCTCGGACGCCGAGGACCGCTACCTCGTGCACCTGCTCGGCACGCTCGACGTGAGCCTCCGCGGCCTGCACGTCGCGCTCGACTGCGCCCACGGCGCGGCCGCCGGCGTCAGCCCGCGCGCGTTCGCGGATGCCGGGGCGAAGGTCACCGTCATGGGCAACGACCCGGACGGCGTCAACATCAACCGCGAGGTCGGCTCGACGCACCTCGAGCAGCTGCGCGCCCTCGTGCGCTCGTCCGGCGCCGACTTCGGCATCGCCCACGACGGCGACGCCGACCGCTGCCTCGCGATCGACGCCGATGGCGGCATCGTCGACGGCGACCAGATCATGGCCCTGCTCGCGGTCTCGCAGCAGCGCCGCGGGCTGCTCGTGCAGGACACGCTCGTCGCGACGGTGATGTCGAACCTCGGCCTCAAGGTGGCGATGGACGAGCACGACATCGCGCTCGTGCAGACCGCCGTCGGCGACCGCTACGTGCTCGAGGCGCTCGGCGAGTACGGGCTCTCGCTCGGCGGCGAGCAGTCCGGGCACATCATCTTCTCCGACCACGCCACGACGGGCGACGGCATCCTCACCGGCCTGCAGATCGCGGCCGAGATGGTGCGGACCGGGCGGACGCTCGCGGAGCTCGCCGCGGTGATGACCGTGTACCCGCAGGTGCTCGTGAACGTCTCCGGCGTCGACCGGCTGGGCCTGCGCGGCAACCGCCCCATCGCCGACGCGGTCGCGCGGGCGGAGGCCGAGCTCGGCTCCGACGGTCGCGTGCTGCTGCGCCCCTCCGGCACCGAGAAGATGGTGCGGGTGATGGTCGAGGCGCAGGAGCGCCACATCGCGCAGACGATCGCCGAGGAGCTCGCGGCGCTCGTGCGGGCCGAGCTGAGCGTCAGCGCCTAGGCAGCACGGCTCGGGCGGTCCACCACGGGCCCCGATCGAGGCGGAGGCCCGAGCGGACCTCCGCCTCGATCGTCACTCGAGCGGGATCGAGCGGGTCGGCTCCGCGGTGCCGAGTCGGTGCTCTCGACGGCGCGCGGCCCGGGCGATGAGGAACAGGATCGTGCCGACGACGACGTAGGCGCCGGCGATGAGCCACGTCTGCAGGCTCTGCTGCGTCAGCAGCGCGATCGAGGCGATGAGCGCGAGCACCGAGACGATGCGCGGCGCGGTGAAGTGCTTGTGCGCGACCTTGTCCTTCTTGAGCACGAGCACCGACACGTTCGCCGAGATGAACACGAGCACGAGCAGGAGCACGGTCGTGTCGGCGAGCGTGCCGACGTCGCCGATGAACGACATCGCCATCGTCACGGCACCGACCACGACGATCGCGACCCACGGGGTGCGGCGGCCGGAGAGCACGGCGCCGAACGCCTTCGGCAGCAGCTTCGCCTCGGCGAGGCCGTAGGTGGCGCGCGAGGCCATCACCATGAACAGCAGCGCGCCGTTGCCGATCGCGACGAGCGCGATGATCGCGAAGAGCCACGGCGGGAACGCCAGGCCGGAGGCGTCGATGACCTCGAGCAGGGGGCCCTCGGAGGTCGCGAGCTGGTCGATCGGCACCACGATCGCGGCGCCGACCGCGATGAGCAGGTAGACGACGGCGGCCGTGAGGATCGCGCCGAAGAGCGCGCGCGGGTAGGACCGGCTCGGGTCCTTGACCTCCTCGGCCATGTTCGCGGCGGCCTCGAAGCCGAGGAACGAGAAGAAGGCGGTGATCGTGGCGGCGAACGCGCCGGTGAGCGGTGGCACGCCCTCCGCGAAGGTGGTGAGGCGCGACGGGTCGCCGTTGCCGGAGCCGAACACGATCGCGGCGACCGCGATGATGATGATGAGACCGGTCATCTCGATGAGCGTCGCCCCGACGTTGGCCATGAGCGACTCGCGCACGCCCCGGATGTTGACGAGCACGAGCAGCGCGATGAAGACGAGCGTGACGGGGATCGGCGAGATGCCCGGGACGAGCGCCTGCAGGTAGTCGCCCGCGAACGCGTTGGCGAGCGCCGCCGACGTCGTGATGCCCGACGAGAGCATCAGGAAGCCGATGAGGAAGGTCACGTACGGCTTGTCGAAGGCGCGCTCCGCGAAGCGCGCGGCGCCGCCGGCGTGCGGGTACTTCGTGATGAGCTCCGCGTACGTGCCCGCGGTCAGCAGGGCGAGCACGAGGGCGAGGATGAGCGGTATCCAGATCGCGCCGCCGACGTCACCCGCCATCCTGCCGACGAGCGTGTAGATGCCGGCCCCGAGGGTGTCGCCGACGATGAAGAAGAAGAGGAGCAGCGTCGTGATGCCGCGCTTGAGCTTCGTCCCGGAAGCCGGCCCGTCAGTCGTGGTGGTCGCCATGGTCGACAAGGATGGCACGGCTCTGCTGGACGCCGATACCTGGCAATCCGGCTACGCGTGCCTCGCCCGGAACGCGGCCACGTTGGTGCGCGACTGGCAGGTGGTCGAGCAGAACCGGCGCGAGCGGTTGCGCGACTGGTCGAGGAACATCCGGTCGCAGCGGTCGTCGCCGCAGCGCTTGCAGCGCGCCATGTCGTCGGCGCGGACGAGGTCGACGATCGCCATCGCGGCGTTGACGACGAGCGAGTCGGCGATCGGCGCGCCGGGCGGCAGCCCGTGCAGGTGCCAGTCGTAGTCGTCGTGGCGCACGAGCTGCGGGCGAGCGCCGGTGTCGCGGAAGACGCGGTTCACGAGCGCGGCGACCTCGTCGCGCCCGCCGTCCCACAGGCGCTCGACCGTTGGCAGGTGCGCCCACGTCGCCGCCGCATCCGCGCTGCTCAGCCGGCTGACGCCGGGCACGCCCCACTCGAGGCACACCTCGCGCAGGCTCGCGGCGGTCCGCAGCCGTCCGTCACGGCGCCGGTTGCACACCTCGGCGATGAACTCGAGCGACCGCACGAGCTCGCGGGGGTACGGCATCGACACGGGTCTTCCCTCGGTTAGGCTCACGACTGTCAGGGCCGACGGCCGTGACCGGTGCCCGCCCTGGTGAGCACGATCGTAGCCCCGGAACCCCTGCGAGCGGCTCATGCATCCTCGACGTCCACTCGGACTCGCGTTCGCGCTCACGAGCGCCGCGACCTTCGGCGTCTCTGGCATCCTCGCCGCCTCGCTGCTCGAGGCGGGGTGGAGCTCCGGCGCCGTGACGCTCGTGCGCATCGCCGGCGGCGCCCTCGTGCTGCTCGCGCCCACCCTGTGGCTGCTGCGCGGCCGCTGGGGCGCGGTGCTGCGCTCGTGGCGCGAGGTGCTCGTGCTCGGCCTGCTCGCCGTCGCGCTCTGCCAGCTCGCCTTCTTCAGCGCGGTCGCCTACATCTCGCCCGCGCTCGCACTGCTCATCGAGTTCCTCGGACCGGTGCTGCTCGTCGCCGTGACGTGGCTCGCGACCCGGCGCGCGCCGGCGCTGCTCACCATCGCGGGCGCGCTCGTGGCGCTCGTCGGGCTCGCGCTCGTCTCGGGCGTCGGCGGCACGGCCCTGCACCCCGTCGGGGTGCTGCTCGCGCTCGGCGCCGCGGTCGGCAACGCCGCCTACTGGGCGGCCGCGTCCAAGGCCGACTCCGAGCTGCCGCCGATCGCGCTCGCGGGCCTGGGGCTCGCGGTGGGCGCGATCGTGCTCGGCTTCGCCTCCGCGACCCGGCTGCTGCCCTTCGTCGCCACCACCGGCCCCGTCGAGCTCGCCGGCAGCACCGTGCCGATGTGGGTCGCGGTCGCGCTGCTCATCCTCGTGGCGACCGCGGCCGCCTACACGCTCGGCATCCTCGGCGCTCGCCGCCTCGGCGCGACGCTCGCGAGCTTCGTCGGCTACGCCGAGCCCATGTTCGGCATCCTCTGGACGGCGCTGCTGCTCGCGCTGCTGCCGACAGGCATGCAGTGGGCGGGCGCGGCCGCGATCATCGCCGGCGTCGTGCTGGTGAAGCTCGGGCAGATCGACCGGCCGCGCGCCTCGCGGTCCCCCGCGATCGTCGAGGGGATCCCGAGCCCGTAGCGGCAGCCTGAGTGGTCACTCCCCGCATCTGAGTGGTCACCCCTGCTTGTGAGTGGTCACTCCTGCATGTGAGTGGTCACTCCGGTGTGTGAGTGGTCACTCCGGTGGGTGAGTGGTCGCTCCGGTGGGTGAGTGGTCGCTCCGGTGGGTGAGTGGCACGTGCACCCGCCGGTCTCGGATGTGTGGACCGCCGGAACCCATCCGGGAAGTGGGTGGACGGTGCGGTGGGTGAGTGATGCTCCCGGTGGGTGTGGAGCGGCATCCCGGCCGATCGTCTCGAACTCGGGAGGCGCCACTCACGTGGGGAGTGACCACTCACCTTCCGGAGTGACCACTCGCGCGCGGGAGTGACCACTCAGGTGCGGGAGTGACCACTCACATCCCAGAGTGCCCAGTCAGGTCGGGGGTGACCCGCCAGGTGCCGGAGTGACCAGTCAGGTGCGGGAGTGACCACTCGGGGACGGGAGGCGGCGACTCAAACCTTCCGGAGGAGCACGCTCCGGATCGTGTGGTCGTCGGCCTTCCGCAGCACGAGGTCGGCGCGCGGCCGCGTCGGCAGGATGTGCTCGACGAGGTTCGGGCCGTTGATGGAGTCCCAGACGTCCTGCGAGTAGGCGCGCGCCCTCGCGTCCGACATGTCGGCGAACCGGTGGAAGTACGACTGGGGGTCCTGGAAGGCGCTCGCCTTCAGTGCGAAGAAGCGGTCGACGTACCACTCACGGATCGCGCTCGTGCGCGCGTCCACGAAGATCGAGAAGTCGAACAGGTCGGAGACCGCGAGGTGCGAGCCGGAGGGCGGCGGCTGCAGCACGTTGAGGCCCTCGACGATGAGGATGTCGGGGCGGCGCACCACGACCTCCTCGCCGGGCACGATGTCGTAGGTGAGGTGCGAGTAGACGGGCGCCCGCACCTCGGCCTCGCCCGACTTCACGCGCGAGACGAAGCCGAGCAGCGCCCGCCGGTCGTACGACTCCGGGAAGCCCTTCCGCTGCATGAGGCCACGCTCCTCGAGCACCCGGTTCGGGTGCAGGAAGCCGTCGGTCGTCAGCAGGTCGACCTTGGGGGAGCCCTCCCAGCGCCGCAGCAGCTCCTTGAGCAGGCGCGCGGTCGTCGACTTGCCGACCGCGACCGAGCCGGCCACGCCGATGACGAAGGGGGTGGGCTGGGCGGTCGCGCCGAGGAAGGAGGTCGTCTCCCGGTGGAGCCGCGAGGCCGACTCCTGGTAGAGGCTGACGAGCCGCGAGAGCGGCAGGTAGACCTCGGCGACCTCGCGCAGCTCGAGCCGGTCGCCGGTGCCCCGGAGCCGTCGCACCTCCTCCTCGGTGAGGGGGTTCGGCATGCGGGGCGCGAGGCGTGCCCAATCGGCACGCTCGATCTCGACGAACGGCGACTGGATCGGGTGCGACATCGGTGGCGAGCCTACCGCCGCTAGGATCGGGTCCATGTGCGGAATCGTGGGCTACACCGGTGATCGCGGCACGGTCGAGGTGCTCCTCGAGGGCCTGAGCCGGCTGGAGTACCGCGGCTACGACAGCGCAGGCGTGTCGGTGATCGACGGCGACGGGATCGCGCTGCGCAAGAAGGGCGGCAAGCTCGCGGTGCTGCGCTCGAGCCTCGAGGACGCGCCGCTGCCCGCCTCGACGACCGGCATCGGCCACACGCGCTGGGCGACCCACGGCGGCCCGACCGACGAGAACGCCCACCCCCACCTCGGCGACGAGGGCAGGCTCTCGCTCATCCACAACGGCATCATCGAGAACTTCGCCGCGCTGCGCGCCGAGCTCGAGGCCGCGGGCGAGACCTTCTCGAGCGAGACCGACACCGAGGCCGCGGCGAAGCTCCTCGGCCGCGCCTACCGCGACACCGGCGACCTCACCGCGGCGATGCAGCGCACCGTCGGGCGGCTCGAGGGGCAGTTCACGCTGCTCGCGATGCACGCCGAGCAGCCGGGCGTCGTCGTCGGCGCCTCGCACAACTCCCCGCTGCTCGTCGGCTACGGCGAGGGCGAGCACTTCCTCGGCAGCGACGTGAGCGCGTTCGTGAAGTTCACGCCGCACGCCGCGGCGCTCGACAACGACCAGATCGTCACCATCACCGACGACAGCGCGACCGTCATCGACTTCGAGGGCAACCCGTCGGAGGCCAAGCGCTTCGACGTCGACTGGGATGCGTCGGCCGCCGACAAGGGCGGCTGGTCGTCGTTCATGGCCAAGGAGGTCTCGGAGGGCCCCGAGGCCGTCGAGAACACCATGCGCGGCCGCCTCACCGACCACGGCGTCGACCTGGGCGAGCTCGGCGTGCTCGACGCCGAGGTGCTGCGCGGCATCGACCGCATCGTCATCGTCGCGTGCGGCACCGCGGCCTACTCCGGCCTGGTCGGCAAGTACGCGATCGAGACGTGGGCGCGCATCCCGGTCGAGGTCGACCTCGCGCACGAGTTCCGCTACCGCGACCCGTTCCTCGACGAGCGCACGCTCGTCATCTCGATCTCGCAGTCGGGCGAGACCATGGACACGAAGATGGCGGTCCAGCACGCCGCATCGCGGGGCGCCCGCACGCTCTCCATCTGCAACACGCAGGGCGCCACCATCCCGCGGGAGTCGGAGGCGGTCCTCTACACGCACGCCGGCCCCGAGGTCGCGGTCGCGTCGACGAAGGCCTTCCTCGCGCAGGTCATCGGCCAGCTGCTCTTCGGCCTGCACCTCGCGAAGGTGCGCGGCACGATGACCGACGAGGCGATCGCCGAGGTCGTCGCCGAGATGCGCGAGCTGCCCGACGAGCTGCGCCAGGTGCTCGCCGACCAGGGCTCGGTGCACGAGCTCGCGCACTGGATGAGCGACACCCGCTCGGTGCTGTTCCTGGGCCGTCACGTCGGCTACCCGGTGGCGCTCGAGGGTGCGCTGAAGCTCAAGGAGATCAGCTACATCCACGCGGAGGGCTTCGCCGGCGGCGAGCTGAAGCACGGCCCGATCGCGCTCATCGAGCCGGGGCAGGTCGTCTTCGTCGTCGTGCCCAGCCCGCGCAACGAGCCGCTGCTGCACTCGAAGATCGTGTCGAACATCCAGGAGATCCGCGCTCGCGGCGCCCGCGTCATCGCGGTCGCCGAGGCCGGCGACGCGGCCGTGCTGCCGTACGCCGACGTCGTGCTGCGCGTGCCGCTCACCCTGCCGATGCTCGAGCCGGTGCTGCAGGTCGTGCCGCTGCACGTCTTCGCCCTCGAGCTCGCCACCGCGAAGGGGCTCGACGTCGACCAGCCGCGCAACCTCGCGAAGTCGGTCACGGTCGAGTGAGCCGGATCGGCTGAGGATGCACGGGGTCGGCTCGTGATCGTCGGGCTGGGCGTCGACATCGTCGACCTCGCCCGCTTCGAGCGCGCCGTCATCCGCACGCCGCGGCTCAAGCAGCGGCTCTTCGCCCCCGACGAGCTCGTCGTCGACGGCCGGGAGCGCGCCCCGCACTCGCTCGCCGCGCGCTTCGCGGCGAAGGAGGCCGCCCTCAAGGCCCTCGGCGCGAACGCGGGCATGCGCTGGATCGACCTCGTGGTCGTGCAGGGGCCGGGCGGCGAGCCGTCGCTCGAGCTGCGCGGCACCGCGGCCGAGCGCGCCGCGGCGATCGGCGTCGCGCGCCTGCACGTGTCGATGAGCCACGACGCCGGCATCGCGACCGCGACGGTCATCGCGGAGTCCTGATGCTCGTCGAGGTCGATGGCGCCGCGATCGCGGCGAACGTCCGCACGCTCGCGGCGCGCGTCGGCGTGCCTGTCTGCGGCGTCGTGAAGGCGGCGGGCTACGGGCACGGGGCGGTCCTGGCGGCCCGGGCGATGCTCGACGGCGGCGCGGCCACGCTCGGCGTCGTCGACCTCGCCGAGGCGCTCGCGCTCCGCGACGCCGGCGTCGATGCGCCGGTGCTCGCGTGGCTGCACGGCCCAGGCGTCGACTTCCGGATCGCCGCGCGGCACGGCATCGAGGTGGCCGTCAGCTCGATCGCGCAGCTTGAGGCCGCCGCCGCCGCGGGCGCGACGATCCACCTGAAGCTCGACACCGGCCTCGGCCGCAACGGCATCGCGCGCGGCGACCGCGCCGACGCCATCCGCCGGGCGATCGTCCTCGCCGACGGCGGCGCGCGCATCCGCGGCGCGATGTCGCACCTCGCCGGCACGAGCGCCGAGGCCGACCTCGCCCAGCTGCGCGACTTCGAGGCGGCGCTCGACGCCGCTGCGCCGCTCGGCCTCGAGGTGCGGCACCTCGCGAACTCCGCGGGGGCGCTCGGCATCCCGGAGGCGCGCTTCGACATGGTGCGCATCGGCATGGCCGCCTACGGCATCGACCCGCTCGGGCCCGCCGCGGGCGATGGCGCCGGGGCCGCGGCGCTCGGGCTCGTGCCCGCGATGCGCGTCCGCGCCGCGTTCGTCGGCGGCTCCGCCCCCGTCGGGCTCGACGACGGGCTGCTGCCCGCGCTCGGCGCCCCGGTCGTGGTCGAGGGGCAGGCGGCGCGCGTCGTCGCGGTCGGCGCCGACGAGCTGCGCATCGAGCCGGCGCTCGACGGCGACGGCGTGCTCTGGGGCGACCCGGCGCGCGGCGAGCCGAGCGCCGACGCCTGGGCGGCCGCCGCCGGCACGATCGGCTACGAGGTCGTGACCCGGATGGGCGGTGCGGCCCGCGGCGCGGGCGTCGTCGCGGCGGGCCCGGCGCTCGCCCCCCGCCGGGTGCTCGAGCTCGACCTCGAGGGCGAGCCGCGACGGCTGCTCGCGGAGGTCATCGGCGTCAAGCGCGTCGAGCCCGGGCTCGGCGTCTCGTACGGCGGCGAGCACGTCACCGCGGCCGAGACGACGCTCGCGCTCGTCGGCGCCGGCTACGCCGACGGCGTCACGCGCGCCGCTGCGGGCAGGCCGGTCGGGCTCGGCGGCGTCGCGCATCCCATCCGCGGCCGCGTCGCGATGGACCAGGTCGTGCTCGACATCGGCGACCAGCGCGCGGAGGTCGGTGACCCCGTCGCGCTCGAGCTCGCGTCCGCGCCCGAGCTGACCGGCATGATCGGCCCGCGCGTCGCCGTCGAGGTCGCGGGCGTCGTGCCCGACGCCGACGCGATGGAGGCGCTGGGGGAGCGGATCGGCAGCACGCTGCGCGCCGGCGACGCGGTGCTCCTCATCGGGCCGCTCGGCGCGGGCAAGACGACGCTCACGCGCGGCATCGGCCGCGCGCTCGGCGCCCACGGCACGGTGCAGAGCCCCACCTTCGTCATCGCGCGCACCCACCGCACCGACGCGGGCCCCGACCTGCAGCACGTCGACGCCTATCGCCTGCAGGAGGGCGCCGCCGGCGACGAGGCGCAGCTCGACGACCTCGACCTCGACCTCGACGGCGCCATCACCGTGGCCGAGTGGGGCGCGCCGCTCGAGCACGCGCTCGACTCGTGGCTGCGCGTCGACCTCGCCCGAGGCGCCGCCGACGACGGCGCGGACGGCGACGGCGCCGACGACCACGAGCCCCGATTCGTGCGCCTGCGCGGGCACGGGCAGGATTGGGATGCCGCCCGCGTCCGCTCGCTCGCCCGCGGCGCAGCATCCGCCTCGGCAGCCCCGGCCGCAGCCACCACGACGACAGCCACCTCGACCGCAGACGGGAGCGCAGCGTGATCCTCGCGATCGACACCTCCCTCGGCACGTCGGTGGCCGTCGTCGACGGCGACGACGTCGTGTTCCGCGAGCAGGCGGCCGACACGCGCCGGCACGCCGAGCACCTCGGCGGCATGCTCGAGCGCGCGCTCGACGGCCGCCGCGACCGCATCGCGCTCGTCGTCGCCGGCATGGGCCCGGGCGCCTTCACGGGGCTCCGCGTCGGCATCGCCGCGGCGCGCGCCGCCGCGCTCGGCCTGGGCGTGCCATGCCGCGGCATCGCGAGCCACGCCGGCATCACCGAGGGCACGGCGCAGGTGACGACGGATGTGCGGCGCCGCGAGCGCGCGTGGAGCGTGGTCGTCGACGGGCTCGTGGCCGACGGCCCGCACCTCGCGCCGGCCGACGCCGTGCCGGCGCCCGCCGGCGAGCACGCGCTCGTGCCGAGGATCGATGCCGACGCCGTCGACGCCGCCATGCTCGCCAGGGCGGCGGCGCGCGGCGCCCTCGAGGTGCCCGAGGCGCTCTACCTCCGCGACGCCGACGCGGTGCCGTCGGCCGGCCCGAAGCGGGTGAGCCAGTGAGCGGCGCGCAGCCCGTCGCCGGCGTCCGCATCCGCACCGCCGGCGAGGCCGACCTCGATGCGATCATGGCGCTCGAGCGCGCCGCCTTCCCCGCGAGCGCCTGGGAGCCCGCGACCATGCAGGCCGAGATCGCGAGCGAGTGGGGCCGCTACATCCTCGCCGTCGACGACGAGGGACGCGCGCTCGGCTACGCGGGCCTGCGCGCCGTGGGCGTCGAGGGCGACGTGCAGACGATCGCGGTCGCCGACGACGCGCGCGGCCGCGGCATCGGCCGGGCGCTGCTCACCGAGCTGCTCGTCGAGGCCGAGCGGCGCGGCGTGCGCGAGCTGTTCCTCGAAGTGCGCGCCGACAACGACGTGGCCCGCGGCCTCTACGCCTCCGCCGGCTTCGTCGAGATCGGGGTGCGACCGCGCTACTACCAGCCGGAGGACGTGGATGCCGTGGTGATGAAGCGGACGCGATCGTGAGCGGGCCGGTCGTGCTCGGCATCGAGACGAGCTGCGACGAGACCGGTGTCGGCATCGTGCGCGGCACCGAGCTGCTCGCGAACCGCATCGCGTCGTCGATGGACCTGCACGCGCGCTTCGGCGGCGTCGTGCCCGAGATCGCCGCCCGCGCGCACCTCGAGGCGATGGAGCCGACCATCCGCGCGGCGCTCGCGGACGCGTCGATGACGCTCGACGACATCGACGCCGTCGCGGTGACCGCCGGCCCGGGGCTCGCGGGCGCGCTCATGGTCGGGATCGGCGCCGCCAAGGGCCTCGCGACGGCGCGCGAGCTGCCGCTCTACGGCGTCAACCACCTGGTCGGGCACGTCGCCGCCGACGTGCTCTCGGGCGCGCCGCTCGAGCTGCCGACGATCGCCCTGCTCGTCTCCGGCGGCCACACGTCGCTGCTGCTCGTGCGCGACCTCGCCGGCGACGTCGAGCTGCTGGGGGAGACGATCGACGACGCCGCGGGCGAGGCGTTCGACAAGACCGCGCGGCTGCTGGGCCTCGCCTACCCCGGCGGCCCCTCGATCGACGCGGCCGCGGTCGACGGGGACGCCGCGGCGATCCGCTTCCCGCGTGGGCTCACGGCGCCGAAGGACCGCGACCGGCACCGGTGGGACTTCTCGTTCTCGGGGCTCAAGACCGCCGTCGCCCGGCACGTGGAGCGCGCCGAGGCAGCGGGCGAGCCGCTCCCGGTCGCCGACGTCGCGGCGAGCTTCCGCGAGGCCGTCGTCGACGTGCTGGTGTCGAAGGCGCTCGACGCGTGCGCCGCGCACGGCATCCCGCGCCTGCTCCTGGGCGGTGGTGTCGTCGCGAACCGCCGGCTGCGCGAGGTCGCCGCGGAGCGAGCCGCGCGGGCCGGCGTCGCGCTGCGCATCCCGCCGCTCGACCTCTGCACCGACAACGGCGCCATGATCGCCGCGGTGGGCGCGATGCTCGTCGCGCGCGGGGACGCCCCGAGCTCGGCGGGCTTCGCGGCCGAGTCGACGCTCGAGGCGAGCACGGTGCAGGTGCGCTGACGTCCCGCGGCGAGTCCTGCGCCTCGCCGGGTGCGGCGGATGCACAGGCCGGCCTGGCATGATCGGGAGCCGGGATCCGTCGAGGGGGCACAGCATGAGCGCGACCGCATGGCAGCAGCAGGGCTGGGGCGCGCCGCCGCAGCAGCCCGCGGCCTGGCCCACGGTCCCGCAGCAGGCGTGGTCGGCGCCGACGCATCCCGGACCCAGGACCAACCTGCTCGCGGTCCTCGCCATCGTCGCCGCCGCAGCCGGGACGACGATCTTCCTCGGCCTCGGCAGCATCGCCGCGATCGTGCTCGGCGCCATCGCGCTCGCGCAGATCCGGCGCACGGGCGACGACGGCCGGCTGCTCGCGATCTGGTCGATCGTGCTCGGCGCCGTCACGCTCGTGGGGCTCATCGCCGCGACGGTCGCGGGCATCGCGATGATCGTCACGATCGTGGAGCAGCTGCCCGCCTCGGGCCTCTGACGCGGCGCCGAGCGCCGGGTCGGTCCGCATCGCGCCTCGAGGGGCGCGGATCGCCGGGCGGAATCTAGGATTCCTCGCGCCTGACCAGGGTACGGTGGTGCTCGCGCAGTCGCGCATCGCAAGGAGGATCCCGTGAGCGACCAGTTCCCACCGGCCGACGGCCGATTCCGTCGACCCGACCAGGAGGGTGCCGCCGGCGACTCCGCCGACAGCGCCCAGCCCGCCGCCGACTTCGGCCAGCAGGCCCAGCCGTCGCCGTCGTTCGGCCAGGCACCCGACGCCGGCCAGTCGGCCCCGTCCTACGGCCAGGCCCCGAGCTACGGCCAGGCCCCGTCGTACGGCCAGGCGCCGTCGCAGGACGCGCAGGGCTTCGGCTCGAGCGCTCCAGCCTACGGCCAGCAGCAGGGCCAGCAGCCGTCCTACGGCCAGGCCTCCACGCCCGACCAGGGCTACGGCCAGCAGCCGTCCTACGGTCAGCAGCCGGCCGAGCAGGGCTACGGCCAGCAGCCCGCCTACGGGCAGTCCTACGCTCGGCCGTCGGCGCCCGCCGAGCAGGGCTACAGCCAGCAGCCGTACGGCCAGCAGCCCGCCTACGGGCAGCAGACCGGTTACAGCGACCCCGCCGGCTACGGCCAGCAGGGCTTCGCCCAGCCGGGCCAGAAGAAGCTCAAGGGCATCACGATCGCCGCGCTGATCGTGTCGGGCCTCAGCCTCATCGGTGCCTTCATGAGCGGCATCGGCCTGCTCGGCGGCATCGTCGGCGCGATCCTCGGCTTCGTGGCCATGAAGAAGAACCCCGAGGCGAAGCCGTGGCCGCTCATCGCGGCCCTCGCCGGCGTCGTCGCGACCGTGATCTCGATCGTCGTGATCGTGATCCTGCTCGTGAGCTGGATCCCGTACCTCATCGCGATCGGGCAGATGTAGCAGCCCTCGCACGACGGAGCCCGCGGCCGAACGGTCGCGGGCTCTGCTGTGTTCAGGGGGTCACGGGCGATCGGCCAGGATCGCCCGGTGCCGCCCGCCGACGCGCGTCGCGATGAGCGTCGCACGGCCGTCGCCCTTGAGCTTGAGCCGCTTGCGCAGCGCGGCCGGGTCGACGTCGGCGCCCCGCTTCTTGATCTCGAGCTCGCCGATGCCGAGCTCGCGCAGCCGCTGCGCGATGCGCCGCTCGTCGAGGGGGAGCGTCTCGCGCACGCGGAACGCCTGTGCGAGCGGCGTCTCGACGTGGCGGTCGGCCGAGAGGTAGGCGATGCCGTCGCTCACCCCTGTCGCGCCGAGGCGGTCGGCGAGCGCGCCGATCAGCTCCGCGCGGATCACCGCGCCGGCGGGCTCGTAGAGCCACTCGCCGAGCTCGCCCGGCTCCGGATGGCTCGCCTCGCCGGTCAGCTCCTCCGCGCCCTCATCGCTCAGCACGAGCGCGCTGCGGGCGACGCCGGGGCGCGCGAGCGCCCCCGTCCACACGACCGCCTCGACCGTCTCCAGGCCGTCCGTGACCCACTGGTGCTCGGCATCCGCCGGCAGCAGGGCGCGATCGATGCCGGGCGCGAGCTTCACGCCGGCCGGCTGCGCGGCGGCGCGGGCGAAGACGGCATCGAGGGCCGGCGACCAGTCGCCGGGGTCGTTGAGCCGGCGTGCGCCGTCGCGACGCGCGGGGTCGAACCACAGCGCCTCCGCGTCGACCGGCGTCTCGAGCGCGTCGCCGTGGAGCACGGTCGCGTGCCACGCGGCGAGGTTGAACGCGGCGATCGCGGCGGTCGCCTCGTCGCGCTCGACGGCGGTGACCTCGAGGCCGAGCGTCGCGAAGGCGAGCGCGTCCGCGCCGATCCCGCAGCCGAGGTCGGCCACCGAGACGATGCCCGCGCGGCGCATCCTGCCCGCGTGGTGGGCGGCGACGCGGAGCCGGGTCGCCTGCTCGAGCCCGGCCTCCGTGAAGAGCATGCCCGCAGCGAACTCGCCGAACTTCGCCCGCGCCCGGCGGCGGAGCCGCGCCTGCGACAGCACCGCGGCGACGAGCGCCGGCGCGTGGCCGTCGGCGCGCAGCCGCGACACCTCGCGGACGACGTCCGAGCGGTCGTCGAGCTGCGCCTCCGTGCGCTCGAGCAGCGCGAGGCCGTCCTTCGACAGCAGCAGTCGCAGTTCCTCGGCGTCCATCGCTCCATCCAAGCACCGGCGCGGCGCCGCACCGGTCGCGAGGGCGTCCGACGGCGGGATCGCTGGCACTCATGTTGACCGAGTGCCAGCCGACCGCCTAGGCTTGCTCTGGCGTCCGGCCCGTCCGGACGCGCCCCAGAGTCTGACAAGAAAGAGGCAACCGTGTCGGTTTCCATCAAGCCGCTCGAGGACCGCATCGTCATCAAGCAGGTCGAGGCAGAGACGACGACCGCGAGCGGTCTCGTCATCCCTGACACCGCCAAGGAGAAGCCCCAGGAGGGCGAGGTCGTGGCAGTGGGCCCCGGTCGCATCGACGACAACGGCAACCGCGTTCCGATCGACGTCGCCGTCGGCGACAAGGTGCTGTACTCCAAGTACGGCGGCACCGAGGTGAAGTTCGGCGCCGACGAGTACCTCGTGCTCTCGGCTCGCGACGTGCTCGCCATCGTCGAGCGCTGACCCAGCTACGATCCCGTCGGCGGCGCCCCCACGTGGGGGCGCCGCCTTCGCCGTTCCAGGAGGAGCGATGAGCGAGCCGCGCACGACCACCGGGCTCTGGTACGCGATCTTCGCGTACACGTTCTGGGGCGTCGTCCCGATCTACCTGCAGCTCACCCGCGGCATCGACGGCTTCGAGCTCATCGGCTGGCGCGTGATCGCGTCGGTCGTGGTGGCCTTCGCGCTCGTCGCGGCGACCCGCGGCTGGGGCCGCCTCGCCGCCGTGCTCCGCAGCCGCCGCGACACCGGGTCGCTCGTGCTCGCGGGCTTCGCGGTGCTCGTGAACTGGACCGCCTTCTTCCTCGGCGTGCTCTCCGATCGCGTGCTCGAGACGAGCCTCGGCTACTTCCTCAACCCGCTCGTGAGCGTCGTGCTGGCCGTGCTCTTCCTCGGGGAGCGGCTGCGGCCGGTGCAGTGGGTCGCCGTCGGCCTCGGGGCGCTCGGCGTGCTCGTGATGGTGATCGGCTACGGCGAGGTGCCCTGGATCGGGCTCACTGTCGCGGTCTCGTTCGGCATCTACGGCCTCATCAAGAAGCGCGTCGGCGGCTCGGTGGATGCGCTCTCGGGCTTCACGATCGAGACGGTCGCGGCGCTCCCGGCGTCGCTCGTCATGATGGGCGTCGCGATCGCCGCCCACGGGCTGACGGTCGGCGCCAACGGCGCTGCCGGCATCTGGGGCACCGCCCTGCTCGGCCTCGTCACGGCGATCCCGCTGCTCGCCTTCGCGTCGGCCGCCCGTCGCATATCCCTCACCGCCCTCGCGTTCACGCAGTACCTCGCGCCGATCATCTCGTTCCTGTTCGGCGCGTTCGTGATGCTCGAGCCGATGCCGCTCGAGCGCTGGATCGGGTTCGCGCTCGTCTGGGCGTCGCTCGTGCTGGTGTCGACGGACCTGCTCGGCCGACACATCCGAGGGCACCGCGCGAGGACTCGCGCAGCCTGACGCGTCCGGGCGCCGCTCGGGCTACGCGACCTCTGGCCGCTTCTGGCGGAACATGCGCGCCGGCCGGTCGTCGCCGTCCCAGACCTGCACGATGCCCCACGCGACAGCCGCGATCGGCACGGACAGCACGGCGCCGACGATGCCGCCGAGCACGGTGCCGATCGTGAGCGCGATGAGGATCACGAGCGCGTGCAGCCGCAGCGACCTGCCCATGACGACGGGCTGCAGGAAGTTGCCCTCGAGCTGGTTGACGACCACGACCGCGCCGAGCACGACGAGCGCGACGACCGGGCCGTTGGCGACGAGCGCGACGAGCGTGGCGAGCGCGCCCGCGATGGTCGCGCCCACGAGCGGCACGAAGGCGAGCAGGAAGACCAGCACCGCGAGCGGCAGCGCGAGCGGCACCTGTGCGATCGCGAGCACGACGCCGATGCCGATGGCGTCCACGGCCGCGACGACCGCGGTGCCGCGCACGTAGCCGCCGAGCGTCTCGACCGTCTTGGCGCCGATGCGCGTGCCGCGCGCGTACCGCTCGCCCTCGAAGGGGCGGAGCAGGAACTCCCAGATGCGCGGGCCGTCCTTGAGGAAGAAGAAGAGCACGACCACCATGAGCGCGAAGCCGGTGAGGAAGTTCGCCGCGGCGGCGGCGCCCGCAGCGGCACCCGAGCCGAACTGGGCGCTCGTGAGGAAGCCCACGACGGCCTCGCGCGCCTGCTGGATCTGCTCTGGGGTCGGCGCGAACGGCAGGGTCGTGACCCACTCCAGCACCCGGTCGATGCCGCCGGACGCGCGCTCCACGAGCTCGGCCGACTGCGAGCGCACGGCGTGCACGATCAGCCAGCCGACGCCGCTCAGCACCGCGACGATCGCGACGAGCGAGATCGTGGTGGCGAGCCAGCTCGGCACGCCGCGGCGACGCATCCAGCGCATCACCGGCGCGAAGGCCGATGCCAGGATGAGCGCGATGGTCACCGGGATCGTCACGAGCGTCAGCTGCGTCATCGCGAAGACGATGCCCGTGATGGCGACCACCAGGATGATGCCCTGCAGCGCGCGGGTCGCGAAGCGGCCGAAGCTGTCGCCCCACACCGTCGGCGCCGCGACCGGCACCGGCACGGGCACGCGGACATCGCCGCTGGATCGCTTGTCGCCGAACAGTCCCATGGCTCCCTCTCGCAGTGGCGGCAACGGTAGCGCGGACCGCCTGGGCATTCGCGCGAGCGCGCCTACTCCCGACGCTTGTGAGCAGCGCTCAGGAATTCCGCAGGACTCCGGAAGGTCGCGTCGTTCGCGCCAAGACCGTTACCAGGACGTAACGCGGAACGGCCGTTTTCGGTCGGGGGCTCGCCTACTGTTGTGCCAACACGCGTACCAGCGCGCGTCCTCCAGTAGGAATTTAGGAGCACAATGCAGTCCTTCCTCCGCACCAAGGGGCAGCACCCCCGTCGTGCCGCGGCCCTCGGCGCCGCAACCGCCGGCGTCCTGCTGCTCGCAGCCTGCGCCGGTGGTGGCTCGCCCACCCCGTCCGGCTCGGCCGCACCCGCCGAGAGCAGTGCCGCCGCCGAGACAGACAACTCGTTCGTCATCGGCACGATCCTGCCCCAGACGGGCAACCTCGCGATCCTCGGCCCGCCCGAGTTCGCAGGCGTCGACCTCGCAGCCCAGGAGCTCGAGGAGGCCGGGTTCGAGTTCGACATCACGGTCGAGCACCGCGACTCCGGCGACACGACGACCGACATCGCCACGCAGTCGGCCGACGAGCTCATCGGGCTCGGCGCCGACACGATCATCGGCGCGGCGTCGTCGGGCGTCTCGCTGACATTCATCGACCGCCTGATCGACGCGCAGGTCGTGCAGATCTCGCCCGCCAACACGGCGTCCGACTTCATCGACTATGAGGACGACGGGTTCTACTGGCGCACCGCGCCGAACGACCTGCTCCAGGGCCGCGTGCTCGCGAACCAGATGCTCGCGAACGGCGCGACCTCGGTCGGCTTCGTGACGCTCAACGACCCGTACGGCACCGGGCTCGAGGGCTACGTCACCGAGACGTTCGAGGCTGCTGGCGGCACCGTCACCGGCAGCGTCCTCTACAACCCGGGCGACTCGAACCTCGGTTCGCAGATCGCCGAGCTCGTCGCAGGCGGACCGGATGCGATCGCGATCCTCGCCTTCGCCGAGACGCAGCAGATCGTTCCCGAGCTCGTGACGGCAGGCTTCCCGTCTGCCGGCATGTACTTCGTCGACGGCAGCCTCTCGAACAGCTACACGTTCCCGGAGGGCACCCTGACCGGCGCCTACGGCACGCTGCCCGGCAACCAGGCTGACGACACGTTCCAGGACCGCATGCTCGCGATCAACCCCGACCTCGAGGACTTCTCCTACGGGCCCGAGTCCTACGACGCCGTCGTGCTGGCTGCGCTCGCCGCGGTCCAGGGTGGCAGCGCCGACGCGATCACGATCCGCGACAACCTGCAGTCCGTCTCGCGCGACGGTGAGAAGTGCACCACGATCGCGGACTGCCTCGAGATGCTCGAGGCGGGCGAGGACATCGACTACGACGGCGCGTCCGGCCCGGTCACGTTCGACGACGTGGGCGACCCCACCGAGGCGTACATCGGCATCTACCAGTACGGTGCCGACAACCGCTACACGTTCGTGAAGACGGAGTTCGGCTCGCTCGTCGAGTGACCTGAGCGACACAGAGAGGGCCCCGCTCCGGCGGGGCCCTCTTCGTGCGCGGTGGCGGCCCGGCCGGTGGCATGGGGCGCGCCCAGGGCGGCGGGGCCGCGGCTGCCACCTCCGGGGCCGGCCCTGGGCAAGTCGGTGAGGCCCGCCCCGACCACGATGAGAGAGGGGCCCCGCCGCGGCGGAGCCCCTCGTGGACGCGATCGGGTCAGACGGGATCGACCGTCGGGTGCGCCTCGGTGCGTGCCTTCTCCTCCACGTCGGTCGCAAGCGTGCCGAGGTAGAGCTGAATGACCTTGGGGTCGTTCAGCATCTCGCGACCGGTGCCGGTGTAGGCATCCTTGCCCTGGTCGAGCACGTAGGCCCGGTGGGAGATCTGCAGGCAGCGGCGCGCGTTCTGCTCGACCATCACGATCGTCACGCCGTGGCTGTTGATCTCCGCCACCCGCAGGAAGGTCTCGTCCTGGCGCACAGGGCTGAGGCCGGCGCTCGGCTCGTCGAGCAGCAGCACCGCGGGGTCCATCATCAGCGCGCGGCCCATCGCGACCATCTGCCGCTCGCCGCCCGAGAGGCTGCCGGCGCGCTGACGGCGCCGCTTCACGAGCTCCGGGAAGAGCCCGCCGACGAACTCGAAGCGCTCCTTGAACATCTTCGGCTGCTGGAACAGGCCCATCTCGAGGTTCTCCTCGATGGTGAGCGAGGGGAACACGTTGTTGTTCTGCGGCACCATGCCGACGCCCTTGCCGACGAGCCTGTCGGCCTTCAGCCCGGTGATCTCCTCGCCGTTGAGCAGCACGCTGCCCTCGCGGATGTTCACCTGGCCGAAGACCGCCTTGAGGAGCGTCGACTTGCCTGCGCCGTTCGGCCCGATGATCCCGATCAGATCGCCCTGGTTCGCGACGATCGAGCAGCCGTTGAGGATGTTGACGCCCGGCAGGTAGCCGGCGACGAGCTCCTTCGTCTCGAGCACGGGAGTCGTCGACGCGGTGGCTCCGGTCGTGGTCATCGCTGGCCCTCCTGGTCGTCGTCCGTCGCGGTGTCGCGCGACGCATCCGCCGATGTCGACGGTGCGTCGGGATCGACAGGCACCTCCTCCTCGGCGGCCTCGTGGATCTGCGCCACCTGCTGGTTGGTCAGGGTGCCGAGGTCGGTGTCGTGGTGCGCGCCGAGGTAGGCGTCGACGACCGCCTTGTTCTGCATGATCGTCTCCGGCGGGCCCTCGGCGACGACCTTGCCCTCGGCCATCACGATCACCCAGTCGGAGATGTGGCGCACCATGTGCATGTCGTGCTCGACGAAGAGCACGGTCATGCCCTCGGCCTTCAGGCCGCGCACGTGGTCGAGCAGCGACTGCGTGAGCGCGGGGTTGACACCGGCCATCGGCTCGTCGAGCATGACGAGCGTGGGCTCGCTCATGAGGGCGCGGGCCATCTCGAGCAGCTTGCGCTGGCCTCCCGAGAGCGAGGCGGCGTAGTCCTCGCGCTTCGCGTCGAGCTTGAAGCGGGCGAGCAGGTTGTCGGCGCGCACGATGTTCGCCGCCTCCTGCGCCTTCCAGAGCGGCTTCACCAGCGCCGCGAACAGCCCTTCGCCGCGCTGGTCCCGCGCGCCGAGCAGCATGTTCTGCAGCACGGTGAGGCGCCCGAGCGACTTCGTCAGCTGGAACGTGCGCACCATCCCGCGGCGAGCGACCTTGTGGCTCGGCACGTGCGCGAGCGACTGGCCCTCGAACGACCACGTGCCCTTGTTCGGCCGGTCGAAGCCGGTGAGCAGGTTGAAGAAGGTGGTCTTGCCGGCACCGTTCGGGCCGATGAGCGCCGTGATGGCGCCGCGCGGGATCTCGAGATGCTCGACGTCGACGGCCGTCAAGCCGCCGAACTGTCGTATCACGCCATCCGCGACGACGATCGGGTCGACCTTCTTGCATCCGGGCCCGACCTCGCCGTCGACGAGCTCGTGGGTGACAGGCGTGGTCGTCTCAGACATTGAACGACAGCTCCTTCTTGTTGCCGAGGATGCCCTGTGGTCGGAAGACCACGAGCGCCATCAGGGCGAGGCCGACGATCACGAAGCGCAGCTGGCCTGCCTGCGTCCCGGTCATATCGCCGAACGCGCCCATCGAATGCAGACCGACGATGATGCCGCCTGTGAGCGACAGCAGGACCCAGAACAGGATCGAGCCCAGGAGTGGACCGAACACGGTCGCAGCGCCGCCGAGCAGCAGGGCCGTCCAGATGTAGAACGTCATCGTGGTGGCGAAGTTGTCGGGCTGCACCGCCCGGGGGAGCACGTACAGCACGCCGGCGAGCGCACCCATCGAGCCGCCGAGCACGAGCGCCTGCATCTTGTAGCTGTAGACGTTCTTGCCGAGCGAGCGCACGGCGTCCTCGTCCTCGCGGATGCCCTTGATCACGCGACCCCACGGGCTGCGCATGAGCAGCCAGACGAGGAGGAGCGCGACGATGACGACCGACCACGCGATGATTCGGATCCACGTGTCGTACGCCGTCGCGGTCCACGGGCCGAACCCGTAGGTGCTGCCCGTCAGCGGGTTGAGGGCCTCGATGTCGCCCTTGAAGCTCGCGCCGGTGAGGCCCTGCGAGCCACCGGTGATCGCGGTGAGGTCCTGCGTCCTGACCGTGAAGCGGATGATCTCGGCCGCCGCGATCGTGACGATCGCGAGGTAGTCGCCGCGCAGCCGCAGCGTCGGGATGCCGAGGATGAGGCCGAAGATGACCGCGGCGACGATCGCGACGAGCACCGCCGAGAGGAACGACAGCCAGACGGGCCAGCCCAGGGTCGCCGTCGGGTCGGCCATGATCGTGAAGATCGCGAAGGCGTACGCGCCCACCGCCATGAAGCCGGCTTGGCCGAAGTTCAGCAGGCCCGAGTAGCCGAAGTGCACGTTGAGGCCGATGGTCGCGAGCGCGAACGCAGCCGTGGTCGGCGAGAGGATCTCGCCCGCGGCGTTGTTGAGGATTGCCAGGAAGTCCATGTCAGCCGATCCTTTCCCGGCGACCGAGGATGCCCTGCGGTCGGAACAGGAGCACGAGGATGAGCACCAGCAGCGCCACGGCGTAGCGCAGGTCAGGTGCGATGAAGAGCGTCGACAGCTCGGTGACGATGCCGATGAACACCGCGCCCACGAGGGCACCGAAGGCGCTGCCGAGGCCACCCAACGTCACGCCTGCGAAGAGGAGCAGCAGGATCGTGAAGCCCATGTCCCACTTGATGTTGGCGCCGATGAAGTACGTGTAGAGGATGCCCGCACCACCGGTGAGGAGTCCCGCGAGCACCCAGACGATGCGGATCACGCGATCGACGTCGATGCCGGACGCGGCAGCCAGGCTCGCGTTGTCGCTGACGGCCCGTGTCGCCTTGCCGATGCGAGTGCGAGTGAGGAACCAGCCGACCGCGGCGAGGACCACGATCGCGATGACCGTGCTGACGATGTTGGAGGTCGTCATCGCGACCGGACCCACCTGGACGACCGGACCGCGGTCGACCGCGAGTCCCTCGATGCCGCCGCCGATGAGGAACTGGAAGAAGTAGCGCAGCGCGATCGAGAGGCCGATCGTGACGATCAGCACCTGGACCAGGCCGACCCTGCGCCGACGCAGCGGCTTGAAGATCGCCCAGTCGTGGAACCAGCCGAACGCCGCGGAAGCCGCGAGCGTGACGATGATCGCAACCCAGACGGGCCAGTTGACCATCGTCGTCGTGAAGTAGAAGACGATGCCGCCGAAGGTGAGCAGCTCGCCGTGCGCGAAGTTGTTGACGCCGGTCGTGCCGAAGATCAGCGTGATGCCGATCGCCGCAAGGGCGAGCAGCAGGCCGAATCCGAGCCCCGAGATGAGGCGCGCGAGGACCTGCGACCCGAAGTCGCTCGACGTCGCGCCTGCGCCCGTGCCTGCGCCTGGCTCCGCGCCGGGTGCCGGCGTGGCCTCTCCGCCGGAGCCGCCCTCACCCCCGCTCGGCGCTGCCGGCGCACCGAACGGGAAGAGCACACCGACCGACGTCGAGGTGCTGACCTCCAGCTCACGGCTCTCGAACGACGGGTCTCGCAGGGTGACGCCCTCGGGGAGGGTCGCGGTGTCGATCGAGACGGTGTAGGTGCCTTGCGCGGGGACGCCGACGATCCATCGGCCGTCGGCGCCGGTGGCGACCGTCTCATCGACGCCGTTGCCGACGACGGTGATCTCGACACCCTCCAGCGGTGTCTGCCCGTCGCGGACGATGCCGTTGAAGTTGTAGGGAGACGGTTGCTCGGTCGTAGGCAATGGCGCGGCGGCGACCGCAGTCGCACCGCCCGCCATCATACCCACGACGGCCAGGGCAACGGCGATTGCTCGCCGCAGCCCGCTCCGTCGCGGTCTGCTGGACGTCTTCACGTGTCCTCCATGCCGTGGGGCCGCGCGGGCGCAAGGGAATGGGCTGCGCGTGATGCCCGTTACATCGGTGGTGAAACAGTAGCGGCCGCTTCGAGGGCCGCCGTCCACTTTCGGGTCTCTTGTGCGCTTCTTCATGCGGATGCCGCACGACCGTTACCGAATAGATACGATGGAAGCGATGGAGATGCGCAATCCGTTCGGCCCGATCGGCCTGACCTACGACGACGTCATGCTGCTCCCGGGCCGCACCGATGTGATTCCCAGCGAGGCCGACACCGGCACGAGGCTCTCGCGCAACATCCGGCTCGCGATCCCGCTCGTGTCGAGCGCGATGGACACCGTGACCGAGGACCGGATGGCGATCGCGATGGCCCGACAGGGCGGCATCGGCATCGTGCACCGCAACCTCGCGATCGCGGACCAGGTCGGGATGGTCGACCGCGTCAAGCGCTCCGAGTCCGGGATGATCACCGACCCGGTCACGACGCACGCCGATGCGACGATCGAGGAGGTCGACCGCATCTGCGGCGAGTTCAAGGTCTCCGGGCTGCCGGTCGTCGACCCCGACGGCGTGCTCGTCGGCATCGTCACGAACCGCGACATGCGCTTCGTGCCGCGCGAGGAGTTCGCCGCCACGCTCGTGCGCGACGTCATGACGCCCGCGCCGCTCAAGACGGCGAAGGTGGGCATCTCCCGCGAGGACGCGTTCGCGATCTTCCACGAGACGAAGCTCGAGAAGCTGCCGCTCATCGACGAGCAGGGGCGCCTCGGCGGCCTCATCACCGTCAAGGACTTCGACAAGGTCGAGCAGTACCCGAACGCGACGAAGGACCCGCACGGCCGCCTCCGCGTGGGCGCCGCGATCGGCTTCTTCGGCGACGCCTTCGACCGGGCCGTGGCGCTCGCGGAGGCCGGCGTCGACGTGATCGTCGTCGACACCGCCAACGGCGAGAGCCAGGGCGTGCTCGACATGGTCGCGAAGCTCAAGGGCGACGAGCGCTTCAGCGGCATCGACATCATCGGCGGCAACGTCGCGACCTACGAGGGCGCCGCGGCGCTCATCGAGGCCGGCGTCGACGCGGTGAAGGTGGGCGTCGGGCCGGGCTCGATCTGCACCACCCGGGTCGTCTCAGGTGTCGGGGTGCCGCAGGTCTCGGCGATCTACGACGCCGCCCGCGCCGCGCACGACGCGGGCACCGACATCCCGATCATCGCCGACGGCGGCCTGCAGTACTCCGGCGACATCGCGAAGGCGCTCGTGGCGGGCGGCTCGTCGGTCATGCTCGGCTCGCTGCTCGCGGGCACGAACGAGAGCCCGGGCGACCTGGTGCTCGTGAACGGCAAGCAGTTCAAGACGTACCGCGGCATGGGCTCGCTCGGTGCGATGCAGACCCGCGGCAAGAAGACGTCGTACTCGCGCGACCGCTACTTCCAGGCCGACGTGCCGAGCGACGAGCAGCTCATCGCCGAGGGCATCGAGGGCCAGGTGCCGTACCGCGGCCCGCTCGGCTCGGTCGCGTACCAGCTCGTCGGCGGCCTGCGGCAGTCGATGTTCTACACCGGCGCGCGCACGATCGAGGAGCTGCAGCAGAAGGGCCGCTTCGTGCAGATCACCGCGGCCGGCCTCAAGGAGTCGCACCCGCACGACATCCAGATGGTCGTCGAGGCGCCGAACTACCGCCGCTGACCCCGGCTCGCACATCGAGAGGTGGCCGCGCGCGCGAGAGGTAGCGGCGCGCGGCTACCTGTCGGGCGGGTAGCTACCGCTCGGTGCTCACCAGCCTGGGAGCAGCGAGGTGCGCACCGGCACGTGGTGCTGCGCGAGCATCGACTGCAGGATGGTGGGGCGCTGCACCGCATCCCACATCCAGTGCAGGGTGTCGAGCACCTCGCGCATCGCATCGTCCCGCCGCTTCTCGGCGATGACCGCGTCAACCGGCTGCACGCCGTCCGCGTCGGCGAGCACCCCGTACTTCTGCGCGCCGTCGAACTCACCGGCGAGGGGCCGACGACCGGGTCGCTCCCACAGGAAGTCCGGGAAGCGGTCCCCGAGCCGCGTCCGCACGCGCACCTGAAGCTGCGGCGCCGGCGCGCCGAGCCGGTGGATCACGACACGGCTCCACGACTCGCCGACGGACTCGGCGAGCGGATCGGCGAAGCCGACGACCCACGCCGCGCGTCGCTGGCCTCGCGGGCCCTGCCTGGTCAGGGCATCGGTCACCTCCGCTCGCGTGACGACGCCCGTCCGCAACGCCCAGTCGAGGGCGCTGACGGCGTCGGTCTGCCTGCCGAGACGGGCGACGTGGCCGAGCGCGTAGGCGGGGGTCGATCGTGCGATGCCGTCCTCCACGACCACGTCCTGGTCCGCCACCCGGACGTGCGAGTTGCGGATGCCCGCCAGCGAGCCGGGCATGGACGGATCGCCGATCGTGAACACGTCGTGAGGGATGCCGTGCGGCAGCCCGGCGAGCACGAGCGCCGACTCGCGCGCGAAGACGGCGGTCGGCCGCGCGGCGGCCGCGGCCTGCACGTCGAGCAGGTAGCGCGCGTGCCGCGGCAGGGCCTCGAGCGCTGCGCGCTCGGCGTACCAACCGCGTCGGACGCGGGCGAGGTCGGGATCCGCGCGAGCGCGCAACGGCGCATCATCGCTGGCGGGGATCAGATCAAGAGGCATGCCCGCACCCTGCCCGAGCAGGGACGCTGCTCGCTCCGCCTCCAGCCGTGCCTGTGGAGGGCGCCGAGCGGTAGCGCTCCGCGCGAGCGGTAGCCGCGCGCAACTACCCGTCGCGCGCAGGGCTACCTCTGGATGTCGAGAGGGGTTGCGGGGGCGTAAGACGCGATATATCGTGTCTTGCAGCAGACGCGATATATCGCGTTTCGGAGCCTGAGGGGGCAGCCATGGACCAGCACGACACGCAGCACGAGACCGGCGACACGAAGCCGCGCAGCGCGTCCGGCGCATCGGCGTCGGGCGCCGACGCCATCACCGAGCGCTGGACGATCGCCGAGGGCGAGAGCCGCGTCATCGACCTCGACGCGGTCACGGCGCTCCGCGTCGGCATCGTCGGTGGCAGCGTCGACATCGTCGGCCACGACGAGCCGACCGCCCGCGTCGAGGTGCACCGCGTCGAGGGGCGCGACCTCAGCGTCACGCTCGAGCAGGGCCGCCTGTCGATCTCGCACCCGCGCGTGAGCTGGGACGACGTGTGGGAGTCGGTCAAGGCGCTCGTGGGCGTGCGGGCCAAGGTCGAGCTGAGCATCCTCGTGCCCCGGCACGTCGCGCTCTCGCTCGGGCAGGTCAGCGCATCCGCCCTCGTCTCGGGCCTCGCCGCCCGCGCCACCCTCAGCACCGTGTCCGGTCCGCTGCAGGTGGAGTCGCACCGCGGCGACCTGGACCTCAACACCGTCTCCGGCGACGTCGAGGTCTCCGGCGGCGCCGGCCGGCTCGCGGTCAACGGCGTCTCGGCGAGCGTGACCGCCACCGGCGCGCTGCAGGAGGTCGGCGTCGACACCGTCAGCGGCGAGGTGCTGCTCGACGTGCACGGCGCCCCGCGCAGCATCACCGTCAACACCGTCTCGGCCGACGTGACGCTGCGGCTGGACGCCGACCAGGGCGTGCGGGCCACCACCCGCACCGTCTCGGGCCGGGGCCGCATCGTCGGCCGGGCCGTGCCGAAGCGCGGCGGCACCGAGGTCGTCGAGGGCACGAACGCCTTCCGCTTCGCCGCGAACACCGTCTCCGGCGCCGTCACGGTCGTGCGGAGGGACGCATGAGCCCCGTCTTCGGCCACGGCGCGCTGCGCCTCTACCTCCTGAGCCTGCTCGCCGAGGCGCCGCGCCACGGCTACGAGCTCATGCAGGCGCTGAGCGATCGCTTCGGCGGCACCTACTCGCCGAGCGCCGGCACCATCTACCCGCGGCTGTCGAAGCTGGAGGAGGAGGGGCTGCTGACGAAGTCGACCGACGGCCGCAAGACCACCTACGAGATCACCGACGCGGGACGCGCGGAGCTCGCGGCGCGCGAGGGCGAGCTGCGCGAGCTCGAGGGCGAGATCACCGACTCGGTGCGGCGGATGGCGTCCGACGTGCGCGCGGGCGTGAAGAGCGCGATGCAGGCGCTGCGGGCAGACCTCGCGGCCGCCGAGCGCGATGCGCGCGGCACGCCGCCCACCCCGAGCACGCCCACCCCTCCGCGACGTGAGGAGCGGGGCTGGTTCGAGGCGCACCAGCGCCCCGCGTGCGCGCCCGATCCGTCCGTGCCCGAGTGGCAGTCGAGCCCCTCGAGCTCGGTGCCGAACCCCGGGTCCACCCCGTGGCCGGAAGCCGAGCCGTCGTGGCCCGGCCCGCCGTCGCCCGAGGCCTCATGGTCGGCGCTCGACGACGCGGCGGACGCGCCCCACCCCGCCGCGCGCGCGGCCGCGCGCATGGCGGTCCACGACATCGACCTCGCCCTCACGGAGTTCCGCCAGCAGGTGCGCGACGCGGCGCGCGTCGACCGCGGCGAGCGCGTGAGCACCGCGAAGGCCGCGTCGGTGCGGGTCGAGCTCGAGGCGGCGCTGCTGCGCATCAAGAGCGTGCTCGGATCCTGAGCGTCCCTCGCTGCCTGCGGGATAGGCTGGGCGGGTGACGGAGATCGAGATCGGCCGCAGCAAGCGCGCCCGCACCGGGTACGGCTTCGACGACATCAGCATCGTGCCGTCACGGCGCACGCGCGACAGCGACCTCGTCTCGCTGCAGTGGCAGATCGACGCCTTCAAGTTCGAGATCCCGGTGATGAGCGCCCCGACCGACTCGGTCACGAGCCCGGCCACCGCGATCGCGCTCGGCAGGGCCGGCGGCGTGGGCGTGCTGAACCTCGAGGGCGTCTGGACCCGCTACGACGACCCCGAGCCGCTGCTCGCCGAGATCGCGCGGCTGCCCGCCGACCTCGCGACGAGCCGCATGCGCGAGATCTACGCCGAGCCGATCAAGCCGGAGCTCATCCGCGACCGCCTCGCGCAGATCCGCGATGCCGGCGTGCCGGTCTCCGGCAGCCTCAGCCCGCAGGCCGTGCAGCAGCACTACGAGACGGTGCTCGCGGCGGGCGTCGAGCTCATGGTCATCCGCGGCGCCACCGTGAGCGCCGAGCACGTCTCCGCCGAGCGGGGCGCGCCCCTCAACCTCAAGCAGTTCATCTACGAGCTCGACGTGCCCGTCGTGGTCGGCGGCGTCGTCACCTACACGGCCGCGCTGCACCTCATGCGCACGGGCGCGGCCGGCGTGCTCGTCGGCTTCGGCGGCGGCGCCGCCTCGACGAGCGAGAAGGTGCTCGGCGTCGCGGCCCCGATGGCGACGGCCGTGAGCGACGTCGCCGCCGCCCGGCGCGACTACCTCGACGAGTCCGGCGGCCGCTACGTGCACGTCATCGCCGACGGCTCGCTCGGCACCTCCGGGCAGGTCGTGAAGGCGCTCGCGTGCGGCGCCGACGGCGTCATGCTCGGCACCGCGCTCGCTCGTGCGACGGATGCCCCCGGCCGCGGCTGGCACTGGGGCCCCGAGGCGCACAACCAGAAGCTGCCTCGCGGCAATCGCGTGCAGGTCGACCAGGTCGGCCCGCTCGACGTCGTGCTGAACGGACCCTCACCGGTCGCGGACGGCACGGCGAACATCATGGGCGCTCTGCGCAAGGCCATGTCGACGACCGGCTACAAGGACCTCAAGGAGTTCCAGCGGATCGACGTGGTCGTGGAGAGCAGCCCGCCACGCTAGACCGCCCGTCCGGGCGCGCATCCAAGGAGGATCCATGGCTGAGACCACCAACAGCGTGAGTCGGTCGAGGAAGCTCGGCCCCGAGGAGCGCGCTGCCGCGATCGCCTCGCTCCGCGAGCGCGAGGTCGATGTGCTCGTGATCGGCGGCGGCATCGTCGGCACCGGTGCGGCCCTCGACGCCGTGACGCGCGGCCTGCGCGTCGGGCTCATCGAGGGGCGCGACTTCGCCTCCGGCACGTCGAGCCGCTCGTCGAAGCTGATCCACGGCGGCATCCGCTACCTCGAGCAGGCCAACTTCGGCCTCGTGCGGGAGGCGCTCATCGAGCGCGGCCTGCTGCTCCAGCGCCTCGCGCCGCACCTCGTGAAGCCCGTCAAGTTCCTGTACCCGCTCACGACGCCGCTCATCGAGCGCGCCTACATCGGCGCGGGCATGGCGATGTACGACGCCTTCAGCTACACGGGCTTCATGAAGCCGGGGGTGCCGATGCACCGGCACCTCACCAAGAAGCAGATGCTGAAGCAGATCCCGTCGCTCGACCCGAACGCGCTCGTCGGCGGCCTCACCTACTACGACGGCCAGGTCGACGACGCCCGCTACGTCGCCGAGCTCGCGCGCACCGCATCGTTCTACGGCGCCCACGTGGCGAGCCGCGTGCGTGCGGAGGGCTTCCTCAAGGTGGGCGAGCGGGTCGTCGGCGTGCAGGCGCACGACTACGAGACCGGCGAGCAGTTCGAGATCCGGGCGAAGCAGGTCGTGAACGCGACCGGCGTGTGGACCGGCGACACCCAGGCGATGGTCGGCTCGCGCGGCGAGTTCAAGGTGCGGGCGTCGAAGGGCGTGCACCTCGTCGTGCCGCGCGACCGCTTCCACTCGTCGATGGGCCTGCTGCTGCGCACGGAGAAGAGCGTGCTCTTCGTCATCCCGTGGGGCCGGCACTGGATCATCGGCACGACCGACACCGACTGGGAGCTCGACAAGGCGCACCCGGCGGCGACCGCGGCCGACATCGACTACATCCTCGACCACGTGAACTCGGTGCTCGCGACGAAGCTGACCCGCAGCGACGTCGAGGGCGTCTACGCGGGCCTGCGGCCGCTGCTCGCGGCGAGCGACGGCTCGTCGACCGCGAACCTCTCGCGCGAGCACTACGTCTCGCACACCGTGCCGGGCCTCGTGCTCATCGCCGGCGGCAAGTGGACCACCTACCGCGTGATGGCGAAGGACGCGATCGACGAGGCGGCGAGCGCGATGGACGGCAAGGTGCCCGACTCGTGCACCGAGCAGATCCCGCTGCTCGGCGCCGTGGGCTATCGGGCGGCGTGGAACAAGCGCGCCAGGATCGCGCGCGCCTTCGGGGTGCACAAGCACCGCATCGAGCACCTGCTCAACCGGTACGGCACGCTGACCGACGAGGTGCTCGACATCATCCGGCAGCAGCCGGAGCTCGCCGAGCCGCTGCCGGGCGCCGACGACTACATCGGCGCGGAGGTGCGCTACGCCTGCACGCACGAGGGTGCCCTGCACCTCGACGACGTGCTCGCCCGCCGCACCCGCATCTCGATCGAGTCGTGGGACCGCGGCGTCGCGGCGGCCCCGGTCGCCGCTCGGATCATGGCGGATGCGCTCGGCTGGGACGAGGCGCGCATCGAGAAGGAGATCAACACCTACAACAAGCGCGTCGCCGCCGAGCTCGCGAGCCAGGAGCTGCCGGACGACGAGTCGGCCGACCGCGCGCGCCTCGAGGCGCCGGAGATCGTGCCGCTCGGCGCGCTCCCGACCGCGAGCGCCGTCGGCACCAGGCAGGAGCCGCCGGCCTGAGCGACCCGGCTGCCCGCTCGTCGAGCGGGCGGCCGGGTCACCGCCGTGCCGGCGGACGCCGGTAGGATCGGAGGTGCATGAGCACCCCCTTCCCCACCTTCCGGCAGGTCGCGACGCGGCCCCGATGGATCGGCGTGCTCGTCGCGTGCCTGGCGGTCGCCGCTGTCTTCGCGCTGCTCGGCCAGTGGCAGATCGCCCGCGCGGTCGAGCAGGGTCAGGCGGATGAGCGCGACACCGAGACCGCAGTGCCGCTCACGAGCGTGGCCGAGCCGGGCTCGACGCTGACGAGCGAGGCCGGCGGCCGCATGGTCTCGTTCACGGGCGAGTGGGTGCCCGAGGACTTCGACACGCTCGCCGGTCGTTCGCAGGACGGCCGGATCGGCACCTGGGCGATCGGGCGCATCCTCGTGCCGCGGGACGGCGCCGAGCCGGTCTCGCTGGCCGTCGCGCTCGCGTGGTTCGCGGACCCGGAGGCGGCGCAGGCCCTCGTCGAGCAGCGCGGTGCCGCCGGCGCGGGCGAGCTCGTCGGCAGGCTCATGCCGTCCGAGGCTCCGACGGAGGGCGACATCCAGACCGACGAGGCCGAGGCGATGAGCGTCGCCGCCCTCATCAACGAGTGGGAGGCGTACGACGGTCGCGTCTACGGGTCGTACGCGATCCTCGACGCGGCCTCGGCCGACGCATCCGGCGCGCTCGTCGACGGCGGCGAGCCGATCGTGTCGGCCCGCCCCGTCACCGACACGCAGCTCAACGCGCTCAACATCTTCTACGCGATCGAGTGGGTCGCGTTCATGCTCTTCGCCTTCTACCTCTGGTACCGACTCGTGAAGGACGCGCTCGAGCGCGAGGTCGAGGCCATCGAGGATGCAGCGGAGGCCGCCGCAGCGGGCGGCGACACGGCCCGCGGATAGGCTGGAGACGTGCCGAGACCGATCGAACAGCTGCCCCAGATCCGCACGGCGATCACGTTCTACCGCGTGATGTCGTGGGTGACGGGCATCTTCCTGCTGCTGCTCGTGGCGGAGATGGTGCTGAAGTACTCGCCGACGCACGTCGAGGTCTTCGCCTTCGGCGCGAGCGGCCCGCTCGCGCTCGAGGCGGTCGTGCCGGGTGCCGGGTGCCGGTGGTACTCGCTGTTCGTGCCCGGTGGCATGGGCTGCGAGATCACCTCGCTCGGCGAGGGCGTCAACATCTCGCTCGGCATCCTGATCGTGCACGGCTGGATCTACGTCGTCTACCTGTTCGCGTCGTTCCGGCTCTGGAGCCTGCTCCGCTGGCCCTTCAAGCGCCTGTTCGCGATGGCGCTCGGCGGCGTCGTGCCGTTCCTCTCCTTCTTCGTCGAGCGCCCGATGCACCGCATCGCGCTCGCCGACCTCGCCCGTCTGGAGGCCGAGAAGGCCGCCAGGTCGACGGCCGCGCCAGCTCCCGCATCCACCGCCCCGGAGGCATGATGTCCGACACCGCCCAGCGCCCCGTCCTCGTCGTCGACTTCGGCGCGCAGTACGCGCAGCTCATCGCGCGCCGCGTGCGCGAGGCCGACGTCTACAGCGAGATCGTGCCGTCGACGATCACCGCCGACGAGATCCGCGCGAAGGATCCGGCCGCGATCGTGCTCTCCGGCGGACCCTCGAGCGTCTACGCCGAGGGCGCCCCGCGGCTCGACGAGGGCATCCTCGAGCTCGGGGTGCCGACGTTCGGCATCTGCTACGGCTTCCAGGTGATGGCCGCGCAGCTCGGCGGCACGGTCGCGAAGACCGGCAACCGCGAGTACGGCTCGACGGCGATGCAGGTCGACGGCGGCGGCGCGCTGCTGAACGGCCAGCCCGACGCGCAGACGGTGTGGATGAGCCACGGCGACGCGGTCGCGGAGGCGCCGGCGGGCTTCACGGTGCTCGCGTCGACCGCCGACACCCCGGTCGCCGCGTTCGAGGACCGCGAGCGCAGGCTCGCCGGCGTGCAGTGGCACCCGGAGGTGCGGCACTCCGAGCACGGCCAGCGCGTGCTCGAGTCGTTCCTGCACGACATCGCCGGGCTCCCGGGCGACTGGCGCACCGGCAACGTCATCGAGGAGCAGGTCGCGCGCATCCGCGAGCAGGTCGGCACCGACCGGGCGATCTGCGGCCTGTCCGGCGGCGTCGACTCCGCCGTCGCCGCCGCGCTCGTGCATGAGGCGATCGGCGACCAGCTCATCTGCGTCTTCGTCGACCACGGGCTGCTGCGCCAGGACGAGCGGCGGCAGGTCGAGGAGGACTACGTCGCCTCCACAGGCGTGCGGCTGGTCACGGTCGACGCGCGCGAGCGGTTCATGCAGGCGCTCGCCGGCGTGACCGACCCGGAGGAGAAGCGCAAGATCATCGGGCGCGAGTTCATCCGCGCGTTCGAGCAGGCGGAGCGCGACCTCGCCGCCGAGGCGGCCGCCGACGGCGAGCCCATCCGCTGGCTCGTGCAGGGCACGCTCTACCCCGACGTCGTCGAGTCGGGCGGCGGCTCGGGCACCGCGAACATCAAGAGCCACCACAACGTCGGCGGGCTGCCCGACGACCTGCAGTTCAAGCTCGTCGAGCCGCTGCGGGCGCTCTTCAAGGACGAGGTGCGCGCCATCGGCCGCGAGCTGGGCCTGCCGGAGGTCATCGTCTCGCGCCAGCCGTTCCCCGGACCGGGCCTCGGCATCCGCATCATCGGCGAGGTCACCGAGGAGCGGCTCGACACCCTGCGCCGCGCGGATGCGATCGCGCGCGCCGAGCTGACGGCCGCCGGCCTCGACGGCGAGATCTGGCAGTGCCCGGTCGTGCTCCTCGCCGACGTGCGCTCGGTCGGCGTGCAGGGCGACGGCCGCACCTACGGCCACCCGATCGTGCTGCGCCCCGTCTCGAGCGAGGACGCCATGACCGCCGATTGGACGCGCCTGCCGTACGACGTGCTCGCGCGCATCTCGAACCGCATCACGAACGAGGTGCCGGAGGTCAACCGCGTCGTGCTCGACGTGACGTCGAAGCCGCCGGGGACGATCGAGTGGGAGTGAGGGGTTCGTGGGACGCGCGGCGCGCGTGCGTCGCTCCTCAGCTCAGACAATGACGAAGGCCGGATGCCCCACGGGGTGTCCGGCCTTCTTCGGGTCCGCATGGTGGGGCATCCGGCCTTCGTCATAACTCGACACCCCGCGACGCACGCGCGCCGCGCTCGGCGGGGGCGGGAGGGCAGGCCGGTGCGGGCCCCGCTGGAACCGAGCGCTTGGTCACGGGCGGGGCGGGGCGCGGGGGAGTAGCGTCGCGGTATGGGTCCCGGCCAGTCGCGCGAGCGCTCCGCCCGCGCGGCGGCGCTCTGGCTGCTCGTCATCGGGTTCGTCGCGAGCGCGATGGTGAGCCTCGCCCCCGCGAGCTTCCTGCAGGCGCGGCTGCGGTTCGGCTGCCGGCTCTCGGGCGTCGGCTGGGTCTGCGACGACCAGGCCGCGCTGCTGTGGCCGGCGATCGGCGGCACCCTGCTCGGTGCGCTCGCGCTCGGCGGTGTCGCGCTGCTGATCCGTGCCACCTGGGATCGCGCACGGCTGCGCGCCGAGTGGCTCGGCTCCATCGCGCTCATCGGCGTGCTGCCGACGGTGGTGCTGAGCCTGCTGCTGCTCGGCGACGCGATCGCGCACGACGCATCCGGCGTCGCCCTCGACGCGAGCCGCGTCGCCATGTGGGCGGAGCGGGCGATGCTCTCGGCGCTCGCGAGCCTCGTCGCCGGGCTGCTGGCCGCGAGCGGCCTGCGGATGCGCGCGCGCGGCAGACCCCGCCGCGTGGCCTTCGTGGCGCTCATCACGGCGCTCCTGCTGCTGCTGCTCTCGGCGGCGATGTCATCGCTCGGCACGCTGCCCTCCGGCATCGTCGCGGCGAGCGCGATCGGCGCCGGCTGGTACATCGCGGCGGGCGCCTGGCCGGCGAGCGCGAAGCGATCCGCGGCGGATGTCGATCCGGACCGTTCCCGTTCGACGCCTTGAGTGAGAGGGTCGATCGACGACCCACAGACGCAAGGAGTCACACCGTGCAGTACATGCTGATCATGCGCTCGAACGACGAGGCCGTCGAGGCATACGAGGAGATGCCCTTCGAGCAGGTCATCGAGGCGATGGGGAAGTACAACGAGTCGATGGTGGAGGCTGGCGTGCTGCTCGCCGGTGAGGGCCTGTCCGACGCATCGGAGGGCTTCGTCGTCGACTTCTCTGCCGACCCGCCGCTCGTCACCGACGGCCCCTACGGCGAGACGAAGGAGCTGTTCAACGGCTTCTGGATCCTCGACGTCGCCTCCAAGGAGGAGGCCGCGGAGTGGGCGCAGCGCTGCCCGCTCGGCCCCGGCTCGAAGCTCGAGGTGCGCCGCGTGCAGGGCGCCGACGACTTCCCCGCCGACAACGAGTGGATCCAGAAGGAGGAGGGCTGGCGCGAGCAGGAGGCCGCGAAGCGCGCCGCCACCGCTCCCGGCGGCGCCGCCGGCTGATCCGGTGACGGCGGACGAGGCGGCGCGCCGGGCGGAGGACTCCGCCCGGCGCGCCGTGGTCGCCGTGTGGCGCATCGAGTCGGCCCGCATCGTCGCGACCCTCACGCGCCACACCGGCGACTTCGCGCTCGCCGAGGACCTCGCCCAGGAGGCGCTCGCCGACGCGCTCGCGCAGTGGCCGGAGCGCGGCGTGCCCCGCAACGGCGCGGCCTGGCTCACGGCGGTCGCGAAGCGCAAGGCGATCGACCACTGGCGTCGCCGGGAGCGGCTCGACGACCGGGTGGCCGCGATCGCCCACGACCTCGAGCGCGAGCAGGACGAGGCGGCGGATGCGCTGCCGTGGGATCCTGACGAGATCGACGACGACGTGCTGCGGCTCGTCTTCATCGCCTGCCACCCGCTGCTCGCGCCGCAGGCTCGCGTCGCGCTCACGCTCCGCGTGGTCGCGGGCCTCGAGACCGCCGAGATCGCGCGCGCCTTCCTCGTGCCCGTCGCGACGGTGCAGCAGCGCATCGTGCGCGCGAAGCAGGCGCTCGCCGACGCGCGCGTGCCCTTCGAGGCGCCGCCGCGCGGCGAGCGGGCGCAGCGCCTCGCCGCGGTGCTCGGCGTGCTCTACGTCATCTTCACCGAGGGGCACGCGGCGACGGCCGGCGACGACTGGATGCGTCCCGACCTCGCGCGCGAGGCCATCCGGCTCGCCCGCACGCTCGCCGCCCTGCAGCCGGACGAGCCCGAGGTGCACGGGTTGCTCGCGCTGCTCGAGCTCACGGCCGCCCGCTTCCCGGCGCGCGTCGACGCGCAGGGTGAGCCGGTGCTGCTCGCCGACCAGGACCGCCGGCGGTGGGACCGCGGCGCGATCCGGCGCGGCCGCGCGGCGCTCGCGCGTGCGGAGGGCTTCGGCCGCGGCCTCGGCCCCTACGCGCTGCAGGCCGCCATCGCCGAGTGCCACGCGGTCGCCGCCGACGTCGCCTCGACCGACTGGTCGCGGATCGTCGCGCTCTACGGCGGGCTCGAGCAGGTCGCGCCGTCGCCCGTCGTGACGCTCAACAAGGCCGTCGCCGTCTCGATGGCCGACGGCCCGGGGGCCGCGCTCGCGATCGTCGACCGGCTCGCGGGGGAGAAGGCGCTCGCGATCGGCCACCTGCTGCCGTCGGTGCGCGGGGAGCTGCTCTCGCGGCTCGGCCGCGACGAGGAGGCCCGCGCCGCCTTCTCCCAGGCAGCCGACCGCACGCAGAACGAGCGCGAGCGCGCCATCCTCCTCGCCCGGGCCGCGACGCGCTGACCGCGCGGTGCTCCGTGACCGCCCGTCGCGGCCGGGAGGCAGCGGTGGGGCGGGGGCGACTACCGTGGAAGAGTGACGAGCATCGCGACGACAGGGCTGACCGAGGACCGCGTGCTGGCGCTGCGCGCCGACTTCCCGATCCTCGCCGAGCAGCCGGCGGGCGTGCCGCTCGTCTACCTCGACTCCGGCGCCACGAGCCAGCAGCCGCGCCAGGTGCTCGACGCCGAGTGGGCCTTCCGCACCCAGCGCAACGCTGCCGTGCACCGCGGCGCGCACACGCTCGCCGCGCTCGCGACCGACGACTACGAGGTCGCCCGCGACCGCATCGCGCGCTTCGTCGGCGCGCGGCCCACCGAGATCTCGTGGGCGATGAACGCGACGGATGCCCTCAACACCGTCGCGCTGTCGCTCGCCGAGGCCAACCGGGCGGGGGCGGTCGACCCCGCCCTCCGCATCCGGGCGGGCGACGAGATCCTCGTCACCGAGGCGGAGCACCACGCCAACCTGTTGCCGTGGCAGCGCCTCGCCGACGAGACCGGCGCGACGCTGCGCTGGATCGCGGTGGACGACGACGGCGTCTGGACGGCGGAGGCGGCGCTCGCGGCGATCACGGAGCGCACGCGCGTCGTCGCGGTCGCCCACGTCTCGAACGTGACCGGGCTCATCGCGCCGGTCGACGAGATCGTGGCCGCGGCGCACGCGGTCGGCGCGCTCGTCGTGCTCGACGCCTGCCAATCGGTGCCGCACCGGCCGGTCGACCTCCACGCGCTCGGCGTCGACGCGGCCGCGTTCAGCGCCCACAAGATGCTCGGCCCCGGCGGCATCGGCGTGCTGTACCTCGCCGAGGCCCTCGGTGCTGCGCTGCCGCCCGCACGGCTGGGCGGCTCGATGATCACGACCGTCACGATGACCGAGCGCGAGTTCCTGCCCGCGCCGCAGCGCTTCGAGGCCGGCACGCAGCCGGTGTCGGCGATCGTCGGCCTCGCGGCCGCGGTCGACTACCTCGAGGGCGTCGGCATGGCGGCGATCGAGGCGCACGAGCTCGCGCTCGGCGAGCGGCTCGCATCGGGCGCCGCCTCCATCGAGGGCGTGCGGCTCGTCGGCCCGCAGCCCGGCGTCGAGCGCGCGGGGCTCGCGAGCGTCATCGTCGACGGCGTGCACGCGCACGACGTCGGCCAGGTGCTCGACGCCCAGGGGATCGCGGCGCGCGTCGGCCACCACTGCGCGCAGCCGCTGCACCGGCGCCTCGGCGTCGCCGCCACGACCCGCGCCTCCGCCTACCTCTACACGACCGAGGCGGAGGTCGACCTCTTCCTCGACGCGCTCTCGGGCGTACGTGCCTACTTCGGGGCCGGGCGATGACGAGCCAGGCGCCGCGCGACCCGCTCGCCGGCCTCTACCAGGAGCTCATCCTCGAGCACGCGAAGCGCCGCGAGGGGGAGGGTGCGATCGAGCCGTTCGACGCCGAGCGCTTCCTGCGCAACCCCACGTGCGGCGACGAGATCCGGCTGCGCGTGCGGCTCGACGGCGACGCGGTGGACGCGCTCGGCTGGGAGGGCCAGGGCTGCTCGATCTCGCAGGCATCGGCCTCGGTGCTCGCCGAGCAGGCGCCCGGCCTGACCGTGGCCGAGGCGCGGCAGCGGATCGAGGCGATGCGCGAGCTGCTGCGCTCGCGCGGCGGCGTCGAGCCCGACGAGGCGCTGCTCGGCGACGCGGTGGCGTTCGCGGGGGTCGCGAGGTTCCCGATGCGGGTGAAGTGCGCGATGCTCGCGTGGGTCGCGCTCGAGGAGGCGCTCGACCAGGCCGCGCGCTGAGCCGCGGCGCGCATGTCCGAGGCGTCGGCGGCATGCCTCCTGTGATGGGATGAGGGGTCCCCACAGGAGGTCTGATATGTCCAGCAGCACATCCGTCGGTGAGCGCATCGGCCGCGTCGCCGGCACCTGGTTCCCGCTCGTCGTCCTCGCGGCGGCCGCGATCGCCATCGTCGTCCCGCAGGCGTTCCTGCCGATCGGGCCGTGGATCAACACGCTGCTCGGCGTCATCATGCTCGGCATGGGCCTGACCCTGCAGCCGGTCGACTTCGCCGTGATCGCCAAGAATCCGAAGGCGTTCGCGGTCGGCGTCGTGGCGCAGTACGTCATCATGCCGCTCACGGCCATCGGCCTCGCCCTCGCGTTCCAGCTGCCGCCCGAGCTGCTCGTCGGCGTCGTGCTCGTCGGCTCCGCGCCGGGCGGCACCGCGTCGAACGTCATGGTCTACCTCGCGAAGGGCGACACGGCGCTCTCGGTCGCGATGACCACCGCCTCGACGCTCATCGCGCCGGTGCTCACGCCGCTGCTCGTGCTGTGGCTCGCCGGCTCCTACCTCCCGGTCGACGCCTGGGCCCTGTTCCAGTCGATCATCTTCATCGTGTTGATCCCGGTGGTCGTCGGCGTGCTCCTGCGGATGCTGCTGCCGAAGGTCGTGCAGGCGATCCTGCCGTGGCTGCCGCTCGTCTCGGTGCTCGGCATCACGCTCGTCGTGCTCGCGGTCGTCGCCGGCTCCGCGTCGACGATCCTGTCGGTCGGCCTGCTCGTCGCGCTGGTCGTCATCCTGCACAACGGCGTCGGCTACGGGCTCGGCTTCCTCGCGGCGAAGGCGGTCGGGCTCGACGAGAGCGCCCGTCGCGCGGTCGCGATCGAGGTCGGCATGCAGAACTCCGGCCTCGCGGCAGGCCTCGCGCGCACCCACTTCACGCCCGAGTCGGCGCTGCCCGCGGCGATCTTCTCCGTCTGGCACAACGTGTCCGGCTCGCTGCTGGCCTCCTACTGGTCGCGCCGCCCGCCGAAGGCCGTCGGCACCGCGGAGCCCGCGCTCGACGACCAGCCCGTCGCCAGCTGACGAGGGTCGGGCGCCCCGTCGCCCCATGGGGCGGCGGGGCGTAGCCTTGCGCGCAACCGACAGGAGGAGCTGCGATGGCGCTGCGCTGGTACTCGAACGTGATCGAGTCGACCGACCCCGGGCGGCTCGCCCGCTGGTGGTGTGACGCGCTCGACTGGCAGATCATCTACGAGGCCGACGACGAGGTCGTCCTCATCCCGAAGTGGGCGCAGGAGCTGGCGCCCAAGCTCTCGTTCGAGCAGGTGCCGCCCGGGCTCACGTTCGTGCTCGTCGACCACGAGAAGGCGACGAAGAACCGCATCCACATGGACCTCGCGCCGCACACGGGCGACGACCGCGACGCCGAGATCGCGCGGCTCGAGGCGCTCGGCGCCAGGCGCATCGACGTCGGGCAGGGTCCTGACGTCTCGTGGACCGTGCTCGCCGACATCGACGGCAACGAGTTCTGCGTGCTGTCGAGCCGCGACCAGTAGGGCGGGAACGACGAAGGCCCCGGCGTCTGCCGGGGCCTTCGTCGTGCGTCAGCGGGGTGCGCTAGTTGTTGCCGCGCAGGATCGCGATGATGCGCAGGATCTCGACGTAGAGCCAGATGATCGTCATCGTGAGGCCGAAGGCGGCCGACCAGCCGTACTTCTTGTGCACGCCGCGCTTGACGCCCATCTCGATGCCCTCGAAGTCCATGACGAGGGAGTAGGCGCCGAGCAGCACGGCGAGGCCGCCGAGCAGCACGCCGAGCGGGATGCCGAAGATCTCCATCGAGCGCATGCCCCACGGGTCCTGGTTCACGCCGGTGAGCATGAGCACGAAGTTGATCAGCGAGAAGGCGCCGTAGCCGACGATCGCGATGAAGAAGATCTTGTTCATGCGCGGCGACGTGCGGACGATCCGGAACGCGTAGAGCGCGAGCGTCGCGCCGATCACGCACGCGGTGGCGAGCAGCGCCTGGAAGATGATGCCGTCGAGGCCCATCGGGCCGAACTCGAGGATGCCCGAGAAACCACCGAGGAAGAGGCCCTGCGCCGCCGCGTAGGCGAGCACGAGGGCCGGGCTCGGCTCCTTCTTGAAGATGTTGACGAGCGCGAGCACGAAGCCGACGAGCGCACCGCCGTAGGTGAGCACGAAGAAGGCCGGCGAGGTGCCCGACACGAACAGCATGCCGAGCGTGACGATGAAGCCGAGCGCGGTCACGCCGAGCGTGACGGCCGTCTTCATGATCACGCCGTCGTAGGTGAGGCGCTCGGTCTCGAGCGGTCCGGCCGCGGGGCGACCGAACTGCTGGTCGAGCTGCTCGGGCGTGGGGATGGCCGGCTGGCCGTACGGCTGCTGGCCGTACGGCTGCTGGCCGTAGGGCGCCTGGCCATACGGTGCCTGCCCGTACTGGGGCTGGCCGAACTGCTGCGGCTGCTGGCCGTACGGCTGCTGGCCGTAGGGTGCCTGCTGGCCGCCGGGGACAGCCTGCGAGGCGCGCTGCGCGTTCTCGGTGAACGCGGGCGAGTTGCGGAACGCCGGGTTGCCTGCCAAGGGAGATGCTCCTGTCGGGAAGAACGGGTGGCCGCCCCGGTGGGCGGACGCGATCAGCGTATCCGGCGACCCCCAGCATTTGCTGTGTCACGGGGACGATTCGCCCAGGGCGCATCTCGCTAGATTGGCGCGATGCCACCCACTCGCGTCATCGGCCACCGCGGCGCCTCGGGATGGGCGCCCGAGCACACCGCGACGGCCGTGCGCCTCGCCGCCGAGCTCGGCGCCGATGCCGTCGAGCCCGACCTCGTCGCGACCCGCGACGGCGTGCTCGTCGTGCGGCACGACAACGAGCTCGGTGGAACGACCGACATCGCCGATCGGCCGCACCTCGCCGGCCGGCGTCGCACCCAGACGATCGACGGCGTCGAGCTCGATGACTGGTTCGTCGAGGACCTCACGTGGGCCGAGGTGGCGACGCTCCGCGCTCGCGAGCGGCTGCCCGCGCTGCGACCGCTCAGCGCGCGTCGCGACGGTCGGGACGCCGTCCTCCGATTCACCGACCTGCTCGCGATCGCCGACGAGACGGGGCTCGACGTCGTCGCCGAGCTCAAGCACGCGACGCATCACGCATCGATCGGGCTCCCGCTCGACGCGCTGCTGGCGGATGCGGTGGCCGGCACGCACTGGTCGTCGAGCGGTCGGCTGACGGTCGAGAGCTTCGAGGAGTCGGTGCTGCACGCGGTGCGCGAGCGCGGCGTCGAGGCCCGGATCGTCTACCTCATGGAGCAGGACGGCACGGCGGCCGACCTGGTCGGCGACGACCGGGCGCCGTCCTACGCGCAGCAGCGCACCGACACCGGGCTCGCCGCGCTCGGCCGTCGCGTCGACGCGATCAGCGTCGACAAGGCCTCGCTGTTCGACCGCAGCACGGGGCGGCTCGCGCCGAGCGACCTCGTCGAGCGCGCGAGTGCGGCGGGGCTCGGCACGCTCGCCTGGACGCTGCGGCCCGAGAACCGCTTCCTCGAGCCGGAGCACCGGCTCGGCGCGCACGACGCGGCGTGGGGCGACTGGACGACCGAGTGGGCGACGGTGGCGGCGCTCGGGCTCGAGGCGGTGTTCGTCGACCACCCCGACCTCTGGCGGCGGCTCCCGACCGGGTGACGACCGCGGCCGAGTCGCCATCGCTCGTTCACCTCGCGTTCCCCTGGCGGCACCTGCCGGATGCTTGCGAGGCGTTGGCTGGGAACCCCCACCGACGAAGGATCCCTCATGCGCCGACGCCGTTCCGCGCTGCTCGCCGCCGCCCTCCCGGCGGCGCTCGCGGCCACCCTCCTCACCGCCCCGGCCGCGCACGCGGCAGACGCCGACATCGTCATCAACGAGGTGCAGTCGAGCAGCGCGACGGGTGCGCCCGACTTCATCGAGCTGCTGAACGTCGGCACGACGCCCGTCGACATCTCCGAGTGGCTGCTCAAGGACAGCGACGACACCCGCACGCTGCGCGTGCCCACCGGCACCGTGCTCGGCCCTGGCGGCTTCGCGGTGCTCGAGACGGATGTCGCGGGCGGCTTCGGGCTCGGCGCCGACGACGCGGCGCGCATCTACGCTCCTGACGGCGTCACGCTCGTCGACCAGGTCTCGTGGACGGACCACGCGTTCACCGAGGGCCGACTGCCCGACGGCACCGGGGACGTGGTCGACACCGAGCCGACGCCCGGCGCGCCCAACGTCGGTCGCGAGCCGGTCGTCGTGGATCCCGTCGAGTCGCCCGTCGTGGTGAACGAGGTGCAGAGCGACGACGCGGCGGGGGGCCCGGACTGGGTGGAGCTGCTGAACACCGGCGCTGCGCCCGTCGACGTGAGCGGCTGGATCCTCCGCGACGACGACGACCTGAGCGCGCTGCCCATCGCATCCGGCACGGTGCTGGCGCCGGGCGCCTTCCTGGTCGTCGAGACGCGAGACGCGGTCACCGGCGCCGGCTTCGGTCTCGGGAAGGCCGACGAGATCCGCCTCTTCACCGCGGACGGCACTGGCCTGGTCGACGGCTACGCGTGGACCGAGCACGCCACGACCGAGGGGCGCCTGCCCGACGGCAGCGGGGACTTCGTCGATACCGCACCGACGCGCGGCGCCGCGAACGCCGTCCGCGCGGTCGCCTCGCCGGTCGTGCTCAACGAGGTCGAGTCGAACGGCGACGGCCGCGGCGACTGGATCGAGCTCGCGAACACCGACACGGTGCGCACCGTCGACGTCTCCGGCTGGACGGTCGTCGACGGCGACCCGACGCACGAGCCGATCGTGCTCCCCGAGGGCACGACGATCGAGTCGGGCGGGTACCTCGGCATCATCACGGACGGGGATGCCTACGACGCGAGCTTCGGCCTCGGCGGCGAGGAGACCGTCACGGTCCGCGACGCGAGCGGTGCCGTCGTCGACGCCTACGCCTGGACGGCGCACGCGACGACGACCTACGGCCGCTGCCCCGACATGACCGGCGCCTTCTCGCTGACCGCTGCGGGCAGCTTCGAGCTCGTCAACGCCTGCGAGACCGCAGAGGAGCCCGAGGTCGAGACGGAGCCGTGGCCCTTCGCGGACGACGTCGTGCCCGCCGTCGCGCCCGGGACGTGGGGCGACGACATGTCGGGCCTCGACTACGCGGCCGACGGGACGCTGTTCGCCGTGAACAACGACAACGCCGAGATCTTCGAGCTCGAGCAGACCGGTGCGACGCAGTTCGCGATCGCGCAGTCGTGGGTGCCGACGTATCCCGACGGCACGGGCACGCCCGACGCCGAGGGGCTCACCGTCGCCGGCGACGGCGCGATCTTCCTCTCCACCGAGCGCGACAACGCCGCCAAGGGCGTCAGTCGACCGTCGGTGCTCCGCGTCGAGCTCGGCGCCGACGGCGCCACCACGACGACCCACGAGTGGAACCTGACGACCGCTGGCGCGCTGCCCGAGCTGGGCGCGAACGTCGGCATCGAGGCGATCGAGTGGATCTCGGACGCCGATGCGACGCGACTGGGCGTGCTCGACCGGTCGACGGGCAGTGCGCTCCCGTTCGACCCGGCCGCCTACGGCGACCACTTCGACGGTGTCTTCGCCATCTCGGTCGAGCAGACCGGCCTGCTGTACGTCGTGGTGCTCCAACCGTCGGGCGAGGTCACGGTGCTGCAGACCGCGTCGCCCGGCCCGGCGGTCGAGGTGACGATGGCGCTCGACTGGCGCGCGGGCGGCAACGCGCTGTGGGCGCTCTGCGACGACCTGTGCAGCAGCGCGAGCTCCGAGCTCGCGTTCGTCGACGGCCAGCTCACCGCCCAGCGCGACGTCGCCGCCCCGAGCACGATGCCCGCGGGCTACACGAACGAGGGGCTCGCGATCGACTGGTGCGAGGTCGACGCGACCGCCGTGCCGACGGTCGCGTGGATCTCGGACTCGGCGCACGAGGGCGTCTCGCTGCGCGTCGCCGCGGGCGGCGCCTGCGCGGTCGACGAGACGCCCGGGCCAGGCGACGGCGGCGGCGAGGTGCCCGGTGGCCCCGGCGACGGCTCGGGCGGCGGCGATCCGGTGACGCCGGGCGCCGGCAGCGGCAGCACGGACCCGGGCGCGAGCGGCGGCAGCCTGCCCCGCACCGGCGCCGAGGCCCCGATGGGAGCCCTGCTGGCGGCAGTGCTCCTGCTGCTCGCCGGCCTCGGCCTGCTCGTCGCGCGGCGCAGGGCCTGACGCGGCGACGACGGCCCGGATGCGCGCCATCCGGGCCGTCGTCGCGCGCGCGACCGGCGGGCCGCGTCACCGGTGGCTCGTAGAATCGATCTGATGAGCGACTTGTGGGGGCTGAACGACGAGGCCGCGGGAGATGGGCACCGTGGCGATGTGCAGCGGCCGTCGCCGATCGGACCGCGCGGCGACACCATCCCCGAGGAGCTGCTCGAGGGGCTGAACCCGCCGCAGCGCGAGGCGGTCGTGCACCGCGGACCGGCGCTGCTCATCGTGGCCGGCGCCGGCTCGGGCAAGACGCGCGTCCTCACGCACCGCATCGCCGGCCTGCTCGCGACGCGCGAGGCGTGGCCGAGCCAGATCCTCGCGATCACCTTCACGAACAAGGCCGCCGCCGAGATGCGCGAGCGCGTCGACCGCCTCGTCGGCGAGGAGTCGCGCGGCATGTGGATCCGCACGTTCCACTCCGCGTGCGTGCGCATCCTGCGCCGCGAGGCCGAGGAGTTCGGCTTCAAGCAGTCGTTCACGATCTACGACTCGGGCGACGTCCGTGCGCTCATCAAGCGCCTCATCAAGGAGCGCGGCGCCGACATCCAGGGCCTCACGCCCGGCGGCGTCTCCTCGCGGATCTCCATGGCGAAGAACGAGCTGCACGACGTCGACTCGTGGGCGCGCACCGCCAACCTCGACAACCCGCTCGACGCCGCGTTCCTCGAGCTGTGGCGCGACTACGACCGCGAGCTGCGGCGGGCGAACGCGTTCGACTTCGACGACCTCATCTCGCAGACGGTGTTCCTGTTCCGCGCCTTCCCGCACGTGGCGGCGCAGTACCGCAAGCGCTTCCGGCACATCCTCGTCGACGAGTACCAGGACACGAACGCGGCGCAGTACGCGCTCATCCGCGAGCTGACCCAGCCCGTGTCGCGCACCGATCTGCCCGACCTGCGCGCCGACCTGCCGGGCGCCTCGCTCACCGTCGTCGGCGACTCCGACCAGTCGATCTACGCCTTCCGGGGCGCCGACATCCGCAACATCACCGACTTCGAGCGCGACTTCGCCGGCGCGCGCACGATCCTGCTCGAGCAGAACTACCGCTCGACGCAGAACATCCTCTCGGCCGCGAACGCCGTGATCGGCAACAACTTCGACCGCCGGGCGAAGCGGCTCTGGACCGACTCCGGCGACGGCGAGAAGATCGTCGGCTACACGGGCTACTCGGGCTACGACGAGGCGCAGTTCGTCGCCGACGAGATCGTCGAGCTCACCTCCGGCGGCATGTCGTACAGCGACATCGCCGTGTTCTACCGCACGAACGCGCAGACGCGAGCGCTCGAAGAGGTGCTGATCCGCACCGCCATCCCCTACAAGGTGATCGGCGGCACGAAGTTCTACGACCGCGCCGAGATCAAGGACGCGATGGCGTACCTCATCACGGTGGCGAACCCGGCCGATCCGCTCAGCCTGCGCCGCATCATGAACGTGCCCAAGCGCGGCATCGGGCCGGCGACCGAGGCTGCGCTCCAGGCGTTCGCCGACGAGCACGAGATCACGCTGCGGGATGCGATGCGGCGGGTCGACGAGATCGCCCTCGGCCCGAAGGTGGCCGCAGCCATCAA
>Ga0213836_100129_pt1 | contig 74836 bp, 53 predicted proteins | sample SWPATP03_FD_160578 | JGI IMG/M metagenome (GOLD analysis project Ga0213836, IMG submission 160578) | Coastal seawater microbial communities from Marineland, Florida, United States - SWPA TP0 #3 | ecosystem: Environmental > Aquatic > Marine > Coastal | place: USA: Florida | collected 2016-08-05
GTTGGCCGCCTGAATCTCGGTACGGGTGCTGGTGGTTTCCTGCAGCAGCCCGGCGCCGATCAGCGACAGCAGCTCCGCCTCGGTCCACTCTTTCACCGAAGACTCGATGTTGGCCGCCTCGGCAGCCGTCAGGGTCGCCTGATAGTTCAGCTCGCGCAGCAGCGTTGCGGAACCGTTCTCGTCCACGCCATGGATGGCATGCAGCTGGCGATAGACGGTAGTGCGGTCCTGGGCGATGCCGTCGATTCGCGCCTCAAGGGCAGCCTCGTCTTCGGCCAATGAGGGATCCAGTTCCAACAATGCCTCACGATAAGCACTGCGTTCGCGCTCGGTCAGAATCACGCCTTGGTCGGGGTCATACTCCACCACGCGGCGATAGGTGAGAGTCTGCCCCACGGCAAGCGCTCCACCGGCAGCCAGCAGGCCGTCGGCGGTGACGTCGGCAAGGCTGTCGATGGTGAAGAAGTCACTGCCGGACGTATAGAAGCGATGACCCGCACGCGCATCATTCGCGGCAATGTCGGGCGCCACCAGTCGCACTTCCGTGCGCTCGTCACCGCTACCCACTTCCAGCAGCAGGTTGCCGTGCTCGTCGATGCTCTTGATGCGGTAGGTTTCGCCGTCCACCAACCCGCCGATCACGTCCTCGCTGGTGGCAAAACGGTAGTTCCAGTAAGTCTGATACTCATTGGCCTTGCGGTCCTTGAGCTCCTGCTTGGCGGCCTCGATGCGTCCTCCCTCTTCGCCGGGAACCAGCCCCATGCGATCCCACACCCCACGCAGCTGCTCGATGGTGCGCTCGTCGCGTCGGCTATCGTCGTTGCGGTCGAGCAGGTCGCCCGCGGCTCGCAGCCAGACATCGCCCTGGGCACTGACGATGCGCTCCACGCCGAGATCACCGCTGACCTGATGCAAGGCAATATCGCCACGTGCGGTGGCGTTGAGGCGCCCTTCGCCCGACTGCAGAATCAGCAGCGGATTATTGGCAGCGATGTTCCCGATGCTGCCACCCTCGGCAATCAGGGTCAGATTGCCTCCCTGCACATGAGCCGTGGTGCCGCCCTGCAGCGTGCCGGCAATCAAACTGCCGGCGGCCATCAGGCTGACGTTGCCGCCGGCATGGGCACGATCTACGGTCAGGTCACCGTTGAGCTGGTGGACGTTGATGTCGCCGCGCACGGTCACGGCATCCAGGCGCATCGGCGGTGCCGCGGCCGCATCCGGCCCCAGCCGGTTGTGCAGGTCGATGGCCCGACCGCTGCCGATGCCGTCCTCGGCACGCAGCACGATTTCCGCACCGCTGATGCGAATGTCGCGACGCTGATCGTCGTTCTGACGAATGGCCCCTTCCGTCTGCACCGTGCTGGTACCGTTGTAGTTGGCGAGATCGCCGATCAGCACCACGTCACCGCGGGAATCGATGTTGATGGTGCCGGTAGCGTTACCAATGAAGCGAATCTGGACGTCGCGGTTGGCCTCCACCGAGTGGGTATGCAGAATCACGCTCTCGCGTTCCTGCACGAACTTGGCGTAGTTGGTTTTCTTGCCGTACCAGGTACTGGTCGACCACTTGTCCACCAGCTGCACCGGGATGTCGTTCCAGCTCTTCAGCTCCTCGTCCTCTCCCGCCCCGACCTGGCTCTGCGCGTACCGGTAGCCGGTCTCACTCGAGGTATAGAAATAGGAGAGCGAGTCCTGCAGCTTGCCAGGGCTGAGTTCGCTATTGCCCCAGTTCAGCGTGCGCGGGTCGGCGGCCAGCGCATCGATACCCAGCCAGCTGCTGGACCCCTTCACGGCATAGCGCCGCTCGGTGCTGTCCTGGGCCACGCTGAAACCGTAGCGCGCGTCCTCCCTGGGCTTGAAGGTGTAGGTATTGTTGCCGTCGGGGTCATAGCGGTATTCGTGCAGCCCGGTGAACTTATCGTCGATGCGCAGGATCCCCTGGCCCGGACGGCTCACGTCCAGCCCACCCACGGCAAGGGCGTACTGGGTGTTGTTGATCACTTCGATGGTACCGTAGCCGCCCAGCACTTCGAGCAGTCCGTTACCGGTATTGACCACGTGGCCGGTGATATCGAGACGACCACCCTCGATGGCGATGTTCTGCACCTCGATCTGGCCGGTGCGCGGGTTGAAGATGGCCAGCGCCGTGCCACTGGAGGCCGGCAGCACGATGCTGCTGGTGCTGCCGCTGCGGATATGATCGGCGATACGCTGGGCATCGGCGTCGCCCAGTACCAGGCGATAAATATCCTCGCCGGCACGAATGTAGCCGTTGAGATTGACGAACTCGGCATCGATCACGATCACGCCGGCGGAAAGATCCGGCGAATCGCCACGGCTATTGTGAATTGCCTCCAGTGCCGCCGCGCTGAGCTCACCGACGCCGTCAGCGCTGTGAGCCTTCACCGCCTGAGCATCGGGGTTGCCGCCGGGGTTGAACTGCGACAGGCCGCGCACGGAAATCTCTCCCGCCGAGGAGAGCAGCAGGCTCTCGGCACGCATCTCCCCTTCGATCTCCAGCGAGCCCGCTGCATAGGCGACGATCTCGCCGGAGACGTTGCGGGTGATCCCCGTGACCGCAAACAGCACGCTGGCCGCCGGCGCATTGCCATAGTCGTTGTTGTCGTAGAGGAAAGCGTCGCGTGCCGTGTCGCTGAGCCCCTCCAACTGCAACCCGCGCACCAGCGCATCGAGCACCTGGCCCCGAACCCCATCGCTGGAGTCGAAATAGACGCCGCGGCTGTTGACGATGGTGATACGCGGCGTCGCCCCCTCGCTGCCCACCGGATTGAGACCGGACAGGCTGGTGATCAGGCTGGAGTTCAGCAGATTGATGGCGGCGGCACTGCCCACCTCGGTGAGGTTGAAGTAAAGCCCGCCGACCACCTGGGGAATCTGAGTGCTGCCCAGCACCATGCGCGATGGCGCGGTATTGAGGATGGTGATGCTGGCATCGCCCGGGGCATCCACCTCGCCGCTGCCGGAGAGGTCGTCGGCAAAGACGTAGACGGTACCGGCCTGAGCCCACACATCGTCGATGTAGACCGTGAGCTGGTCCACCTCGTTGATCAGGATGTCGTTGCCGACCTTCTCGGCAAAGCCTTCGTCCAGCAGTCGCTGCTCGATACGCGCGATCTCGTTGGTATAGAAATCGATCAGCTGCTGGTTGCCGGAATTGCGGTACAGCGCGAAGCGCTCCCTGAGATCGCGCAGCTCATCGACGAGCTCGGACTGGCCGCGCGTATAGCCGACGCTGAAGCCGATGTCGTCGTAGCCCTCCCGCGCGACCAGGAAACGGCCGGCACTGCCGGCGAACAAGGCATCGAGCTCGGCCTCCTTGGCATCGATCTCGGCTTGCTTGGCATCGATCTCGCTCTGCTTCTGAGCGATCTGGTTCTCCCTGGAGACGATATCGCCCTGCCTGCCGACAATCGACTGCTCGGTGGTGGCAATGGCGGCATTGTTGGCCGTGATAGCGGCCTGCTTGTCGGTGATTTCACTCTGCTTGGCCGCGATCTCGTTCTGCTTGGACGCGATCTCGGCCTGGAGACGAGCGATCTCATCGTCGTCTTCCTCCGCCTGCGCGGCCTCGAGTTCTTCGTTCAGCCCCACCAGCTCATCTTGCAGATCGCCCAGCTCATCCTCGAGTTCGGCCTTCTCCGCCTGCAGCGCCAGCAGCTCATCGTTCAACTCACTCAGCTGCTCCTCCAGCAGCGCCAGCTCGGCTTCGAGCGCGTCGATCTGGCCAAGTAGCGACAGAATCTCGGGCTCATTGGCGCTGCGAATGGTCAGCAGCTCACTGCGCAGAGAATCCAGCGCCTGGTTGATGTCGCGGGCCAGCGAATCGATATCGGCCATCTCCAACACCAGGCGCTGGTGCCGATCGATGCCGGTACGCACCGTGCCGTCGATGTTGACCTGACCGTTTGAACGGGTCACCACATCGCCATCGAGTATCTCGGAGCCGCCACCGCCCCCCAGGGCGGCATCGATGGCCCCCGTGACTGCCGAAATCCAGCTCACCCCCTTGGCCTGGGCACTCATGTCGCTGAAGCCGAAGCGCTCGGTGAACAGGGTAATGTCCCTCGCGCCCACCAGCTGCGCACCGCTGCGGATATCGATCAGATGCGACTGGTTCATCTCCGCTCGGGCATTGAGATCCGTAATCGGGATCAGGCTGCCGGCAAAGCTGTCCAGCGTCGCACTCAGCGCATATACATCGCGATTGCCGCGAATATCGCCGCCCGCCGCGAAGTTGATATCACCAAAGGCCGTGGCACTGGCGCCTTCATGCATCACGATGCGATTGGTGGGACTCAGGATCACCCGCACGTCGCCCACGCCTACGGTGGCGGCACCGTAGGTGTCCATCAGCAGGATGGAGCTCAGGTCGCCCGTGCCGCGCGCCGTCGCCACCAGCTCGCCGGCACTGTGCAGCACGGCGTTCTGATGGATCAGCACGCTGGCCGCCATATCGTCATCGCGAATGTGCGAGGTAATGCCGGCGCCGGAGCCGAGTCCGGCAGCGGTGAGGTTGATCTGATCGTGGAAGGTGATGGCGTTGAGTGCCTCCAGACGCAGATCGCCCACGGTAGTGGTCAATGTCGCGCCAGCGCCCACTTCCACCCGGGTATCGAGATCGAACAGCGCATCGGTGCTGGCACCGGCGCCGGCCACGGCACCGCCGGCAACACCACGAATGGTATCGTGGCCGTTCCCCGCCAGACGCTCGCGAATCACTTCGCTCTCGGCAAACATGTCCAGGCTGTCAGCCATGACATTGGCGTTGGCCGAAGCGCTTGCCAGGGTGTCGGCGGTAATACGGAAGCGCGCCTCCGCCCCGGTGCCGCCGAGCACGCCACCCGCCGCAGCCAGTATCTGGCTCTCCATCTCGAAGACCTGGTTGGCGCGAATCAGAAGCTTGCCGGCATCCGGGTCGGTGGAAGTCAGCGGCGCCGTGACGGACAGGGTCGAGGCCCCCACCGTAGCGTGGGTAATGGCCGTCTGGCGCAGGTGGTTACCGGCACCGGCACCGGCGACCACACCGCCGCTGCCGGCCAAGGAGTAGAGCTCCGCCTGCTGGTGACCACCGGCCTCGACGCTGACTCGCCCCGCGCCGATCAGATGACCATCGCCGATCCTCGCCCGGCTCTGGGTATTCTGGCGCACGTCCACCACGGCAGCACCGGCCGCCACCAAACCACCCACCACGCTGATGGCACGACCTTCCAGCGACGTACGCAGGTCGGTGACGACTCGCAGATGACCGGCCACCTCGATATTGTTGTCGCTCTGCGGCTCGCCCGGCGCGGCACGGTTGGACTGCGTATCACCGATCACGGCCTCGGCGCGGGCATTGTCGCGCAGGGTGATCACGGTGGCATTGAGGCCCAGCAGCGCCCCGCCGGCGGAGCCGACAGCCCGTGCGTAGAGAGACGGCGCGTCATTCAACAGCGTGCTGCCCGCCTCGACGTTCAGGTTGGCGGCGCGCAGGCTGATGTCGCTGTTGGCGCCGCCAGGCGTGCCCACCTGTGCCAGCACCCGGGTGCCCAGGTTGCCCACCACCACCGAAGCGCCGATACCGACCCCGGCGCTAACCGCCACCCCGAGCGATTCCACGCTGACCCGCGGCGTATGCAGCGCGCTGATGACCACATCGCCCAAGGCGCTGAGGGTAATGCCGCTGCCCAGCCAAGCCTGCACATCGTTGGAAAGACTCACGGTGGAGACGTTGGCGGTGCCCGCACCGGCCAGGCCGGCGGCCACGGCAACCACGGTCAGATTGACCCTGTCGAGGCTGGTGGCAGACACCATCACGTTGTTCAACAAGGTATCGTCACCCAGGATCGCACGCTCACCGAGCCACGCCTGAGTGGCACCACTGATCTCGACCACCCCTACGGATATACCCGCCGCCACCTTGCCGATGCTGCCGCCGGCCGCCAACGCCTGATGCTGACGGTCCACACTGGCGCTCAGCGTCAGGTTGCCGGGCGTATTGATGACGACAGCCTGAGCCGGCGTACCGGCATCTTCGATATAGGCCTGCTGGATGCTGCGATCCAGGATGATGGTGCTCTGGCCGCCTATGGCGATACCCAGGGCCGCCGCGCCGCCCACGGCATGCAGGTTACTGTGGAGCTCAGCGTGGCTGGCCACGCGAATTTGACCGTCGGCAGCGAGCGAGCTTCCGTAGCCCACGGTGGCACTCACCGCGCCGTTGAGTTCGAGCACGGCGATGGAAATGCCCACGCTGGCGGCGCCGGAAATCGCCGCTCCGCCGGTCACGATCCCCACCTCGAGCAGCTCTTTCGCCTCGACCACGATATCGCCGCCGGCATCGAGCTCGGTGAAGCGCCCCACCTTGGCGGTAGTGTCGCCGATCACCTGGCCGTTCTTCTCGACGTCGAAGCTCACCTGGAAGGTCAGCTCATCGAGGGCCTGGTTGGTGGTCTTGCGGTTGGCCTGGTTCTGATTGCCGGCGTTGGCCGGCGCATCGAAGTCGCGCTCGAAGTCTTCCGGGTCGTACGGGTCGTCTTCGTCATCTTCGATGCCGGAGTCGCCTGAGCTTGCACTCTCCTGCATGGCATAGTCGCCGTTGGCGAAGCCGGCAAAGGAACCCGAGACCAGTTGGCCAAGCTCCTCGACGTCGGCCACGGCATCCTCGCTGAGCCCCGCGCCCAGGCTGATGACCGAGATGGCACCGTTGAGGCTGAGCGTACCGCTGGCGGTAAAGGCCAATACCGCCGAGTTGATGTCGCGCTCGAGCAGGGCTTCCACACGAATGTCGCCGGCGGCGTGTACCAGGCTGTAGTCATCGATGGAGGCAAGAGTGCGTTCACGCAGCACCATGACCTCCACCGAGGCGCCGGCGCCAACGCCGCCCACGCTGACGGCACCCACCCCCTGCAGGTAATCGCCGGCGTTTTCCCGCACGTTCATCTTGGTGAGCGTATTGGCCAGCACCTCCACCGAGCCACCCGTGGAGCGCAGCTCGCTGCGCTGGCCACCATAGGTGACAACGCGCGCTTCGGTATGGGCATCGGCCATCATCACCGAGAAGGCACCGGAAAGTGCACCGCCGCCCACGGCACCGGCTACCACGCTGATGCCCATGTCCAGGGTTTGTCTGGCGGCAATACGGATGTCGTTGCTGGCCGTCAGGGTCGCCCCCTGAATCGACGTCACCGCCCTGGGGTTGAGCAGGCCCACGGCCAACGAAGCGCCGGCGCCGAAGCCGCCGCTGCCGGCCAGGGCACCGACGATGTAGCGTCCTTCGACATGATTCTCGGCGCGCACGTCGATGGTACGGCCCTCGATGCTGGCCTGGCGCACCGTGGCGCGGGTCTCCATGGAGACGTTCACCGCACTGGCGGAGCCGGCCAGCGCCGCGCCCGGTGCGATATCCACCGCAACACCCATGACCACCGAGAGAAACACTACGGAGGCCTCGGCCTCGACCATCAGCGCCTCGTCGGCCTTCACCATGGCCTCGGGCGAGCTGTAACCCGAACCGTCGATCCAGGCCTCGGTGCGATGGCCGAGCAGGGTCGTGTCGACACCAGCTGCCGCGGCCAAGCCGGCTCCGATGGCAGCCGCACCGCCGCCGCTGTCGGCATCGGTATGATGCAGCGCGCGCACGACGACGTCGCCGCCACTACGAACCCTGGCATTCTCGATATAGGCCTGAGTCGAGCCGTTGACCCCATCCACCGTGACGTTGGCCGCCAGCGAACCGATGCCCCCGGCGACCGTGGCCGCCACGGTCAGGAAGGTCATGTGGCTGGTGGCCAATACCACCACACCCTTGTGATTCTCGGTTTTCCAGCCATCGTCCCAGCGCTGCGTCACGGCGCGGCCGTCACCGTTGCCCCGCGCCAGCACGTCGGCATTGCCGCCAATCCAGGCGCGGCTGTCGCTGCCCATCAGATCGACCGACACCCCGCCGCCGATGGCCACGGCCCCGGCTGCCACGGTACCCAGCACGATACGGCTGGTATCGACCACGTCGGCATGCACCAGCAAGGTTCCGTCGGCACGCACCGTGCCGCCGTCCACCCTGGCCTCGGCCAGGTTGCGGATCACCGAGCTGCCGGCGTTGGCCGCCCCGGCGCCGAAGGTGCCGTAGGTCACCCCTGCGCTGGTGATCAGATTGCTGGAAAGAGAATCGGCGCGAATGACCACGTCACCGCCACCGTGCTGCCGGGTTTCCAGTTCGGCCCCCTGGCTGCCCGCCACGATACGGTTCTGGATGTCGTGGTAAACCACCGAGATACCGGCCGCACCGCCCTTCACCGCCACGTTGACCTGAACGCTGGCGGAGGTCATGCGGCTGCTGTCTTCGGCCTCGATCAGAATGTGCTCACCGGCTTCCACGCGGGTAGCGCCGCCCAGCACCTCGGCGCGGATTTCCTTGCGGGTGAAGTTGAGGGTGGTGGTACCGCTCAGCGCGGCGAAGCCCGCCACCGCACCGCCGATGGTGTAGGCGTTGATGCGCGAATCGGAGGTGGCCTCGAGCAGCACGCTACCACCGGCCGTGACGTTGGCGCCGTTCTGAATCAGTGCGGCGATACGGTTGCTGGCATCGTCAGCGGGATTGTCGGGGTTGCCGCCGACATAGTTATAGGCGAAGTACCCCGCGGCAGCGAAAGCGCCTGCACCGGAGGCCGCCACGGTGAAGGCGTTCAGGCCCAGGTCGTCGGAGGCGGCAACCCGCACGTCGCCCTCGGCGGTCACCTCGGCGGCATCGATCACCGCCTCGACATTGCTCCGCAGCCAGTTCAACGACAGCGCGCCTGAAACGGCCACCTTGCCTGCACCCGCGCCGCTGAGCGCAAAACTCCAGATCTGGTCGCCCTGCTCCGGCGTCGCCGGCCGGTCACCGGTCTCTTCTTCTTCGGGAATCAGGCTGCTGTCGACGTTCATCTGCGGCACGCCGTCGGTCACTCTGAGCAAGCGAGCCTGAACATCGACGTTACCGTCCGCGGTCACCCGGGTCGCAGATCCATCGATACGGGCACTGACGATGGAGGCCATGTCGTTGGTGGCGGAAGCCCCCGCCAGGCCAACGGCACCGGCGCCGGCCGCGGCACCGGCGATGTTGATCATGATCGGCGCCACGGAGGCGCTTACGAACACGTGGCCCGTCTGCGCACCATCTTCGGCAGCATTAGCACTCACCTGAGCGCCACCGCCTATCCGCGCCAGCAGATCGTGCTGCATGAAGTTGATGGCGATGGAGCCGGCCAATGCCACCTTGCCCGCCCCGGCACCACCAGCGGTGATGTTGAGCAGTTGGGCTTCGGCGCGAGACTCGACCGTGACGTTGCCCGCCTCGGCAGTCACCGTGGCATTGTCGATCACCGCCGCCACCTGACCGGCCTTGTAGCCGAAAGTGTTGCCGCTGCCCTCCAGGATCAGCATGTCCTGAGAGGCGTTGACGTCGTCGTCGCTGGTATTATCGATGGTTCGCGACGGATCCGAAGGATCGCCGCCGATGTAGTTGAAGGAGATGGCAGCGCCACCGGCCACCTTGCCGGCCCCGGCCACGCCGAAGGCGAAGCTGGCCAGCCCTTTTTTGTCGTAGGCTTTCACCTCGACATCGTTGCGCGACACTACCACGGCACCGCCACTCACCTCGGCGCGAATCGAGCTGCGCATCCAGTTGAGACTCACCGCTGCGGAGCCGGCCGCGGCCCCCGCACCGGAACCGGCAATGCTCACACTCACGACACCGGAGGACCAATTGAGGTTGCCCATGTCACGGGCAGCGATATCCGGCTCCTCCTCGCCCTCGGCAAGCTCGGTGCCTTCGGTTTCCGGGTTGACCCCGGTCAGCGCCTCGAGGTCGAAAGCACCACGTTCGGTGTCCTCGGCAAGGCCTGCCCATATCCTGACGTTATCGGCCTCGAGCCGGCCGCCTTCCACCAGCGCCACGATGGCGTTGTCGGTCTGTACCGTGGTACTGCTGACACCGCCCGCCACCTTGCCGGCGCCGGCGGCACCGATGGCCACCACCACCAGTTGCGCGCTATCGGTGGCCTGAACCTGGATATCGCCACCGGCCGTCAACTGGGAATTCTTGACCTGAGCGACCGTCTGGCCGGACACCAGATTGACCGTCACCGCGCCCGCCAGCCCCACCTTGCCGGCCCCCGCGCCGCCAATGGCCACCGAGACCACCAGCGAGCTGGAAGTGGCGCTGAGCAGCACCCCCTCGTCGGTGGTGAGATGACTGTCGAGAATCGTGGCCCGGGTATCGTTGTCGATGATGTTGACCGAGACGCTGCCGGCCAGCGCCGCCTTGCCGGCACCGGCAGCGGCGCCGCTGATGGCGATCAACTGGGTACGGTCCTGTGCCAGCACCGAGATCGCCCTGGTTGCCTCGATACGCTGGCTATCGATGCCCGCGCGAAGCGAGTTGGCAATGATATTGGCCGAAACACTGCCCGAGCCGGCCACCTTCTTGCTGGCACCCACACCGATGGTGAGCGTGCGCAACAGGCCGGTATTGGCGGCCAGCACCGCCACGCCGGCCGCCTGCTCGATCACCCCGCCCTGAATCAAGGCGCTGGTGGAGTTGGAGAGGTAGTTGACCGAGATGGCAGCACCGAAACCGGCCGTGCCGCCCACGCCCACAGCGCCGGAAAGCGACCAGATGCTGCTGCGGTCCTCGGCGCTCACCCGTACGGCGAACGGCACGGCGTCTTGCTCGCCTTCTGCCTCAGGTGCTGTCAGATAAGCATCCTCGAGCAGTGCCTGAGTGGTGTTCTCGATGCGATTGATCGCCACGGTACCGGCCAGGCCCACGCCTTGGGCGCTGGCGCCGATGCCGGCGGAGCCGGCAATGCTGACGATCAGCGCCTCGCTTTTGGCATCCACCGACATACCGTTCACGGCCATGGCAGCGCCATCGCTACCCAGACCATCGACCTGCGCTTGCACATCATGGGAGATCTCGGCGTAAGCGGCTGCTCCGCCCACACCGGCCTTACCGCCACCGGCCACCGCACCGGCAACGAGAATGGTATTGGCGGCATCGCGGGCGATGACGCTCACCTCGCCCAGGCTGCCGGCCTGAATGTTGAGCAGGCCGGCATCCACGGTGCGCAGCGAGCGCAGCACACTGGCCGATCCGGCAAAACCGAAGCCCTTCTGACCCTTGGCCATGGCCAGCCCGGCCGAGGCAACGACCGCCCAGCCACCGCGCAGCGCCTCGACCTCCAAGCCCTGGCTGTCGAAGCGGGCAACATGGTCGATACGCGCTCGGGTAATACCATCCTGGAAGGCCAGCGCCGCGGCACCGGCTACCGCCACCTGAGCCCCACTGCCGCCGAGGCTCAGCGATGCCCCGCCCGCCAGCAGGCCGAGATGGGTACTGTCATTGGCCGCCACACGGGTCGAACCCGAAACATCGAACAGCTCGAGCCCCTGCACCAGGGCCTGGGTATCGTCGTTGCCGACGTGTACAACCACGGAACCGGAAACGCCGACGCCGAAGCCGCCCTTCTTGTCGCCGCCACCGCCGCCGGTGCCGCCACCGCTACCGCCGCCCTGACCCAGCTTGCCCGTCAGTTCGGCTAGCACGTTGTCGTAGTTGCTCTGGTTGTTGGGCCACTTGTTGGGGTCGTCTTCACCGCTACCGCCGCCGCTACCGCCGGAACCGGAACCACTGTCGGAGCTGACGCCACTGGGTGCCTTGCCACCGGCCTTGGCGCCGGCCAGGGCCATGTCGACCACCACCCCGAAGGTGTTGGCCTCGACCAAGGCGTCACCGCCAACGGCAATGCGACCTGCGAAGGCAAGATCCTCGGCCAGGCTGCCGAGCACCGCCGTGGTATCCCGCTCGATCACCGAGACCACCACCGACGCGCCGATACCGACGCTGCCGCCACGTGCCACGCCACCGGCAATGCCGAAGGCGTAGGTATCGTCGTTGGCACTGATGCGCAGCGAAGGGCCTGCAGTTTCGCCTTCCACGCTGCCGTTGCCGATCTTCAGCCGTACGCCGTCCTGAACCTGGGCCAGGGTGAAATTGTTCACGATGTTGGCCACCGCCGTGGCATTGAACGCCACCTTGTCGGCCTGGCCGCTGGAAACCCCCATGCCGAGCAGCAGGGTCTCGTTGGAGGCCCGCACGTCGAGGCTGTCGGCCACCAATTCCACGCCACGCTCGATCATTGCAGTGGCACTACCGCCCAGCAGATGCACACCCACCGCGGCACCGATGGCACTGCCCTCCGACTTCACCCCGGCAAGGCCCGACTTGATCGTATCGATGTCGTTCTTGAAAGCCTTCTTCCAGGCGTCGCCGTCGGCCTTGTTGGCACCGGAAAACGAAGGCAGGCTGACGTTGCCGATCAGAGAAAACAGATGGTTGTCGTTACGCGCCACGACGCTGACGCTCTGGCCAGCCTGCGGCTCCACGGCACCGATGTCGGTCTCATCGCCCAGGTTGATACGCGCACCCTCGCGAATCCGCGCATCGCTGTTCTGGTTGACCAAAAAGACGTTGGCCGAGCCCGCCACGGCAAGCTTGCTACCCTCGGCGGTGGCCATGGTCCAGCTGTCGAAGCTGCCGGGCAGGCCGAGGTCGCCTGAGGTGTAGCCGTTCAGGGTATCGACGAACTCGCCGATACGGATATTGAGCGGAGTTCCCAGGTTCTCCCAACGCTCGTCGTCGGAGAAGTCCTCGCTGGCAAGATCGATGTTCTCGGCGTTCTCGCCAAGGAAGCGATAGACGGAACCAGCCTCGCCACCGGCCTGGTGGCCGTCTGCCACCAGCACTTTCTCGCTCGGTGCGGTGGCCACGGCGCCTTCGCTGCTGGTGTGGTCGTAGGTGCCTTCGAGATCGTCGAAAGCCTTGCCCGCGGTATAGAGGTTCATGCCCCACAGGCTTCCGATATCCACCGTGTTGAGGCTCGCGGCCTCGACGGAGATCGCCTTGCCCGCATCGAGGTCGACGTTGCCCTCGATGGTGGCGTTGGCGCTGTTGTCGAGCAGGCCGAAGCTCACCGCACCGGCCACTCCCACCTTGGCCGCCTCGCTGGCTTCGCTCTTGTCATCCTGGGCCTGCTTCTTCTGCGCCTCGGCGGAATCGTTGCCCTTCACTGCCGACTTTTTCTCGGCGGCCAGATACTTGGCGATGATCGTGTTACCCAGCACCTTGTCGGTGAAGCTCTTCTCCTCTTCCTTCTTGTTCGGGTCGACGCCTTCGGCGCTACCGCTGGCACTCACGGCGGGCCGATGCTGACTCAGCGCCTGCACCGTGACGTTGCCCTCGACGACGATGCGGCTGCGCTCGTCATCACCCAGCGCATTGCCGGCCCGATCGACGCTGGTACCCAGGCGCGCTTCGGCAATGTTGAGGTCGACGGAAACCGCCAGGGCGGCGGCTACATCGAGGGAGTTCTTCTTCTCTTCCTCGGACTCGCGGAAGTGCTTGCCGATGAAGTTGGGCGCCTTCTCGCCCACCGTCTTCTTGATCTTGTCGGTCAGTGCATCTGTCAGCGCACTCTGGAAATTACCGATCAGCGCCGTGGGCGAAGCGTCCTTGAACGACGACTCGATGCCGTCGCGCAGGTCGCTCGGCCCACCGGAAGGCTTGGCCGTGCCGGCACTGGCGGTAACGGCACCGTTGCTCTCGCCCTGCTTGGTCGTCGCTTCCACCAGCAGGTCGTTACCGACCGTGACGTCGCCGGCCAGCTGCGCCTCGGTACGACTGCTCTCCACGTTCACCGCTATGGCGATACCCACCACCCCCTTGTCGGGAGCCGAGGTAGCCTTCGTCGTGTTGCTCTCAACCGTGGTGGCGGAAACGGTCAGATCGTTACTGGCATCGATGACGGCATCGTTCCAAACCATCACCCGCGACTCGCTCACCAGCACGCTCACCGCCACCGCGCCCGCCACACCACCAAGCCCGCCCGGTGCGGCTTCCACGTTCTGGGTGGTGGTCACGCTGCTGCTCAGGTGAATGTCATTGGACGCCGTCAGCTGCCCATGCACATGCACGTTGGAACGAGTGATCAGCGTACTCACCGACACGCCAAGACCCCACGCCTTGGTGGGCGACACGTCGGCGGTGATATCGATCTCCGAGGCCACCACGATGTCACCGTCAGTCGCGGTGATCTTGGCATCGGCGCCGATATCGATGGTGGCATTGGCAATCAGGGTCGAAATGCTGCCGAACAGCGACAGACCCTGCAGGAAATTCAGGGTGGCATCGATGCCTTTGTCGATGATGCCAACCCCGGTGCGCTGATTGAACCAGTCGCGCTCGGGGTCGACCAACAGGGCATCGATACGTACGCTGCCACCGGTCAGGGTGGCATCGCCGATGTTCAGGGAGAGATCGAACAGGCCCACGTCGACGAAGCTGTTGACCGGCGCCAGCACCTTGGGCGGCAGTTGTGCGCTGACGTGCAGCTGGCCACCGTTCGTGTTCAACACGCTGGCGCCGTTGATCGTCACGTGCCGTGCGCTCAGCGTCAGATCGCTGCCGTCGGTGGTCAGATTCGAGCCGGTAATGGTCAGCCGACCGTCGGCGCGCAGCTCGATATGGTCGGTAAATGCCCGGGTGATGCCATCCAGCGCACTGTCGCCCTTCCAGTAGCCGACCAGGGTCGCGCCCCCTTCTACGGTGACGTCATCCAGGCCAGACAGACTGTTGGCGGCCAGATCCACCGTTACGCGGTCATCGCTCTTGGCCTTGACCGTAGCGGTTGCCCCCTCGGCCACTCGGAACTGCGTCATGCCGGAGAAAGCGGTAGCCTCCAGCATTACACCGCTGCCGCCGGTCAATAGCAGCTCTGCAAGCGAGATGTTGGTGAGCGCAGTTTCGAGTTCACCCAGCGTCAGCGTGTCGTCTTCGAGCGTCATGTCGGCGTCGTGCTCGACCACCAGGGTATTGGTGCCCGCGCCGCCATCGATCTCGTGTTCGCCCGCCACCACGATGAAGCGGTCGTCGCCACGGCTACCGGTGAGGATATTGTCGCCCCCCAACCTGGCATCGATCACCGCCCCCGTACCGGCCAGGGCCTGGCTCAGCCACTCTCCGCCTGCCATGCCGAAACCCAGCGCATCGGTCAGGATCGCGGCGGTATCATTGGCAACGATGGTGAAGCTGCCGGCACCGCTCGTGGTATCCACCACACGCAGGCGCCCTGCGGCGGCGTCGAACTCCGCCTCTAGCCCCTCCACGGTACCCAGCAACAGCAGCAGGTCGCCCAGGGTACGCGCATCGGAAACGTTGAGGCTGTGCGTTTGCCCGTTGGCCAGGGTGATATCCAGTACGGCCGCGGTGGCCCCCATTTCCGCCAGGGCCTGCGGGTCGAAGCGTCCGCCCAAGGCGGCAAGGAACGCCTCGATGTCCGTTTGCGACGCACCACCACGCTGCATCAGCTCGATCAATGAGCTGTGCTCGCCCAGGCCATGCCAGCCGCCGGCATCCAGCGTATTGCCGCCGTCGTTGCCCACCAGGGTAAGTAGATCGACATTGACGTAGTTCGAGACCGTGCCGTCGACCTGGAAGGTATTGCCCCCCACCGTGACCGCCTGCTGACCGGCGGCCAGACTAACGATGAGGTGGTCGCGGCCTGCCCCGCCGGTGATGTCGTTCTCGCCGCTGCCGGCATGAAGGGTGTTGTCGCCGGCCACGGTGACGAACTGTGTGAAACCGTCGCCACCATAGAGCGTGTCGTTACCGCTGCCACCCTGCAGCAACACACTTCCGCTGAAGCCGCGGGCATCGAGCACGGTGTTGCCGAACTCCGCCTCGAGCACCGCATTGTCGATGTTGACCAGCGTATCGCTGCCGGCCTGGCGGGCGCGGGTCTGGGTCGACATCACCGAAGCCGCGCCGGCTCCTACCAGCGCCACGCCGAAGGCTTCGCTGTCCAAGGCCTTGGCGAAGGTGCCATCGTCGAGCAGACGCATGAAATCACCGACGAAGCGCACCGTCCAGCGCACCTCGTCGTCCGTCGCCTCACGGGCCACCTGCAGATTGCCCGCGCCGATACCGATGAGCTGCTCCAGGGCGTGCTGTACCTCCAAGGCCTCGGCATCGATGCTCAAGGCAATGGTCTGCTCATCACCGAAATGAAACTCGACCATGTCGCCGGCGGTGCGCTGCCACACCAGCTCATGCTGCTCGGCAAAATCGCCGCGACGCAGCATGGCATCGTCACCAGCGTCGAACAGGCGCAACGAGTGAGACGTAGTGGCAATGGCCGTATTGTTACCGCCGCCGCCGTCCAGCAGGTTGTTGCCACGATTGCCGAACAGCACGTCGTCACCGGCGCCGCCATAGAGCTCATCGTCGCCGCTGCCACCGATCAGAATGGCGCCGCCGCTACCGGCATAGAGGGTGTTGTTGCCCGCCACGCCCTCCAGGCGCACCTGTCCTGTGAAGCCACGGGCATCGAGCACGTTGTCGCTTTCGCCGCCTACCAGACGCGCAAGCTGTACGTTCTCGAGCTGCCACAGCGACCAGCCGGAAACGGCCAGTTGGGCATCGCTCAGCGTCATGTTCGCGTCGGCCTGGGCCTCGATCAGGTTCTCGCTTCCGCCGCCCGCATGCACCGTACCGCCACCCGCGCCGAGAATGAAGCGGTCGCTCTGCTGGCTGCCCTGCATGGTGGTGTTCGATGCGCTGTCGCGCGCCTGGAAGGTCACGCCACCGAGCGCATAGCCGGCGGCACTCAGGGTCTGTTCGTTGCCCGCAGCAGCCAGCACGACCTCCACCGGCTGATGGGTGAAGGCCACGCTGCCCACCTGAGTCATGACCTGAGCCTGTGTCCCATCGCTGGTCAGCGTGATGTTGCCTGCCGCCCGCTCCACCACGTAGGTAAGCTCGGCCTCTTCAGGGCTGAAGTCGTCACCCAGGCTGTCGCTCAGGGCGAAGGTGTCGTTGCCGCCGATGGAGACCAGAGTGCTCTGGCCCGCACCCGCCTTGAGCAGGTCGTCACCGCCGCCGCCAACGATCAGGTTGTCGCCGTTGCGACCGTCCAGCGTCACGCCCAGGGTGGCAGACGCATCGCCGATCAGAATGTCGTCGCCGTTGGTACCGATCACATGGCCGAACCCGCTCACCTGTTTGAAGCCGCTGGCATCGCCGGTGCCGAGGTCCACCGCCACCGAGGTGGCGTAGTCGGAATAGTCCAGGGTCTGGCTGTGCCGGCCAACGAGAACGTCGATGCCTTCGAAGGCGATACCTCCCAGGGCCAGGCTGCGCTCGTCGTAGAGCGCCCAGTTCATGCCATCAACGGTAGCGGAGAGACGATGCACGAAGCCGTCGTCCTCGGGGGCGATATCGCCCTCCTCGCGATACCACGCCACATCGATGTCGCTGATGCCGCTGAAGCTGAGCCAGCTGGCACTCAGCACCTCGTTGTCCAGATATTCGGCGCGGCCCTCGCCGGTACCGGTCACGGTCCACTCGGTGCCGGCCTCGAGCCCCTGGATACGGTCATCGCCATCGCCCCCCACGAAGTTGATGACCAGCCCCTGGCTATTGGCCAGGTTCAGGGTGTCGTTGCCGTCGCCGCCGTGGAAATTGATCAGCAGCCCGCTCAGATCGGCATCCAGCAGGTTGGCATCGAAGCTCAGCGAATCGTCGTCCTCGCTGCCCTGAATCATGATGCTCCCCGCATCGCGCGCCGCCGCCAGATCGAAGCTGTGCAGCAGTTGCTCCTGCTCCTCCAGACGCTCCACCAGCTCCAGGCGCTGCTTGTCCTCCGACATGCGCAGCACCATGTCGCTGCCGGCGGCCACCGCTGCCGTCAGCGGGTCGGCGGAGAGCAACATGCGCGGCTCGAGCCCCTCGAAGATGAAACGCGAGGGCTCGGCCTGAGCACGCTTGGCACGACGCGACTTGCGCGCCAGCGAAGAGATCAGGTCCGACAGGGGCTTGCGCAGGGGGCGATTCATCTCGATGCTCCTGGTTCTTCTTCTTTTTCCGCTACGTAGTCAAACCGCTATGCGAAAACGGGCTGCCACTCATGCCGACGCGCGGCACACCTCTTTCGCATAGCGCCTCACATGGCGCCTGCTAGAGGCGGCTCGCGTATTGCACGCGAGCCGCCGCCGGCATCAATGCACCGGTTTCTCCTCGGTATCGCTCTGGCTTACCGCCTCATCGGCGGGATCGCCCTTGCTCAGTGCTCCCACGCGGGAACCGCCGCGCGCCAAGCGGCTCAGACGATTGAAGTTGCGCATCGACTGCAGGTGCACATAGAGCAGTTCCAGCTCATCGGTGGCCAGCATGCTCTTCAAGGCATCTTCCGGCAGCGCCTTGAGCTTCTGGCGGTTCACCGCCTTGAAGCCGGTCAGCGTGCGCTTGCCGCCTTCGGGCAGGCTGATCTGAGCTTCCACCGCCTCCAGCAGGTCGAGCTCGGCCAGCCGCGCACAGAAAGCGCGGGTGCGCTGGAAGTGCGCCTGATAGTCCTGCAGGAAGTCGAGCACCTTGGCCATGTACTGGGTCTGCTCGCCGTCGCTGTCGAAGAAGCGCTCGCCCCGGCCTTCGGCATTCAGGCCTTCGTAGTCTTCATCGATGCACAGGGTGAACGTCTTGCCATCCTCGCTGGAGGCGAACACGAAAGGATAGCGGCGCAGGAAAGCCGGTACGTATTCACCACGCCACTGACCTTCACCGTCCACCATCAGGTTCGAGTCCTGGTCGATGCCCAGCACCGCTACCGGCAGCACGCTGCCCTCGGCATCGGTGAACACGATCGGCAGGTCGCTTGCCGCCGCGGGAAACTCAGCGGCCATCAGCGGCACTGAATTGATCTGGCCGGCAAAGCCGAAATCCTTGCCGACCTTGAGAGACAGCTCACCGTGCTTGTCGCGGGTGATCGGCTGCACGTTGCGATAGATCAGGAGTTGAGTAGCCAAGTTGGCCTCCTTGCAATGCATCTTGTCGTCGCTCCCTACCGCAGGGGCCGGGAGCCGTTGTCGCGCAGGCAGCGCTTACAGGCGGCTGAAGGCCACCAGATCCACTTCTTGACTCATCAGGGCATCGATCTCGGCGAGATCCTCCCTGTTGATCACGCCCGCTGCATGCTTCAGGCGCAGCACGCTGATCAGGTAGTCGTAGCGGGCACTGGCTAGCTCGCTACGGGCAAAGAACAGGTCACGCTCGGCATCGAGCAGGTCGAGCAGCGGAATCACGCCCGACTCGAATCCCACCTGACGGCTCTCGGCGATACGCTCGTTGGCACGCAGCGACTCACGCAGCGCTCGCTCGCGTGCCATGGCAGTGACGATGCCCTGATAGCCGGCCCGCACGTTGCGCTGCAGTTCACGGCGCACCTGCTCCTGACGAGCCCGGCCGGCCTCGATCAGCTGCTCTCCCTCACGCACCTGGGAAGAGACCATGCCGCCGCTGTACACGGGCACGTTCAGCCCCAGGCGGATGGTCTGAGTCTCGACCTGACTGCCACCGCCGAACAGCGAGCCTTCGGTGTCGTCGTTCTCGTAGTTCAGGCTCAGGCCCAGGGTGGGAAAGTGGCCGCCGCGCCTCACCCTCACGTTCTGCATGGCCACGTCCACCGCCAGGCTGGCGGCCTGCAGGCGCGGGTTGCGCTGCAGGGCAAGCTCGGTCCAGGCATCCGGCGAGTCGGGCTGGGGGCGCTCCAGTTGCAGGTTGTCGTTGACCAGGCGCAGGCGGTTGGGCAGCACGCCGGTCACTTCCTCCAGCGCGTTCAATGCATCGCGCAGGCGGTTCTCCACGTCCAGTTCACGGGCCTCCACCTGCAAGAAGCGCGCCTCGGCATCGAGCAGATCGATCTCGCGGGCCAGGCCATCCTCGTGGCGTGCACGCACCTGGTCGCGGTTGGTACCCACCTGCTGCTTCTCGGCGCGCAGGAAGCTCAAGTTCTCGTGCAGCGCCAGGGCCGTGAAGTAGCGCTCGGCCACGCGCAGGTAAAGGTCCTGGCGCGCTGCCTCGAGCTCGGAAGCCGCCTGCTGGATCTCCTGCTTGGCCTGGCTGAAGGCCGCCCAGCGCGAGTAGTCGTACAGCGACTGCTCGATGGAAACGCCATACACGGTAGTGGGATAGGAGGTGCTGCCGCTGTCGAAGACCTCGTTGTCGGAACTGACGATGTCCTGAGTGATCTCGCTGCGACTGGCATTGACGCTAACCTGCGGCAACAGCGCCGAACGAGCCTGGTAATAGCGCTCATCGGTTGCCTGCTTGCCATAGAAATCGGCCTGGAACTGAGGGTCGTTGGTGGTGGCCAATTCATGCAGCTGCAAAAGGCTGCTGCCCATCGCCAAGGGCGACATCAGACCGAAGCCGAGCGCCACGGCCAGGCGCCGAAGGGGAAGGGTCCCGCGTACCTTCATCGTTGTTTTGCTCCCACTGCGTATTCGACGTAGCCACGCCCACGTCGCGTTATCGTTTTACTTATGCTTGTTGCTTTGGCATGAGCCTATCAACACACTTTTTTCTCATCTTCCACTCAGCGTCACATCGTGACACCAACACCTTCGTCCTCATGTCGATAGCCGACCGCACACGCGCCAGCCTCGGCACGCGCCTCGGTGGGAGTCATGCCGAAATGCTGCTTGAAAGCCCGATAGAACCAGGAAAGATTGTTGAAACCGGAAGAGAAAGCAATCTCGCTGACAGCACGTTGCGCACAGCGCGGATCCGTCAGCCGCCGCCAGGCCAGTTGCAAGCGCAACGCCAACAGGTAATCGGTGAAGGTGGTGTGCTCATGCCGGAAAAGCGCCCGCAGGTAGCCAGGTGAAACACCGTGTCGTTTGGCCACAGCGGTAAGCGTGAGATCGCCACGACCGGCATGAGCGAACATGTCGGCCTTGATCGCGCGTAACCTCGCCTCACGCAGCCCGCGCCCCCGGGCCTTATGAGCCGCATCAGGCTGCGCCCCCAGACACAGCGCGGCCAGATCGGTCATCTGTTCGGCCAGCACGACCGAATCCTGAACCTGGCGAGCCGCCCCACCTGCAGTGAGCTCCAGCGCCAAATTGGCCAGGTGCTCCAGCGGTTCGGAGCGAAACACCTTGTTCACCGCCGGCCGCATGTCCTCATTGAGTAACGGCGACAACGCACTGCGGGAAAAGCCGATGCTGAGAAAACGCGAACGCGTGCCATGAAAAGCGACCCGACCAGGAAGCTCGTTGAACCCCAGGCAGCCTTCTCCGGCACGACACGTCGCCTCACCCAAGCGGGGCTGCGAGGAAGTCCAGCCCCCTTGCCCAGCCGGATTCAGCAGTAGCGAGATATCGTCGTTGCCGTCGGCAAGGCTCGCCAGCTCCCGCTGAGCAACCAGAGGGGAGCACTCGACGCTGGCAATGGAAACCCCAGGCAGTAGACGAATCCGCGCCTCTATCTCGGGGGAGTGGCCGCGAGGCACTGTCAGCTCGACATTGGCAACGGCCGCGTAGAAATCGCGTGCCGCATCGAGACGCTCGCGCTCGGAGTACTCTCTGCTGGCAAAAGAGATAAGGGCCATGGTCAGCTTGTTCACACCATCAGGGATGCCAGCCGAAGGTAGCAGGCAAACATGACGCTTGAGCGGCATTCACCATCTACCAGACCAGCCTTTGTCATCATTGTTATGGGCTGAACGACCTAGTTTCCTTAGGCCACAGTCATTATAGACATGACCGCGGTCAAGTAAACACTCCGTTACAAATCTTTTGGCATCATCACCGGATCGCCACCCACCAAGCCGCATAGGGGATGGTGCCTGGCGGCTCAGGCAACCTGTGCAACGAGATTTCGTATACCAGACACCTTTTCATGGGCGTGAGCCAAGCCCAGCAGCGTCGGCTCATCAAAAGGCCTACCAATGAGCTGAAAACCGACCGGAAGGTCGTTGGGGCAAAATCCACACGGCAGAGACACTGCCGGGAGTCCGAGGTAATTCGTCAACCGGGTGCAATGGCTCAAATCCGAAATCATTCTTGTCGATTCGAGCGTATGCCCAAGGTCGGTTTCTTCCAGCGTCGGGGTGGGCCGGCGAAACACAGGGGTATGCAGAACGTCGCATTGGCTCATCACGTCTTGCATGAATCGCTTGAAATAGAGGCCCCTGAGCTGTTTTGCCTGAACGTACGCCGCTGCGGGGATGAAGAAGCCGTGTAATAACCGGGCCCGTGTCTGCTGACCGTAACTTGCCTCGTGCCTGGCGAATCGCTCAGCATGATAGGTCGCGGATTCAGCCCCCAAAATGATATAGGACAAACTGGTGAGTTCCTGATGACCGGGCACCTTGACCTTGACCAGCTTGCAGCCGAGCTGTTCAAGCCGCAACAGGCTTGCTTCCATCAGCGACTCGATTACAGGATCGATATCGTCATAGTAGTAATTCTCAGGGATGCCAACGCGCAGACCTTTGACATCACCTCCCAAGCGACAGGAAAAGCGAGCAGCCTCTCCCTCAATGGCCGATGCAAGACAGTCCATTATCAACGCGACGTCTTCCGCAGTCCGGCCAATCGGCCCGAAGCAATCGAGCGAGCGCGACATGGGCATGACACCATTGCTGGGTAACAGCCCATGTGTCGGTTTCAGACCAACGGCCCCACAAGCTGCCGCCGGTATGCGCACCGAGCCTCCCGTATCCGAGCCCAGCGCCGCGAATACCACACCCGACGCAACGGCAGCACCCGAGCCACTGGACGAGCCGCCTGCGATATAGGCCGGGTTCCAGGGGTTGCGACAAGCGCCGAAGTGATCGTTATGACCCGTTGCGCCGAAAGCAAACTCAGACATGTTCAGACTGCCAACCTGAACGGCTCCCGAGCGGTCCAGGGCGTTCAGCAGACGGGAAGTCGCTTGCGGCACTTGGGCCAGCTCAGGAGACGAGCCATAGGAGCAAGGCATGCCCTTGCGGTGGAACATGTCATTGTGGGCCATAGGAATACCTGCCATGAGCATCTGCTCACCCCCAGCAAGGCGATCGACGGCGCTTGCCGAATCCAGAGCGAACGCCTCATCCATTCGGATGAAGCAATTCGACACTCGATTGACGCGCCGGGCCGCCTCCAGGCTCGCCGAAACGAGCTCTACGCAGCCGATTTTCCTTTTGCGTACGGCTGAAGCAGCCTCCTTCAGCGTCCAGGTCATCGGATCACCCATCGCGACCAACCTCACTTGTGTCTAGAGATCAACTCTTCGAAATCACACTCCTCGAGATCGTCATCAACCACAGAGCCAAAGGAGTAATCGATAGCGCCAAGCACCCGCGAAAGCACTTCTGCCGTCCGTTCTACATCGCCCTCTCGAGGCTGGACGCCAGACAAAAGAAGAAAATTGCGCTCGACATAATCGCTATGATCCATGTTGGCTGCGCTCCTCGAAATGCCTCATCACCTCACTCATGCTCATCACATCGCCATACTTGGCATGGATGTCGAACAGGTTCGCTTCATGTGGATTTTGATGACGGTCTCCCACACACTCACGGGGCACGACGACACGAAATCCGTAAGAAATGGCATCGACCACCGAGGCACGAACGCACCCACTCGTAGAACAGCCGGTCAAGACAACCGTATCGACCCCCTTGGCGACGAGCATCGAGACGAGCGGCGTAGCGAAAAAGGCGCTTGGGTACTGCTTGCGTATGACAGGCTCGCCTTCGCCGGGCAGCACGTTGTCATCGAATTGCGAATAAATGCTGGATTCCGTCATCTGACGGAGAACAGGCAACTTCTCTATGAAAACCCCACCGTCAGCTCCATCCGCCGAATAGACGACCCGCGTATGAATGACAGGCACAGCACAACGACGCGCACAATCGTATAACGTCGCCGCCTGCCTGACCGCCTCGACGACGCCTTCCGCATAGAGACCGCTGTCAGGAAGCGTATAAGCCTTCATGAAGTCTATCGCCAGAACGGCCGTGGACTTGCCGAAGCCAGTCGAACCATTGAAGGTATCACGATAATTTTTTTGAAGATCTTCGCTAGCCATCTATTTTTCCTCTCCATCACAGAGTTCATATCACAACATACCGGGCAGCCAGGTCACCAAGGCGGGAAACATGGCAATGATCACCATGGCCAGAATGAAGACGCCTACGAAAGGCCAGGCGGCAGCATAAAGATCACTTACCTTGAGCTCCGGCGCCGCCGCCTTGAAAGCAAACAGGACATATCCAAACGGTGGCGAAAACCCACCAATCGTCACATTGATGAGGAAAAGGACCCAGAACCACAAAGGATCGAAACCCAGCGCCGCAATAACGGGAGTATATATGGGAATGATCACGATGCTGATCGCTATCTGATCCATGAACATGCAAAAAATGAACGGAATCAGCATCATGATCAGCAGCATGACCAGAGGGTCCAGAGATGTCGCAACCGAAAGCTGAGCGATGGCCGAGGTCGCGCCACTCAGGGAAAGCAGCTGGCTGAACAGCTTCGAACTGGCCATGATGATCAGTATGACAGCCGAAACTGCCGCCGCCGACTGAACGGACTCCAGAATCATCCTGAAGGAAAGCTTCCTGTAATAAGCCGCCGCCAGGAGCGCCCCCACCACACCGGAAGCGGCCGACTCGGAAGGAGTGGCGATTCCCAGCAAAATGAACCCCATCACAAAGAAAATGATGACGGAGAATGGGAGTAGCTGAAGAATGGCAACGACCTTGTCCCTGAAACTCCTGACCGGGACTTCATTAGTGGAAGCCTGGCCAGCCAAGCTGGGATTGATCGCAATTCTCACAGACGTATACAACAGAATGAGAACAGCAATGATGAGACCAGGCACTATGCCCGCGATGAGAAAGCGGGATATCGAGATATTGGCCAACATCCCGATGACGATGATGAGCACGCTGGGTGGGATGATGGGTGCCAGGTTGGCCCCACCCAGAATGGCCCCGATGGAGAGCCTGCGATCGCTGCCCCTGGCCAGCATCTGCGGGAGAAGGGAACGCCCCAGCATGGCGACGACTCCCATTGCTGCGCCCGAAAGCGCTCCGAATATCGTTCCCAACGCAGCCGAAAGCACGAAGTCACGCCCCTTGACGCGACCGATCAACGTATCGGTCGAGCGAAAGACGGCATCGGTCGCTCCCGACCGAAACAAGACCTCCCCCATCAATATGAATAACGCGATCGTGGCAAGCGAAGAAGAGGCAAGCGTATCGTAAATACTGTTGGTGAAAATACTGAACCCGCGGCCACCAAAGAAGTACATGGCACCGACCAGGTTCGTGAAGAGAAACGCCACAAACACCGGCACGCCAATGACAAACAAGAACAGAAGAATCGCCAGCCCCGCAAGCAAGATCTGAAGCCATTCCATGTTTATCTCCCAAATCTGGTTTTGTTATGAGGCATCAACGACCCTGTCTCGTCAGAGAGCTCTGAAACTCCATGATGCTTGCACGCAAGAAATATATACCCGAGTTGATCAAGCCATAAGAAATCACAGCACTCATCCACCACCTGGGCACCGATACGACAGCCATGGTACTGATGCCTCGGCTGTATTGGCGCATGGCCTCCTCGTAGGCATACCACCCCGCCCACACACAAGCCACGGCGGCAAGCAGGAAAAGCATGGCGCTGAAATAGCCTCTGGGCTTTTCGGGCAAGGCATCCTTGACGAAGCTTATTTCGATATGGGCTCGCTCCCTGGTCAATCTTGGAGCCAGAAGGAAGGTCGAAAAGAGGAGAAAGTAACCCGTAAAATCATTGATCCACTGAGTAGGGCTGCGAAAAAAATAGCGCGCCGTTATTTCGTAGCAAAACATGATCAAGATAGCGAACAGGGCCAGCACCCCTATCCAGTAGCCTATATCCGTCAACGTATCGTGTGTCTTGCCAAGGCCGGAGCATAACTTGTTCATTTTTCTCAGCCCCCGAGTATTTGGAGAAATATAAACGCCAAATCCAAATCGTCACTGGCCGCGCACGGCCAGTGACGATGAACTTCCGTCAAGAATACGGACTCAAGGCGTCAGGCCGGCCTCGCGGGCGAGCTCGCGCATCCGCTCGGCAGGACTCCCCGAAATACGGATGGCCTCTTCCCACAGGCCATCTGCAAAGGCCTGATCGAGAACCTGCTGCTGCTCTTCACCCAGATAGGTGAGTTCCGCACCAACCTCTTCCATCAACTCCGTTTCTTCCGCAATGAGGCGGTCGTAATGAGCGAGAGACGCATCCTCCAGCTCACGTCCAATTTCCAGGAACGTCGCCTGGTCCTCTTCGGGAATTTCTGCCCAGTAATCTTCGTTGAAGACTACCATCAAACTGGTCACCCCGAACCCAGGACGAACCAGATAGGGCAGTACCTCGTGCAGGCCGATTTGATGGTTGCCGAAAATATTGTGGCCCGCACCTTCGATGACCCCCCTCTCTGCCGCGGTGTAAATTTCCGAAACGGGCATCACGGCGGGAGAGCCACCGAAGGCACGAATGGGGCCATGATAAGTCAGAGTGCCACGGATAATGCGCCCTTCGAATCCACCGTCATCGCCGATGGGGTCTGTCAGCATGAAATGATAGCCGGGGTTGGCGGAGGGAAAAGAGATCATGCGCACATTGTGAGTCAGGTAGTAATCCTGATAGGCCTCCCATATGCCAGACTCCCGGCGCGCTTCCGGGTCGGCATCGATGGCGTCGGCAGCCAACCCCACGCCAGTGACACCGGTGTGATAAGGGCCCGTGGAGAGAGCCATGGGAAAAACACCGGAGCTCACCGGGTCGAATTGCTCGAACCCTGGAATTGCGTCCTCACCCACCAGGCTGATCTGATAACGGCCGTCGAACCGCTCATCGACCATCTCGACGAACAAATGGGCTATATCGTTCAGAGCGTGATTGGTGGGGAATGGCACGAGCATCTGGTAGTTGTTGGCTTGTACCGTTGATATACCACTCAAGCCAACAGCAACAGCGAGTGCGGAAAGTACAGGTAGTTTTTTCATTGTTATCTCCCGGGGTATTGTCGATTCATGGGCTTCAGGCTGGTATCCGATAAGGCATACCGTGAAACTCAGCAGCTTTTTTGGTATATTCTCTTTTCATTTCATCGAATTGCTGGCCAACGATCCCCCCGCGCACGGCACCGGCGCCGACGTCGTGGTAGGCTGCCTGCAGCGCTGGAGAAAGCGGTTGGCTGTAGGGCGTCGAAATCCAGGCTCTCAATAGATGACGCTTCTTGCTCTCCTCCTCAAAGTCGACAAAATCAGTACGTGAATGCAAAATGACGTGGTTGTTGAGAATTTGCATGTCCCCCGGCTGGAGAGTCATCTCGAAGGTAAATTCATCGGATGCCACCAGGCGATCCAGCATGTCCATGGCTTCGACCTGGCAGTCATCGGGATGAGGAACCCCATCGAACTCATGTGCGTAGCGAATATGGTTGCGAACGTACCGGCAACAGAAAAAGCCATCGCGTTCCGAGAAGATGGGAGCCGCATAGTAGGGCTCCTCCTCACGGCTTTCCTCCCCTTTACGGGAATAATGAATGTTTCTGTACAACGCCTCGGAAAGCTCAGGAGCCCTTGCGGCAATCTCGTTTTTCAATGATACGGAGCATGCAATACGACTCTCACCGCCAGCTTTCGCCGTATTGATACAAAGCAGACCGACCAGATCCGCCATATCGGTGTGGTAGTCGAGCCTGGCATTCGTGTTGTAACCACGACCGCTCGCAGAACGATAATTGCCGCCGGCGTCACGTACGTCGCCAATCAGGTCGCTCTTGACTCCCTGCGGCCGCAGTACGCCCAGGTGGTTGCACAATCCCCAGTAGAGCGCCCGGATACGTTCGACAGTCAGCGACTCGATGGGCAGCCCACGCAGAACCACGAAGCCCAACTCGCTCGACACCGCCTGCCTGACATCGGCCATCAGCTGTACGAGGTTGTCGAACGGGAAGTCCTGGGCGCTGCTTTGCAAAAGCGACTTGCCACTGCTTTCGAAGGCCGCCAGGCCCGCGATCAAACCTGCCCGCTCTTCCGACGAGAGCGCTCTAACCCAGGCATGATTGTCAACCAGCTCCTTGCTTTTCCAAGCTTTCGGCATAGCACCGACGGAGCTGCCTGCATAGGAAGCAGACTGACCGGAATGTGACAAGCCATTGTCTGCAAAGCTCTTTTTTCCTTTTTCAGGACCTGAACCGTGCTGTGTCATGCCTCATCTCCAGTGTGTCGTTTATTGTCTGTATACTGGTGAATCACAGCCTTGCTCATTGGATACGGTTTGTCAAATGCTGCGTGAAGCCATCCGAGCAGTCAGTGCACCACCCAGCCTGCCACCCCACCTTTCCGCCACCTAAAAAATAATTTTTTGCATTATTTTTCATAGACCTATATGAGAAATTCGTAGCACGACCAAGTTGCTTCACTGCAAAACCGATGGCAGCGCGGCTCAAGCCACCTATGCACGGACCACCCATTAAACCTTGATTGGATACGATCTGTGTTATATGTATACTCTAGCTGGCATCACACGCTCAGCCATGGCTAACAACGATAGCGAGGCCAACGACAGCGAGGCAGGCAGCGATGGGAAGAACGCTTTTCGACAAGATATGGGAGTCGCATGTCATCACCGAACGGGATGATGGCACTGCACTTCTCTTCATAGACCGCCACCTGGTGCACGACGCTACCGCACAGGCGTTCGATCAGCTCAAGGCCGAGGGAAAAAAGGTAAGAAGGCCCGATCTGACGTTCGGCATGGCCGACCACTACATTGCCACTCATCACGACCCCGATCGCGATCCCGTACATGACGACATGGTGACGACGCTGGCGGAAAATGCCCGCGATCAGCACATCATGTCTTTCGGTGCGGGTGACGAGCGCCAAGGCATCGTCCACGTAGCAGGCCCCGAGCTGGGACTCACCCTGCCGGGCACCCTGCTGGTGTGTGGCGATAGCCATACCTCCACTCACGGCGCCCTGGGTGCGCTAGCCTTTGGTATCGGTACCTCTGAGGTCGCTCATGTACTCGCCACCCAGACACTGTGGCAAAAGCGACCAAGATCGATGCACATTCGCATCGACGGCGAGCTCGGCCCTTACGTCACGGCAAAAGACCTGATTCTGACGATCATCAGTACCATCGGCGCCAATGGCGGCGCAGGGCATGTCATTGAATATTCCGGCAAGGTCATAGACCAACTGTCCATCGAGTCCCGGCTGACACTGTGCAACATGTCGATCGAAGCCGGCGCACGGGCCGGCATGATTGCACCCGATGAAACGACATTCGCCTATCTGAAAGGCAAGCCCTTTGCGCCGCAAGGGGAGAACTTCGAGCGTGCCGTATCGGTGTGGCGAAACCTCACGAGCGATGCCGATGCGCAGCATGACGCGGAGATCACGATAGAGGCCCGCGCCATAGCCCCAACGGTAACGTGGGGAAATTCACCGGAAACCGCCCTGCCTGTCACTGACCACGTTCCCACCCTCGAAGAGATCGAGGTCAACAAGCGGGAACAATACAGTGCCACCATCGAGTACATGGGGCTCGAGCCGGGCGAAAAGCTCACCTCCCTCGTAGTCGACCGCGTATTCATCGGGTCCTGCACCAATAGCCGCCTGGAAGACCTGCGCGAAGCGGCAAAGATTGCAAAGCTCGGCAAAGCCAAGGTGCCTACCGTCGTCGTGCCCGGCTCACAACAGGTTCGCCGCCAAGCCGAACAGGAGGGACTGCACGAGATCTTCCTGCAGGCGGGGTTCGAGTGGCGAGAGCCGGGCTGCTCCATGTGCGTCGCCATGAATGGAGACTCGGTACCTGACGGTGCTCGCTGTGCCTCTACTTCGAATCGCAACTTCGCCGGCCGCCAGGGTCCGGGCAGCAGAACGCACCTCATGAGCCCCGCCATGGCCGCTGCAGCTGCCATTACCGGTCACCTTACCGACGTCAGGGAGCTGGAGGGTATCAAATGCTAGCTTTTACCGAACACCGCGGCCAGGTCCTTCGTTTGCCCTGGGAAAACATCGATACCGATCAAATCATACCCGCACGCTACTTGCACCGCCCTCGCGATGCCGGGTATGGGGAACAGCTCTTTCACGATCTTCGTTTCACCCCCGATGGCAGTCTCAGAGTGGGCTTCCCTCTGAATGACCCAACCAAGGCCGAGTCGAGCATTCTCGTGGCAGGAAGAAATTTCGGATGCGGCTCATCGCGTGAGCATGCCGTATGGGCATTGCTGGATTATGGCTTTCGCGTCGTGATCGCGCCGGATTTTGGAGACATATTCTTCAACAACAGCCTCAAGAATGGCCTATTGGCGATTCGCATGGATGAGCAAAGCATCGAATCGCTCATGCACGAGGAAGGCGACTCCACGATCCTGACCGTAGATCTTTCTCGCCAGAGCATCACCAATCGAGTTGGCGTGAGCCTCGAGTTTGACATCGATTCCTATCGAAAAGAGGCTCTTCTGAAGGGCGAATCGGAAGTTCAGATGACGTTTCGACTACTTGATGAAATCAAGGAATTCGAAGCAAGACATATCACAGAAAACCCCTGGATAGAAACACCCTGACTACCACCTGGCGCGTCCAGCATACGAATACCAGATTAAAAACGAATGCAAAGGAGATGAACAATGACAGCCAAGACACTCAAAGAACAGCTGAACTCCGGCGAAATCGTCGTTGCACCCGGTATCTATGACATGATTTCAGCCTTGATCGCCGACCGCATGGGATTCAAGGCGCTTTACGTGACCGGCTATGGTACGGTTGCCTCTCACCTGGGCTTACCCGACGCAGGCATTGCCACCTACAGCGACATGGTCGGCAGAATCGCCACCATGGCAAAAATGACCAATACTCCCATCGTCGCTGATGCCGATACCGGTTACGGCGGACTGCTCAACGTTCATCATACCGTGCAGGGTTATGAAGAAGCCGGGGCTTCCGCCATCCAACTCGAAGATCAGGAATTTCCGAAGAAGTGCGGCCATACGCCCGATCGTCGAGTCATTCCCCTGGAAGACATGGTGCAAAAGATCAAGGTCGCCTGCGATGCACGGCGTAGCGACGATCTCGTGATCATCGCACGAACGGACTCTCGAACGGCCTTGGGCCTCGATGAGGCATTGAAACGCGCACAGGCCTACAGCGACGCGGGTGCCGATGCCATCTTCATCGAATCGCCCGAGTCGGAGCAGGAGATGGAAATCATAGGCAAGCGCATCGACAAGCCGCTGATAGCCAACATGGTGCCAGGCGGCCGCACGCCGCTGCTCTCAGCCGAAAAACTCCAGTCGCTGGGCTTTGCACTGGCCATTCACCCTGCCGCCGGCTTCCTGGCCACTGCCGCAGCTCTGGAAAAGAGCTATGCCGATCTGAAAGAGAACGGCGGCGTGACCGACTCTTCCCTGCTGTATAGTTTCAGCGAGTTCAATGAGCTGATCGGCTTCCCAGAAGTTTGGGAATTTGAAAAGCGCTACATGGGCTAGGCTTCGCCAGAAAAGTGTTTGCGCTTTGTCAAAACTCGAGCGCTGGCGACCGCTCACCGGGAGCATGCCCCGGTGAGCTTTTCTCGACATAGCCAATCAGGATTCAAGGTTTGTACAGCCAAATTTCGAGTACGATCCGAACCCTGGCGTTGGCCGTCCTGGGCGGACTGGTCGGCGACATTGCCGGCCTACCAGCGGGCTGGCTACTCGGTGCCATCGCTGCAACCCTGGCAGGCAGCCTCGCCGGCCTTAGACTGCATTATCCCAGCGAACTGCAGGCTCTGGTCCTGCTGCTTGTCGGCATCAGTATCGGCAGCTCCTTTAGCCCACGGTTCTTTTCCGAAGCGGCTTCCTGGCTGCCGAGTCTGGCGGGCTTGATGGTCGCCATGTTGACGATCACTTTCACCGTCTCTCACGCACTCTCCAGGCTCACCAGGCTATCCGGAAATACCAGCTTTCTCTCGGCCTATCCCGGGCACATGGTGCTGATACTGCAAACGGCGTCGCAGTATCCATGCAACGTACCGCAAGTCACGATGATCCAAAGCATACGGCTACTCTTTCTCGCCGTGCTTTTTCCGTTGCTTGCCCAGGGAGCCGGCAGCGATAGGGTATTGGCAGCACAGGAGACTCACTACACGGCGCTGGCCATGATGATACTCGCAGCCGTTCTGGGAGCAGCCATATGCAAGCGCTATCGGCTTCCCGCTGCCGTTCTTCTGGGATCGATCCTGGGAGCGGCTCTGGTTTCCATCAGCGGCTTCGAGGCAGGCAGACTGCCAACGGGCCTGCAGACGTCGATTTTCATCCTGACCGGCGCGATGGTCGGAACGCGCTTCAGCGGCAGCAGCCTGGGGAGCATGGCCAAACTGCTTCCCGTGTCATGCTTTTCCGTTGCACTGACGCTATTCGCCACCAGCGCAATCGCCTTGCCCATCAGCATGGCAATCGACGTTCCCTTCACGCAGTTGCTATTGGCCTATGCGCCCGGCGGGGCAGAAGTCATGGCACTGATCGCACTCGCTGTCGGTCACGACGCCGGCTTCGTAGGTATACATCACCTGGCCAGGCTGATGTTCATGGCCATCAGCTTCCCTCTGCTGCTCAGAGTGATGGTCACCGACGAGTGAGGCTCCAGTCGCAGGCTCATGACCTCGCGGTCAGACTATCATCAATAGACGCATCAATAGACGGTCTGGTAGATCTCGAGAGCGTCCTGCTCTGTCACCTCCCGGGGGTTATTGACCAGCAAACGCTGTTGCTGCATCGCGTCCGCGGCCAATGCCCCGAGGGCGGTCTCGTGAACCCCCACATCACGTAGCCTCAAGGGCAAACCGCTTCCATCCAACAGGGCCTCGATGCCCACGATGAAGCGTTCGCAATCATCAGCGACCGAGGGAGAGCGCGGCTCCCGAGTCAGAATTGGCGCCAACTCGGCATAGTGCTCGGCTGCCGCCACCGCATTGAAGCGCAGCACCGCCGGCAGCACCAGGGCATTGGATAAACCGTGGGGCACGTGGTAATGGCCACCGAGAGGATAAGCCAAGGCATGCACAGCCGCTACCGGCGCATTGGCGAACGCCTGGCCGGCAAGACAGGAACCCAGCAGCATGCCTTGCCGCGCATCGATATCGTTGCCGTCTTGCAGCACCCGATCGATATGACCGACGAGAAGACGCAAGGCTTCCTTGGCTAGCATATCGGACATCGGATTCTTGCGAATCTTGCTCGTGTAAGCCTCTATCGCATGCACCATGGCATCGATACCCGTGGCCGCCGTCACGTGGCGCGGCAGCCCCACCGTCAGGCCGGCATCCATCACGGCAACGTCCGGAAGCAACACCGGCGAGACAATGCCCGACTTCGTCGTTTCGCCGGTCGTTACGATGGAGATCGGCGTCACCTCGGAGCCCGTGCCAGCCGTCGTGGGCACCTGCACCAGCGGCAGCCTATCGGCCCGAATCTTTCCAATGCCGTAGGCCTCCTGCAACGGCTGGCGGCAGTGCGGGTGAGCAAAGCACGCCACCAGCTTTGCTACGTCCATGGAGCTACCGCCGCCAAAACCGATGACCAGCTCGGCACGCATTTGCCTGGCTCGCTCGATGGCCTCGAGCACGATCGTTTCGGGCGGGTCTGCCACTACACCATCGAAGACCTCTACCGCAGCCCCATGCTCTGTCAGGCCTGACACCGAGATCTCATGCAAACCCAAATCGGAAATACCGGGATCGGTGATCAAAAAAATCCGCTTGGCCGAGAATTGGCTCACCACCTCATGCAGGCGCGCAGCCGCGCCCTGCTCGACGACCAGCTTACGCGTGGTATTGAATTCGAAACTGAGCATCATTCCTCCTCGCTCGTTCTCACGAGGTCGCACGCCGCCATGATGTGAGACTTCATTATCGACGAGGACCAGTCACTATCTCCGGCCGCGATAGCGGCTACGAGATCGCGGTGGTGTATCAAGCTGCGCTGCTCGTCCTTGGCTGAGAAGAAGCGATAGGACCTGATCAAAAACCCTATATCCATCAGCGACAGCGCTGTTTCTTCGAGCTTGGAGTTGTCTGCCAACTTCAGAATTTTGGTATGAAACTTGCGATTCAATACCGATAGGGACTCGACCGTCTCTGGTGCCAGCCGGTAGCTTTCCATTTCCTCGCAGATGAGCTCGAGATCCCGAATATCCCTTGGCGTGGCATTTCGTGCGGCAAGCCCTGCAGCACAGCTTTCCAGGCACGCCCTAACCTGGAAGATCTCGATGGCATCCTTCCTTGTCCAACCTCTTACAGCGGCACCGGAATTGGGATGAAAAACCACGAACCCATCCTGGGCAAGGCGATGCAGCGCCGTACGAACGGGTGTTCTGCTGGTTCCCACCCGGTTAGCCAACTCATCCTCACGCAACCTGTCATTGGGCTGATACTCACCGGCAAGAATCGCCTCACGAATGATGATGTAAGCCCTTTCAGGTGCAGGCAGGTTAGTGAATTTTGGACTCTCTGTGTCTAAAACTTCCATATTCTCACCTTGCGCCATTTTTCTGACAAACCACGATTCGCCTCATGTACGCTTGACATACCCCAGGCTTTCTCTTGCATTACGATATATTTTAAGGGCGATAGGCGCCAAACAGAACAGAATCAGGCAAAGCAGGATGAGGCTGACGGGCCTGTTCAGGAAAATTCCAAGAGAAAGCTCTCCAGCCCCCTGAAAGGTTCTCATCAACTGGCGGTCCAGAATTGGCCCAAGAATGATTCCCAGAATGACCGCGATCAAAGGGTAGTCGTATTTTCTCATCAAAATGCCAAGTGCGGCAAAAAAGAGCATGATCTTCACGTCGAACATTTGCAGGCTGATAGCATAAGTCCCCGCCACCGAGAATACGGCTATCAAGGGAATCAGTACGATAGTCGGGATGTTGATCACCTTGGCCGCATACAGGGAGACCAGCAAGCCCGCCATGAACAGGAAAAAAGAAGCCACGATTTGCGCGAACATGATACCGTAGACGAGTCCCTGATGGTCGATGAACAACCGCGGCCCGGGGATGAGCCCTTGCAGCATGAAGGCACCGACCATGACCGCGGTCGCCAGCCCGCCCGGTATGCCCAAGGACAACATGGTGGCCAACGCGCCGCCTTCAGAAGCATTGTTTGCCGATTCAGCGCTGATCAAACCTTCTTCCGCTCCTGCTCCAAACTCTTCCGGCTTTCTTGAGCTGCGTTTGGCTTCATTGTAGCTCACCACGCTTGCCACTGTGGCACCGGCACCGGGCAGCGCACCGATAATGACCCCGATCGTGCTCGACTTGAGCACGGTCACGGGGTGTTTCAACACACGACCGAAGCCATACAACAGCCGATGCAGGTTTTTCTGGCTATCGCCTTTGCTCCCGCTGCCTCCTGCAACATAGCGCTGCTGCAGCATATAAAAGAGTTCGGAAAAGCCGATCAGCCCTATCAGAGCCGGTATGACGGGAATGCCGTCCATCAACTCGAAGTAGCCGTGGGTACCGCGAATCGCCCCGGTCGATGTCATGCCCACGGTTCCCAACAGCACCCCGAAACCACCTGCGATGATGGCTTTGAGAAAGCTGTTATGCAAGGCAGCGATGACCGTCAGCCCAAGCACACCGACCAAAAACAGTTCGGGTGGACCGAACATCAGTGCAACCGTGACGATAAGCGGCATGACGAGAATCAGAAAGATCGCACCAAGCAGGTTGCCCATGGCGGATGAAGCGACTGCCATGCCCAACGCCTCGCTGGCTCTTCCCTGCTTCGTCATGGGGTTACCGTCGAAGCCTGTCACGATCGCCTGGGGGGAGCCAGGGATGTTGAGCAGTATCGAAGATATGGAACTGCCGAAATTACCGCCCGCATAGATTGCGGTAAGAAAAGCTATCCCCAGAACAGGACTCATCGGGTAAGTCAGCGGAAGCATGATACTGATGGCCAGAGGGGTGCTGAACCCGGGTATTGCACCGGTGATGATACCGAAGAATACGCCAAGAAGAATGATGGCCATGACCTTCCAGTCGGCCAGAAGAGCAAGACCCTCCAAGATAGGAGCAGCATCGAACATGAATCAATCTCCGGCCTTGTGGTTAAAACAGAATGCCTTTCGGAAGAGGGATGCTCAACCACATATCGAAAGTCAAGTATATGAACAAGGCAGTACCTGCGGGGAATGCGGCTATGATCAACCAGGATTTAACGGAGAAGAACATGAGTAGCAGAGTCATGTATAACCATGAAGACACCACGAACCCCAACCACCCCAATCCATACACATAAGCCACTGTCAGTACCGCAAAAGACAACGTCGCCACCTTGTTGGTGATTTTTCTTTCACTTGCCTCACCATTGGTGGCTTGACCATTCTTGCCAGCCAGAGATCGGCATACATAAGCAGCCACCAAAACCAGGAACGCCGCGAGTATGACAAAATATACGGGCTGGATCAGAAGCAAGTTCACCTCGCGTCTCGGCAAAGCGCTTACTTCCAGATAATAATAGGTTGCGTAAGCCAGCATGATCGAAGGCACGATGAACTCGCCGCCCTTCCTGCCCAACGCCCTGAGAAAACCCATAAGCTCTCACCTCAAGCGATTTCACCCGCCAAGAAAAAGGAGAGGCACACCAGCGCCCCTCCTCATCGTTCAGTTTCCTGACAGCATGTCGCCGTATCTTTCTACGACCTCGTGGATCTCATAAATGATTTCCTTCGATTCTTCAGGACCATAGAAACCGGAAATCAGATCCGAGCCGAGATTCTCGATATGTGCCTGGTAAGCGTCGCTGTGAAACACCTCTCGGTAACTGGCGACGATGGCGTCGAAAATTTCGGGGTTCTCTTCAGCGAAACTGGTGTGTACCGCAAGAAACCGGTTATCGCCGATAGCGGGGAGGTCGGCCTCCGGAAAGGCGTCGTTCACCGGCGGGGCATCCGGCCAACCGGGAAAGGTCTCATGTGAAGAGACTGCCAGCACACGCACCTGGTCGCCAAGCGTCATATCGCCGTATGCCGAAGAGAACGCTGCGTCCGAGTGGCCACCCAGCAAATCCGTGCGCTGCTCGCCACCGCCGTCGAACGTCACGATATTGGGGTTGAGCTCAAGCGTATCGAGGAAGGCCAGGCCGAAGAGATGCGTCCCTGAACCAGTCGCCATCGACATGGTGACGCCGCTCGGATTCTCGCGAATGCTCTCGACCAGTTCTTCGATGGTTTCGTAAGGGGAATCGGCCCGAACGACGATCGACGTATAGTCGCGCTGCTCGATGTTGATGAAGGTGAAATCTTCCAGATCGAAGTCGGCCCCTTGCGCAACGATGTTCATGCTCAGGGTCGGCTGGATACCAGCGAACAGGTAGTGCCCGTTGGCCGGCGAGCCGAGGAAGGTTCTCGAGCCCAGCAAGCCTGAGGCTCCACCACGATTGTCCACGATCATGGCGTAGTCGTGATATTCCTCCCAGTGCTGGGCCAACCCGCGAGCAAAGCGATCGATGGAACCGCCCGCACTGAAAGGAAGAATGAGGCGAACGTTTTCCGTCGGCCACTCGGCAGCATTGGCAGAAAGGGCCATGCCCGGCGCTGCGGCCACAAGGACAACACCGGCAAAGAGCGCCTTGGCGGTCATTTTCTTCTTCGGCTGGACGGTCATACTTGCTCCTCTCTCTATTGTTTTTGCCATATCGCTTTTCGCGATGACTTCAAGTGCGCCATTCCATGTGCATCGGGATTGTTCTTGGCAATATAAGTGTTTCTGGCAAGCCTCTCCGTGACGGGAGCTGCTCCTACCTTGTATCCCAAACTAGTTTATTGGATACGATCAGTCAAGAAAGGCTTTTACCCTACCTTTGTCTAAGGCACGACAAGCGATTCATTCATCAAGGACGGAAGAGCCCCATTCCGAAGAACGATTGACGACCACAAGATAAATGACTGCGATTATTGGATAAATTCCACAGACCCTGCTTATTCAAGGCAGCGGGCGCAGAACCGGGCATGGCACCGGCAGGGACTCAAGGCGGGTTCAGCGGGAGGGGTTTCGAGGATGGAGAAGAATATTGGATACGAAAAAATCACGATGTCACCGTCTACGCGTGCCCCTTGGCACAGCATGGCGAGCCGGTAGCGGGGCCAGGCCGCTACCGGAGTATCGTCAAAGCTCGTCCAGCGACTTGCGGTAAGCGTCAAGCGCCATCAGCTGGCGGTCGCGCCACGCCTGACGTTCGGCCAGCCCTTCGAGCGGCAGCGCCGAGCGCCGTTCCGCCTCCAGCGCCGCGACGGTCTCCTCCTGCCAGGGCGAGGCGCCATCACGCTGGGCATCCACATCGGCATAGAGCGGGCCATAGCGGCGAGCGTAATCGGTCACCCCGGCCGGGGCATTGAGATCGATCGTCTCGAACGGCCCCATGAACGACCAGCGCAGGCCCAGGCCGTGCTTGACTGTCTTGTCCAGATCCTCGGCCGAGACATAACCGTCACGGAACAGGCGCAACGCCTCGTTGAGCAGCGCCCCCTGCAGCCGGTTGAGAACGAACCCCGGCAACTCACGCCTGACCAGCACCGGCACCTGGCCCACCTCGGACATCAAGGCCAGCGTTCTGTCGACCGCATCCTGAGCGGTATTCGGCGCAGGCACCACCTCGACCACAGGCACCAGATAAGGGGGGTTCACCGGGTGCGCCACCAGACAGCGCTGCGGATGCGCCAAGTGCCCCGTGAAGCGCGACGCGGCAATGCCCGAAGTGGAGCTGGCAAGAATGGTATCCGGCGCCGTCGCCGCTTCGAGTCGGCTGTATATTTCCTGCTTCACCTTGAGATTCTCGGGGCCGCACTCCTGCACGTAGCCGGCCCCCGCCACGGCAAGCGCCAGGTCGGGTTCGATCTCAATGCGCGCAAGAATCGCTTCGGGCTCTTCGACCAGCCCGGCACGCTGTAGATCGTGCAACGACTGACGAATCGCTTGCTTCGCCCCGGCCAAGGCCTCCGGCTGGGCATCGTACAGCCGCACCGAGCGCCCCGCCCGCGCAAAGACCATCGACCAAGCCCGCCCAATCAATCCTGCACCCACTACCGCGATAGGTTCCGACATGCTGCCTCCTTTCGGCCTGAAAACTGGGATTGCATTCGTATGCAATCGATACTAACTTTGCGGTGAGCCGTCTGTCGAGGCAACTCGATTACTCGTACAATTCAGCAGGAAACCGCCATGATCCGACGACTGAAAGCGGGCGCCCCGAGCGAAGCCCGCGCCGAAGCCGACCGTAAGGTTCGGGAAACCGTCGAACAAACGCTTCAAGCCATCGAGACACGCGGCGATGAAGCCGTGCGAGAGCTTTCGGAAAAATTCGACCGCTGGTCGCCCGCCACCTTCCGGCTGAGCCAAGCCGAGATCGAACGGGCAATATCGGAGCTCACGGCGCAAGAACTCGACGACATCCGCTTCGCCCAAGCGCAGATTCGCCGCTTCGCCGAGGCCCAGTTGGCCAGTATGCAAGACGTCGAAGTGGAAACACGGCCCGGCGTAGTGCTCGGGCATAAGCACATCCCGGTCAATTCCGTTGGCTGCTACGTACCCGGCGGCGCCTACCCCATGGTCGCCTCTGCGCACATGAGCGTGCTGACCGCCAAGGTAGCCGGTGTCAAACGCGTCATCGCTGCCGCCCCGCCCTATCAAGGCAAGCCGCATCCGGCCATCGTGGCGGCGATGCATCTGGCCGGTGCCGATGAAATCCTGGTGCTTGGTGGCGTACAGGCGGTTGGCGCCATGGCCATCGGTACCGAGTCCATCGAAGCGGTAGACATGCTGGTCGGCCCAGGCAATGCCTTCGTTGCCGAAGCCAAGCGACAGCTCTTCGGCCGGGTCGGCATCGACCTGTTCGCCGGCCCCACCGAAACCCTGGTCATCGCCGACGAAACCGTCGACGGCCTGCTCTGCGCTACCGACCTGCTGGGTCAGGCCGAGCACGGTCCCACCTCGCCCGCGGCCCTGCTCACCAACTCCGAGGCGTTGGCCAAGGCGACGCTCACCGCCATCGATGAGCTGCTGGCCAAGCTGCCCACCGCCGAGATCGCCCGCCAGGCATGGAACGACTACGGCGAGGTCATCGTTTGCGACAGCCACGAAGAAATGCTGCAGGTCGCCGACGAGATGGCCTACGAACACGTCCAGGTGATGACCGAAGACCCCAACCTCTATCTCGACAGGCTGACGAACTACGGCGCCCTCTTCCTCGGCCCGCGCACCAACGTGGCCTACGGCGACAAGGTGATCGGCACCAACCATACCCTGCCGACCCGGAAGGCCGCGCGATATACCGGTGGGCTGTGGGTCGGCAAGTTCCTCAAGACCTGTACCTATCAGAAGGTGCTCACCGACGAGGCTTCCGCCGAAATCGGCAGCTACTGCTCACGCCTGTGTGCGCTGGAGGGCTTTGCCGGACACGGCGAGCAGGCCAACGAACGCGTACGCCGCTATGGCAAGCGTGACGTACCCTATGCCTCCGCGGTACCGGTATGAAGCTGCCCCAAACCCCGAGCCTGCGCCTGGAGGGGCGCAGCGCTCTGGTCACCGGCGCCAGCCAGGGCATCGGGCTGGCCTGCGCCTGCGCCCTGGCTCAAGCCGGCGCACGAGTGTCCCTGGTGGCCCGCAACGCCGAGCGGCTGGAAGAAGTGGTCGCGGCCCTGCGCGCCGGCGGTCACGAAGCCGAAGGCCTGGCGCTGGACGTTCAAGACCAGGCTGCCACCCGTCGCGCCCTGGCGGGTCGGCGCTTCGACATACTGGTCAACAACGCCGGCACCAACCGGCCCAAACCGATCGACCAGGTCACGGAAGAGGACTACGCCGCCGTCATGGAACTCAACGTCCGGGCTACCTACTTCCTGACTCAAACGGTGATCGAAGAGATGCCCGCCGGCGGCAGCGTGATCAACGTCTCCTCGCAGATGGGGCACGTGGGCGCCAAGAACCGCAGTCTCTACTGCGCCTCGAAAGCCGCGGTAGAAGGCATGACCCGCGCCATGGCAGTCGAGCTGGGCCCTCGCGGCATTCGCGTCAACACCCTTTGCCCGACCTTCATCGAAACCCCGATGACACAGCCCTTCTTTCAGGAGCCCGGCTTCCGGGAGGCAGTGCTCGCGGAAATACCGCTGGAAAGGCTCGGCCACATCGAAGATGTGATGGGCCCTGTGGTGTTTCTCGCCTCGCCCGCCGCCAACCTGATCACCGGCAGCGCCTTGATGGTCGACGGCGGCTGGACCGCGCATTGATCAACCGCTAGGTCTCTTCTTCCACGTAGGTCAGATTGGTCTCCCAGCTTTTGCTGCTGACTTCGATGGCGGCGCGAACGGCTTCGCCATCGCCTTGCTGAAACGCCTGGTAGATCGCCTTGTGGTCCTTCAGTGCCACGTCGGGCAGGGTCTGCATGGAGGTTTCCAGCGCCGCCTCGATCAATTGCAGCAGCGTCTCGCCGACGCGAATGGTCATCGGATTGTGGGTGGCGTGAAGAATGGCCCGGTGGAAGGCAACATCGTGTCGCGCCGTCTGCTCACCGTTGGCAATGGCCGCCTCCATGTCATCGATGGCCTGGCGAATCCGCGCATGATCCTCCGCAGTGGCATTGCCCATCGCCTGCAAGGTGTAGGCCGGCTCGAACATCCGGCGAAACTCGAGCAAGTCGCGGGTCATGCCGCGGGCCAGGATCATGCCGAAGGCCATGGGGTCGACGATCGGGTCGCCGGGTTCGCGCCGAATCATCGTGCCCTGCCCACGCCGCACCTCCACGATGCCGATTGCCTGGAGCATCTTGATGGCCTCACGAACGCTGGACTTGCCGATGCCCAGACTATGCGTCAACTCCGTCTCGGAGGGCAGGAAATCGCCAGGCTTGAGCTCACCACGGATCAGAGCGCCCTTGATTCGCTCGAGCAGTTGCATGGCCACTGAGCTTCTCTCGATGGAGCCACCAAAAGAGTCGCATGGGGTGGCTCGGGCGGTGAGCTGGCGTTTCGTACTCATGTGGCCTCTCGTTCTACGGTTAACGAACTTCCAAATTTTTATTAGACACAACAACCAGTTAACGCACCGCTGCCTGCCCCTCAAGTATCGTCCATAGCCTCTCGATTGTGTCGCTCTCTTGCGTTTGTAGCAAATCTTTGCATAGCATATCACAACTGACATCAGACATCAGATGTCTTGCAAGCAGGCGTCATAGGTACGCGCCATCTGAACGGACACCGCAATGACAAGAAGCAAGATCGTCGTCCTGACCACGGGCGGCACCATCGCCAGCCAGCTCGACGCCTCGGGACGCAACCGCTCCGGAGCCCTCAAGGGCGAGACTCTGCTGGCCCAGGTCAGCCTGCCGAGCGATTTCACCGCACAGGTCGAGGTGCGCTCGCTCCTGCAAAAGCCCAGCAATGCCATTACCTTCGAAGACCTATTGGGCCTACGTGAAGCGTGCCTGGATATCGCCGCCCAAGACGACGTGCTCGGCATCGTCATCACTCACGGTACCGACACCCTCGAAGAGACCGCCTACTTTCTCGACATCACCCTGCCCGTCGGCAAGCCAGTAGTGCTGACCGGCTCTCAGCGGGCTCCTCATGAACCGGGCACCGACGCCTTCTGCAACATCGCCGATGCCTTGAAGGTGGCAGCCTCGTCACAAGCGGCCGGGCTCGGTCCGCTGGTGGTTTTCAACCAATCGATCTTCGCCGCCAGACAGGTACGCAAGGTCAGTACCTTTCAGGTGCACGGCTTCGCCGCCCCCGACACCGGGCCATTGGGGTACGTGGACGGCGCCCAAGTGCGGCTGAGCGCCATCCCGCAGCGTCCTGCAGGCACGCCCTTACCGATAGAGAGCGCCATGCCCCGGGTCGACATCCTGCCCGCTTATCTCGGCGCTTCGCCAAGCCTGATCGAAGCGGCGGTGGCAAGCGGTGCAGTCGGACTTGTGATCGAGGGCCTTGGGCGTGGCCACGTACCTCCCGACTGGATGCAAGCCATCGCCAATGTCACCGCACGCGGCATACCGGTCATGGTGGTCAGCAGCTGCGCCAGCGGCCCCGTACACGCCAGTTACGAGTTCATCGGCAGCCTCGCCAGCCTGGAGTCGGCGGGGGTCATGCCGGTTACCGACCTTAGCGCACGCAAGGCACGCCTGGCGTTATCGACACTACTTGCCTCCACCGGCGCTCAGCCGCTGGCGGAGAGAGTGAAACTCCTGGCCGCCTGACGCGCCATAGCGGACATGAGCCAGGAACCTGCCTCGGGCGAGTTTCGCAGGGAAACGAGGTCATGACGCATGGCGTACGAGCTGCAATCGGCTGCCCATGCGCAACCAGCAACGTTGGACACGCGACAAGAACCCACAACGAGGTGAAAGATGAAAAACAAACTGAGCAAAGCAACGCTGGTCGCGGCCATTGCCGCCGCCTCCCTTGGCATGGGTCAGGCCCAGGCCGCCGAATACACCTTCCGCTTCGCTCACGTACTGATCGAAGACACCCCGAACGGTCAGGCCGCGCTGCGCTTCAAGCAGGAAGTGGAAGAGAACTCGGACGGCAGAATTCGTATCGACGTGTTGCCGGCAGCCCAGGTGGGCGGCGACGTGGAGATCATCGAACAGATCCAGATGGGGCTGATCGACATCGGCATCCCGCCGACGGCCACCCTGGGCAACTTCGAGCCGCGCCTGCAGATCCTCGATCTACCGTTCCTGATCTCGGACTACGACACCATGGTCAAGGTGCTGGACGGCGACGTGGGCCGTGAGATCCTCGACACCCTGGAAGCCCACAACATGTACGGTGTTAACTTCTGGGGGGCCGGCTTCCGTCACATGAGCAACAACGAGCGACCCATCGAAGGCCCGGACGACCTGGAGCGCATTCGCATGCGCACCATGCAGGCGCCGATCATCATTTCCACCTATCAGAACTTCGGCGCCAACGCCACGGCCATGGCCTTCACCGAGGTTTACAACGGCCTGCAGCAGGGCGTCGTCTCCGGCCAGGAGAACCCGCTGGCCAACATCTACACCATGCGCTTCCATGAAGTGCAGGACTACCTCACCCTGACCAACCACGCCTACCACGGCTATGCCGCCGTGATGAACAGCGATTCCTGGAACTCCCTGCCCGAGGACCTTCAGGAGGTCATGCGCGAAGCGTTCGACAACGGCCGCGATATGGCCCGCGAGCTGACGCTGCAAGATGAAGAGCGCATTCTCGAGGCCATCCAGGACGAGATCGCCATCAACGAGCTCTCCCCCGAAGCCCGCGAGGCGTTCATCGAAGCCAGCATGCCGGTACACCGCGAATACGAAAGCGTGGTGACCACCGAGCTGCTGCACAAGGTGTACGACGAGGTCGGCATCTCCTACTGAAGCCACGCAACCGCAGGTCTGCCGCTGCCCGCGCCATGAGCGCCGGGCAGCGGTACCGTGCCTTCCCTGACTCCAACCGAGTGGCCTCAACCATGTTCGATGCACTCAACAAGGTACTCGACTTCCTGGAGAGCGTGGCGATGGTCGTGTTCATGTCGATCGCCACCGTGCTCACCACGCTTCAAGTCGTCTATCGGTATGGCTTCAACAGCTCGATCTTCTGGGTCGAGGAAGTCGTCATCTACTCCATCATCTGCATGAGCTTCGTCGGCGCCAGCATGGGCGTACGTCACGGGGTGCACATCTCCGTCGACGTGCTCAACGCCTTCGTGCCGCCTGCCGTCAATCGCTGGCTGCACATCATCGCCGCCCTGCTCGGCATCGCCTTCGCCGGCTACCTGGCCTACTACGGCTTCCAGCTCTACTTCAACACCCTGGGGCGTGGCCAGCTCACCGCCGCCCTGCGCCTGCCAATGGCCTGGTTCTATCTGCCGATCGGCGTCTCGGGGATTCTGCTGATCCTGCGCTATCTGTGGGTGATTCACGAAGCCTGGACCAAGCCACCGGTCAGCCTCGCCGAAGAGCTCGCCGCCGAAAAAGACAAGCTCGTCTGACGACTGGAGTTCCTCATGATTACGGCTCTGCTTCCCATCTTCTTCGCGGTGCTGCTGCTGGGGCTGCCCATTTTCGCTTCACTGGCCTTCGCCGTGTTCCTCGCCATCGACTTCTTCGGCACCACCAATCCGGTGATCGTGCCGATGCGCATGTTCACGGGAATGAACAACTTCTCGCTGATGGCCATCCCCTTCTTCATTCTGGCCGCAGAGCTGATGCGTATCGGTGGTCTCTCCGGCCGGCTGATCGAACTGGCCAAGGCACTGGTCGGCTGGGTACCGGGTGGCCTGGCCGCCGCCACGGTGCTTTCGTGCCTGCTGTTCGGCGCCATCTCCGGCTCCAGCCCCGCCACCGTGGTAGCCATCGGCTCGATCATGTTCCCCGCCCTGGTGGCGGCCGGCTACGACAAGCGCTTCGCCATCGGCCTGATCGCCACCGCCGGTACGCTCGGCCCCATCGTGCCGCCCAGCATCGCGCTGATCATCTACGGCTCGGTAACCGGCACCTCGGTAGGGCGCCTGTTCGCAGCAGGTCTGCTTCCCGCCATCCTGATCGCCTCGCTGCTGATCGCCTACTGCATGGTCTACTCCTCGTTCAAGGGCTACGCCCGGGCGCCCTTCCCCACCCTGCGAGAGATCGCTGCCGCGGTGAAGTCCGCTGCCTGGGGGCTGGGGCTGCCGGTCATCCTGCTCGGCGGTATCTACAGCGGCATCTTCACGCCCACCGAATCCGCCGCCGTGGCCTGCATGTACGGCCTCTTCGTCGGTATGGTGGTGTATCGCACCATCGGCTGGCGCGAGCTGCTCGGCACCCTGCGCAACTCGGGGCTGACCTCGGCCACGCTGCTGCTGATCACCGCGGGCGCCTCGGCCTTCTCCTGGCTGCTGGCCATCACCGGCACCCCGACCCAGTTGGCCAGCCAGGTACTCTCGCTCACCGACCATCCGGTACAGGTGATGGCACTGTTCAATGTGGTCATGATCGTTGCCGGTTTCTTCCTCGACAGCGCCTCGGCCATCATCGTGCTCTCGCCGCTGCTGCAGCCCATTGCGGCCCAGGTCGGCGTCGACCCGGTGCACTTCGGCATCATCACCCTGGTCAACTTCTCGGTGGGCATGATCACCCCACCCGTGGGCCTCAACCTGTTCGTGGCCATGGCCATCTCGCGCATGTCTCTGCTCGAGGTGTTCCGTGCCTGCATCCCGCTGATCGTGGTGATGTTCATCGCCCTGATCGTGCTCACCTACGTACCCTGGTTCAGCACCTGGGTGCCCTCGTTGATCTACTGACGCTCACCGGAAAGAGGAAACCCGAACATGAGTCAAACTCCTTCCCTGGGCGAGCGTCTCGATGGCGAGCGGTTCTGGGCCGACCTGCAGGCCCAGGCCGAAATCGGCGCGCTGCAGCCACGGGGGCTGCGCCGCCTGGCGCTCGACGAAAACGACAACCGCGCTCGTTTGTGGTTGATCGAACAGGGCCAGGCGCTGGGCTGTCACGCCTTTCACGACGCCATGGGCAACGTCTTCCTGCGCCGCGAGGGGCAGGAACCGGGGCTGTCGGCGCTGCTCATCGGCAGCCATATGGACAGCCAACCCAGCGCCGGCAGCTACGACGGCACGCTGGGCGTGATAGCCGGGCTGGCGGTGCTACGTACGCTGCAAGAGCAAGACATCGAGCATGCACGCCCCATCGAAGTGGTGGCCTGGACCAACGAAGAAGGCGCACGCTTTGCGCCCGGAGCCTCTGGCTCCTCCTGGTTCGCCGGCCAGCGCGACGCCGCCACCATCCTGGAAGCCCATGACGATCAAGGCACCCGCTTTGCCGATGCCCTGGCGGCATGCCTCGCAGAACTCGAGCGGCATGGGGCATCCGCCTTCCGTCCCGCGCCCTTCGTGCCTCATGCCTTCCTCGAACTGCATATCGAGCAGGGCCCGGTGCTGGAGAGCCTGGGCGTGCCGGTGTGCGCCGTCAGCGGCATCCAGGGAGTCAACTGGTACGAGATCGAGGTGCACGGCCAGGCCAATCACGCCGGCACCACGCCGGAAGCCGCACGCCGCGACGCCCTCATGGGCGCCCATGCGCTGATCGGCGCACTGCGCGATGCCGTCGCCGAGCAGGACGACCAGGTACGCTTCACCATCGGCAAGTTCAGCGTCTCGCCCGGCTCCACCAACACCATTCCCCAGCGGGCCGACTTCACCATCGACCTGCGCCACCCCAGCCAGGCCGTGCTCGAAAGGCTGGATACCGCGTTTCACGAGCTGGCCCAACGCCAATGGTCCGGCTGCGATATCAGCCTTAGGGTCACGTCGCGGGTCGCACCGGTGAGCTTCGACCCAGCCCTGGTCGAACTCGCCGACAGCGCCGCGAAGTCGCACAGCCCAGATGCCCCGCAGCTGGTCTCCGGAGCTTTCCACGATGCCATTCACCTGGCACGGGTTTGCCCCACCGTCATGCTGTTCACGCCCTGCCGCGCCGGCATCAGCCACCACCCGGATGAACACATCGAGCGCAGCGACGCCGAAACGGCCGTGCGCGCCCTTGCCGACACCGTCGAAAGACTGCTCAACCCATGACACAAGGACAATGACAATGACGACCATCGCCCAAGCCGTCGCCGAGCGCGGCCTCACACTGCCGGCCATTCCCCAGCCCCGGGGGAGTTTCGTGCCCTGGTCGCGGCTCGGCAACCAACTGTTCCTGGCCGGCCAGATCTGCGAGCGCGGCGGCGAAGTGCTCTACCCCGGCAAGGTCGGCGCCGAGTTCGATCTCGAAACCGGCAAGCTTGCCGCCCAGGCCTGCGCGCTGAACCTGCTCGCTTCGCTCAGCGACGCCGTGGATGGCAATATCGAGCGTGTGGTGCGCTGCGTGCGCATGAATGGCTTCGTCAACGTGGCGCCCGGCTTCCACGACGTGCCGCTGGTCATCAACGGCGCCTCTGAGCTATTCATCGACCTGTTCGGCGAGGCCAGCCGCCACGCCCGCACCGCCATCGGCGTGGCGACCCTGCCCGGCAACGCCGCGGTGGAAGTCGAAGCGATCTTCGAGATTCGCGATTGAACAGGGCCTCTTGACCAGGAGAGACTGCATGACCACGAATTCACCGCTGCTCCAGCCCCTGCGCCAGCAGGCCGCTGCCCTGCGTGACGGCACGCTGAGCGCCAGCGAGCTGGCCGAAGCCGCCTGCGCGGCCTACGCCAGCCGGGGCAAGCACGACAACGCCTACCTCACCTGGCAAGGCGAGGCCGCCCTGGCCTTCGCCCGCGCCACCGACGCCCTGATCGCCCAAGGCGGCGACAGCGGCCCGTTGATGGGCGTCCCGGTATCGATCAAGGACATCTACGCCGTACCGGGCTTGCCCACCTACGCCGGCTCCTCGCGTCGCCTGCCGGCCAGCTGGGAGCGGCCGGGCCCCATCGTCGAGGCACTGCTGGCCCAGCTACCCAGCCTGATGGGCAAGACCCACACCGTGGAGTTCGCCTTCGGCGGGCTGGGCACCAACGCCCACTGGGGCGCACCGCGCAACCCCTGGGACAGCCAGGCGCACCGCACACCGGGCGGCTCCAGCTCCGGCGCGGGCGTTTCGCTGATCAGCGGCACCGCCGGTCTGGCGCTGGGTACCGACACCGCCGGCTCGGTGCGCATTCCCGCCAGCATGACCGGCGTAGCCGGCCTCAAGACCACCGCCGGCCGCTGGCCGGCGCAGCAGATCGTGCCGCTCTCCACCACGCTCGACACCCCCGGGCTGCTGGCCCGTCGGGTCGACGATCTGGCCTATGCCTTCGACGCCCTGGATGCGAACCTGAGCCCGCGGCCTTCACGGGTAAGCGCCACCCCAGAGCTGGCCGACCTCACCTTCGGCGTGCCGGAATCCTTCTTCTGGGACGACTGCAGTCCCGGCATTGCCGAAGCCGTGCAACAGGCCATTCGCCAGTTGGAAGCCGCCGGTGCGCGGGTGGTCACCCTTGAGCTGCCCAACACCGACGAAGCCTACGAGCTGTTCCAGAAAGGCGGCCTGGCCGCCGCCGAGCTGGCCGCCTTCCTCAAGGCCGAACTGCCCGAAATGGAAGACGCGCTCGACCCCAACGTGGCAGCCCGCATTCGCGCCGCCGACGACATGCCCGCCTGGGAGTACGTGCGGCGCCGCAGCCTGCTCGACAAGCTCTGCACCGCCGCTACCGAGCGCATGGGCCAGGTGGATGCCGTGCTCACCCCCACCGTGGCCATCACTCCGCCCACGCTGGAAAGCCTTGAGCCGGAAGGCGCCTACCCCAAGGCCAACATGAAGGCGTTGCGCAACACCGTGATGGCCAACTTCATGGGGCTGTGCGGGCTGACCCTGCCGGTCGGCCGCGATGCCGCCGGCATGCCGGTCGGGCTGCAAGTACTGGCCGGCCCCTGGCAAGAAGCGCGGCTGCTGGCCATCGGCCAGGCCATCGAGGCTAAGCTGGGCACCGGGCCCGACATCCTGGGCGAACCGCCGGCGCCCTGAAGCCCGCACCACCCCGACCGGCACGCCTCGCGTGCCGGCCGGTGGCGCAGCCGCTCCCTCACCTAGCGCAATTTTCCCTAGCGGGAAAAAAACTCAGCCCCTCGCCTCCCAGCCAGTGAGAATGTTCCCAATCGGGAATAATTTCCTCGTGCATGCAAAATGTGCATCATGCTGCTCAAATCTTACGTCTTGGCTCAAAATTGAGCATTATGCTGCTCAAACGGTGCGAAGCTTTAATGAACAGGAGCACGCCATGAAAAGACGTGAGCTAAACCCCGACGAACGCGAAGCGAAGCTGGTGGAGGTCGTACGCCAACTGCTCGCCGAAGAGATCAACGAGGGCGATGCTCTGCGCATACTGCGGCGGGACGTGCTGGGCCTCTCCCAGGACGCCTACGCCAAGCTGGTGGGAATCAGCCGGCGCACCCTCTCCGACCTGGAGCGCAACCGCGCCAACATCACGCTGGACACCATGAACCGCGTATATCGGCCGCTGGGCCTGAGGGTAGGCCTCCTCCCCCGCCAGCCCGGCATGCTCGAGCGTGCCCTGTCGTAGCGCAAGGCACCTGGCAAGCTCCGCCGCAAGACTGCTACACCTACAGGGTGAGGAATGACGAAACTCCCTACAAGGAAGGAGGGGCATGATGCAACGCCTGTACTTTTTGATACCCGACAAGGAAACCACCACCGAGGTGGTCAACGAGCTGAATTTGATGGGCTTGTCCAAGGATGATCTGCATGTCATGGGCAAGGACTGGCAACCGCTGGAAAAGGAGGGCGTGCCAGTCGCCACGCTGATCCAGACGACCGATGTGGTCAACGCCTCGATTCGCGGCGCCATCGTCGGGGCCGTACTCGGCCTAGTGCTGGGCTTTATCGCTCACTATGTGCTGATCGACACGAATATCATCTGGATGGCGCTTGGCATGATGCTCTTTGGCGCCCTGTTCGGCGTGTGGACCAGCACGATGGTCGGCGTTTCGGTACGCGACGTCAAAGTCGGCAAGTACGACAAGGCGATCAAGCGGGGCTCCATGCTGCTGATCATCGATGTCCCCGACGAGCAGGAAGAGACGTTTCGAGAGGTGATCAAGCGTCACCACCCCGAAGTCGTCATCGACAAGGTGACCGCCAAGGACCGAAAGCAACCTGTCGGCGAGGGCCACTGACGAGCCGTTAGCCCTCTCCTATCGCTGGAGCTAGACTTTAACTAATTATTGACCATAATCGTAATGAAATTAGTTAAAGCCCATCCAGGGGGCTCCCGATGTCCTACCAACGCCTTCAATCCGAGGCATCCCGTGTAGCCGTAAACGCCATCCAGCTCTTCGAGGCGCTGGAGCAGCATCGTGCTCAAGCGCGCCAGGTAAAGGGCTCGATGCATTGGAAGCACATCAATGGCCGGGAGTATCTTTACCGCGCCTACACAGGCGGCAAGAACCACTCTCTCGGCCCGCGCTCCCCAGAAACCGAAGCCATTCAGCAAGCGTTCGAGGCGCATAAAGCGGAATATCATGCCCGCGAACAGTCGCTCAAGGAGCAGCTTCAGTTGCATGCGGCCTATGTACGGGCCAACCGGTTGAACCGTTTCCCACTGGCCGGTGCCAGGGCGATAAGGGCGCTTCAACGCAAGGAAATCCCTTTCAGGGTAATCGGCACCAACGCCCTGTATGCCTATGAAGCCCGCGCCGGCGTGCTGATCGAACCCGAGCACCTGGCAACCGCCGATATCGATGTGCTCATGGATGCCCGGCAAGGCTTGAGAATCATCACCGCTCTCGCCGGGGAGACGCTGCTATCGGTGATACGGGCCAGCGACCGATCTTTCCAGCCGCTCACCCAAGCGCCCTACGAATTTCGGGCTGCCAACGCCAAAGGCTACATGATCGACTTCATCACTCAAGCCGCTGATCCTATGAAGATGAGCGACTTCGAGCGCTATCTGGAAGCGGGAGACCTGAAACCGGTAGGGATCGACTCGCTAAAGTGGGCCATCGCTTCGCCACGCTTCGAGGCCGTCGTCTTCGACGAGAAAGGCATGCCGTTAAGGCTCTCGACCGTGGACCCGCGAGCTTTCGTGCTTCACAAGTGGCATGTCAGTCAGCAGCCCGACCGAGAGCCCCTCAAGCGCCATCGCGATGAGGCCCAGGCACGCCTCGTCGCCACGCTACTACGCGACGAGCTACGCGAGCTCTCAGCAACGCAGGCAGTAGAACGCGCCTTTCCGCATCTCCTCAGGCAGCAGGCCAGCAGGCGACTCGACGAGTACGACCTTTGAGCAAGCAGCAAAGCGCTCTACCCCCTACCGCTTGCGCACCACGTCGATCTGATACTGCTCCTTGGTCCACTTGCCCTGGGGCTTGTCGATGTACTGAAAGTACTCGTTGGTGAAGTTGCCCTGGTTGCAGGTGTAGCGGTACGAAGCCGTGCGTACCTCGTCGCGAGGCAGCACCTCGTTGAAAACCGTGGGGCCGGTGAGGTTGAAGATGCCCTTCTCCTCGTCGCTCTCGATGTTGGCGTAGATGGCATCGATCACCTTTTGCAGGTGCGGGTTGTCGGGCTTGCTGGCAATGAAGTAATTGCTGATGTCGCCACGCTTGGTGGTCACGAACAGCTCATCCATCTCCGGCTTGACGATCCGCGCCAGCGGCCACACCGCGTGGGCGTCGATATCCAGGTATACCCCGCCGTGCTTCTGCAGCACCAGCACCCGCCAGAAATCGGCCTGGGCCGCCCCCACCTGCAGCCGCGAGAACGCCTCGAAGATCTCGCCCGGGTAGTTCTCCTCGATGAACCTGGCCCTGGCCGCGGTAATCATGAAGCGATACTCGAAGCTCGGCGCCATCAGCCGGTTGAACAGATAGTTCAGGTAAACCGGCAGCGTGGCCTGATCGGTGAAGTTGGTCTGCCAGATGATGCGCGGCACCTCGGCCGGCTTGCTCGACTTCCACCACGGGGCGGCGCGCTCGGGAATGGTGAATCGCTTGTTGGGAAGGAGGTAATGGAAGGGATAGGCGACCAGTTTGGTCACGTTGGCCAGCAGTTTCACGACTCTGGCGAAGGCCAGCACACCGATATTTTTCAACCCAGCTTCCCCATTCAAGAATATCCCAGCTACGACACGCCCCAGGCCGATGCGGTTCCAGGAAAGCGAAAATCTACCACGCTCCCACCGTTTCCAGCGCTGGGAATAAGCCGGCGTTTCTTGCCCTGCTCAGCCGCAAGCTCACGGTGCCGCCGCGCACGGCCATGCAAAAGCCGACGCTTCCAGTAGACTTCAGCCAAGGAAAGGATGTATCTGGAGCTTGTCGTGGCCAACCAAGTATCGCTAGGCGCGCTTCTGGCTGCCTGCCAGGAGGGGAGCGAATCCGCCTTCAAGCGCTGGGTGCAGGCCAACGCCCCCTGCCTGCTCGGCCTCACGGCCTGCTTTCTCGAACGCCCGGAACACCACGAGGCGGTTTGCCGCGACACCCTCCTGCTGGCCTGGCGCAACCTCTCGGGCCTGGGCTACGTGCACAAGCCGCCGCAATGGCTCTACGCCATTCTCGGTAGCCGACTCTACAGCCAGCTGTTGGCCCTGCACGGCTCACAGCAGGCCATGCAGCGCCAAGTCGCCGTGCTGGCGGAAAGCAGTACCACGGTGGGCTCGCCGACCGGGCCGCGGCCCGCACTGCTGAGCGGCGAAGCGCTGGCAACCATGGTGAAACAGGCAACCCCCGAACCTCCTTCTCCGCGCCTGCTGGCGGAGCTCGAAGCCCTCATCGAAGCGGAAATCGAACAGCGCCAGGCCCCGCTTACACCCACCGGCGAGCGGGTATACCCACCGCTGTTCGATTCCTCCTTGCAATGGCGCATGTTGCGCTCACGCACCGCCTTTCGCCTCAAGGAAGGCTTCAAGAGCAGCCTGGGCCGCCCGCTGGAAGACAAACTCTTCCAGCGCTGGCTGCAGGGCAAGCCCGGCAGCGCATGGCTGGAAGCGCAAGGGCTGCCTCGCCGCAGCGTGGAAGCCTATGCCGGAGAAAAGCTCGAGCTCGAAATCGACCCCACCGCGCTGGCCCGTGGTCTCGACTTCCCCGAGTCGTTTCCCAACCCCGTTCAGCGGCGCAAGATCTCCAACTTCTTCATCTGGCCCGGCCCGTGGGATCAGGTAACGCACAGCCTTGCCGACACCCAGCGCCAGCGGTTCATCCGCGATATCTGGGCCCACCGGCTGGACCTCACCGCCAGCGAGAGCCATGCCCAACTGATGGCAGAGCTGGCCGAAGGCAAGCCGCTGCGCACGCACCATCAGGGCGTATTGCTGAACACGCAAGCCCGCGTGCTCACCTACCTGGACCGTTACCGGCTCTACATGGAAGACATGTTCTGCTTCGGCTTCAACCCGGCGCTAGGCAAGGATCCACTAGGCATCGCCATCGACAGCCAAGGCGACATGGTCAAGAGCAACAAGGGCCTGCACCGCCTGGCCATGGCCCAAACCCTCGGTCTCGAGCGGGTTACCGTCAGGGTGAGAGCCGTTCATCGCAGTTGGTGGGAGCGCCAAGCCGGCAGCGCCAAGGGCAAAGATGCACTAAACAACGTCTTGGCCGCCTTGCCCGCCCTCTGAGCAATCTGCACCTCTGGCCAATCTGAAAATAAGACAGCGCAGCAGCATATTGAGCGCTCGCCTTTAGCATGCTTTACTCTTCAGCGCAGCATGGGGGGCCAAGCTGCGTAAGAACCGCAGCGGTTTCGATATCCAGGACGAAATCAATGAACCGCAGACGCGTGGGCCGGTACCTGCTGGAAGCATGGTACGACTACCAGCCCGAGCCTTTCGATCCGGGCGCCATCCGCTCGGCCGTTATCTTCATGCCCAAATCCATCGGCGACGGCATGGGCATCTATCCGGTAATACGTGCCCTGCAGGCACGCGGCGTCGAGTGGCTGGGTATCGTTGCCTCACACCGTAGCGCCCCGGTTTACGAGGCGCTCAAGCCGGAAGGCGTCGATGTATTCCAGGTTTCGCACGACCGCGACTACCGCGCCGTACGCGGCATCGCCAGGGAAATTCGCCGCTCAAGAGGCCAGATAGACCTGTGCGTAGAAGCCACCACGCTGATCTCCTCGCCTTCCATCTACTTCGTCGGCACACTGCGGGCACGCATGAACCTGCAGCTCAGCGGCTCGCGCATGAAGCTGTATGCCCCACTGTGCAACCAGCACGCAGCACATTATCAGGAAGCCTCACCGCCACAGAATTGGGCATGGCTGATGCGCGATGCCGGCATTGCCGAGGTACCCGGTCGCTTCGAACTCCCCGTACCCGCCGCCATAGAAGATGAAGTGAAGCCCTGGCTGGATAACCTGGGCCCCTATCTGGTGTTCAACCTGGACGGCAGCGTGTGCGAAAGGCAGATATCACTGGCCAAGGCCAGGGAGATGATTCCCGAGATACACCGTACCCAGGGGCTGGCCATCGTGATCCCCTTCGACCCGGCCGGACGCGCCAAGGCCGAGGCACTGGCCGAGGAATTTCCCTACGTGCACGCCTACCCCGGCGAGCCCAGCATTCTGCGCACGGCCGTGATGATCAAGCACGCCCGGCTACTCATTTCACCCAATACGGCTGCCATTCATATTGCCAGCGCCTACGATATACCCACGCTGGGCCTCTACCATCGACTGGAACCGGTATGGCGACCACGTGCGAGCGTCAACGTTGTGACGCTGATCGAAGGACCGCTGACTGAAACGCCGTTGAGTCAGTGTCTCGATGCCCTGCGCCGGCTCACCGAACAGCTACCGGCACCAACACTGGATTGAACGAGGCCAGGCGCTGGCCCTGGTGAGTTAAACTTGGGCTGCCAGGCGCCAGCGTCGCTTGAGATAAGCGTGGACCATGTCGCGGTAGCGGGAATCGAGCAGGTGTCGTTGGCTGATGGAGCGATACAGAGCCCGCCATCTGGCACGATTGCCCAGCGGCAGCGGTTTCACGTGGGTGTCGATCCAGATGATCTCGCCAAGGTGAGTACACAGGAAGTTATTGAGGTGTAGGTCGCGGTGCACGTAGCCCGCCGTGGCCAGCTTCATCAGGTCGTCGCACAGCCTACTGAGAAAATTGGCACGCTGCCGTTCGCTCAAGTCATTGAAATACTGCTCGCCGGTCTTCACGCCGTCGACATGCTCGATCAACAGCAGTGACCCTTGGTGATTGAAAGGATTCAGCGAAACGCCCCAAGCCAGGCAGCGTGGCGTCAGTAGACCAGCCTGCTGAAGGATCTTCTTGCTGCGAACCTCCTTGCGCGCCTCGAACTGAAAGAAGAAACGCTTGTCGATGAAATCTCGCAGCAACCAGCGCAGCGGCCGCTGTCGCCAGCGGTACTTGTCGCTCTTCACCTTGGCCAGCACGCCGGTTTCTTTATCGAAGTAAAATTCGCTACTGGCCATCTCTTCCATCAGGCGGGATCGATCATCCTTCTTCAGGTTCAGCGGAACTTTCATGCTGCCGCTTTCGAAGAGCAGGTAGCGCCGTTTGCGCCCAGTAATCTCTACTGAAGTGATCCTCACACGACTCTCCCAAGTCGTTACTCAGCCTCCAGGCGCCCAGGGAAGTCGTCCTCCTCATGCCTGGCAGTTTCGGCCCTCCCACTCGGAGCCATGCTGCCGCTCCCCTATACAGCGCTTCAGCTCGGCGGCGAACCGAGCCAACTCTCTCTCCACCTCGCTCCAGTCTAGACGGTTTACGTCCAGCGGCTCACTGGGCTCGGCCAGAAAATTCACCGAAAGCGGATGCCGGCTGTGCCAGTCATCACGATCCGCCGGGTCGAAGGGGAACAGCACGAAGGAAGGCACACCCAAGCCATCGGCCATGTGCACCGTGGCGGTAATACCGGAAACCAGCGCATCGGCTCGGGCAATCAGTTCGATGTTGTCGTAGATGGTCTGCGTTTCGGGCAAACAGAAAACCCGTTCGTCCGCCATCTGCCGGCACAGCCCCTCGACTTCCTGCTGCTTGCCCGGCGCCGAAAGCACGCACACGTCGTGCTCGGAAAACTGGTTCAGCAACAGCTCGATCAAGCGCTTTGCGGTTTCCAGGTTCAAGCTGCGCGCACTGCCCTTGCTGTAGGCATTTAAGCAAACGAATGGGCGACGCCCCTGAAGAAAGGCCGACACACTTTTCTCGCTTTGCTCCTCGCGCGGCACGATATAGCGGGTATCCGCACCCTGCACCCCGCAGCGCTCGAGCAGGGAAAGGTACTTCTCGGCAAAATGCTTGCCCCGAGTGGCCGCCCCCAGCTTGAGATCCACCAGGCCTACGCTGTCGTCCAGCCCGGCAATGTGCGTCGCCTGCAGCTGGCTGAGCAGATACACCGCCCGATGATTGGCCAGATGGCTGAAGAACACCACCAGATCGACCGGGCCGATCCGCCTGGCCAGACGACGGATCTCACCATAGCCGGGGCGCTTCTTCGTCTCGTGTACGGCATCCACACCGAACTGGTCGCGAAACATCGGCGCCATTTCGGAAGTTGCAATCACCTCTACCGAGATACCGTGGCGCTGGAGCTCACGCGGCACGAAGGAGAACACCACCGAATCGCCCCATTTCGCATCCCAACGAACGAACAGCACCCGGCGCAGCCCTTCCAGCCGCTCCACCTCCGGTTTTTCCCGGTCGAAAAAGCGGGACACGATGGCACGACGCGTATCGTCCCGCCAGGCGCGAATTCTGTGGGTCAAGGCTCCGGGCATGCCAGGGCTCCCTTTCTCGAATGTTCGATGGCCAGCACCAGCAGCAGCACCTGCATGTAGCTGTAGAAGGTCACCATGAGCTCATGGTTGATGGCCACTTCCGTCAAGCAGTAAAGCGCGAAACCACTGGTGAATACCAGCGCCGTCAAGGCGTAGCCATTGCTGCGGTCTCGCCGATAGAGCCTCAAGTGGTACACCCCCGGAGCTACCAGAAACCCCGCCAGCGCGATGAGGCCGAGCAACCCGCTGGTGGCCGCCATCTCGAAATACTGGCTGTGAGCATGGCCGCGGCTTACCGTGCCCACCCAGCGAGTCAGCTCACCCTGCTCGATCATCGCGACGATTTGAGCCTCACGCTCCACGTAGGTCAGACCGATCAACGGGCGCTCGGCAAAGGCATGGGAAGCCGCTTTCCACAGCTGCAGCCGCCCACCGCTGGATACTGCCGCTCCCACATCGCCCTGTGCCAGATTGACCACCTCATCAATGGTGTAGTGAACTCGCCGCTCTATTGCCGGCACCGTGGCATAAGCCAGCAGCGAGAGCAGCACCATGCCAACCAGGGCCGCAACCGGCACCTTCCAGCCCAGCCGGTCGGCGTTCAGCAGCATCAACAGCACCATCAGCACTGGAATGGCGAGTATGCCCCCCCGCGCCAGGGTCATCACACAGGCCACCAACACCGCAATACCCGCCGCTATCAGCCACGCCTTGCGCACGGAGCCACGCACCAGCGCCAATGCCAAAAAGCCCATGGCACAGCTGAGATAGCCGAAATTGATACTGAACAGGAAACCGTCGATTCGCCTCTCCCCCAGCCACAGCAGCTGATACATGCCCAGCAGGAAGGCCCCCAGGCTGCCCACGATCACACCCCACTCCAGCCAGGTACGAAAGCGCGGCAGCGCCACCGGCTCCACCAGGTGTCGCAACATCAGGTAGATCGGCACCATGGCCAGCATATGGAACCCAGGCGAGAGGTAGCGCGAGCTGTAACCGCTGAGTACGAACACAGGCAGATGGGAAAGCAGATAGAGGCTCAATAGCCCCACCACCGCCCAATCGAAACGCGTCACGTGTAGGGTGGCCCGATGAGCGATGAGGTAGCCGATGGCGTAAAGCATCAGCAAGGCAGCGAAGATCTGGCTGCGTAGGGGGGTGGCGATCAGTACCGCCAGGATCAGGAACAGCGCGGCAAGATTGAGCCTAACGGCCATGGGGGGAGCGAAAAAACGATTCATGATCACCCTGAAGCATGAGCAGGAGCAAAAGCAAAAAAACGGCGGCCCCACAAACGCCGCGGGCGCCCAACCGGGCGCCCGCGCGAGTATACCACCTGATCAAACCTACCGGGTCATCTGGCCCCGTGCCCCGTTAGAATTGTCTTCAACGTCTTGAAAGTGATCAGCACATCGATCCACAGCGAGAAGTGCTTGATGTAGTAAAAGTCGTACTGCAGCTTCTCGATCATGCCATCCACTTCGGCGGCGTAACCCTGCTCCACCTGGGCCCAGCCGGAAATACCCGGACGTACCACATGGCGGTAGCTGAAGAATGGCACGTCTTTCTCATACCATTCCGAGAGGCTCATGGATTCCGGGCGCGGGCCGATGAAGCTCATCTCCCCCTTCAGCACGTTGAAGATCTGCGGCAGCTCATCGATGCGGTACTTGCGCAGTACCCGGCCCAGAGGCGTGATGCGGGGGTCGTCTTCCCCCTCGGTGAAGCCGCGCCCCTTGCGGTCGCAGTACATGGTACGGAACTTGTAAACCTTGAACGGCCGGCCGCGGTAGCCCATGCGGGTTTGAACGAACAGCGCCGGGCCGGGGCTGTCGCGCCGGATCAGCCAGGCGGTTATCAGCATGGGAATGGCCAGCAGCGGCAGCAGTATCAACGCCCCCGCGATATCGGTCAGTCGCTTGAAGCCCTGGTAAAACGCAGAAGGCAGCAGTGCACCGTACTCGTTCTCGGAAAGGTGGGTGATCTCCACCCGCCCGGTAATCGATTCGCGAATCTGGGTAACGTGATACACCGGAATATGCGCCAGCGTGCACTTGGCCAGGAAGCGCTGCCACTCGGGGCCCAGTTCGCTGCTGTGCAGGTCGGCAACGATGCCGTCGTAACGTATGCCCTGCATGTCCGGCGCCTCCAGATGGCGCAGATCGAACTGCTTCGTGCCTCGCAGCCGAATGGCCCGCCCCACCGGCACCACGGCGAACTTCATGCGCCGATAGCGCCGGCCAAGAAAGTTGCCGGCAAAGAACCACGCCAGGCAGGCAAGATAGCCGGTGAAGAGCACCTGCCGGGTATAGGGTTCACGCAGGAAGAACAGCACCGCCACCGCCAACAAAAATACGATGCTGACCGTAGGCAGCGTATAGGCCACCATCTGCGAACCCGGAAAGCGGTTGAGCCGCCGCAGGGTGAACATGATCACCACGAACGCGAGGGCGATGGCGATCAACGTATTGCTGCGGAAATCGGGCAGAAAGTGCCAGAAGCCCCAACCCCAACGGTCCAACCCCGGGATGAGCAGCACCAGCGGCAGGCCCACCAGCAACTGGAACGGGACACCGAGCAGCAGCTGCTCATACCAACGGGAATGACGGCGCTCGTAATTCTCGGTCACTAACGTACTCCTGATCACCGTGACCCCTCGACTTCACGGTTACCTGCCCCATCCTGCGGCAGGACCTGCCAATAGCGCTCGATTACCAACGACTCATCGAAACGCTGCTCCGCCAGTACCCGTGATGCCTGCCCCATACGAGCGAGCCCGGCCTCATCGAGCTCGGCCACGCGCTGCATGGCCTGGCCCAGTGCCGGAACGTCCTGCGGCGGCACACACCAGCCATTTTCTCCAGGCAGCACCACTTCTTCACAGCCCGGCATGGCGGTGGTGACGACCACCTTGCCTGCCGCAGCGGCCTCGATCAGGCTGCGTGGCACACCCTCAGGGTAATAGGAAGGCAACACCACGCAATCTACCGTATCAAGCAAGGCCGGCATATCGTCAATGTGGCCGAGAAACGTCATACCGGCCTCGCCTGCCCAGGCCTCGATGCTTGCTTTCGGTACCCCACGCTCGGTGGGCTCCAGCGTACCAGCCAACAGAAACTCCACTTTTCCAGGCATGTGGGCCTGCAGCTCACGGCTGGCCTGCAAATACTCCGGCACACCCTTGGCCTTGAGCAAACGTGCCGCCATCAGGAAGCGTACCGGCCGACCGGGCTCACGCGGTTTGGGAACGAAGCGCGCGAGATCCACCCCCGAACCGGGGATCACCTCGCTACGCGCCTCGCTCACCCACCCCGCCTCAAGAAAGGCTTCGCGGTCCTGCCGGTTCTGGAAGAACACGTGCCTGGCACGACGATAGAAAAAGCCAGCCAGCCCACGGTACAACCGCCCTTTCAGCCCACCCAGCTGCGAAGCCACGCCCACGCCGGAAACGTTGGGCACACAAGGCAAGCGCAACAGCCAGCAGGCGATGAGCGCGTAAAGGTTCGTCTTGGGGTTGAAGCTATACACCACGGCGGGGCGCACACGCCGCAGCGTGGCGATGAGAGAGAGCAATGCCCGGGCTTCCTTCAAGGGTTGGGTGCTCACGGCATCCAGATAGAACGGCGCCAGTGTCACATCGAGCCTGGCCAGCGGGCTCGGGTCGTCCTGAGTGGGAATCAGGCAGCTGACCGCATGCCGACGGGAGAAAGCCTCGAGCGTAGAGGCGCGAAAATTGGAGAGATACCAAACCGAATTGGCAATGAAAGCTACTTTCATCAAATGCCGCCTTTTTCCTTCCTCATGCCAATAGCGGCACTCAGCGCAAAAGGTTTAGTCTTTTACGCTCGATCCCATGCTGCTTCATGCTACCACACCCCGCCCAACGCTTTGCAGCCATTGGCCTTCCCATGGCTTATCTCGGGCAGTGATCGAACAGGCGAGCGGCTGAGTCTGAGCACGCGCCTCGCGGTGGCGTGCTGGGTTGTGCCTTACCGGTGCACCTCGAGGGCAATAGGGGCTGCCAGGCGCTCAAGGTCCTCCGCCAGGTGCCGATAAAGCGTTTTCTTCGCTTACCTTCAGAAGGAATGGATGGTGTTCAAAAACGCTCTTGCGATGGCAGCAGCCCTGTCGGCAATCCTCAGCTCAACCGCTTACGCTGATTCGAACTCTATCGATGATGTATTTGCAGGCGGCCTTGAGTGCATGCATACATTGAACGAGCAGTCACTGGCAGTACAGGCGACCCGAGGAAATGGTGAAATTCGCCTGTATTCCGTGCCATACGCACATACGGTTGCGGTCCGCGTTGGCGATTCTTATTCACAGAATGCCAATATCCAGTATATACCCGCAATAGAAACAACCTATCTGGATGGCGATGCACCAGGCTCAGCCTGGAGAACGTGCATGCAAGAAAAAGGGCTTCCCGTTCCTGATCCATCGCCCTGACATAAATGACTCAACCCGGCGAAAGTCGGGTTGAGTCATGCGAGGCATGGGAGTCAGCATACGTCAGAGCGCTCCCCGTTTAGCTTTCTTCTAAACCGGAAGTAGCATTACGACGCGTTCGCGCACGCCAATGCAGTACCGCTTGGCACAGACCGGCCACAGCCAACGCCACCAATATCACATACCCGGGGAAGCGGTAGCGAACCAACGAGCCTACCACCGGTACGGTATAGGCATAAACCATGACCCAGGCCAAGGCTGGCACCAACAATATCCAGAAGGCCGGACGCCGCCACCAACACCAGCCGGCGTAAAGCAGGAACGGCAACACAAGATAGAGCACGGCCATTTCCGCACCACCCAACACACGATAGGCATTACGCACAGGCTCGGCTTCGGGGTGTGGCAGCCATTGGTTGGGGAACGGCGAGAGCAAGCCAACCTGTACAGCACGGGGAGTGTAGGCAACCATATCGATGACATGGCGGAAGTGCACGTCCGTGTCGATGGCGGTTCGCCCATGGCTATAACCCCGAATGAAGTGTTCACGAGCTCCCGCCAGGCGGCGCAATGGGTCGTCGATTCGTGAAGGTAGCCAAGTAGTGGAACGCCAATTTCGAGAGAGACGGCTAGCTGTTTCCGTTTCTGCTGACGGCTGAATCACCGAATCAGCACGCTCCGGCGCCACCTGAAGCTCGCGGGTAAAAAAGTCACCGGAGTGAAACGACGCCATAGCGAATAGTAGCAGTAAAGCAACCACAGGACTTGCCACAGTACTCGCCAGGTGCCGACGGGTTTTGCTTAAGCCGTACCCAGCCAATAAGCACAACAGCAATACAAACAGCCCACCAAGCCCCTGGAAAACCTCGGAGGAAAACTCCCGCACCAACCATGCAACGATGAACCCAAGGCCGATCAGCCCAGCTCCACAAGCTGCCAGCCCAAGCGCTTTTACCAAAGGCACCTGCTGCATGCGAAACAGTAGCCACCAACCGTAGATAGCTAGCATCAGCCCAAACATCACGTAAAGATCGCGATGGGGTTGGGCATAGATAATGGCCGCAGAAGGCAGAAGCACAGCGGGTAATACTGCCAGTAGCACAACTCTACTATTCTCAGTAACGACGTTAACCAGCTTGGCAAGCAACGCCACGCTCACGCCATAAAGCAGTGCCTGGATGGGCGCCAATACCCAAGGCTCAGGCAAGGTGAGCGCATACCAGGCCGACATCAGCCCGGAAATACCCCAACCATTTGGTCGCAGCTCCCAGGCAGACCAGCCATAAAGCGCAATGGCCTCAGCCTGCTCTACGGCAACCTGATGAAATCCTACCACATCCTGCCCAGGTATCAGCCCGTTGCCATCACTCCAATGCGGCCACAGCCAACCAAGTAAAAACAGTTGAATAAACCATGTCGCCGCTAATGAATACCCTCCCGCCAACATTCCAAGGCGAAGAGGAGATTCAGCAAGGCGATCCATGGCCGCGAGAGACATCCTTGTAGCCATTCACTTACTCCTTGGCAACGCTCAGCAGCAGCTGCTCCCAGCGATCAATGACGACCTCGGGACTGCACTCCTTTTCAATATAAGCTTTGGCATGACGCCCCATCTCCTGGCGTTCTGGAACCGTCAGCGACATCGCAACCTGCATGGCCCTCGCGATAGCATCCGGATCACGACCATCAGCCAGAATGCCTCGCCCTTCTTGGAGCATTTCCGGCACTGCACCTACCGGGGTTGCGACACAGGGCAAACCGCTTGCCATCGCTTCCATCAGTACGTTCGGCATCCCCTCCCACAAGGAAGGGAGAATCAACGCATCTGCAACGCTCAATAAAGGTGCCGTGGATTTCAGCTGGCCATGCAGAGTTACGTCATCTTCAAGCTCGAGCTCAGCAATTAGGGTAGCCAAGGCTTCCTTTTCACTGCCACTACCGGCGATATCCAGCAAAACCGCTTGCTCTCCACTACTCTTGATCTTCTTGAAGGCAGAAAGCAGCGCAGGAAGATTCTTCTGCTTCTCCAGCCTCCCGATAAAACACCAGCGAAATACCGGCATCTCGTCTCGAGCCGGAGTACTGGGCAGAAATGCGGCGTCCTCGCTTGGTGTTGCATCGTAGGTGTTGCCAATGACTCGGGACTGAACTCGACCGAAGTAAGGTTTCAAGGCAGTACTAGCTGCAGCGACATTCGTCACCGCAACTCGATCCAAGCCACCGGTCAGGCGTATCAAAATATCGCGCAGAGGGCGACCATAGCTGACATTTCTGTGCGAGGTGATACAAGGCACACCGGTCATGCGAGATGCCATACGCCCCAGCAGAGCAGCATGAAAGAGGAAATTGACCATTATATCTGGTCTGTAAGAGCGGAGGAACTCGAGCAAAGCCGGGAGCAATGCCAAGGAAGAGTTAAAAGCCAAAATTTCCCGATGCACTGATGAAGACAAAAGGCTGCAGTATGCATCACCAGAACGCAAGGTAAGCAAGGTAACCTCATGTCCTTTTGATGACAATCCATTGCAAATATGTACCAACTGCCTTTCTGCGCCCCCCTGATACATATCACCTATAAAAAATACAAGCCTCACTGATGCGCAACCTCAATATGTTCACGAAGTGAATCAACAATATTTTTCGCCCTCACCTTCCAAGTGTACTCTCGCATGAGCTTCATCTTTGCGTTATCACCAAGGCTTTTCCTCAGCCCGCTATCCTCATGTAGCTTTCTCAACGCAGCTTCCCACTCCCCAACATCGTCACTCTTACATAGCAACGCATCACAACCATGAGTAAATATCTCCTTGAGGACAGGTAAATCCGATACCAGAACCGGCTTGCCCGCCGCCATGTACTCGAACGCCTTCAGAGGTGAAGTCCACTGCCCAATATCCTGATCCGCACCGTATGTCAGGACTTTCTCCTGGTTGGGGAGAAGCACCACATCGAATTCTTCAATATATTTGGCCACTTCCGAATGCGGCACATAGCCAGCAAAGCACAAGTTATCTATACCCGCAGCCTTCTCTTTCCAGTACGCCAAATCTTCTTCCTTACCACCCACAACGACAAAGTCTGCCCACGGACACCTCCTGGCGAGAGGAAGGATGATTTCCATTCCTTTTCCAGGGTACAGCTGCCCTGTATAGCCAACCTTCACTCTTTCGCCAACCACCTTTGGCTCAATCGGAGCGCCATACTCATCCGCTCCATCAGGAGCCACCAATAGCTTTTCTTCTCTTAAGTTCCATTCGGCCAACATATGGTCTTTCAGCTTGTGAGTAATGACCACAAGCTTAACCAACCGCTCGCTACTGAATAGACAACGTAACAGAAAGTTTTGAACAGAACGTAGCAGCCCAGTCCTCTGGCTAGGCGGTGCATGCAACTCCAAAACTGTTTTCAACCCCATCAAAACGGAATAAATCGCGGCATACACATTCCGGCAGTATACAATATCCGCCTTGCTTCTGGCCGCCATTTTTGCGGCTTCAAAACCATAGCCGAATTGACCTGCGCGGCTCCAGCGAACCGAATGAATAGAAAATTTATGATTTACTCCATAGAAGTCAAAAGCAGAGAGTTCGACAGCTTCTTTCTCTTCCTTTCCATTCGGCACTATTAAATCCACAAAGCAGCCATTAGCGCTGATAGCGCTACACATTTTCATTACGTGGATGCTATTTGCGCTTCGCGACGGAACAGTTGATGTAGATATATAAAAAAATCTCATATGAAATCATCCAGCGTAGACCAACTCATTCTTCACAACACAGCCTCATATCACCCCCCTTAAATTACATCTAAAGGAAAGGCATGAAAAATAACTTCGCTTTAGCCAAAGAAACAACGTGCATAGACCTATCTCATCATCCTAGAACCAATAATCTAAGCCATGAATTCTAGGTGGGCAAAAAACACCTGACAACGTGCCTAACTTGATAGCAATGATTTACCTCGCAACCGCTGCAGGAACACTAGCTCAAGGACCGCTAGGCCATTAATTTTTCTTTCGTGCAAATACCGTCCAACTACTCACTTAGCAGTTTAGCAAAGATACTCATGAAAGCCCATAAACAGGGAAAATGCTTGACAATGCGCTACTTTTGCTCTCTATGTAAATAGAGCAACGATCTTTCAGTAAGTGCTTTTGATAAACCTTCAAAACCTCAGATACCGGCATACCCCCATAGCAATATTGCGCTGAATTTGTTTTATGCACTCCCCCTGTTTGCCCGGAGCTAGGCACCAACCCCCTAGATGCCAAATGGTTATAACATCCGTTTTCGTAAAAGTACTTTGTGTTATTCAAATCAATGCCACAGAGAACTATTTTTTTATACCCCATCAACCAGCCAACAATCACCAACTGCTCGACACTTGCCACGCCTTGAGAAAACAAAATTAACTTATACAACATACTATATTTGTAGACAGACAATTTCGCAATCAGACTTTTTTCCGTTGCAGCCTTGAAATTAAGCGAAGTAAAGACCTGATAATCCAAACCACACTCAAAAAGACAATTACTCAATTGCTGATAGCCAACGCGATCCTTAACCAAAAAATACGTATTTCTCAGCTCGCATTTCTTATAGTCTAGTATTTTTTTCATTATTATTATGCTGTCTTTATTTCTAGGCAACTCCAGAGAATAGTAAGTAGGTGCAAACCAGTGAAGCATCCCAAAATTAAAGCCAAAGGAGTCATTGTTCCTGATTTCATCCCAATCTCTAATACCTAAAATAGACTCCCCTGAACCAAGTATGAACAAAGTATCGCTTGTTTTTCTTTTTTTTAGCTCAGAGATATCAAACCACAGATCCTCACCCAATAAATATTTTTTTGCAATTTTAGCCAGCATATAAATACCAAAAAATCAACCGAAAAAAATAAAAATTAAACCATAGCAAAACAAAAAATCAACTAAAGCAAAAAAATAAATGCGCCTTGCCGCCCTGACTAATACCGATCAACAAGCATCTTCTTGGACCTTATTAAGCAAGGCCTCGCATATATTAAAGTCAATTTCTCTATCGATGTCTACAGAACAATGATCAGGCATTATAAAAGCCCTTAGTCTTGAAGTGAAAAGTGAATTATTTTTTACAATTTCGCCCACTTTGGCAATGTAAATAGCACCGTTCAACCGGTACTCTGGTTTGTATTCTTGCGACCGCCTGCCCGAAACGTCAATACCTTCCAAATAGGGCGGGACTTCAATATATCCGACCCATGAAGTAGGGTGCTCAACTTGGCACACCCCTACAACCGCATCAATATTACCTCCTTCTTGAAAAAGATTTAAAGCTGAATTAATGTGATCGGCTGTTCGTAAAGGAGACGTTGGCTGAAGCAATACAATAGTATCAGCCTCACAAGCTTGTTCTCTTTTTATCACGTCAATCACAACATCAACCGTTGAAGCTGTGTCACTAGCCAAGAAATCAGGGCGCTTGTACGCCGAAACACCTTGTGAGCTATATTTTTCTGCAATTTCCAAAATCTCATCATCATCACTTGTTACTATAATGGCAGCATTGAGATTAGTAGATATGGCTGCTTCAATTGTCCAGCAAACCAGAGGTTTTCCAGCCAAATTAAGCACGTTTTTTCTAGGTAAACGCTTACTGCCACCACGAGCTGGAATGACCATAAAAATCCGACCAATATTACTCATCATGAAGCCCTGACACTTCCTGCTGTGCGCGTTGATAATCATCCACCTGACCAATATCTAGCCAATATTCCTTCAAAGGATATAGATTGACCGCATAGCCATTAATCATTTCCTGCTCAAGCAGAGTCGGCATATCCACTCGCTTTCCAGGGCTTACACTTTTGACAAGATCTGGTGAAAGTAGGTAAATACCAGCATTAACATTGAAAGTGTACACTGGCTTTTCAATTATAGCCTTGGCGCGATGACCATCGGCTTCGATAACGCCGTAAGGTACCTGATAGTCGTACTCACGTATGCACATGGTTGCCTTTCCTCCATGCTCTTCATGAAAGGCCTGCAACGATAGGTAGTTGAGATTTGTGAGTATATCGCCGTTCATCATGAACAGTGGCAGATCGATTTCTTCATGGGGCAGCAACCCCAGCGCCCCTCCAGTGCCCAATGGAGTCTCTTCGTGAATATACTTAATGCTGACGTTCCATTGGCTACCATCACCGAAGTGCTCTCTAATCTGCTCCGGCATGTAGTGGGTGGAAATATAGAAACGGTGGAAGCCAGTATTTACGAACCCTTCGAGAATTAACTCTAAGATTGGTTTATCACCCACTCGCAGCATCGGCTTAGGGCAAGTGTTGGTCAAAGGGCGCAAGCGCTTGCCGAAGCCACCGGCCATCAGGAAGACAGGATTATCTTGACGGGGCCGCTGCAGTAGCCCGTGAAGTGTCTCAAGTCCGATGACCGTATGATCGTCGTCAATGATCGGTAGTTGGAGCAAATCGTGATGCTCCATCCAGGCCAGCATACGGGCCTTGCTCCAGCCGCGATGCGCCACCTTAGGATGCCGAAACATGATCGACTCGACCGATGCGTTCAGCGTTTGCTTGCCTAAAAGGGCACGTCTCACGTCGCCATCAGTCAGGGTACCAAGCAGTCGCTGCTTGTCATCCACGACCAGTGCAATGCGCAAGGCTTCGCGGTCCATGACTTCGATCGCCTCGCCTAATGGGGTTCCTGGGCTCACGAGAGCGCGTTCCCAATTCTTCATCTGCAATTCATTCCTGATTGATTCTGCGAGGGGCGCGGGGCGCTTGCCCCGTCTGCTGGTGGCTGGCTGCCACGCTAGCGATCACGGTGGTGCCGAGACCAATCACGGCTTCGTTACCGATAGCAATCCCCTGCAGCAGGGTCGCGCCGGCACCGATATGGCAACCCTGCCCTAGCGTAACACCACCCGATAACACAGCACCGGGTGCCACATGTACATGGTGCCCTATCACACAATCATGATCGATTCGTACCCCGGTGTTAAGAATGACATCGTCGCCAATGCAAGTATCGGCCTGAACAATCACACCTGCCATGATCTGCACTCCTCGTCCCAGCTCTATCCCCGAGCCAAGAATGGAGCTGGGATGGATCAACGTAGCAAAACAATATCCTTGACGAGTGAACTCCGTATGCAAGCGTCGCCGTAAGATGTTTCCGGGCAAACTACCTGCTCCGTTTGCTAGCTCGATATCAGCCGGAGCAAAGCGCTTTACTGCCTGATCGTTCCCTAAGACGGGGAGACGGCGCCAACTCTCGACACCTTGTGCAGCAAGCACTGGATCGCAAATACCCAACACTTGGCGATCGAGAGCCTGAAGCAGATCGAGTACTACCTTGGCGTGCCCCCCTGCTCCTAGCAGAATAACAGGGCTGCTCATATCGGCTCTCCCGGCTGATAGTCACGAGTGGCACACTGACCGATGCGATCCCAGTAAGCCATAGCCAGCTCACCCTGCCCTGCACGTGCGGTGGTGAGATTGTCGGTGTTGAAGTACTCGCCTTGCCGTATGTGAGTGGCTGCGACCAGATTCTGCCTCGCAGCGAGGCGAGTATCCCACTCACTTGTCTGTGGCACCTTCTGTCCGTCTCCCAGGGCTTCGGAGATAGCGCGTATATCTTTCACCATTCGCTTGAGCTCTTCGGGTTCCAGAGATGCCTTGTGATCCGGCCCGGGCAACTGACGATCGAGAGTGAAATGCTTCTCAATAATCGTGGCGCCGCGTGCTGCAGCGGCCACAGGAATGTGTGTGCCTTGAGTATGATCGGAATAGCCCACCGGCAGTTGGAACACTTTGGCCAAGGTATCCATGGCCTTGAGATTTACCTCGTTCATCGGAGTGGGGTATTGCGAGGTGCAGTGGAGCAGGCTAACCAGGCCTACTAGGGCCGCCCGCGCCTGCGGGTCGCTCCAGCACTGCCAGACTTCATTCAACGATGTTGGCGGTCGGTCATTCTTTAGCGCATGGCAAACCACGGCCAAGCCCTGCTCAACTTCAGAGAGTGTGGCCATCCCGGTGGAAATAACCAGCGGCTTGTTAGTGCGCGCGAAGGCCCACAGCAAGGGGCCGTTGGTCAGCTCTCCTGAGGGTACCTTGTAAAACGGCAGGTCGAGTGTTTCCAGGAACACCAGACTCTGAGCATCGAAAGCGGTGGACAGAAACTCAATACCACGCTGGTGCGCATGGGTCTGCAGCGGAGCGTGCCATTCAATTGGCAGTTCCAACGCTGCAAGCATCTCAAACTGGCTCTGCTCGGCTTCCGTAGTGTGCTTCTGATAAGCGGCTTTAGGGGCGGTGAGCGCCGCCAACCGCTTGGCATTGAAGGTCTGGAACTTAACCGCGTCGGCACCAGCGTCGGCCGCCGCATCGACCAGGTCGAAGGCGCGCTGTCGATCCCCATTGTGGTTGACCCCAGCTTCGGCAATCACATAGATGGCTGGCTGGCTCGGCATTAGGTGTCACTCCGTGGCAGGTCATGAAAGGTCTTAAGCATCTTGAGGGGCTGCGTGACCAGGGCCGAGACGATCTGCTGGGCAGCGTTGCCCTGTCCATAAGGGTTGCGCGTGTGGCGACACGCCGCCCGGAACGCCGGGCTGAGCGCCTGGCGCAGGCTGGCATCGATAGTATCCGCCTGGGCCGCACAATGCAGCACCGAGTCGGCAGCCAGTCGCCCGCCCTGCCGCTGGCCGATATTGACCGTCGGCACACCGAAGCTAGGCACCTCGATTAGGCCACTTGAAGAGTTCCCCACCACGGCAGCCGCTTCGGCTACGGCCGAGAGATAGCGCTGGAAACCCAGCGAGGGAATCGCCAGCACCCGCTCGGGCTGCCGAGCGGCGTAGGCTTCCAACAGGGGAATGATGGAACGTCCGCCGTTGTCGGCATTAGGATAGGTCAGGATGACCTTATGGTCGGGCCATCGGTCGAGCGCTTCCAGCAAGGCCTGGAAGCTCTCGACTGGAGGTTCATCTGCCAGGGTCACAGGATGGTATGTGACTAGCAGGTAGGGGGCGTCGAGTGAGAACCCGAGGTTCTCGGCGAGGGCCTGGCGACTCATCCGCGGCGAGCGGGCGAGGTGGTCGAGGCCCAGTGCCCCGACATTGAACACTCGCTCCGGCTTTTCCCCCATCTGGATCACCCGCTGGCGATAGGGTTCTGCGGCCACGCCGTGCAGACTTGCCATCTTACTGATGGCATGCCGGATGGCATCGTCATAGGCCCCTTCGGTCACTTCCCCACCGTGCAGGTGCACTATGGGGATCGTCATCACCAGTGCGGTCTGTGCCGCCGCCAACGCCTCGAAGCGATCGCCGAGGATCACTATGGCGTCGGGGGCCAGGCGTTCTAGAGCATCAGCCAGGCCGATGGTGCCGAGCCCCATGGACTTGGCGATGCCCACCCGGCTATCCGAAGAGAGTAGCATCTCGACCTTAGCATCGAGGGGGAATCCGTCATCGACGATAGCCCGCCAGGTGTGACCGAACTCCGGCGAAAGGTGCATGGCCGCGGCGATCACCTGCAGTTCCAGTTCCGGGTGGGCCTGGATGTCCTTCATCAGCCAGTACAGCAGGCCGTACTCGGCCCGCGTACCGGTGAAAACCGCGATCCGGCGCATCAGCCCGCCTCCCCGGGTTGGGCCCGCACGCTGCTGGGCAGGTTGACCACGCGCGCTTCCAACCACAAGGCATTGGGCAGCTCGCCGGCGTGGGCGTTGGCATACATGGGCAAGCGGTTCATCAACTGCCAGATTGGCCGGGTCATGATGCCCTGCTCATTGGTGACCTGCAGCAGTTGGTCGCGCTGCTCGCGATCAGGGCAAATGACAGCGTTCAGCCAGTAGTTGCTGCGACAGCCTTCCGGCTCTGTAACAAACGACAACTCGCTGCCGGCTAGGCACTCGGCGTAGTCGGCCGCCAGCTGGCGCTTCTCGGCGATGAAGGTATCGAGTTGCTCCAGTTGGGCACAGCCAAGGGCCGCATTGAGGTTGGGCAGTCGGTAGTTGTAGCCCAGTTCGTCATGAACGTATTCGTAGGCATGCGGCTGCTTGGCCGTGGTGGTGAGGTGCTTGGCACGTTCGCCCAATGTCGCATTGGCCAGAATCATCCCGCCGCCCCCGGTGGTGATCACCTTATTGCCGTTGAAGCTGAGCGTGCCCAAGGTGCCGAAGGTGCCGGTATGCTGACCGTGATAGGTGCTGCCCAGCGATTCGGCGGCGTCCTCCACTAGGGCCAACCCCCAGTCGCGACAGACCCGCACCAAGCCGTCGAGGTCCGCTGGATGACCGAAGGTGTGCATGGGTAGGCACGCACGGATCACACCGTCGTCCTCCCGCCTCCGGCAGTGGCCAATGTCATCCCGATAGGTGTGGGCCTCAAGCCACTCCGCCAACGCCGCGGGGGAAAGCCCAAGGGTATGACGATCCACATCCACGAAGATCGGCATCGCGCCGCAGTATGCGATTGCATTGCACGTGGCGACAAAGGTCAACGGCTGAGTGATCACATAGTCACCCGGCCCAACATCGACCAGGCGCAGGGCCACGTGCAGCGCTGCGGTTCCGTTGACAGTCGCCACCGCCCTCGGACTGCCGGTGTAAGCCGCCATGTCACGCTCGAACCGGTCGACGAAGGCACCAACGCTGGACACGAAGGTGGAATCAATAGTCTCACACACGTAGGCATTCTCGTTGCCACCGAATACCGGCGCATGCAACGGAATGAAGTCATTGGTGCGGTAGTGGTCACGCACGAAATCGATCAATGATTGCAGCATGAAAGTACTCAGACGTTGTAGAGATCAGCCTTGTACTTGGCTAGATTATCCGGCCGGGTAAACCAGTCGATGGTCTTCTGCAGGCCGTCACGGATATCGTGCAGCGGGGTGAACCCGGTCAGTTCGCGGATACGAGTATTGTCACCCCAGAGGCGGAAGACTTCGGACTTTCCCGGCCGCAGGCGCTGTTCATCGGTGATGAACTCGACATCGCTCCCCATCAGTTCGCGAATCACGTTGAGCGTATCCCCTACCGATATCTCGTAATTCGAAGCAATGTTGACCGTCTGACCCACGGCGGCTTCACAGTTGGCCAGCGCCAGGAAACCGCGGCAGGTGTCTTCCACGTAGTTGAAGTCACGAGTCGGCGAGACGTCCCCTAGCTTGATCTGTTTCATGCCGCTGGCGATCTGGCTGATGATCGTGGGGATGACTGCCCGGGCCGATTGTCGCGGCCCATAGGTGTTGAAAGGACGTGCCACTGTAACCGGTAGGTCGAAGGCATTGTAGAAGCTCATCGCCATGGCGTCGGCAGCAATTTTCGAAGCACTGTACGGCGACTGTGGCTGCAGGGGGTGATCCTCATTGATCGGCACGTACTGTGCAGTGCCATACACCTCGCTGGTCGAGGTGTGAATCACCCGCTTGACACCGTTCTCCAGCGCCGCCTGGCAAATGTTCAAGGTACCCTTAACGTTAGTATCCACATAGCTGTCTGGCGCCACGTAAGAGTAGGGAATAGCGATCAGAGCCGCCAGGTGATAGATTATATCGACATTCTTAGTGATGTGCTTGCAGTAGTGTGGATCACGCACATCGCCGTTGAGCACCTCTACTTTATCAAGACAATCGATATCCTCTAGCCACCCCCAGTAGTTGAAGGAATTGTACTGAGACAATGCTTTGACTTGATATCCCCCACGAACAAGAATTTCAGTCAGATGGGAGCCAATGAACCCGTCGGCGCCGGTAATTAGTACTCGAGACTTAACCATTTTAAGCAAATCCTCAAACTCTCTTAAAGTTAAACCAAGGCATTGGGTGACTAATGCTTGCAAGCCACCAAGTGCTAACAAAACGAATCGCCATAGCAATCACGAAGGCAACTGCTGCCCCCTGCAGTCCTAAAATGGGAATGAGCAGTATCAGAAGAGATACATTTAGCACTCCGGAAAAAATTGTGACCACTGACAACCTGGCGGTTTTCTTTGAAAAGAAAATATAGTTAGTTACCATCAGGTACATGCCTTGAAAAGCCTGCCCTAAGGCAAGAATCCCAATGACTGCGCCCGCCGCCGCATATTTTTCACCTGCTATGAACGTGATGGCATATGGCCCAATGAAAAAAGCCATACCAGCAATTATTAGCACTGCGACAAAGTAGACGTAAGTCCACTTCACAATACGGCGCTTAGTTGCTGAGCAACCCTTCTTAAGCCTTTCAAAAAGCCATGGCACATAAGCCTTATTCAGAGCATCAAAAAAAATCGACATCGCCATTGTCAACTGCACAGCAACCATATAAATACCAGCAGACTCAAGTCCCAAGTAGTTATTAATGACATACCTATCTACGGTGGAAAGAAGAAAGGCACCCCCTACATGAGGAATCAGAGGAACACCGAATCTCAACACATCCTTTATCTGATCCAGTCTAAATGAAAAATTAACTAGACCATCTTTAAATAGCAACAAAAAAGCAAGGATTCCAAGAGCGGCAGGAGCCAGCGTCTGCCCGGCGATTCGCCCTTCCGGCCCATACGACAAGGCGACAACCAGCACTAACGACAAGACAGCATTGAACAGGCTTAACGATATTTGAAGCATACCATATTTTACGGCCTGCTTTCTTACCTGCCACTGACCTAGGCGCATATTTACAACAAAGCTGGCGCCTGATGAAACCGCAGCAAGAAGAATCCACATGGGAGAAAGCCCTAGTGTCACTGCTAACCAGTCTTGAAAAATCAGAAGCAACACTAACACCATCAGTAAACTAATCGTCAAAACTTGGAAGCATCCACCGATATAGCTAGATATTTCCTTCCGAGCATCTTCATCATAGTATTTCCGATTAGCCGCTCCAACTGCATTTACCCCAATAAAAGCAGCAAGCGCCGAGACCAGCATTTGGAACATTGCCACTTGACCATACTCAGATGGTTCAAGATGTCTCGTCAGAATCGGCAGCAGAAGAAACGGAATGGAAGCATTCAGAATATTTGAAGCCAAGTAGATCATCGCACCTGATGCGAGGCTTTTCTTTTTCCCACTCGCAATGGCGGAATCAGTCATTAAAAGACGGCGGATGCAGTTTCTGAGTGCAACACCGTCAGTGAGTTGATGGCGGAGCCTCATGGTACTTCGCCATCAGTTCGCTCATCATCTCTATGGGACACTTGAAGTCAAAGCGCTTTCGCGGGCGCATGTTCAGCTCAAGTG
>Ga0213836_100130_pt1 | contig 74547 bp, 66 predicted proteins | sample SWPATP03_FD_160578 | JGI IMG/M metagenome (GOLD analysis project Ga0213836, IMG submission 160578) | Coastal seawater microbial communities from Marineland, Florida, United States - SWPA TP0 #3 | ecosystem: Environmental > Aquatic > Marine > Coastal | place: USA: Florida | collected 2016-08-05
CTGCCCTACACCCAACCTACACCTCCACCGGACAGACTTCTTGTTGGGTTTCGCTGCCCTACACCCAACCTACACCTCCACCGGACAGACTTCTTGTTGGGTTTCGCTGCCCTACACCCAACCTACACCTCCACCGGACAGACTTCTTGTTGGGTTTCGCTGCCCTACACCCAACCTACACCTCCACCGGACAGACTTCTTGTTGGGTTTCGCTGCCCTACACCCAACCTACATCTAAAAAGTGAAGTTTTGTATATGTTTATATCGAATTTAGTATATTAGTCGGGCATTTATCCCCCCCCTCAATTGTGAGAAGGATGGGGTATTCTGCCCGACATTTATGATGAATCCGTGAAACGGTGCGGAGGCAGTTTGAACCCCAAAAGGATTTGGGTAACTGCCATTGGAACAACTTTAGTAAGCCAGACCCATACTGCGGGTAGTTTCAGCACCGAGGTAAACCCGAACGCTGAGGAAGTCAGTAGGACAAGCAGTCTCACACCGCTTACAACCGATGCAGTCTTCGGTACGGGGAGAGGAAGCAATTTGACCAGCTTTACAGCCATCCCAGGGTACCATTTCTAGCACATCCAAGGGACAAGCGCGAACACACTGGGTGCAACCAATACAGGTATCGTAAATTTTGACGGAATGAGACATTGAATAAGTTCTCCCAAAGATATCAGGTTTGCCGCGTATCTACATATAGATGCAGATTAAACGGTTTGCTCAAAGCAGGATTATCGTATATCTTCGATCACTTTAGCTTAGTGTTTGCCTTTCAGGATACACAAGGCGACAAAACTTTAAACTCTGTAATATTTTGCGGACCTAATAGGGAAGGGGGAAGTTGGTTAATTTCTCGCTACCACCGGAGAAACTACCCCTCACCACACCTATCGTTAGGGGGAGGCAGAATTATCAATTGTCAACTGTTCATGATCTTCTCTAATACGGGGGTGGTGGAGACAATGTGGTTGTCTAAACCGAGGGCTTTGGGGCTGATACCTAGGGCTAGGGCAATGATTTGGGGAAGGTGGAGGACGGGTAAATTGAACGCGCGCCCTAGATATTTAGCGATTTCCGGTTGGCGTGAGTCTAGGTTAAGATGACACAGAGGACAGGGTGTTACCATACAATCAGCCCCAGCAGCGATCGCCTCTTCGATATGATTACCAGCCATTTGGAAAGATTCATTGGTAGCATAACTAGAAATCGGCCAACCACAGCACTGAGTCCGTCCCCGATAATAAATCGGTGTAGCCCCCAGCGCCCGAAACACATTTTCCATAGACTCGGGTTGATGAGGATCATCATAAATCAATTGATGTTGGGCGCGTAAGAGATAGCAGCCATAGAAAGCGGCACATTTTAAACCGGATAACTTCTTAGTCACCTGGCGCTCAATTTCGGCTAAACCATAATCAGCCACCAAAGCCCATAATAAGTGTTTAACCTCGGTTGCGCCTTTGTAGGGGGTGCAGCTTTCTTTTTGCAGAAGTTGGTTAACTTTTTCGAGATAAGCCGGATCATTATTCTGATAGTCTTTCAGGCGTTCATCAACCCGACCAATCACGCCCTGACAGGTGCTACAGTGAGTCAGTAGAGGTAAGTTCAGCTCCTCGGCTAGGGCAATATTTCGGGCGTTAACAGTATCCTCCAGTAGTTGAGAATCTTCTTTAAAAGTCCCAGAACCGCAACAGGAGGCTTTTTTTAGCTCGACTAATTCAATTCCCAGGGCTTGGGTGAGGACTTGGGTTGAGTCATAGAGTTCCCGACAAGCCCCTTGAGCGACACAACCGGGAAAATAGGCATATCTGAGTTTTACGGAAGATGACATAGCAATATTTTTATGAAATGACTGCGGGCTAATCACCCACTGTTAATCTATCATCTACCCTAGGGAGCGATCGCATACCTAAAGAAACCATAAAGGTTGCCTCAGCCCCAGGAGCAGAATCTACCACAAAAGTAGAAAATGATGATCGCGGGGATTACGCTTTCCGATAATATGGAATACGCGGCATCCTATAGAGGAAACATTCCATGAGTTCAGATACATTTGAAACAGTTAAGAAAATCGTAGCCGAGCAACTAGAAGTTGATTCGGCACAGGTAACACCAGAAGCGAATTTTGTCAATGACTTGGGCGCAGACTCGTTAGATACAGTAGAACTGGTAATGGCATTGGAAGAGGAATTCGACATCGAGATCCCGGACGAAGAAGCCGAAAAAATTACCACAGTCCAAGACGCGGTGAGTTTTATTAATAGTAAGGTAACAGCCTCCGCCTAGGAGGATTTGCCTGTGTTCTGCATTCTGGGTGGTTAACTTCTGATAGAAAAGTCATGACTGATATGAACCGCAAGCGCGTTGTTGTTACAGGTCTCGGAGCAATTACTCCCATTGGTAATACGATTACTGAGTATTGGGAGGGGTTGTTAGCTGGGCGAAATGGAATCGGCCCGATCACTTTATTCGATGCGTCACGCCATGATTGTCGCATTGCTGGAGAGGTGAAAGGATTTGATCCCTGTGACTACATTTCGCGCAAAGAAGCCAAGCGCATGGATCGGTTTGCTCAATTTGCAGTGGCGGCGAGTAAACAGGCGATCGCTGATGCGGAATTAGTAATTGATGACCTGAATGCAGACCAGGTGGGAATCATGATTGGTACAGGCATTGGGGGACTCAAAGTTCTTGAGGATCAGCAGGAAGTTTATTTAACTCGTGGCCCAGACCGATGCAGCCCGTTTATGATTCCCATGATGATCGCTAACATGGCGGCTGGACTCACTGCTATACATACGGGCGCTAAAGGACCTAATAGCTGCCCCGTAACGGCCTGTGCAGCCGGGTCTAATGCGGTGGGAGATGCTTTTAGACTAATTCAACGAGGATACGCTCAGGCGATGATATGTGGCGGTACAGAAGCCGCTGTAACTCCCCTGTCGGTGGCAGGGTTTGCGGCGGCACGAGCCCTGTCTACTCGCAATGATGACCCACTCCATGCCTGTCGTCCTTTTGATGTGGGACGAGATGGCTTTGTTATGGGTGAAGGTACCGGAATACTGGTTTTGGAAGAGTTGGAGTATGCCCTGAGTCGCGGCGCTCGCATTTATGGCGAAATTGTCGGCTATGGTATGACTTGCGACGCTTATCATATGACTTCCCCGGTTCCCGGAGGTGTCGGAGCGGCTAAGGCGATCGCTTTGGCTATGAAAGATGCTGGATTAACTCCTGATCAGATTAGCTATATTAACGCTCACGGAACCAGCACCCCCGCTAATGATCCGACGGAAACTGCAGCCATTAAAACGGCTTTGGGTGAACACGCCTATAAAGTGGCGGTTAGTTCGACTAAATCTATGACCGGACACCTGTTAGGAGGTTCTGGGGGTATTGAAGCAGTGGCGGCGGTATTGGCGATCGCCCATGACCACATTCCCCCTACCATTAACCTGGAAAATCCCGATCCTGAATGTGATTTAGATTATGTTCCTAACCACAGCCGCAGCCAAACTGTGGACGTGGCTTTATCTAACTCCTTCGGTTTTGGGGGTCATAACATCACCCTAGCATTCCGCAAGTTTAACGACAATTAAAAGACTCAAAACCCCCCCAGTGGGGGGGAATGTCTAACTAATTATGCCATCGCTAACTGAAACTGCTGTTTCCACAGTCCCAGAGGTCAGGGTTGGTAAAGTAATCGACTCCACAGCCGGAGTATATCCTAGCCATTGTACCGACAGATTAGCAAACTGTTCGGCACAGCCACTCACACAAAAACGGGTCGGTCGCGGTAGGTCGCCATGGCGTAGTCCTAGTAATTCTAATTCCTGGGCGACTGCTTCCACTAAATGCACTGCTGGATCAACTAATTTCACCGCAGCCGGTAATAGCGATCGCAACACTGGGGCTAAGTGGGGATAGTGGGTGCAACCATAGATGAGCGTATCAATACGCTGTTGTATCAAAGGGGTTAAATATTCTCGCGCCGCCTCTAATGTACAAGGATCATGAATGCGATTTTGTTCAATTAGCGGAACAAAAGCCGGACAACCAACCTGCCAAACCTGTACAGCCGGGTTGATTTCTTGAATCGCCTGACGATAGGCATTGCTGGCGGCGGTGGCTGGGGTAGCAATTACCCCGATCCGCTCACCTTGGCTGATAGCAGCCCTGGCTCCCGGTAAAATTAAGCCTAAAATCGGTATGTCAAACTCAGACCTAACTACTTCTAAAGCCAAGGCAGAACTGGTGTTACAAGCCATCAGCACCATTTTAACATCCTGAGCCACTGCCCAAGTAATAATTTCGCGGACAAATTGCACAATCTCTTCAGGCGATCGCGTCCCGTAAGGTAGTCGCGCCGTATCCGCAAAATACAAAATCGATTCATTGGGAAGTTGCCGATACAATTCCCTCAAAACCGTTAAACCACCCACACCACTATCGAAAATAGCGATTTTCTGTCCTCGTTTATCCCTTGTCATTGGTTGCCTGGCAATTGTTATGATGTTTAATGGGCTCGATGGGCTGTTGTTGATGACAACTAAACATCCTACCCGCCTTAACAGATTTATCTGTTCAGGTTAAAAGTACACGATCAGGATTGATAGGGCGAACACCGCCACCCAAATTATCACCCGCATCAAGGGTAGCACTCAAGCATATTTGTGGTAAGATTATATCTAGGGTTAGGCGAGTAACATCATCAAACCCTAACTTTTTCGGTCGGCTATTTTCCCAGCCCTGAGCATACCTGAGAAGATCCTAGCTCATCACTGGGCTAGGGTCGGCATAGTTACTTTGATTGGAGTTGTGCGGGTTGTGCGGGTTAACAGTTTCGGTGCTGACTGTGGGTGTCGATTCCCAATTAGTTAGGGAGGTTATGAAATCTTGTATTCCCTGAAATTCTCGGTAAACTGAGGCGAAGCGAATATAAGCCACTTCACTTATGGGTTTGAGGCGATCGAGTACAAGCTCACTAATTTCTGGGCTGGAAACCTCGCGGGTGGCACGCTGTTGGAGTTCTGCTTCTATGTCTTCGATCATAGTTTCTAGTTCAGAAGAAGCGATGCCAGTTTTTTCGCAGGCACGAACTAAACCCCGTAACAATTTGGAACCATCGAAAGATTCTCGCCGTCCGTCACGCTTAATCACCGTTAAAGGAACCAACTCGATGCGTTCATAAGTGGTAAAACGGTGTTTACAATTGAGACATTCCCGCCGTCGCCGGATGCTTTTCAGTGATTCAGCCCATCGCGATTCTAACACACGGGTACTGGTATGTTGGCAAACGGGACATTGCATAATATACGTCCTTTAAACTCAGATTTTGCCATGGATGCTGATTGATTTACGAAAGCCATATCCAATCGGGTTCTAAGAAGCATACCCCTTACAACCCAATTGGAATCAGAAAATCCTATGCTGTTGGCGGGTTATTTACCAATGCGGGGGGGTTCCCGGAAGGCAATGGCAAAGAACAACACGCCGAGAGCCAGCGTCAAAACTAATATGTATGCAACACTTTCCATGTCAATGTTTCCTCATATCCCGGGTTAACTACCAGTCTATCAGTCTTGATGCCACTCTGAAAAACCTGCCCTAACTTAATCCCCCATTTATGAAGTCCAGGAGAATAGGGAGGGGTGCGATGTTTTTTCGGAGCTTCACCAAAAAAAGGACAGGTCGGATATATTCAGCTTAGGCGATCGCCAACCATTGAGGAAAGCTGCCACAAGTTTTGATATACCCATGAACCTGTCCTGACAACTACTCAACAACTGTGATTAGAAGTCTGCTTAGACGGTCTTTTGAACACGAGTTGTTTGGTCTCCAACTTTCTGGAAGTTACCCCACTCAACTTGTTCTTCTAGGTCAGCTTCCACCCCAGCAAATACATCTCGGAAGATGGTGCGGGAACCGTGCCAAATATGACCAAAGAAGAAAAGCAGAGCAAAGCAAGCGTGACCGAAAGTAAACCAGCCACGGGTACTGGTACGAAATACCCCATCAGAGCCGAGAGTTTCCCGGTCAAAGGCAAATGGTTCACCCTGTTGAGCAAAGCGGGCATATTTCTTCACAGAGGCGGGATCGGTGAAGGTTTTACCATTGAGTTCACCACCATATAAAGAAACAGTCACCCCAGTTTGCTCAAAGCTGTAGCGAGACTCCGCGCGACGGAAAGGAATGTCAGCGCGAATTACGCCATCAGCATCAGTCAGAATGACGGGGAAGGTTTCAAAGAAGTTAGGAAGACGACGAACAGTTAATTCGCGACCTTCTGCATCAGTGAATACTGGGTGTCCGAGCCAACCTTGAGCAATACCATCGCCCTTGTTCATCGGACCGACGCGGAACAAACCGCCTTTAGCGGGACTGTTACCAACATAGTCATAAAATGCCAGTTTTTCAGGAATCTTAGACCATGCTTCTGAGGGGCTGTCACCCTGAGCAATACTGCTTTGTACCCGGCGCTGAATTTCCTGTTGGAAATATCCCTGATCCCACTGATAGCGGGTAGGTCCAAACAGTTCAATCGGAGTTGCAGCCGAACCATACCACATAGTTCCAGCTACCACAAAAGCCGCAAAGAATACCGCCGCGATACTACTAGATAGTACAGTTTCGATATTTCCCATACGCAGGGCTTTGTATAGGCGCTGAGGTGGTCTGACGGACAGGTGGAATAGTCCGGCAATAATGCCAACAATTCCGGCCGCAATATGGTGAGCCGCAATACCGCCAGCATTGAAGGGGTTAAATCCTTCAGGCCCCCAGGAAGGAGCGACAGGTTGTATACTTCCCGTCAATCCATAGGGGTCAGAAACCCACATTCCCGGTCCGAATAGTCCCGTGAGGTGGAAGGCTCCGAAGCCAAAACAAAGCAAACCAGATAGGAATAAATGAATTCCGAACATTTTGGGTAGGTCTAGGGCTGGTTCACCAGTCCGAGGATCGGTAAACAGTTCCAGATCCCAGTAAACCCAGTGCCAAACTGCTGCCAGGAATAATAGACCTGACAAGATGATATGGGTAGCGGCTACCCCTTCAAAAGACCAAATTCCGGGATTATCGGCTACTTCACCAGTTAGACTCCAGCCACCCCAGGATTGAGTTACACCCAAACGAGCCATAAAAGGCATGACAAACATACCTTGACGCCACATGGGATTGAGAACTGGGTCTGATGGGTCAAAAACTGCCAATTCGTACAGGGCCATAGAGCCCGCCCAACCTGCGACAAGAGCAGTGTGCATTAGGTGTACAGAAATCAGCCGTCCTGGATCGTTCAGAACTACTGTATGTACGCGGTACCAGGGTAGTCCCATTGACTACGCTCCTCCTAGAATCAATGAATGTGAATTACAGACGTTTAAATGAGAGATTACAAACCAGGCCTGCTATTTGAACCGCGATCGCCTTAACTAGGATCAACCAGTATCAGGTCTGACCGTCGGCTCAGACAGACACTCTGCCCTAATCAGGCTTCCGATGTCCTCCCATGAGCCATGAGATTCTTCGTTGTTTGTCTGTTTTTTGATTTTAACGCTCGGTTTTGGCGTTTGCAGTTGGTGTCCTAAACTTTGGATTTATTCTACCAACACTTGTTACCGCAATCCATCCCCTACTTCTATCAAAAACTAGAAGCTGAGAATTTTCGCAGATTTTGTTAAAGAATTGTATATATTATTAGAACCAATTGCAAGCAAAACCCAATATCTCTACACTGAGGGGGCGGCTTTCCTAAAAAAGACCGCCCTGGACTCGGCACTCGGTTGATGCTATTCCCAGACGGTCGAGAACCTGGTCAGCGGTAATTAGACGGGTGAGAACTACTTGACCGATACCTGTTGATGGGTGTTCTGTCCATTGCGGTTTGACTTCTAGCATCAGAACTTCATCTTCAACTCGGTACAGCCACATTTTTTCGGTGTCTGTATCGTTGGACACACATACATCTAGTTTTTGCAGATCAGGAAGTCGCCGCTGGGTGGCCACATCCCACAAGCCCCCAATACCCCAAATCCGTCCAATTGTCCACCCTTCTGAGAGAAAGAAGTATTTCACCGAGTATCTTTACATAAACAATTGATTGGCAATCTTCCATTGTATATATAATGGCGAAAATTGTCAAGGAAATGATGGGCAGAAGCTGAGAACAGGCTCAACTACTAGATGAGAATAACACTTCTAATAGGCGATCGCATACTTTTGACCAAGTAAATCTAGCCCTGACAAATTCGCAGCCCGCCGATTTATTCTGAGTCCTTAAATTCGGGTTTTTCAGGGCATTTTCCATTAATTCAACTAAATGATTAAAGTCAGGTTCTAAGTAAAACTTAGTATCACCTTCGGCATCTTGAAAACATTTAAGCTGACTATTAATATAAAAGCTAAAATCCTCTCTGGTAAACTCATCTGTGGGGCCTCCTTTGGTGCAGATAACCGGAGTTCCACAGGCTACGGCTTCCAAAACTGGGAGATTAAAGCCTTCCGCCGAATAAGGAGAAACATATAAATCAGCCGCCTTGTAGAGTCGGGCGATTTCGGTGGCGGATAAATTATCGCCTAGATAACTAATCCGGGGTTTAACTAAATCAATTTGGGCATCAGTTAAGACTTGTTTACTGGCGGCTTTAATGGATTCTTTGGACTTAAAAATGGCATCTCTACCTTTTAAAACTAACCGCGCTTCTGGATAACTCTCAGCAATTTGTGCAAAGGCTTTTAAAAGCCTAGCGACTCCTTGACGTTCATTCCACATAATCCCAATATTGAGAATCACAAAATAATCACTCCATCCCAACTCTCGGCGGAGACTATGGCGGTCTTCTTCATTGAGGGGATAATGCACCTTGGGGTCAAATCCCAAAGGTACGATCGCCAGGCGTTCAGGAACCGCGCCACTATTCAAAAAACCTTGGCGAGACCATTCGGAAGCGGTGACAATAATACTATCAGAATTTAAATGAGCTTCCCGAAAAGAATTAACCCCCATTCCTCGCACAATAGTTTGGGGCAAAATTCCCCACTCTGTACAACCAAAAACAAAGGTTTTCTTACTGTCAGAAGATGCCAAGTTAAACGGACAATACATCCTCAAAGTCACATCGGCTTTCAGGTCTTCTGGGGGTGTAGGGAGACTGCCCAAAATTGCCTCTTCATCAGGGGTAAATAAACCCCGGCTAGGCTTCCAATCTTCGGTAACATAGGGCATATCTCGATGGAATAGTTGCAGGGGCGATCGCTGATGAAGTTCTAGGAGTTGATGGCTATTAATCAAAGCATAAGAATGGGGCAACCATCGCCAACCTTCGACTACCAGCTTATGGGGGTGAGAAGTGATGTTAGCGCCGCCGATATTAGACCCCCGCGCCGCCGCTGGTTTGGGGGAGGGGTTGAGAACTTCTAAAATCCGGTCAACGGTATGTTTCCAGGTGAACCTTTGGGCGACAAACTGGGGGACTAACTCCCGCGCCATAGTTCCCATTTGCGGCTGTTCAATAGCCTGTTGCATTAAAGTAACTAAATGTTCCCAATTGGGGTGTAGCAAAAACCGAGTTTTATAGTCAATCACAAAAGTTCGGAATTGGCTAGAAATAGCCCAGCCAAAATCAGGATGAGTCCATTCTTGGGCGGGACTACCTTCAGTATAAATGACGGGAAGACCAGAAGCGATCGCTTCTAAAATGGGTAAATTTAACCCCGGTGCGACATCAGGGGATACATAAACATCAGCCGCCTGATACAATTTCGCCACCGACTCCAAAGGTAAATTATCGCCAATGTAGGCTAACCTAGGCTGTACTCGTCTAGCTTCCGCATCAGTTAAAATAGCTTGACTGCTTTCGAGGAGTAATTTTTCGCCATTTGGGGTGCAGCCTTTCAATATCAGTCTAGCATGGGGGTAAACTTCCACCACCGCCGCAAAGGCTTTGAGGAGGGGTCGAATACCATCAGTATTTTCCAGGTTGCTAACATGGATAAACACAAAATAATAGTCCCAGTCCAGAGATTTACGCAATTGCTGTCTGTCTGGGGAGGTTAACGGGTGGAAAATTTCCCTGTCAACTCCAGGGGGGATAACAGCCACCTGGTGAGGTGGAATACCCCCGCGCAGTAATCCATCCTTACACCACATTGTCGGGGTAATTAGGGTAATATTAGGGGCTAATGACACATTTTCGGGACTAATATTGAGGAGGGTTCCCCATTGTGGGGCGGTCAAAATCCCAGTTTTTTGGCTATCAGTGGGGGTCAAATCAGCTTCTGGGGAAATCCTTAAACTGATATCTGCTGAGTTACTATCCCCAGGGAGGTCGGCGGTAGGAATTGACAATTGACCCAGCAAGCGATCGATAATTGGGTTAGAATCACGACTAGCTGAGGAATTGGCTTGATAGGAAACCTGTAAATGTGATCGCCTCAAAAGTTCTTTCAAGATAAAATAAGTAGCGATCGCATAATAATTAGGTGCAAACGGCCATCCTTCCAAATGAAATCTCATAGAGCCAAATAGGTTCTCAAATATAATAGTGCTAGTAGATACTATATCGATCATGAATCGATCGTCAAAAGTTCCCGGATTTAGGGCGACTCAAGAATAATCACCCAGACAGTGCCGATCTAGTTCAGAAATCTACTAAAATCAAAACACTGTCAACCCCTTATCTGTGATTAACTCACACAATTAACCGCCAAGATGAGCGACCAAAACCCTCCCAGACAGGAAAGACATATCACCCTGTCAGTTTCCAATGTTCCCTTGATTATTGGTTCTGTTTTACTATTAGTTTTATTATGGCAACTTCAGGGATTAATTATCCTGATCATGATTTCGGTGGTATTAGCAGCCTCCATCATTCCCTTAGTTAACTGGGCGCAATCCCTGAAAATGCCCCGCTGGTTAGCCGTGATTGTAGTATATTTAACCCTAATTGGTGGCATTACCGGATTAGGTTTAATCATCGGTCCGAGTGTCGTTGATCAAATTAACCTGTTAGTGCGCCAGTTGCCAATTTTCGCCGAACGCAGCCTCGATCTAGTCAGTAATATCGCCAGCAGTCTGGGGGAAGATATCCCCGCCTTAATCGATCGCCTAGTAGATACCCAATCCCTGACCAACTGGGTCATCCGCTCATCTCAGCAATTAATTCTCAGATCCTACGGAATCACCAGAGGTATTGTCGGAGGGGTATTTAGTCTGATTCTATCACTATTCGTCTCCGGCTATATGGTAGCAGATAGCAAAACTCTGGTCAAAAGTTTTGTACAATTGTTCCCATACCCGTGGAACGATCGCCTAGCCGCCCAAGCTGTGCCCGTAGGTCGTCGCATCGGCAGTTATATTAGAGGCAGATTAATTGTATCTGCCATATTAGGGGTGAGCATTACTACCTGTTTAGGATTTTTAGGGCTAAAAGACTATGCTCTAGGTTTGGGTGCGATCGCCGGGTTTACCAATTTAATCCCCTTCCTAGGTCCAATTTTAGGAGCAATTCCCGCCCTCGTGGTAGCCCTAGCCAAAGGTGGATTTTTATTTTTTTGGGTGTTACTACTGTATGTAATCGTGCAGAACCTGGAAACCTACGTTCTCGATCCCTTATTGGTGGGGTCTTCAGTAGGTGTACACCCCCTATATCAGCTTTTATCAGTGTTAGCAGGGGTGCAGCTTTTAGGGCTAATTGGGGCGTTGATAGTTCCCCCTTGGTGTGCGGGAATTGCAGCCTTAGTGGAAAACTTGTATTTAGAACCCAAACGCCTAGCCGAACAACAACTAACTTACCCCCAAGGCTCTGTCTCCGACCATCCCTCTGGGGTAATCTTAGATTCCAATTTAGACGCTCCTTGATTTCTCACCTAGCATCAACATAAGTCCCCATTTTTGAATTATGAACCATGATCCACCCTCTGCTTCAACAACAACTCCAAGAAATCGGCTTTCAAATGGACACGCCGCCATCAGACCCCAAGGCTTGGCGGGAGTTTTTAAAAAAGGTTAGTTCCAGTTATCGCGCCGCCGATCAACAACGGGATTTGGCGGCGCAAACTCTGACATTTTCTTCGGAGGAAATGCTCGAAAAATATGAACGTCAACGCCAACAGTCAGAAGCGCGGTTAGAAGCAGAACGCGATCGCCTCCAGGCGGTAATTGGTTCCCTCGGTGCGGGATTATGTATATTAGATGCTCAGGGAAATCTCCTATCGATGAATCCCAAAGCCGAACAACTTTTGGGCTGGTCTGAGTCCGAACTCGCCGGTCAAGATTTGTTTAAATTGATTGCTCCCCATTTACAACAATTTCCCCAGCAATTTCCATCTCACCTAAGTCAGAAATGTTCCCCGTCCCCGGAAAACCTGTTAGCACCTCCTAAATCTAAGCAAGATTATTTAGCCTGTCGTGATGGTCAATTTTTACCAGTTTCCTACATTCTCAACCCGATTGTAGAAAATGATGCTTGGGTGGGAACCGTTTTAGTGTTTTTTGATATTAGCGATCGCCAACAAGCCGAACAAGAAGCCGCCCGTTCTTTGTCCATGTTACAAGCAACTTTTGACTCAACGGACGCGGGAATTTTAGCCCTAGATCGCTACGGTCAAGTTTGCCATTTTAATCAAAAGTTTGTGCAAATGTGGGAGGTACCCGAATCATTCCTTAACCCTCATCAAAATCGCTCAACTTTAGCTTTTGTGATGCGACAATTGAAAAACCCCCCCCAGTTTCTGAAAACTATCATGCAACTGTCCGCCCAACCCTACATCCCTACCTATGATGTGGTAGAATTTAAGGATGGGAGGATTTTTGAGGTATATTCTCACCCTTCTAAAGTCGGAAATAAACTGGTGGGTAGGGTTTGGAGTTTCCGGGATATTACCGAACGTAAAAGAGTCGAAAAAGCCCTACAAAATCGGGTAGAATTTGAACAGCTAATCACGAATCTATCCACCTATTTTATTAGTCTAAATACCGAGGAAATTGATGCGGGTATTCAAGAATCCTTACAAAAAATCAGCAATTTTATCGGAGTAGATAGAAGCTATATTTATCTATTTTCTGACCCAGAACATCAAAGCCAATCTATCTACGACTGGCGCTCTACTTTGATGTCTATTAAAGCCGAAAATAACCTGGTATCTGAGTCGTCAGAAAATGAACCCTTAGATTTGGTTTCGGTGGTTAAAAATCAAGTCAAAGTCACATCAAATCAACTTAATCCCCAGGTGATTCCTGGGATTATTTCATGGCTGAAAAAATATGAGGTTGTCCATATTAAATCAGCCAATTTGTCTGGGGACATTATTAAGGATCTGCAATCTCTAGAAAAATTCCATCAAGATACTGGATTGGTCGGTTATGAACATCCAGAATATATCCAGCATCAACTGCAATTTCTGACGATTATTCCTCTGGTCTGTCGCAAATCTTTAGTAGGCTTTTTGCGCTTTGATAGCCTCAGCTCTTTGGATACCTTATCTTCCGATACTATTAGCCTCCTGAAAATGGTGGGAGAAATGTTTTCTAACACTATCGAAAGGCGACGCACGGAAGAAGTGCTACGACAAACAGAGGCTAAATATCGCAGTATCTTTGAAAACGCGGCTGAGGGTATCTGTCAAACTACCCCAGACGGTCGCTATATTAGCGCTAACCCGGCTTTAGCTAGGATTTTGGGGTATGACTCACCGGAGGATTTAATCGCCAATTTGACCGATGTTAGCACCCAGCTTTATGTTAAACCTACCCGACGGGCGGAATTTGTAGCAGCGATCGCCAAAAGTTCAGTTATATCAGGCTTTGAATCTCAAGTATATCGGCAAGATGGGACAACTATCTGGATTTCGGAAAATGCCAGAGCCGTTTTTGACGCTATCGGGGAACTGGTTTGTTATGAAGGAACTGTCGAAGATATCACCGAAGGAAAAAGGGCAGCAGAAGCCTTAGAACGCGCCAAGGAAGCCGCCGAAACCGCTAACCGGGCAAAAAGTACATTTTTGGCTAATATGAGCCATGAATTGCGTACTCCCCTCAATGCCATTATCGGCTATAGCGAGATTTTATTGGAGGAAGCCGAAGAACTAGGATATGAAGATATTGTCCCCGACCTAGAACGGATCTATACTGCGGGCAAAAATCTACTGACTCTGATTAATGATATCCTGGATATCTCTAAAATTGAAGCGGGGCGGATGGACCTGTTTGTAGAGGCTTTTGATGTTTCGGGTCTCCTAGAAAGTGTTATGGGTACGGCTCAACCGCTGATGTCAAAAAATAATAACACCCTCACCGTCGATTGTCCTGACAATATCGGGATTATGTATGCTGATGTGACTAAGGTTAGACAGATTTTACTGAATTTGCTCAGTAATGCTGCGAAATTTACAACTGATGGGAAAATTAAGATAGAGGTCTCTCGTGTATCCTCCCTCCCCTATAGCCAAGAGTCGGGTTCGGTCGTAGAATTTAAAGTTCATGATACGGGAATCGGTATGAGTGCCGAACAACAAGAACAACTGTTTCAGCCATTTACCCAGGGGGATGCCTCGACGACTCGACGCTATGGGGGAACTGGTTTGGGACTGGCTATTAGCGATCGCTTCTGTCAAATGATGGGAGGTAATATTCAAGTACAGAGTACACTGGGAGAAGGGTCAACCTTTAAGGTGGTCATCCCTACCCGAGTCAAGGTGAAAACCTCAGAGGCGATCGCTACAACCCAAGATCCAGAAGAGTATTCAGCAGTTGATGCTTATACTGAAGGCTGTTTGAGCGAGAATTAACTGGGTAGTTTCCTGGCTTTTTCAGAAAAGATAACTGGTAAAACCCTCAACCTTAAAATTAGATCATGGCTAAGATTCTATTGGTAGAAGATAATGAAATGAATCGCGATATGCTCAAAAGGCGCTTGAGTCGGAAGGGTTATGATGTCTTAATTGCTGAAGATGGGGCAGAAGGGGTCAATTTAGCCCAAACACAAGCACCGGATTTGATTTTAATGGATATGAGTCTCCCCATTAAAGATGGATGGCAGGCGACCCGCGAAATTAAGGCAGATACTAAAACTAAGGAAATTCCAGTGATTGCCCTCACAGCCCATGCTATGGCTGGCGATCGCGAAAAATGTCTCGCTGCTGGCTGTGATGATTATGACACTAAACCAGTGGAATTCCCCCGCTTACTTGAGAAAATTGAGACTCACCTGAAAAATAAGGCGACTTCGTGATATCCATCTGTCAGTTCTAAGTTTAGATGAATGGTAACCCGGATCTTGTATTGATCGTTGATGATAATGAAATCAATCGTGACCTGTTGGCTCGACGTTTACAAAAACAAGGTTACGATGTGCTGGTGGCTTCTAATGGCTTTGAAGCCTTGAAAATTATGCGATCGACACCCCTGGATCTGGTATTGTTGGATATTATGATGCCACAAATGAACGGCTATCAGGTGCTGGAGTCCCTCAAGGCAGATCTCCAATTGCGCCATATTCCCGTGATTATGATTTCGGCGGTTAATGATATTGATAGCATTGTTCGGTGTATTGAACTCGGTGCAGAGGATTATCTATCTAAACCTTTTAATCATGTTCTACTGCGGGCTAGAATTAATGCTTGTTTAGAAAAAAAACGCCTGCGAGACCAAGAACAAGCCTATCTGCAAAAGTTGGCGGCGGAACAACAAAAGTCGGAACGGTTATTGCTCAATATCCTTCCTGCACCGATCGCACAACGGTTAAAACAGGGAGAAAGTACCATCGCTGATAGTTTCGCTGATGTGACTGTATTATTTGCTGATATTGTCAATTTTACTACACTCTCGGCTAATCTCTCCCCGGCTGAATTGGTGGAAATTCTTAATCAAATTTTTTCGGCTTTTGACCAGTTGGCTGAAAATTACGGACTCGAAAAGATTAAAACTATCGGTGATGCTTATATGGTGGTGGGGGGACTCCCTACCCCAAGACCAGACCATGCCGAGGCGATCGCTGATATGGCTTTGGAAATGCAAAAGATTGTGGTAAATTTTACCCTCAAACCAGGGGAAACTCTGACTATGAGAATGGGTATCAATACGGGTCCGGTAGAGGCGGGGGTGATTGGAACTCGCAAATTTGCTTATGATTTGTGGGGGGATACTGTCAACACTGCTAACCGCATGGAGTCTCATGGGTTGGCGGGGAAAATTCAAGTGACTGAAACTACCTATCAACGTCTTCGCCATGGTTATGAGTTTGAACCCAGAGGTCTCATTGACGTGAAAGGAAAGGGGGAAATGAATACCTATTTTCTGATTATGAAAAAGCCTTGACAGGTGAGCGTTGATGATTAACAGTTGATAGATGACGGTTTATTAATCTTTTGGTCTCGGACAGGACTTACCATGTTGACTACCCCTGAATTACTCGATTTTTCTAAGTGGCTGGGTATCGCTACCCTGGCTTTCGCGGCATTAACTGTTGTGGCTTTTGTGCTAAACTGGGGCATTCGTTTTCGCCTAGTGGGGATAACTGCTTTTACCGGAGTCCTCGCTGGCGGCGTTTTCGCTTTGGGGTTGGGATTATTTCAGCGGGTTGAAATTCCTGGAGCCGTCCGCTATACTAGGGTGTTTGATGATGGCGCTCGTCAAATTGTGATTGCTGTGGCTCCAGATATTACTGAGACTCAACTAGAGGCGACTCTCCAACAGGCTGCTAGTGACCTGTATTCACCCGGTCGCGGCGGCGCAGGACAAATGCCTTTAGTTATCCGCGCTAGAACTATTGTTCACCCTCAACCTGGGGTTTCGGAACCGATTTTTTTGGGACGGGTCCAACGGGTATCTGGTTTTGATAATCAAGGAGATGTGGCGATCGCTATTAATCAAGAAAGTCTCAATCACCTTCAAACAGTCCGCGAAGCTACTAACTAATTCCCCCCCCAATTCCCCCCCCAATTCCTCGTCTATCTACATGGTGGGGGGAAGGAAACCGGGTTTCTTTGAGAAATCGGGTTTCTAGCAGGGGTGATAGCCTCGGATGTAAATTTAAACAATTGAGAATGCTGGTTTTGATGGGTCTTTTTTCATCCCAGAAAATCAGTGAATTATAAAAAGCGATCGCCTCAGCAGAAGTGAGTATTTGAAATACTGCGATCGCCTCCGGTTCAGTGTCGAAGCTCAAAAAATAAACCGTATCATCAAATAAAACAGGTTTTCCCTTCAGGGGACTTATCAATTGAAACTCTAGTTTTTTGTAAAGCCCACAAATCGCGATTTTCCAAGGTTTAAAGGTATAGTCTCCTACCCCAAAAATAGCAAAACGAGGATGATTTTGATAAATTTTGCTTTGGCGACCATCTAAATTCGCCGCATTCTGTTCAAGATAATTCCAAGTTTGGGGCGCATGGTGTTTAATTAAAGCTGTGTCTTCACCCAGAGATTTTTGAGTAACCAGGACATATTTATCAGTTTGGCTAATCTTCCCATTAGCAATATCTGAACCTTTCAAAAGTGGAAAAATATAATCATCCTCCAGGTTAACTTTTTCTCCCCAACCATTCACCAGATCATTATTAACTTGACGAAGTTCCATAATTTTGGCACAATCATGTTTAATTCCCGATCGCCATTTAATCAAGGGCTGAGTTTCGGAATAAAGAAAACTCAGTTTTTGAAAAGTGACCATATCCGCAATCAGCCGATTATGAGAGAAACCAATCCTCTGGAAATCTGCACTTTCCAGACTGGGGAAAATATCACAAAAATAGCGTTTTAATTTACCCGAAAATTCACAGAATACAAAACATGATTCAACCGCCGCATTAAAATACTTTTTAGCATCAATTCTATAGGTGGAAAATTGACATACATTTTTTTGGCGATCGTGCAAATAGTATAAAATTTTTCTGGCAACAGAAGTTTTACAAACCATCCCCAGATAGCTATGTTCATAATTCTGCAACCATTCAATAATTTGAATAAGCATCCATTCCGATAGGTCAAAATTGCTTTTTCCAGTTAAAGCATCTAATCCTTTATATCCGAGAAAGTTGCTTTTTTGCGGCAAATTATTACCCGATATTAACCCTTGTTGTGAATTGGTAATCCAAGGCAAATTACCTATAACCAAGATTTCCCCCGACTGTTCCAAGTTTGACAACGGGAAATTTAACAAATCTCCATGGTGCAAAATAACTCGCTGATCATGTTTAATAATTGGACTATTTTTAGCTGCTTTAATATAATCAGGGTTAATCTCTAATCCGACAATTTTTGCAGCCGACTTAAACTGTTGAATCGATGCCACAATGAAATTACCGACACCACAGGTGGGTTCCACAATCAAATCTGGATTAACCCCTAAACTTGACAATTTTTGGCAAATTCGTTCCGCTAACTCTATAGGAGTTTGAAAATCTCCATATTCTATTGTTAATTTGCTTTTGATAACGGACATGGCTACTCAAAACGATAAACGGTAATTATACCATCTTCTTGACCTGCACGTTCAATCACTCTTCTATACTGTAATCTCCATTGTAAAGCATTGGAAATTGTCAAAAACCCAAGTTCAGGAGGATTAGCGATGATTTCTTCGGCAATATTTATGGCTTCAATTTCATCAACGGGGAGATTTCTATCCCACATAAACGCAATTAAATCATCAACATTTCCTTCATTGTGCAAAATTTCACGAATCCCGCGAGTCATTTGAAAATCGGCTGTTTTCTCTGATTGCACATAGATCACATTCAGAATCTTTAGATTAGCAGTTTGATTGTCATGATGATCTAGTTTGTCGTAAACAAACACTAATAGAGAATATCCTAAACCAAAAATTTTTTGTCTAGCTGACTTGAAAGGACAGGATGACTAAGGCTGTTTGATACTCGTCACTTTCATATCAACTTGAAGTTCCGGGAAATCAATACCAATGGCTGAATTTCCTTCTCTAAAATCATAATTATTTTTGAGGTAGTGTCTAAATTTTTGCTCTAAGTAAGTCCCTACCTTTTTACCATCTGTAATTCCATAAAGTGAAGGTTATAGATGTTGAGATTCTAAGATGGAAAATCTTTCGGCTTCAGAACACAGAGTTTTTATGGTTAAGGCTTGCATAGCGGATAACACTGATCACAGTAAAACAGGGTAATATAGTTAAGGGCGAAGAGTCTCCGGGAGGGAACAGCACACCCGGAAACCGTAACTGCTGTCTGCCGGGTCAATACAGTCGCGGTAGGCACAACGACAGTAACCCGGAAAGCTGCACCACGAACCGCCCCGCACCACCCTTTTGTCTCTGGATTCCAAAAGGTTAACTAAATTTTCAACATAGATATGCAGACCATTCCACACTCGACCATTCGAGGGGGCACCGCCAATATAGTGGCGTGTTGGAAATTACTGACGGGGGTGGTTCCCCTATGGCAGTTGTAATTAGCGAGGTCAGGTCATAACCGCATACGGTACAGGTTTCGACCTCGTTTTCTGTGTATTTGGTTTCACAGATTGGACATTTAGCCATAATTCCCAAACCTGATTTACAGCTAACTAATTATACAACAGATTGATCACCCTCGGCAATCTAAAGAAATCGGGTTTCTAGCATGGGTGATATTAAAGAAAAATATGCAGGTCAAAATAGACGATCGCTAAATAGGAAACTAGCCACAGAAATAGGCTGATTTTAATGCTGTTATCTTCGATTAAAATGCGATCTGGTTCTTCTCCGGCTGCTAAAACTGTGACGATCCGTTTGTAGTGCATTACTGCATAATAGACAATGGGAACGGTGATGACTAAGGAAGTGTTTTTACCGGAACTGATGGTAAATAGAGAATAACACATGATGGTCATGGTGGCTGTACTGTTAATCAAAGAGTCGAGATAGGGTAGGGTATAATGGCATAAAACCGGGCGCTGTTGATTCTTTTGACCGCGTTGATAAAATAGTTGGATATATGACTGTTTTGGGGTGGGATACAGGGAGTCTGGGGATAATTCTTCTAGGGATTCGATGGGGTTTTGTTTGTGGAGGAGAGAGAGGAGTTCCGATCGCCTTTTGGCGAAACCTTGAAATAGGGTTAAAAAGAAGGTACAAAGGGTAATCCAAGCGGTGGGGGTGTCTCCGACGGCGTAAATTCCGGCGAGGAGACGGAGGACGAAACCGAAGGCGATACAATTGACATCAAAAAGGGGAATATTTTTGAGTTTTAGGGAATAGGCGACATTGTTAATTGCATACAATAAGAGACAGGAAAAGGTGGGGATTCCCAGATGGTAAGAACCGATGAGAGAAAGGGTGATTAAAAAGATGCCGATCGCTCTGGCGGTTGTTAATTGTACCCGTCCGCTGGCGAGGGGACGAAATCGCTTTTTGGGATGTTGGCGATCGCGATCGATGTCTTGAATGTCGTTGAAAATATAGACGGCTGATGCCATCATGGAAAACAGGACGACCATTAAAATGCCGTTGGCGATCGCATTTATTTCTCCTAACTGACCCCCAAAAATTACCCCCGCCAAACAGAACAGATTTTTAGTCCACTGGTGGGGACGCAGTAGCTTGATTATATCCCCAATTCCCCCCGATTTGTCTGGGGAAACTTCCGCAGAATTGGGATTAGATACTCTAGCATATTTCGGTTTAATTTTCATAGGAAATTTAGGTTTAATTACACCCCTTGATTCAGCCGGATATGATAATTATAACAGTTAAGACAACTGTTTGAGCAACCAAAGAATTTTTTCTTTAACTGGTTTACGGTGCGCGGAACCTGCTTTTTCTGCCTGAATTTTATCATAGTTTTGCTGGAACCAATCGTAACTTTCCTGGAACATTTCATCATTAGAGTATTGGGGTTGCCAGCCCAAATTTAACAGGGGTTGAACATCGAAATAAAACTCTTTATGATAGGTGAGATAATGCCAGGGTGCGAGGGGGCTTAAACCGACAATATCTAATAGTCTCAAGGTGCCAATTGTCAAGGTAGTGGGGAGACTTTTTACCTGAGAATCAGTGGCGGCATAGCTAATTAAATGTTCCAAACCTTCCCGCAGAGTGCCAAAGCGATCGCTTCCGACATTATAAATTCCCGGTTTCCCTAAATCCAAGGCTAATAGGTAAGCGTCCATTAAATCCAGAGCATGAATAAACTGGAATTTGATATTTCCATCCCCGATAACGTAGACATTTCGCCCTTCTTTAATCCACTCAAATAGAATCTGAAAAATGCCTAACCTTCCCTCGCCCAAAATAGTCCGAGGGCGGATGACAATTAAGGGTAAACCTTGGCGATCGCAAACTTGACGGACTGCTAATTCTCCCGCCAATTTTGCGCGTCCGTAAATTTCCACCGGCTGGGGTTGAGTTTGGTTAGTAATGGGACATTGAGGGTCGCCAAATAAGGCACTAGAACTCATGTGAATAAAACTGCTCACCCCGGCTTGAGCGGCTTCCTCAGCGGCGATACGACTCCCTTCGACATTCACCTCCCAAAACTTCTTTCCCGACTTGGTAAGGGGGACTAAAGCCACATTATGATGAACGATATCAACGCCTTTCATGGCGGCGGCGACACCTTGGCGATCGCGAATATCGCAGTTAATATATTCAATATCCTGGGGGCGAGTGGGATCTTCCCAAATATCAAGTATTTTGACTTCTTCTCCCCGTTGCGACAACCGACGGGCGATCAGATTTCCTAAAAAGCCAGAACCCCCTGTTACCAGATGTTTCATGGACTACCGCTAACCTTCCAAATAATGACTCTGCCAGCATCGTAAACTAATGTCGCCAATTCGTAAAGGAATTGGATCGGCGGATAATTATAAAACCATAATCGGGGGGCGATCGCCATAGAATTATCAACCTTTTCTGGACGACAACCTACTACTTTTTGCACGGGAAAATCGCAGGATTTAAACATTATCCGACTTCGGAAACTGTGGGGTTTATTGCAGTATAAAATTACTGACTCTAGGGGCCAATATTTTTCCTGCTTTAACCAATAACGCAATACCCGCGCATTATCAAAGGTATCTAAATAGGTTTTATCTCGGACATTTTGGGGAACCAAAACCTGTAAATCTGGGCGCAATTGCTGGAGAAATTCCCCTGCATAATCTTCCTCAGATTGGGAATGTCCGAAGGGATTACCAGGGGCAACAAACACGCGAGAATTGGGTTCAGCATCGGCGGCTAACTGACAGATTACTGCTTTAAAATAAGGGGATAAGTTATCGACGGCTGCAGTGGCTTCTGTAGCGGTTAATCCCTCGGTGACGATGATATAATCAGCCATTAGTTATCAATTCCTCCGTAATTATCGAACACCCATTTAAGACTACGACGCATCCCTTCTTCTAGGGAAACTTTGGGAGAATAGCCTAATTCTCGTTGGGCTTTGGCAACTGAACAGGCGATGGTTTTATTCATTTCAGATAATACATGAATTTTTTGCTGATATAATCCTAAACTCTGCAAAGTGCCATCTACTAAGGTGGCGATATCTCCGGTAATTCCGGGTAATTTTAAACGTTTGTGGGCGCAAGTTTGGTTAAATTCGGATTCTAGGAGTTTCTCGACTGTATCGATAATTTCATTCATGGAATAGGGGCGATTATCGGCTATCCAGTAGGTTTGACCGTTGGCTTTTTCGGATTCGGCTGATAGCAAAAGTCCCTGACAGAGATTGTCGATATAAGCCATCGATCGCAAATTATTTCCATCTCCCACAATGGGACCTTTTCCATCCCGAATCATTTGGAAAAATAGGGTTTGTCGGGGGGGTTGGTTGGGGCCGTAAAACCAGGGCGGACGGACAATAACGGTTTCTATTTTCCCTGATTGCTGCATGGACATAACGGCTAATTCCATCAGCATTTTGGATTTGCCATAATTCATATAGGGATGGTAGGGGGATTTTTCATCGAATAGATGATCAGGGTGAGGATTGCAACCACAGGGAGAATTAGAAGAGACAATCACGGCCCTTTTGACGCGATTGGTGACGGCGGAATTTAACAGGTTTTGGGTTCCGTTGACATTAATATGATAAAATTCGGAAACGCGCGGAGGGTGAATGATTCCGGCGGTATGAAAGAGAATGGCATGGTTCGCATTTTCACAAAAGCGATCGCAGTCTTGGGGATTCCGTAAATCGCCGACAATCACTTCAATTTTATCGGAGAGGTTGGTGAGACTTTCGGGGTTTTGACCGGGTAAAATTAGACAGCGAATCATCAGATTATTTCTGGGTTGGGAAAAAGCCTCAATATCTGGGAGTCCTTTAACTAAGGCTTTAACTAAACTGAATCCTAACCAGCCTAAAGCGCCTGTAACTAAAACTAGATCACTCATGGTTTCCTCCTTGGTCTTCTGAGAGAATAATTAACGTAATTTCTCGTTGTAGGGTGACAAACTCCCCCCTATCAGGATCATAAACCCAAGCGTGAATAGTGGTTTCTCCGGGGGGAATATCTGGGGCGGAAAGTTCAGCGATCCAAGCGGATTTTGAGTAGCGATCGCTGTTAAAATGTTGCACAATATCGGGGGTCTGTATGTTAATTTCTGTGTCGGCGAAGAAAAAGTCCTGGTCGTTATATGAAAAAAAGACGCGATCGGGTTGTTGGTCGCGATCGCCAAACGCCGCCCAACCGTCTACCATAAAGCGATCGCCGGGGTTTAAAGTTAAGGTGGCGAGGGGGGGATTAATATAGCCGTAAATGGTTTCAGGTTGGCGGTTAAAGCGGGGGTTAGGGATGCCATCAAGAATTACTTTAATTTGAGTTTCTCCAGCCAAAGGTAGTAATTCTGCCGATTCCCCTACCCTGATCCAGGCCTGAATTGATGTGTTTTGATACAGATTAAAAACGGCTGTTTCTATGGCAGCCCGCCACATATTTTGGTTGATTTCGGAGTAAGCAATGGCTGTGGTTTCTGAGGACTTGGAAAGTATCAAAAGCTGATTATTGTCATCAACTAGCTGGGGATTAAGTTGTAATTCTCCGGTTAATAGAATCCAGCCATTTTGATGGTTTTGGGAAAACACACCTGGGGAATTATCCCAGACGATCGCACCATAATTTTCGGAACTCTTGATAAATTGTAGGTTAGGACTATCGATAAATCCTAAATCATTTAAGACCATCGCTGTTTGTTTAAAGCGATCGCGAGAGGGGATAATTTTAAACCATTGCCAGCAGTTAGGAGAGCGATCGTCCCAAACTTGGATCACGTTTAAGCAGCTTGTGATATGGTTAGAAACTCGTCGATAGAATTGACCTTCTTTAATGGCGTATACCGAATTAATTGCGGTTAGAAAAATTATCAATATGGCTACACCAGTTAATCCCCGTTTCCATGGGATAACGGGAAGTTCTCGATTAGGGAAATATAAGCCAATTTGTAACACTGCTACCCACAAAAATAGGGAATTGCTGGTATATCTGGAACCTAAAGCAAAATCTAAGCCTAAATCGGTAAATGCGGCTTCAGCCCTGCCAAAAGTGGTAATGGCGGCAAATAGTAAGGCGAACAATGCTAAACTAATCCAGGGGGCGACGGTTTGTAAAAATTGGAACCCGTTTTTTTGATATCCCCAGGCGATCGCACCCCCAAAGCTGAATAATACCAAAACCCCCAAAATATTGGCTATTGGCACGGAATAGAAACCGAGAGGGGCTCCCAATAGTATCAAGAAAAAACGCGCCCAAAATACGGAATGATTGAGCAGATACAAAAGGTTAAAATTGCTGGGATTATCCCGATTATATCCCATCACATAAACGGCGGTAGTAATTCCAAATAATCCTAGCCATATCAGGCTATTTTTTAATCCTGATTTGATGGTGGTATTAGTTAAAAAAACTGTGGGTAAAATCGCCAACCATCCTATAATACCTTGGGCTAATGTGAAGCTGGCAATCATCATGGGTAGAGTCGCCCAAATTAGGCTTTTTTGGTGCTGGGGCTGTTGTGAATTGAGAACCCAGAGAGAAATTGTCACACACAGATTAACTAGAAATATCCCCAATTGCAATCCCCACAGCCAATTTTGATACTGCACGAGGGAAAACAGAATCAGCCAGGATAGACCATTAATAATGTGGAATCTTTGGGAGTGCGAAATATCTGGATAGCATTGGCGAGAAATTTTGACAATAAAAATTCCGTTGAGGATAGCAAATAACACCCCAATCAAGATTTCATAAATCTTCTCCCAACCGGAAATAAATGCCAAGGGGACGACAATTAATCTCAGGAAAAAGTAGCGATGATCATTGTAGATTTCGGCAAAATCACTTAACCCAGCTTTTCCCTGGGCTATTTTCTCAAAGATGGCGGCGATCGCCCATTCATCCCAGAGGGGAACTCTCACGCCGTAGATAATCACAAAAGCAATTAAAATTAAAACCGGAATCAGGTAGAGTGCTGTGGTTGATCTAATTGTTATTTTCCGGGGAATTGACAACATTATTGATGGCATAAATCAGAACATTTTTGGCAGTTGGCAATTGTTGACCGGCTAAAGTTGGTCTAAAAATTTTAACGCATTCCGTCGAGCGATCGCCATAATCGACCCTTGAGGATTCACGCCAGGGGCGGTACATAACAGACTTCCATCAGCAATATAAAGATTGTCAAAGCCATGAATTTTGCCAAAGGAATCGACCGCACAAAGGCGGCGATTTTCCCCCATAGGACAGGAAGAAAACAGATGAACCGTCATCAAATTGGTACTCGCCGCCGGGAGAATTTCGGGGATGCGATCGCCATCGTCTCCCTTCAACCGCCCAAACCCCGACAAACTGGGATAAACGGCGATCGCCCCCGCCTCAAATAGCAGTTGAGACAACTTCCGCAAGCCGTCACCCAAATCCCGCAAATCCTCACCCGTGAGGCGATAGCGCACCAAAGGATCGCGAAAACCGGGGAGAGTACGCACCGACCCCCGACCGGAGGCGGTAATCATGGCATAATAAATCGCCATATTTTCCCAGTGGCGGTGTACCTCCCCCATATACTCAGGATGATCCACCATTCCCACCGACAGGTAAGGGGGGGAACTAATCGAACAGCCAAAACTGAACCGGGGGGCGAACTCCTTAACCTGATGGACGGGAACCCCCATATCAAGGGCGTTAACAGGTTCGGAAAATTGGGCGATCGCCTTAACCGTCGGATGCAGTTGTAGAGAATTACCAATATTTTCAGTAATCCCACTGCGCCGCAACAAAGCCGGGGTTTGGATAGCCCCGCCACAGATAAACACCGTTTCCGCCTCAATTTCGCCCGTATTAGCCCACAGAGTCCACTTTTGACCCCGGCGACCAATTCGGTTAATTCGCGTCTCTGAGCGCAACCTACACCCCGCCCGTAACGCGCGAGGAATAAAGGTTTTAGTCATTGACTGGCGCTTTCCCTTGGGTGGCAAATTCGGGTCATCCTGGGTTTCATAGCGAAACCAGCGCGGCACTTCTAGGGACTCCCAGCCTAACTTGATAGCCCCTTGGTGGAGTTTCAGAGAGGCGGCGGGGGGTTTTCCCGGTAGGGGACAGACAGTAACAGCCTCTTCGCAGGCTTGAAAATGGGGTAATAGGTCAGCATCCCCTAAACCTTCCACCTGAAACTCAGTCCGCCACCTCTCCAATACCTGCGGCGGGGTTCGATGGTACAGCCCGCTGTTGATTTCGCTACCTCCCCCCACACAGCGACCTTCGACATATTGCACTTTGGGGGTTCCTAGGGCTGCTGTTAACCCGCCATGGCGATATTTCTGCACCATTTCTTCCTGGGAAAAGGGCGCACAGGACTCTAGGGGAAGAAAAGCCCCTTCTTCGATAAGTAGCACATCCCGTCCGGCTTCGGCTAATAAACAGGCGGTAATTGCACCTCCAGGACCGGAACCAATGACGGCAATTTCACAGGACTGGGGTTCAAACATGGCGATCGCATTGATTGGAATTAACCAAAGATTGCCAACACAGTACCACTAAACTCTCATAAAAGCGCATCAAATCCCGACAGGGACTAAAAGGGGAATTTTTCCAGGCTTCGATTTGTTGGCGACGAAGCTGGTGGGGTTGACGATGAAAGGGTGAGGCGTTTAGCCATCCCCAGCAGTCGAAAATAACGGTTAATAGCCAGATGGGAAATTGCAGATAATCCGGCATTCGGCGATGTTGTTCGAGGACAAATCGCACGACATCATTATGATAAAATTCGCGGGTTTCCTCCGTGGGGGTGCGATCGTAAATAATTGAGTAACAGAGGGCGGAGGCGGTACTATTAAATAGTTTCGTCATGGCTATCAATTCGATTCACTCCTGCTTAAAACTTAATTGGCGATCGCCACGAAACTCAACAACTATGTTTCCTTACCGATATTTAGCACAGAAACCCCGTTTATAGGGTTTGACGGTGGGGGAGTTTCCCTGAGCGCGAGCCTACTACTACTTTAGATCTGATAACATATAGTCTAGTCGTGTCGCGACGGGTGGAATTGGTAGAGGCGATAATTTAAATGCAAAAAATTGTTGTTGGTCTTTCAGGAGGGGTTGATAGTTCCGCAGCCGCGGCTATTCTGCATCACCAAGGATATGAGGTGGTGGGGTTAACCCTATGGTTAATGCGGGGTAAGGGTCAATGCTGTTCCGAGGGTATGGTGGATGCAGCCCATATCTGCGAACAGCTTGGCATTCCCCATTATATTGTCGATAGCCGCGATCTGTTCCAAACCCATATTATTGATTATTTGGTCGAAGGATATGGGGCGGGGATTACTCCTTTACCCTGTTCCCAGTGTAATCGTGCCGTTAAGTTTGGCCCGATGCTGGGTTATGCTTCTACGGAGTTAAATATTAACCGCATCGCTACTGGTCACTATGCTAGGGTTTCCTATAATTCACAATGCGATCGCCATCAGTTAAAACGCGCCGTCGATCGCACTAAGGATCAGTCTTATTTTCTCTATGATTTAACTCAGGATATACTAGGCGCTGTGGTTTTTCCCCTCGGAGAAGTCCCGAAATCCGAAACTAGACGCATCGCCGCTCAGTATAACCTCAAAACTGCTGATAAACCCGAAAGCCAAGACCTCTGTTTGGTCGAGGCTAATGGTTCTATGCGCGCCTTTTTGGATAAATATATTACTGGGAAAAAAGGCGAAATTGTCGATCCTGAAGGTCGGGTTTTAGGAGAACATGATGGCATCCACCACTATACTATCGGTCAACGCCGAGGTTTGGGAATTTCTGCACCTGAGCCATTATATGTCCTGAGTATTGACCCCGGACGAAATCGGGTAGTAGTTGGCGATCGCGATCGTATGACTCAAACCGAATGCACCATTAGGCGCGTTAATTGGGTATCTATTGCGCCGCCCTCTGAACCTATCCGCGCCGAGGTACAAATTCGTTATCGCAGTAAGCCATTACCCGTAACCGTGGTTCCTTTATCTTCCGAACCAGACCCCCAAATTGGCACCAGAGTCCGACTGATTTTTGATGAGCCTATTTTCGGAATTACCCCTGGTCAGGCGGCTGTATGGTACTCCGAAGATTTGCTCCTAGGTGGCGGCGTGATTGAACGTCAGACCACTTAACCCATAACCCCAAAATAGAGGCTTGTTCTCCCTATCTTGGGGCTTTCTGGTACGGGGAGGCGATCGCATCTTGTTCGCTACCAAACCACCTTTCGTGTTATGTTTTCTAAGCAAGTTATCCGATTCAGATAGAATGCCGACAATTTTAGCGATCGCCAATGGGAAAGGTGGAGTTGGTAAAACCACAACCGCCGTCAATCTCGCTGCTATACTTTCGAGCAACTTCTCCACCCTCCTAGTAGATACAGACCCCCAGGGTTCCGCTATGTGGTGGGTTGAACAGGGAGAAATGCCCTTTGATGTCTCAGAAGAAACCAATCCTAGTCTCCTGAAACAGTTAAGGAAAGTTCAACAAGTCCAAATGATTGTCGTTGATACCCCCCCAGCCTTGAAATCCGAATCCCTAGCCGCCGTAGTCCAGGTAGCTGATTATCTAATTTTACCCAGCCAAGCCGCACCCATGGATTTAGTAGCCTTAATGGCTACTGTACGCGATCGTGTCGCCCCCATCAACATTGATTATAAAGTCCTGCTCACCAAAGTTGACCCCCGCAGTATTGGAGATGCTTTTGAGGCTCAAAAGTCCTTGCGGGAATCAGGTATTCCAGTTTTCCAGAATTTTATTCGCTCCTACAAAGCCCATGAACGCTGTCCCCTAGAAGGCGTTTCCATTATTCGGTCTCGCAGCAAAAATGCCAGAGAAGCAGCATCAGACTATCGCCGCGTCGTAGCCGAACTCCTGAGAAGCCTAACATCAAACCCCAATACAGACTGACATCCCCCGCCGTCCATGGGACTCGAAGGATGTCAGTAGAACCGGAAATTATTGGAAAAGCCTAGAGTTGTTTAACCTCAGAAGCCAACTTAGCAACCATATCCTTAGCGCTGCCAAATAGCATCATAGTTTTGTCCTTGTAGAACAAATCATTATCAACCCCAGCAAAACCCGTACTCATACCACGCTTAATCACAATAGTATGCTTGGCTTTATCTACATCCAGAATCGGCATTCCGTAGATCGGGCTATTTTTATCTTCCCGCGCCGCCGGGTTAACCACATCATTAGCCCCAATCACCAGAGCCACATCAGTCTGTTCAAATTGGGGGTTGATGTCATCCATATCATACAACTGCGGATAGGGAACATTCGCCTCGGCTAACAGAACGTTCATGTGTCCCGGCATCCGTCCCGCCACCGGGTGAATTGCATATTTCACATCCACCCCCAAGGATTCTAGCATATCCACCAGTTCCTTAACCGAGTGCTGTGCTTGAGCTACAGCCATGCCATAACCCGGAACAATCACCACAGAACGAGCATACCCCAACATCATCGCCCCTTCTTCCGGGTCGATATTGCGAACACTCTGATTGGTTGCACCACCAGAAGCGCTAGGCGCTGCCGCTGTACCTTCACCTGTACCAAACCCAGCAAATAGGACGTTGGTAATCGAGCGGTTCATCGCCTTACACATGATCACCGTAAGGATAATACCAGAAGCACCCACCAAAGCCCCAGCAATGATCAGCAGGTTATTCATCACCACAAAACCCGCCGCACTAGCAGCTAACCCTGAGAATGAGTTTAACAGGGAAATCACCACCGGCATATCTCCGCCACCGATAGGGATAACAAAAAGCACTCCCAGCACCAGAGAAATGCCCACTAAAGCCAGGAAAACCGGGACGTTGAAGGGTTGTACACAGATATAAACACTTGCCCCAACAAAGCTAATTAACAGGGCTAGGTTAAAGGGTTGTTGCAAGGGAAACAGAATCGGAGAGCCACTCATAATCCCTTGCAGTTTGGCGAAAGCGATGAGGGAGCCGGTGAAGGTGACACCGCCAATTAGAACCCCTAACACCGCTGTAACAGTAGTTGGTAGGGGGGGAGCATCAGAGGTAGCTAAATAGCGCCAGAACTCGCCTACAGCCACCATAGAAGAAGCGGCACCACCGAGACCGTTAAACAAACCGACCATCTGAGGCATATCAGTCATTTCGACTTTATAGGCGGCGATGCCACCAATAGCCGAACCTATGGCGATCGCTATCAGAATTGTGCCGTAGTTGAGAACCTGCTGATTAAGAAGCGTAGCCACGATCGCAATTAACATCCCAATAGATGCCAATATATTCCCATTGCGAGCCGTCGCCGGAGACCCCAACTTTTTCAGACCAAAGAAAAACAGGGTTACCGCCACCAAATAACTTAACTCAATGCCTGTTGGTAGAAAGTCGATCATGCTTTAACCTCCTTTTTCTTGAACATTTGCAGCATCCGGTCAGTAACCAAAAAGCCACCCACAACATTAATAGTAGCCAGTACCACAGCCACAATACCCAGAATCACCGTGATGTTCCAATCCTGTTCTCCGGCAATAATAATCGCCCCTAAAACCGCAATTCCTGAGATGGCATTAGCCCCAGACATTAGGGGCGTGTGTAGGGTTGGTGGTACTTTCGTAATCACCTCAAACCCGGCAAATGATGCCAGGACAAAAACAAATAAAGCCGAAATCAGAGTTTCTGTTGTCATTCAATATTTCCTCATTTCCTCTACTAGCTTGGAAAGCGTCTAGCTGTTCGTCACTGTTACCCAGTGACCCGGCCGCCCACCGCAGTTTCCCCCTCACAAAGAGGCTAGAGATGCCTGTGGTGTTTACTATTGACCCACAGGAACTCCCAAAGCCTCTTTAACCCGTTGGGAACGAATTTCGCCGCCGTGGGTAACACAGGCTCCATCGAGGATGTCATCTGCGAAGTTTAGATCAAGTTCTCCCTCCTTAGTTACCATCAGTTGTAATAAGGCTGAGAGGTTTTTAGCATATACTTCGCTGGCATGAACAGGCATGGAGCCTGGTATGTTAATGGGTCCCATGATGGTGACACCATTTTTCTGGATGTTTTTACCTGGTTCTGAACCCTCGCAATTCCCCCCCTGTTCGGCCGCTAGGTCTACAATCACTGAACCTGGTTTCATTTGAGCCACCATGTTAGCGTTGACTAGAACCGGGGCTTTTTTGCCGGGGACTTGGGCGGTGGTAATCACCACATCAGAAGCAGCGACGTGCTGGGTTAGCACTTCCTGGGTGTGTTGTTTGGCTTGCTCTGAGATTTCTTTGGCATAGCCTCCCTCGGCGACGGTATCTTCGTCTAGGGTGACATCTACGAATTTAGCCCCCAAACTTTGGACTTGTTCTTTGACTTCTGGGCGAATATCAAAGGCTTCTACGATCGCTCCTAAACGCCGTGCTGTGGCGATCGCTTGTAGTCCGGCTACCCCCGCCCCTAGAACTAACACTTTAGCCGGTCGGATAGTTCCGGCCGCCGTGGTCAGCATCGGGAAGTATTTAGGCAAATTCGCCGCCGCGATCAGAACTGCCTTATATCCGGCAATATTAGCCTGGGAAGATAGGGCATCCATACTTTGGGCGCGACTGGTACGCGGGACCATTTCCATACTGAAAGCTGTCACCCGGCGATCGCTTAATTTTTGGATCAGATCTGGCTCTCCCAACGGGTTGAGAAATCCGATTAATACTGCTCCCTCTGCCATTTTGCCAACTTCCTCTTCTTGTGGCGGGCTCACTTTCAGCAGGATATTGGCTTCTCCCCACAGCTTGGCTGAGTCAGTAATCACTTGGGCTCCCGCTTCCTCATACAGAGCATCCGAGAAACAAGACCCTTCTCCCGCTCCGGCTTCCACATAAATCTCTAAGCCTTGTTTGACCAGACGAGATACTACGTCCGGTATCAGGGCCACTCGGCGTTCATTAACGTTCAGTTCTTTGGCGATCGCAATTTTCATCAAAAACTCCTATATCTCAAATTCCGTCCCTTTTCGACGGCTTGACCAAAATCTTTTCGCGTTCTGGGTGGGTTTAGCAGTCTTATTTGTGATAATTGAGGGCTGACAGTTAAACCCGCCCCTACAGGATTCTATGATAGCGATCGAAATTTGATCTGCCTTGGGAAAGTGCGTCACATCAGAACATTTGTCATTTTTTGATGACAAGCATCCCATATTACAGCACCCCACCTCTCTGGCCGTCTGGGTTGAAGTAGCCAATCAAAATGTGCAACCTTTGCTACAACAAGCTAATCACTGCTACCACAGCAACTCGACACAATGATCATGATTGTGCCAGAATGAGTGTCTAGTTTGACATCATAATCGTAGTTGTTCCGATTGATTGATATCTTAGGTTTGTCTTTATGTCAAAAATAATCCTTTAACCATAAGTCAAATTGTTACCGCCGTTACACTTATCGCAGGAGTTTGTATCAATGAAAATCCGTTCTCTAGTTTCTGGTTTGACAATGACTGGCTTTTTATTGGGAGCTTTTCCGACCCTAGCTTGGGCGCAATCAGGTCCGGGTGTCACTTTGTTTGGTGGACCGGAAAGGGCGAATTTGCTCAATTTCTTTCTACAAAGTGGCCGCTCTGGTCGCTGGGACCGCTACAGATTAAGAATTCCGGCGAGACAGCTAAATATGGCTGTGGCTCTGATCTCGATTTCCTATCCTGAACATTTCGAGGGTAGATTTGACCCAGATCGCATTGAAGTTCGTATCGGTGATCAGTCAATTCCCCTAGAGGAGGTAATCTGGGATGCCGAAAACAATTTTATTGAAATCTATCCCGAAGAACCCATCCCAGCCGGACAGTCCTTGGAAATTGTCATCTCCAACGTCAGAAATCCTACCTTTGGTGGGATGTTCCACTTTAATGCTAATGTCCGCAGCCCCGGTGATGTGCCTCTGTTGCGCTATGTTGGTACTTGGGTCCTGAGCATTGATTAACATCTGCTGGGGCGGTTGAGTTCATCACATCAACGGCTCCTAGACTCGCCGCCTGATGTCTCTAATTTTAGCCGGTGTATGTGCTAAAATAGGGGATTGTGATTTTAACACTGATTGTGGGAGGATAGACAAATGGCTCAACAAACGCTCAAAGGAACTAGCCGTAAGAAAAAAAGAGTATCTGGGTTTCGGGTACGGATGCGGACTAGAAATGGCCGTGCAGTGATTAGGTCTCGGCGGCAAAAAGGACGGTCACGGTTATCTGTTTAAGGGAGTTAACTCACAGCAGATGGTCAATTGAGTTTGGGAATAGTTATAGCAGTGGTCAAAACCCTGAGAAGCAAACCATAGACTCAATCTGTGATTGATATTAGCCCTAGGTTCTATTCCCGGTGATGCACCCTCGCTGGTCTAAGTGTCAACTGCTATAACTAATAAATATCGAAATGTTGCCTCAAGTAAATCGACTGCGCGCTCCCAAAGATTTTAAGGCAGTCTATACTAGGGGACTACATCGTAAAACTGCTCATTTAACCCTAAGAGCATTAAAACGGTTAGTTCCGCCTGAGATAGATGCAGGAGACCCACCGAGTCGGTTTGGTATTTCTATAAGTCAGAAGGTTAGTAAGCGCGCGGTGCGACGAAATCTGCTCAAACGACAAATTAGAGCCGGACTGCGAGAGTTATTATCAAAAATCTCGCCAGGTTGGGATGTGGTGATTGTGGTGAAGCCAACGGCGATCGAGTGCAATTATGCAGAAATTCTGCGAGAATTAGAAAAGTTGTTAGTACAAGCAGAGGTTTTACATGGGCATTCGCGAGGAGAGCTTTTATGAAGGCGGGCCCCATATTGGTGATCTGATTATAAATTTACTGATCGGATTTACAATTATCGGCCTGCCTTTGACTGTGGGAGCGGTGGTGCGGGCACTGTGGCTGCGTTATCGTATTACTAACCGCCGGGTTTCTGTGATTGGAGGATGGATGGGACGCGATCGCACTGATGTGGTGTACTCGGAAATTGTCAGTGTGGCGAAAGTGCCTAGGGGACTGGGAGCCTGGGGAGATATGGTGCTGACCCTAAAAAATGGTAACCGTCTGGAACTAAGAGCTTTGCCGAGATTTCGAGAGCTTTACGACTACATTAGTGAAAAAATTGCTCAAAAACAGGGAAGACCGCCGGGTGTGATCGGTCAGTAACTTCAAATTCACCTGATAGGCTAGAGAGTGTTGATGGGTGGTAATGAGCAAAGATCAGATCGAAGGAAAAAGTTCCACCTGGGGAACTAAATTGTTAAAATTTGTATAAAAAATCAAGCAGCTAGGTTAACTATTGACGCATGGACTTTGGTATTGGGTTTCTTTCCAACAATTTGATGTTACCGATCCTGGATTTTTTCTACGGGATCGTCCCTAGTTACGGTTTGGCGATCGTAGCCTTAACTCTGGTGATTCGTTTTGCACTATATCCGCTGAATGCTGGGTCAATTCGGAATATGCGGCGGATGAAGGTGACGCAACCGCTGATGAAAGAGCGAGTGGACAAAATTCAAAAGCTCTATAAAGATGACCCGGTGAAACAACGCGAAGAGATGAGCAGAGTATATAAGGAATTGGGTAATCCTCTGGCGGGTTGCTTTCCATTACTGCTACAGATGCCAATTCTATTTGCTTTGTTTGCTACCCTGCGAGGATCACCTTTCTCGGATGTTAACTACACCATTGACCTGCAAATTTTTCCCCAAGAACAAATTGAGCAAATTCAACCGCAAATATATAAGAGTAAGGCTCAGAATGTTTATGTAGCAGATGGGGTTCACTCTTCGGTACAGGCGTTGATTGATACTGGTAATAGTTTGGCTGTGGGACAAAAAACCGAGGTCAAATTTGAAACAGCACAGGGTGAAAGTCTACGGTCGAAGCTCGATAGTTACGAAAATCCGAAAGTTAAACCCCATTGGATGGTAACTAAGGGGGAAGATAAGGTTCAGATTGATGATGAAGGCAATTTGGTAGCGGTGAAACCGGGTGAAGTGACTATCCAAGCCAGCCTGAAAGGAATTGCTGCTGATAAGGGATTTTTGTTTATTGATGCCTTGGGACGGGTAGGAGCTTTTGATGATGATGGTAATATCCACTGGGATATAGTGGGGATGATTTTGGGATTTGGGATTAGTTTGTATATTAACCAGGTACTATCTGGTCAAAATCAAGCTGGTTCTGGTAATCCTCAACAAGATACGGTTAACAAAATCACGCCAGTTTTATTTACGGGGATGTTTTTCTTCTTCCCACTACCGGCTGGTGTTTTACTGTATATGCTGATTGCTAATATTTTCCAAACAGGTCAGGCGTTTATCTTGTCGCGGGAACCTTTACCGGAGAATCTCCAGAAAATTGTGGAGGAGTCTAGCGCGAAAACCAGCACAAAAGACAAAAAAGACAAGAAACAAGGTGAAAGTGGACGTGCTTCACTTCCTTTTGAACCAGGACATTCTAAGAAGAAGGCATAAACTAAGCAATGGAGAAGACTCAAATTAGTCAAGGTCAGGAGTGGATAGAGGAACTCCTAAAACTAGGAGATATTTCGAGTAATGTGGTCCTGAAGCAGGAGGAGGACTCCTGGTGGTTAACCATTGAAAATCCCAATCTGTCCCCTGAACAGGCTAAAAATCTGATTGGTGATGGTGGTGAGGGACTCGATTCGATTCAGTATTTGGTGAATACAATTCTGAATTTGGGGAAAGACAACGGTGAAAAAGTGGCTTACACTGTGGAGCTAAATGGGTATCGTGCCCGCCGCTACCAAGAATTAAGGGCTTTGGCAGAAAATGCGGCGAGTCAGGTGCGACAAACGGGGATTGAGTTAGAAATTAAGTCTCTATCTTCGGTGGAACGACGGCTAATCCATAATATTCTCAAGGATAGTGAGGGTGTGGAAACTTATAGTCAGGGGAGTGAACCCGATCGCCGTCTAGTGATTAAAGCGAAAGCCTGACAAACATTTTGGCATGGGGAGCGAGGGCGGAAATATTATGGATGCTATTTACATCCCTCATTTGCTTAATGCACATCAGCGGACGGTGGAGTTTCAGTTTGAGGAGTTTATCCCGGATTTGGATACTCTGACTCCGGTGCGAGGGTATATGCGAGTTAGTCATAGGACGACATTTTTGGATATCCAGGGTCGTGCGGAAGCGATTGTGACTTTGACCTGCGATCGCTGTCTGAAACAGTACAACCACCGCTTGAAAATCAAGACTTCTGAGGTGATCTGGTTGGAAAAATCGGATTACCAGATCGCGGAAGAGGTGGAGGTGGCTTTTGAGGATTTGGTGGAAACTCTGGACCCTCAAGGGCATTTTTCTCCTACGGATTGGTTTTATCAGCAATTGTGTTTGGAACTGCCAGGTCGTAAACTGTGTGACCAAGATTGTCAACTACCTGCTGCACCGAAGCCGGTTTCGGAATCAGTAGATGCACAGATTGATAGCCGCTGGGCAGCCTTGGAAGCGTTAAAAAAACAATTATCTGGATAAAAAAGCGATGAGCCAATTTAACCAGGAGTTTGAATTATTACTGCGATCGCGCTATCCGGTCATTTATATTCCCACATTAGAGGAGGAGCGCCTGGAGTTAGCTATCAAGCAGATAGGAAAGAACCAAGGCAATCGAGCGGTTTATGTGTGGGATTTTGTGGACGGTTACAACGAGGGAAATCCTAATGATATAGGATTGGCGGTTCGTAACCCCTTACTAGCTTTGGAGTTTGTGGAAAAAGTGCCGGACACGACACCGGCGATTTTTATTTTGCGGGACTTTCATCGGTTTTTAGATGATATTTCGATTTCTCGTAAAATCCGTAACCTGGCGCGTAGCCTGAAGTCTCAACCGAAAAATTTGGTGATTATTTCCCCCCAAGTTACTATTGCTGAAGACCTCAGCGAAGTGATCACGATTCTGGAATTTCCGTTACCCGATCGCCCCACTATTGCTAAGTCGGTAGAAGGGCTATTGATGGCAACGGGACAAACCCCGGAACCGCGTCTGTTAGATGAAATGGTGCGATCGTTTCAGGGTCTGTCTATGGAGCGAATTAGGCGGATTTTGGCTAAGGCGATCGCTAATCATGGGGAACTACAACCCAGTGATATAGAGCTGATTTTGGAAGAAAAACGCCAAACTATTCGCCAAACTCAGATTTTGGATTTCTACCCGGCCAAGGAAAATATATCTGATATTGGCGGACTCGATAACCTCAAAGATTGGCTACTACGGCGGGGCGGCTCTTTTTCGGAACGGGCGCGACAGTATGGATTGCCCTATCCCCGTGGTTTGCTGCTGGTGGGGATTCAGGGGACGGGTAAATCTCTGACGGCTAAGGCGATCGCTCACCATTGGCATTTACCCTTATTACGTTTAGATGTGGGGCGGTTGTTTGCGGGACTGGTGGGAGAGTCAGAATCTCGGACTCGCCAAATGATTCAGTTAGCAGAGGCTCTCGCTCCCTGTGTCCTATGGATTGATGAAATAGATAAAGCCTTTGCGGGGGTTGATGGTAAGGGCGATGCGGGTACAACTAGCCGGGTATTTGGCACTGTGATCACTTGGTTGGCTGAGAAAACTTCTCCGGTTTTTGTCGTGGCTACTGCTAATAATATCCAATCTTTACCGCCAGAAGTTCTGCGTAAGGGTAGATTTGATGAGATATTTTTTGTGGGTTTGCCTAACCAAGATGAGCGGAAGGCGATTTTTGAGGTACACCTAACTAAATTGCGCCCCCAAAGTCTCAAAAATTACGATATCGATCGCCTAGCTTATGAAACGCCGGATTTCTCTGGGGCGGAAATTGAGCAAACTTTGATTGAAGCTATGCACATTGGTTTTAGTCAAAATCGTGATTTCACTACTGAGGATATACTGGAATCGGCTAGTCAAATGATACCTCTGGCTCGTACAGCCCGCGATCAGATTCAATTTTTACAGGATTGGGCGGCGGCGGGTAAGGCTAGATTGGCTTCCCGACAAGATAGCCTCAATAAGCTATTTTAGACGGGGAATAGGCTATGTCATTTGTGGCTCCCCTTGATGTGGTCCCAATGTTCGCTATCATCAGGTTTGATTTAGTCGATTGTTTTTGGCGATCCGGATCAGATAATAAATGTTTCCCCAAATACTATGAGTCTTTATGGCATCTTTAAGTTTTTAGTCGGTGTGTTCCTAGCTATCTTGATTTTGGCGGGTGCAACTCTGGCCGCGGCTTTGTACTTTGCCGCTAGGTTGACAGAACTCCCGGAAAAGCCGACTTTTGCTACTGATCAACCAGTGGTGGTTGAAACAGCCAGCACCCCTACTCCTGAGCCTACTCCTGAGCCTACTCCTGAACCTGAGCCACAATTAGAGGAGGGAGCCTATCGGGCGATCGTGGTTCAACCCATTGGGTTAATTATCAGGGAGAGTCCTAGTCTTAATGCTAACCGGGTCGGTGGGGTCGGATATCAAGAAGAGGTTATTGTTTTGGAAGATAGCGGAGATAGACAATGGCAGCGGGTTCGCGCTGCAACTGATGAGGGTCGCACGGGTTGGGTAAGGGGTGGCAATACAGAGCCTATTAACTAAATTCTTGGGGTTGATGGCAGATGTGATCTGAAACACAACTTTCACCATGAGGCGATCGCACTTAGGGTATGAAACCCATCACCAGTTTCCATCCGTAAATTCACTGATTTACTTGATCGCGATCACTGCCAAATCTGCCACACCTTGAGATTATATATAATACTTACCTATTCTGAGCATCAAAGCTCACTCATCTTTCGTAGCATCTCTTTCGTAGTATCTCACTGGATTAGTGCCTAAAACAAGGCCAACAATTCAGAACGCGGTTTTCATCAGATATAAGCTGCCCCTGGGTCGCCTTTTTTTTGCTCCTGTAAGCGGCCCTCAGCAATGACCCACAGCAATGATGACTTTTTCAAATACTAGAGGGAATTTTAATAGAGCGTAAAAATTCGGCACTTTCTTCGGGAACAGATGTATTAATATACATTCCGCTTCCTAGTTCAAAGCCGGCGGTTAGGGAAACGCGGGGAATGATGGCAATATACCAGTGGAAATAATCCGTGCGCTGTTCAGCCGTGGGTATGGAACGAATAGTATAGTTGAAATCGGGGTTATTTAAACCAAAATAAAATTGAGACATTACTACTTTTAGCGTTTGGGCTAAATCCGGGATTTCTAAATCCGTAATTTCATCAAAGGAAGAAGCGTGATTGCGGGGAAAAATCCATGTATGAAACGGGGAAAGGGCGGCGTATGGAATAAATGCCACAAAATGCTCCCCTGCGTAAATAATGCGATCGCCTGCTTTTAGTTCATCTTTGAGGGTGCGACAAAAAAGACATTCTCCCGTATCATCGTAGTAGCGGACTGCTTCCCTAGCGCGATCGCGCCATTGATAAGGAACAATAGGAAGGGCGGCAATTTGTGAGTGAGGATGTTCTAAAGAAGTCCCAGCACTTCCTCCATGGTTTTTAAAAATAATGATGGTTTCCACTCTAGCATCTTGTCGTAGTTCGCTATAGCGTTGGCGATAGACCCGGAGAATATTGCTAATGTCTTGAATATCCATCAAAGCAATATTTAAATCGTGGCGAGGGTGTTCGATTACTACTTCATGATATCCCACTCCCGACAGGGATTTAAAGATACCCTCACCATGACGAACTCGTTGACCAACATCAGAGAGAGCTGGATATTTATTCCCCACTACTCTCACTCGCCAACCACCATTATCAGCCAGTCGTAAACACTCTTTAGTTCCGGTTAGATGTTCATTTCCTGGACAAAATGGACAGTCATCTCGGTAGGTAGGTAAGGGTTCTAGTTTAGACAAGGGGGGCGCAAATTCATGGGGTCTTTTCGCCCGTTCCGAGGCAATAATTACCCAGTCTCTAGTCACCAAGTTTTGTCGTAGTTCCGTCATGATACTTTCCTGGTTATGAGAAAAAATAGGCAGTTATTTAACAAGTAAATCAGTATTAACTTCGCTGGATTTGTTGCCGTTCTATGGCTTCAAATAAAGCCTTAAAATTGCCTTCACCAAATCCTTGGGCTGACTGACGACGTTCGATTAATTCCCAGAAAAAAGTGGGTTGATTAAAAATTGGATTCGTGAAAATTTGCAACAGCATTGATGCTGAATTTGAAGGATTCCAGTCTACTAAAATTTGATTTTTTTTGACGGGTTCCCAATCTTGCTGTAGTCGGTAAGCGGCTCCTCTCCCCTCGATTGTATCATAATAAGTTTCGGGAATTGATAAGAATTGTAAATCCTGATTTTTGAGAAAACTGACCGTTTCAATAATGTTGGTTGTTGTCAGTGCAATATGTTGTATTCCCGAACCCCGGTTAAAATTCAAAAATTCTTGAATCTGGGAATTGGGAGAGGCGGGTTCATTGATGGGAAACTTAATTTTTCCTTGGGGGGATGTCATCACCTGACTGTATAAGCCAGAGTAATCAGTTTGAATGTTAAAACTTTGTTCGGGGTTGAGTCCTAAAATGGAATTGTACCAGTTGGCGGCGACATTCATATCACCGACTTCCACATTTAAGACTACATGATCAATGGCTGTTAAATGAATCGGCGATCGCTTTAGTTTAATCGGATATTGACAGCCGGGAAGCCATTTATAGGGGGAAATAGTCTTAACTTCGATCAGGGAATGTTGCAAGGAACCCCAACCCGAAATAATTGCCCATTGACTAGAGGCGATCGTATGGTGATAGGTTTGTACAGGTTGCAGAAGTTTTGCGCCGCCAGAAATAGCGCGATCTATTGTTTGGGATAAATTATCTACCCGAAAGGCTATATCAGCAATTCCGGGGGGGTGTTGGCGGAGAAAGTTCGCCACCGGACTCTGTGGGTGGCGGGGTGAGGACAGGAGGATATAAATAGGGCCATTGGCGATAGTAATTGTATGATCATGATCATTGATGTTTTGGAGTATCTCCTCAAATCCGAATTTGTCGATAAACCAGTTGCGAGATACTATGGCATCCTCAACATAGATATGAATGTGGTCGAACTCCATAAATTAGTGATGACAAGTTGGCCATCATTGAGACAATCCACCTTTTAGTATAAAAGATACAGACAAGCGATCGTCGCTAAATTAACTCAGTGAGGATTTAATAAACCAACCTCCCAACCTTTGGGAGTTTGTTTGAGGTGAAAGGAACCGCAAGACTCCAAAAATTTGGGAAATTTTTTGCTATCATTAAATTGGCTAAGTAACTGATTAATAGGTACATGATATTTGGTCATAAAATGACTAGCTAAAATTGAAATATGCACTGGAGAATTAGGGGATTTTTTCGTTAATTCTTTCAGAATACTAACTAGCGCCTTTTCTAAATCATCGCTGGATTTAATTGTTGTCGGTGCAGTGGTTGGTGTGGTTGCATCGACAGCCTGGAGTGATACGTTATCCGTGGATATGGTTAAATTTTCATTAAATAAAGTCACATAAATTTGAGATTGCTCTGAGATTTTATGCACCGCAAAAATCAGAGGATTTTTGATAAAAATATCCTGGACTTTAAAATCAACAAAGTGTTCAGATATCACCTGGGTCAACGTCAATTTATATTGATTATGATAAAGGGTAGAGATTTTGGTTAGCTTAATCCAATAGCAATTACTGCGCTGTTGTTCTAATAAAATTAACTCTTGTAATTGTTCCAGCAATTCCTCCACTTTGGGAATCACTTTTTTTGAGGATGATAATGAATATTTTTGAGTCGTCCCATTTTGACTATTAAATACCACAATTTGGTCTTGAGTTTTGCGGACATGATAAACCGTCAAACCGTGAGATTGTAAAGTATTACAGAGATGAATTAACGCTTGATCTGACGAGCAAACCAGCACTTCTCGCGCCGTCGGATAATGTACAAAAATTGATGACCCCACCGTTGCCATTTTCAAATCAGCGCTATCTTTTCCAGCCGGTACATGAATCAATTGATAGCCTCGTTGATGAAACTCAGCATCTTTTTTACCTAAACTGCGCCAGTTAGCAAAAGCCACCCTAATTTGTAACGGATAATGACAGATTTTTTCTAAAAACTTTTCTGCGTCAGCGTCGAGCTGGATATTTTCCGCATCAAGTAGTAGAATACTCGCCCCATTATCCATCATTCCATGACCATTGAAGTTAGGAATCGAAGTATTTAGATGTTCGTTGATTTCGGCATTGAGGAGTTGCTGAAGTTGAGGCTTGAGTTGATTAAAGATATTAGTAGCGATCGCCTCTGAATTTAGCAGAGATTTCAGATAAGATCTCACCCTAGATAGCAATGCTTCTGGGTTCGGCGCTTGACCCAACCCCTGATTCAATTTAGCTAACAGTTTAGTTTGATACTGGGGTTGTTCCCAGGAAATACCCTGATAGCGAACATTCAAGCACTCCGGGTGCTGTTGTTGAAACGAGACAACCGTCTGATAGATCAGGTTACTGATCTGACTAACCGCCGTAGTTCCATTATTTGTCTGTGGCACGAGCGACTGATGGGGCATACCCCTACACAAACCGTCAAAATTTGTTATCTATTATTTAGATTAGCATGGAGGATGGCGATCGCCTTGATCATGTTCAGTAACTATGATCCACCATCCGATAATGGGCCAATTACTCCCCTTTTAGGGTCTAATCAGGCACTCCCAAAATATTATACCCCCTGCGGCTGATCATGAGATCATACTTTGATAGAATCTGGCTGGGGCAGACTCAGCCAACCATGCTGATCAGCGAAGACTGAGGGGATAATGGTTCGATCGCACCATAATTGACGTTTGAGAAGTACCATGATTAAGCGGATTATGTCACAATAGAAAACAGTTAATTTAAAAACTGTAAAAATCATGGCACGAGATCTGCGGGGATTTTTGAAAATCTTAGAAGAACGGGGACAGTTACGAAGAATTAGCGCCCTGGTAGACCCGGATTTAGAAATTGCCGAAATTGCCAACCGAATGCTACAGTGTGGCGGTCCTGGGCTGTTATTTGAAAATGTCAAAGGTGCCGCTTATCCGGTAGCAGTGAACCTGTTGGGGACTGAAAAAAGGGTGTGTTGGGCGATGAATATGGAAGAGCCCCAGGAGTTAGAAGAATTAGGGAAAAAGCTGGGGATGTTACAGCAACCTAAACCACCCAAAAAAATCTCCCAAGCCATAGATTTTGGTAAGGTTTTATTTGATGTGGTTAAAGCCAAACCCGGACGGAATTGGTTTCCTCCCTGTCAGGAAGTAGTGATTGAGGGGGAGGAAGTAGACTTAACCAAAATTCCCATGATTCGCCCTTATTCTGGTGATGCGGGAAAAATTATTACTTTAGGATTGGTAATCACTAAAGATTGTGAAACCGGCACTCCTAATGTAGGCGTATATCGCTTACAATTACAGTCTCATAATACCATGACTGTTCATTGGTTATCCGTGCGCGGTGGGGCGAGACATCTGCGGAAGGCAGCCGAAAATGGTAAAAAGTTAGAAATAGCGATCGCCCTAGGTGTTGATCCACTGATTATCATGGCGGCGGCTACTCCCATTCCCGTAGATTTATCTGAATGGTTATTTGCCGGATTATATGGGGGGTCTGGGGTGCAATTAGCTAAGTGTAAAACCGTAGATTTAGAAGTTCCCGCAGATTCAGAATTTGTCCTAGAAGGAACTATCACACCAGGGGAAATGCTACCCGATGGACCCTTTGGTGATCACATGGGTTATTATGGGGGTGTAGAAGATTCGCCACTCATTCGCTTTCACTGTGTTACCCACCGCCATGATCCGATTTATTTAACCACTTTTAGCGGACGACCACCCAAAGAAGAGGCGATGATGGCGATCGCTCTTAATCGGATTTATACTCCTATTCTGCGACAGCAGGTATCAGAAATTTGTGATTTCTTTTTACCAATGGAAGCCCTCAGCTACAAGGCTGCAATTATTTCCATTGATAAGGCTTATCCCGGACAAGCGCGGCGGGCTGCTTTAGCCTTTTGGAGTGCTTTACCGCAGTTTACATATACCAAATTTGTCATCGTTGTTGATCGAAATATTAATATCCGCGATCCGCGCCAAGTCGTATGGGCGATCGCCTCAAAAGTTGATCCATCAAGGGATGTATTTATTCTCCCTAATACCCCCTTTGATAGTTTAGATTTTGCCAGTGAAAAAATTGGTTTAGGGGGCAGGATGGGTATTGATGCCACCACTAAAATCCCCCCAGAAACTGAACACGAATGGGGGGAAGCCTTAGAATCAGATCCAGATGTCGCTAAAATGGTCGAACGTCGCTGGGCTGAGTATGGGTTAGCAGATGTGAATTTAAACGAAGTTGACCCTAATAAATTTGGCTACGAAATCAATTACATTCACTGATCCAAATCAGATTTACGGGCGGGTTTATAGGTGCTATTGATAGCTATTTACAGCTAAAAATAACCCCCAAAACCCGCTTTTTAGGAGTTTATTTAATCAAAAATTGCGCCCCGGCTTTTCAAGTCAAACTTGGCGTTTTCGGAAATTCCGATCGCCCCTTTAAATTTAGCCCCCTCTACTTGAGCATTAGTTAAAAAAGCACCACTCAAATTAGCCTTTCGCAAATCGGCACCCTTGAGATTAGCCTCCTTCAAATTCACCCCAATTAAATTAGCTTCCGTCAAATCAGCATCAGTTAAATCATGTTTTTGACCTCCATGATTAGCAATTTTCCAAATCACACGCCACTTAGGGTCTAACTGAGTGTCATCATTAATTAAAGTACTACTCAAATTAGCACCCCTAAAATCAACATTGAGTAACATAGAACCACGCAGATCTGCACCAATCAGATTAGTATTATTTAGTTGTGCATCTTGCAGGTTAGCATTACTCAAATTAGCCCCAATTAGTTTGCTTTGAGTTAAGTTAGCCTGTCTGATATCCGCGCCAATTAGCTGGGCATAAATTAAATTGACACCACCCATACTGGTACTAAATAGTTTAGCCTTATTCAAAGAAGCCCCCATCAAATTAGCCCCATTCAAATAGGCTTTGGTAAAATCTGCACCCCGGAGATTAGCATGACCCATATCCGCATTAATTAAATTAGCTTTTATCATTTCTGCTAGACTCAAATTCGCTTGAATAAGGCTGGCATTCATCAAATTAGCTTTATTCAGATTAATGCTATTAAGATAAGCCCCTTGGAGTTGAACCCCAATTAAAATAGCCTTCTGAAAGTCTCGCTCCCCTTGAGCATAAGATGCTAGTAATGTTTCAGCATTCATCTGGCTTTCATCTCCTAGTTAAAATTAAACGGTAATTGTCCGGGTAGTTCATATCAATATCATCAATTCGTCATGGGAGGTTAAAAAACACAAAAATATGCTACTATGGGGAGGTTTAAGATGATAATGAATTACTCCTCACTTGGTGTAGTGTCCCCGTTTTCAGTTCCGGTATGGTCGGTCACTGATTGGGATTTTTGGCGACGATTTCGGCGGGCTGATTTAATCAGTTTAACCTGATAAGGATCAGCATCCGATCGCCAATAAACTCTATGTCCTCGAATTTCCGCGCAGTGTTCCTCCAGACATTTTAACCAACCTCCGAGGGTTTGAATAGCTGATTTGTCATCGAGAAGCCCCCAGTCTTGTTCCTGACTGGTAAGTTTAGCAAACTTTTCATAGGAGGGATAGTCTGGGGTAACGAAGGCTTCCTTAGCATAAAGAATGGGAGCATTAGCACCCTGATAACTTCGATAACTGACCTGGAGATCTCGCAGGTCGATCGCCATTTTGGTTTGTAGAACCGGATGAGGATTCGTATCAAAATCAGGATAAAATAAATAGGTGATTTTCGGCGTTTTAATGTGAAATTTAATCAAGGTTGTTCCTTCTAAGCGTCCGATAGTCCTATGGGCGCACCCCTCATATACCCTTAACAGGGGGTCGAGTTTCTCTAAGGCGCTAATATGAACCCAAAGGGAGTTTTGGCGCTTCTGACCTATATCACTATTGTAACAGCATTCAGCAATTATATCAGGGTTCCCCATACTATAAAGCATGACATCAGCCAAAGCACAAGCCTTTTTATAGCTACCAAATAACCCTTTAATGTCATTTTTGACCTGTTCTGACAAATCCGACAATTTCCGCCGTTTACCAAAGTGACTGAGGGCTAGATAAACCAGCAAATCTTGGCGACGACGATCTGCTACTTGTTCCCATTCGGGCGAGTTAGTGGCTTGCATAATTACCTTAAAAGCGCGTTTAATAGTTCCAAATTCTGCCTCAATTTCCGAAGTTTGTTGAAGTTCAGCCCCCACCGGAAGCCGACCACGATCGCACAAAAACTCTATCAAAGGTTGCAGGAGTTCTTGATATTCTTCAAAACGCTTAACCTGGGCACAAATACGGGGAGAAGAAACCCGCGATCGAAATCGGGATGCGCGAAAATCCTCAGCTTCTGATTCATCTCTAAATACCACATAAACACCCAAATCAATCGGGATAGAATCCACATTCAAAACCTGATCAATATAGATTTTCAATTCTTCTTGCTGGTAATACTTTTGAAAAGTATTGCGATTAGTAATCACCCCATCCCCATAGGCAATAATACCACGATCGCAATCATCAATCAAAATTTGCGCCGCCACAATTAACACCCTTTGCGTTAACTCCCACGCCCGAATTAATGCTTCCCGTCTTTCCACCTGACATTCAATCACATTAATCACATAACCCAGATTCACAATTTCCGAAACAACTTGGGGAGTTTCTGGGGAATAGTAAGGGTCCCAACCTGCTGACAAATAACCGCGATCGCTTATTTGTTTTAGATCACCTCCATAACCACAACCATAATCAAAGAAACTGCTATTTTCCCGAAATAATCCCGCTTCCAGCGCCAGGCGTACAGGGCGAGATAAACTTTTCCGAATTATCGCAGCCTTGTGGCGTTCAATGCGAGGAGTAATCCTCACCGTTTCCACTTCCTGATCAGATAAATAAACCACCTGATGATCCTGAATAGCCACACCACATCTAGCCAGATGATTTAACCAGCCTTGGCGTGTTCCAATACTGCTATAAAGTCGAGTTTTTTTACTTAATAATCCCAAATTTTCCTCCATCTTAGTTAATTGGTTAAAACTTTCATATAGAGGATATTCCGCCGCCACAAAAGTTTCTTTACGGTGTAGGATAGGCGGGTTATTGCTGTTAGTATAGTTAGAAAAATTAACTCTCCCCCTGGGGACTAGCACTTGATAACTCGTGGCTAAATCCGGGTGAGCATCTGTATCAAAATCCGGGTAAAACAAATAAGAAATAATCGGTTTATCCGTATGAAATTTAATCAGAGTTGTGGGGGGAGGTGGGTTAAGGGCTTGGCGGGCTAGATGTTCATATAGGCGCAGCAGCGGGTCAAGGCGGTTAAGGGCAGAAATATGCACATACAGGGCGACGGGGAGTTTTTTACCAATGGGGCTTTGGTGACAACAATGGGCGATCGCCCTAAGTTCATGAAGCCCTAGTAAAAGCTGGTTAACCGCCACACAGGCTTGCTGGTAGCTACCAAAAGTGCGATCGATTTCCTCATGCCACTGAGCAGAAAGGTCACTAAATCGGTTAATCTGGGGGGGAAGCTGAAATTCAACTGCCTTCAGGGCTAGGTACAAAATCAAATCATCAGCCGTTGGGTGAACATTTAAACCCCTCGTTAGGCGGTGATTGATGGCAAAATCCCAACTGTCACTGCTACACTGAATGACATCATGGCTGTTCATTGCAACTGATCTCCACAGTCGGACTATCTTGGCAGGTATTATATGACATAAAGACCTCCAGGAAAATTCCTCCCTTGTCTTTTTTCAAAAAGATTGCTATGTATTTAGCAGTTTCCGTCAAACCTTAACCGAAATTTTAGATGATTGCGATCGAATATTTATCTATTGCCATTGCCATCCTGCTTTTAGCTAGTGTCATTGCCAGTAAAGCTGCTAGTCGCTTAGGTGTTCCTAGTTTGCTACTGTTTCTAATGATTGGTATTTTAGCAGGTTCCGAAGGTTTAGGCGGTATTAAATATAACAACCCCGAATTAACCAGGGCTGTTGGAGATATGGCGCTGATTATTATTTTATTTTCTGGGGGACTAGATACTAAGTGGGCGAAAATTCGTCCCGTGTTAATTCCCGGACTCACTCTCGCTACAGTAGGAGTCGGGTTGACAACTATTTTGTTAGGGACTTTTGCTTGGTTTGTTCTCGGTTCCTTTTCCACCTTTAATATTGGCGTAGAAGGACTTAATTGGAATGAAGGATTATTGCTAGGGGCCATTATTTCTTCTACTGATGCAGCCGCCGTATTTTCAATTTTGCGATCGGGCAATTTAGGACTCCGTGGAAATCTGCAACCTTTGCTAGAATTTGAATCGGGCAGTAATGACCCCATGGCCGCTTTACTAACCGTCGAAATCGTCCAAATTGTCATATCAGGAGAGTTCTCATTTTGGCGTTTAATCCTATCGGTAATTGTGCAAATTTGCATCGGTCTGGCTATGGGATATGGTTTGGGTAAAGGTACAGTTTGGGCAATTCGTAGTATGAATTTAACTGCTGAAGGTTTATATTCAGTCATGACCCTGGCTTTAACTTTGCTCACCTATGGTTTAAGTACCGTTGTCGGTGGTAATGGTTTTCTGGCTGCTTATATAGCAGGTTTAGTGGTTGGCAATTCCCACCTTCCTAGTGCAGGAAAAAATATTTTTAGTTTCTATGAAGCCCTAGCTTGGCTGATGCAAATCATCATGTTTTTAACCCTAGGACTGCTAGTTTTCCCCTCCCAACTTTTTCCGATCGCTGCGGTAGCAATAGCAATGGGTTTATTTTTAATTTTCGTAGCCCGTCCCATAGCCACCCTTTCTTGTCTATCATTAGTAAAGATGCCAATTAAAGAAAAACTTTTTGTGTCTTGGGTAGGTTTACGGGGGGCTGTTCCCATTGTTTTAGCAACTTTTCCTCTCACCGCTGGTATTCAAGGTGCTAATCAGATTTTTAATGTCATCTTTTTTATGGTGATTATATCCTTACTGGTTCAGGGTTTATCCCTATCACCTCTAGCTAAGAAACTTGATTTAATGGCGGAGTCGGAAAATTAGAAATATCAAGGTGTAAAATTATCATGAACATCAACATATTTATAGGGGCGATATTGGCGGTGATTTTAGTCGCCTGTACACCTCAACCAACTACCATAACAGGTCAGCAACAATCGGGGTTAGAATCAACTACAACCGAAAAATTTACCGATGCGGCTCAAACCATTGATATTAGTGAAATTCAAGCTGTAGCCGGACAAACTGTTTATATTCCGGTTTATTCTCATATATATTTCCGAAACACCCAACAAGCCTATAATTTAGCAAGTACGCTTAGTATTCGTAATACAGACCCAAATTCTCCCATCATTATCACTTCTGTGAGTTACTACAATACTGATGGTAATTTGGTGAAAAATTACCTTGATAGTGCCTTAAAAATGCCACCTCTCGCCAGCATGGAATTTTTTATTGAACAAAGCAATACTAGCGGGGGTTCTGGTGCTAATTTTCTGGTTGAGTGGGTATCAGAAAGCACCATTTCTGAACCGATAATGGAGTCAGTCATGATTGGTGTATCAGGAACCCAGGGGTTAGCTTTCACCAGCCGAGGACAAGTCATTAATAATCAACAATAGTGGATTAGATAGACCGTTGACAGAACCCTCTCGCTGGGGGAGAGGGTAGCTTAACTACAGTCAATTATAATTCATCCTCAAGAATAACCGCCAGAACCCGCTCAATGATATAATCGGGAGTGGTATTAATATCTTCATCCAGCAAAACTACAATGGTCATTTCCTCATCAGGAAGATGCCACAAGGCTGATGAATAGCCATCTATTCCCCCAGTATATCCCCAAACATCTCCCCATTCTTTAGCATCCCAACTATTAACTCCCAAGCCATAGAAACCCCCCTCATTATCTTGAAACCAATGAATCATTTGATCAAAAGTATCCTCATTAAGGAGTTCATCGGTCATAAATAGAGTTTCGGCAAATTTTCCCACATCATAAGCACTGGAAATTAAGCCACGATCGCCTAAACCAGTCCCGAATTTTTCCGGACTGATGCAATTTTGACAACTCTTGTGTTTCGGGGGGGGAGTTTCGCGGTATTCGGTAAAAGTATCCTTTAAACCGAGGGGGTCAAAAATCCGCGATCGCATTTCTTGATACAGAGGATTTCCGGTTACTGCTTCCACAATCAACTCTAGCAAAATATAGTTAGTATTCGAGTAACAATGACCCGCCCCAGGTACTCCCAGAGATTCTAAATTATCTACCAAACAGATAGCCTCTTTAGCCGTCCAAAACTGATTTTTATCCCGTTGACTAACCGCTTGTTGAAACTCATCAGTTTCCAGGTAATCATCCAAACCGCTGCTATGATTAAGCAATTGTCGAATCGTAATTTTGTCGCTATTTTCCAGGCGATCGCATATTTCTTTATCCAGCCATTTGGTCAAATTATCTTCTAAATTCAGGGCACGATTTTGGTATAATTGTAAAACCACCGTAGCCACAAAAACCTGAGTAATAGCACCAATCCGAAAGCGATCGCGACGCTGGACTTTATGGCGTTTAGTCACATAAGAAAAACCCGATGCTATCTCATATTTTCCTTCAGGAGTTGCCACATAAAGAACTCCCCCCGGAACATTTTGTTCCGCCGTCGCTTCATCTAAAAGAAATTGTAAACTTTCAGTTAAGGCCATCATCATTACAACTAGAGTGTATTATAGTTTAGGATTAGCTATAATATCATTATCCGGCCAAGGAATCACCTGTTGAGTTGCCAAATATTCAGCCACAGCGATCGCGCCATAGCGGTTGAGATGACTAGGGTCAGAGAAATAGTCATAATTATCCGGCCAGCGCCACCCCAAATCAAGAAAAACCAAACCAGTTTCAGCAGCCACCCTCTCCATGTGTTCCCGGAATTTCTCCTCATAGGCACTGCGAACCGGGTCAAAATAATGATCAGTTAGTGGCATATTGACAAATACCACAGGAATCCGAAACGATTGAGTATAAGCGATTATATTCTTCAAAGATTGGGTCTGAATGCCTTGTAATTCAAACCCTTGATAATCGCTATCATAATAACCCGAAACCCTAGCATGGTTTTGATAGTAAATTTCTGGGTCAAAGCGCACCGACAAAGGCAAAAATCCATTAGGCAAAAATCTAGCTTCCTCCTCGGTGTCTGCCTCGGCTAATTCCTGTTGTTCAGAGGGGGTTGGCGGCGTAGCAAAGGCACGACCATTAGCAATAGATTGTAAAACAGCCTTGAAGCGATCGCGCTGTTTATAGGCTTGGGAAACCTGGGAAATTTGCTCTTGAATAGCCTGTTGAAACTGCTGTTGGTCCCACCTTCCTTCTAGGGCAGTTTCAGTTAATGCCAGCAAAGTTTCCTGAAGATTTGGCGGTGCTTCCAGGACATCAGGGGGGACAATTTGAAAAGTACCTTGGCTAATTTGCTGATAGCCTTCTGATGCCGAAATCGCCTGATAAGTCCGGTCTTCTCGACCACTATTTAGCGCCCGCACCCCATCAGCTAAAATAATCAACTGAGGCAATTGTTCAGGGGGCAGAATCCGCCGAATAATTAAATCGACAATTTGCACAGTTGCCCCATTTATACCAAAATTAAACACCTGTAAAGGCGGATGACCTTCTGCTACTAATGCCTCACTCAAAACCTCTGGATCAATGCCTCGCAAGGCGCGAGAACTCCCAATAATTAATATATCTGGGGGTCTTTTATGGGTAGCGATATATTGTTGATAGCGGACAATCTGTTCATCTAGTTGTGAACTTCGGAAGGTCGGGTAAACAAATTGCGACAAACGGCATTGAGTATCATCAACATCACAAACAGCAGCGATCGCCTGGGACGGTCGGGAAGTAAAACCAGAGTTATTAAAAACCCCATCCTCTTCACCGGAACCTAACGCCTGTAAAGCCGATAGCCAACCCGTGGGCGGTGCCGCTGATAAGGAAGGGCCTGTAGGGGTTCCCTCCTCCGTTTCCGCCTCAGAAATCTCAGCAGAGATAGCAGTCATAGCAATAGAATCAAGCAGATTTCCCACCAGGCGATCGCTTTGCCAAACCATCAAAAATCCCAGTATCCCACAAGCCACAGCCAGAGCGCGTTTTTGATAGCGCTGAGAGGTTTTTTCAACTACAATATCCGGGCTATTTTGACTGACAAATAAGTGAGAAGCCATCAAAAATTGGCTAATGGTTTCGCTCAGGTAATGCAGTCCTGATAAAACCTGAGATGATGGCAAATCACTATCTGCACCATCAACATTAATACCCGGAGAAAATACCAACTGCCCCATCTGTTCTCCCGCCCCCGTGGCGGTTAATTCTGAGGTGATAAAATCTTCCGAAGCAGTTAATGGTTGATCTATCTCCGTCGGTTTTAAAGAAATACCATAGCGCCAGAGGGGGTATTTTTGACCCGCCCGCCGTCCATAGATGCGGACTCCTTCCACCCCTTCAATACCTTGGGCTTGTAAAAATCTGGCGATCGGGAGGGCGACGCGAGATTGAGAAGGACAAGTAGGCGCTTCTGTCATCACATGGATCAGTTTCCCCTTGCGTAATGCCAGAACTTTAGTTCCCCCGGTGGCGAGTTTAGTTTCTAGGTTAGGGTTAATCAGACGTTCAATTTGGAATTTAATCGCATCGATATCTCCCAGGGTGGCGAGGGTCTCGGTGGGAGTTTGCAGGTCGGGATGTTCAAAAGCAGGTAAATTCAGCCAATCAATCCAAGTCGGCTTTTGGGCTTCTTTACCTGTGGGGCTGATTTCTACCCCGTAAATGGTGGCGGCGCGAATACCTTGGGGGGCGATCGCATTTAAAATTTCCCGACAAGCGGTGACAACGGTTTCCTTCGGGGGGGAGGGGCGACGACGATCTTTCGTATCTCCTAATTGGTGACAAAACAGGTGTAGGGTAGATTCTTTGAGGGTAGCCCTAAGTCCAATACCTAGATCCGCCAGTTTTTGATTAAGCAGAATCGCGATCGCCTCAGAGTCTCCCCACCGCGCCCAATCTTTCAGAATGCGATCGGGCGGAGTTAAGTCAATCCGCAGCATCCAATCAGCTTGAGTTTCCCCTTCCACCCGTAGTAAAATGCAGGCATCGCGGAACTCTTGCAGTTGCAATTCCCGCAGCCTACTAGCTATCGGTTCTGCTAATAGGGAAGGGTCCGGGCTGTAGGCTGACTCACACAGTACCCATAACCGCCGCCGTTTCGATGGGGTTGGGGTTGATTTGTCGCCTTTATAGTTGCGAATGCTGACTTTGACACTGACCCCTAACCCACCCAGAATTTCGCTCAGAATACTGGCGATCGCATCAGGATTACCCCGGCGCGCCAAATTTTCCGGGGTTGCCACTAGGGCAGGTTCCACCGGACTATCGGGAGGCGTAGCTAGGTCAGTTGGTGGCGGGTCTGTTTCCGCCGTCGTAGTTTCACTAACCGGGGTAATGATTACCCGGGGCGCTTCAGAGGTAGTAGTTGACGAAGATGGGCGATCGCCAATGAAAGTGCGATCGGCTAGACCTCCCAACCATTTTCGCAGTCCCACCCCCTGACTCTCATCTTCTGTTGACCCGTTAGGGGTCCTTGTCGGTGTTTCTGTCCCCGTAGTCGGATAATCCAGTTTAACCGTCCACTCAGGGCGTTTAGCACCTGTCTCGCGACCCGAAACAAATATCTTATAAATTTTCGGAGCATCGCGGGGCAGTAAAGACTCTAGCGGCGTGCGGTCTAAAGCCATCTTGAATTGAGACACCACCACTGTCTCTCGAGGAGAGGGGAGTGCCTCGCACAAAATATGTAAATGATTCCCTCGCAACCTGGTCTGTACATCAACCCCGGCAGTGCCAGCAGCATCAATTGACCATTGCTTTAATCCTGAATAATCCCTAACCACGCGCTACATTACGCCAAAATAAGTTACTATGTATACTGTGCGATTAGTTCAGTGCATCCAATCAGGCTTCAACCCCGGACTAGATCCGCTGACCACGCTTTTAAACCCTTGGCAGTAGAGACAGGCAATGGCTTGTCTCCAACTTACTGTTTTTATGTCTGTTTTGAGAGTCTAACGGGCTCGCTTAAGCCCCGACAATACCATTATACATATTCCCATAGCCAATTTTCATTGGGCTATATCCAGCGGTCTATTGCGGGCAGTTTGCCCCGGATCACATCTTCTGGCATAGTTAGTTAACCAACTGTTGAGGCAAGTTACAGATGTCTTCTGCTTCCGATGATACCCCAGTTTCCGACAATATATCCCCGAAACCCCCCCTTTTAGCTTCTGATTTACTTATGGCATTGGCAACAGCCCCTGTAGTTGTGGCTTTCGCCGCCATTCATAATGTGCAAGAGTTGGTGTTGAGTTTGAGTGAGGGTAGCGAGGAAGTTTTCCGAGGCGATCGCCTACCCGTCCTACATTTTCCTAACCAAGTTGATAATTGACAGCCCAAAAACCTCCCTGGGATGTTGATTTTCCCCATAATTCCTAGCATAATAAGGGAGAATTGAAGAATAAGGGCTGATGGGTGGGGGAGATTTACCTAGGGGGAAAGCCGATTACCTGGGGACAGTATATCTGCAAGTATTTGTATTTCCCTAAAATGTCTCTCACTAATTTTAGCACAACTAGGGATAATTTAATTGATAAATTAGATACATTCATCGAAAATTTAAGAGTTGGATGATGGGAGTGTCAAGGGTAGATATTTTACCGAATGTCTACCGGGGAAGTATAATGACTAAGATATTCTTGCTAACTACGGAACAGGCCCTATGAGTTCACTGGTCCAATCCTCAGAACCAATCCCTAGCGCAGTAGTTTCATCTAATGCACCTGTACAAGCCTCTGACCTGTTGTTAAGGAATCGCCTAAAAATTGTCGAAGATTTATGGGAAAGTGTCCTACGTCAGGAGTGCGGAGAGCAATTAGTAGATTTACTTCTCCAAATGCGATCGATGACCTCACCAGAAGGACAAGCATCGCCGCATTTACAAGCCAATGTCTGGCAAATTATCAAAGATCTTGATATCAATGCAGCTATTCGAGCAGCGCGAGCATTTGCCTTGTATTTTCAACTGATCAACATAGTCGAGCAACATTATGAGCAGCGCGAGCAAGAGTTAGCCTATGCTCAGATCAAACACCAAGGACCCGCAGAGAGTCCCGCCGACAAGTCGAATCGCTCCATTTTTGAAACTCGTCATCAGCGCTTTTCCACAGCAGAAGAAGCACCAGTAGAGCTATTAAATCAAACTAGCCGACGCCAAGACGATCGCGATTTAGCCACATTCCATAACCTATTTCCGATGCTGCAACGGCTAAACGTCCCTTCCCAGGTGATTCAGCGCCTGCTAAATCAACTGGATATTAGGCTAGTGTTTACAGCTCACCCCACAGAAATTGTACGCCATACAATCCGCACCAAACAGAGGCGGATCGCCAAAATTCTCCAGCAACTAGACACAGTAGACGAAAGTTATGGCAAAGTAGACAATACAAATCCCGAAGCCACCGGGTTAGTAAAAACTTGGACAGGCGAACTACAAGAACAACTAACCGAAGAAATAAGGCTGTGGTGGCGTACTGATGAACTGCACCAATTTAAGCCCACAGTTTTGGATGAAGTCGAATATAGTTTGCACTATTTCCAGGAAATCTTATTTGATGTAATTCCGCAACTGTACCAAAGGATTAAACAAACCCTGCAACCCCATTTTCCCCACCTGAAACCACCCAACTACGATTTTTGTAAATTTGGGTCCTGGGTGGGAGCCGATCGCGATGGTAACCCGTCCGTCACCCCAGAAGTCACCTGGAAAACAGCCTGTTATCAACGGGGTCTGATTATAAACAAATACATTCAAGCCGTTGATCATCTAAATCAACTGTTAAGCCTATCTCTGCATTGGAGTGACGTTTTACCAGAATTACTCGAATCTCTAGATCGCGATCAGGTACAACTTCCCGAAGTTTATGATCAGGTAGCCATCCGCTATCGCCAAGAACCCTATAGGCTGAAATTATGCTACATCCTCAAGCGCCTAGAAAATACCCGCGATCGCAATCAGAGACTTTCGACCAGTAACGAAGTAGAAAGAGAACGCGAGCGCATTGTCACCAAAGAAAACGCCGGAAGTCTCTACCATTCAGGAGCCGCATTTCTGAAGGAATTAAAGCTAATTGAGCGGAACCTAATGGCCACAGGTATTCAATGCCGAGATTTAGAGAATCTCATCTGTCAAGTGGAAATTTACGGCTTCTATCTAGCGCGGATGGATATGCGCCAGGAATCGTCCGTCCATAGTACAGCCTTAAATGAAATTGTAGACTATCTGCAACTACTAGCGAGGCCCTACGATGACCTGACCGAAGCCGAGCGCACCCTGTGGCTAATCACAGAATTGCAAACCCGCCGCCCCCTAATTCCCGCCGAGTTACCCTTTTCCCCAAAAACCTGTGAAACCATTAACACTTTCCGGGTCATGCGAGAATTACAGCAGGAATTTGGTCAGGAAATTTGCCAAACCTATATTATCAGCATGAGTCATGATGTTAGTGACCTGCTAGAGGTGCTGTTGTTAGCCAAGGAAGCCGGACTGTATGACCCAGCCACAGGAATTGGTAATTTGCAGGTAGTACCCCTGTTTGAAACCGTAGAGGATCTTAAAAAAGCCCCCTCAGTCATGAAAGACTTGTTTGAGTTACCCCTATATCGGGCGATGCTTGCGGGTGGCTACCAGAAATATGAGCAGGTCAGCCAAGATGTGAACGCTTCTCTACAGGAGATTATGTTAGGTTACTCCGACAGTAATAAGGATTCGGGGTTCCTCAGTAGCAACTGGGAAATTCACAAAGCCCAGAAAGCCCTACAAACCTTGGCTGAATCTTACCATATCAGTATTCGCATCTTTCACGGTCGCGGTGGGTCTGTGGGACGCGGCGGCGGACCAGCTTACAAAGCCATTTTGGCTCAACCAGGTAAAAGTATTAATGGCCGCATTAAGATTACCGAACAGGGAGAGGTTCTCGCCTCCAAATATTCTCTGTCTCAACTGGCTCTGTATAATTTGGAGAGTGTAGCCACAGCGGTCATTCAAGCTAGTTTACTCCATACCGGGTTTGATGAAATTGAACCCTGGAATCAAATCATGGAAGAGTTATCTGTGCGATCGCGATCGTGTTATCGAGCTTTAATTTATGAACAGCCCGACTTAGTTGATTTCTTTGAGCAGGTAACACCCATTCAGGAAATTAGCCAATTGCAAATTAGCTCCCGACCCGCTCGCCGCCAAAGTGACAAGAAAAAAGATATTTCCGGTTTACGAGCTATTCCTTGGGTGTTTAGTTGGACTCAGAGCCGCTTTTTGCTACCCTCTTGGTATGGGGTCGGTACAGCCATAGAGCAGTTTATTCGAGAAGAACCCGAGGAAAATATCAAACTGCTCCGTTACTTTTACATCAAATGGCCGTTTTTCCGTACCACCATCTCTAAGGCGGAAATGACCCTAGCTAAAGTTGACCTAGAAATGGCTCATCACTATGTGCGGGAGTTGAGCCATCCTCAAGATCGCGATCGCTTTGAGGATCTATTTCAGCGTATAGCTAAAGAATTTAATCTGACCCGCCAAATGGTTCTGGAAATTACCGGACAGAAACAGTTACTAGATAATGATCCCGTACTTCAGCGCTCAGTGCGACTGCGTAATGGCACAATTATTCCTCTCGGTTTATTGCAGGTGTCTTTACTCCAGCGCCTGCGTCATCATGGAACTTCTGCTACTCCCGGAGTAATTCATTCGAGATATAGTAAAGGGGAATTGTTGCGCGGTGCCTTATTAACCATCAACGGTATCGCTGCTGGAATGCGTAACACAGGCTGATTATCTCCAGACCAGGGAGGGAGTTTGGGGGCGCGTTTCCTTAGACTTCCTTGCTACCACAGGAAAAACGTGCTATTGATTAGGGGTAATTTTCAGACGTTCCGGGGGCGAGTGCAGGGAGTTGACTGGTTTTTCCAATGGCATATCTAGCACCCGCCCCTACAGTTCACGCTATCGCAATTTATGTCTGTACAACTTGTACCTTTGCATATCCCTAGTGGTTGGGCAATTCTGCACAATTCTTTTGGTGATGTAGACCCAGTGATTGAACATGGCTACATTATCAATGGTGAGTTTTTTAATGAAAATTTGCTATCGGCTAAACCAATTGAGTTCAACGGAATAGACTGGGTGACGGTCGGTGACGGCTATCTATTGCAGTTGGGATGGTATCCTGAATATCGTCCAGAAGGCTGTTATCGCCTAACCGTCAGTCAAGGAAGTGATGATCAAAAAATTGTGGTTAAATACGAGTCTAAAGAACGGGAGGAAATTCGTCAGGTCCTACAGCGTTGTTTGGGTTGGGTTTCCCGTCATGTGGGTATAGATGAAATTGGTAGCCTACTAGAGATTGAAGGAAAACAAATTGATAAAAATCCGCTGGGTTTCCGGGGAGTCCGCAAAAAAATTGCGGGTATTTCCGGGGATAAACTCAATAGATTAACCTATAGCCAGGTGGGTTGGTGGTCGCCTGTTTACTATGAGGTTTGCAATATGGCTTATCTCGACCAAAAATCAAATCGGATAGACTATAATGGCTTTACACCAGAGAACAAGATGGCATAATAATGCTCACCAATAACTTACTTGATTGAGGAGATTTACACACTAATGGTCGTGTCTGAACAAAATCAACAAGCATCCACATCTACAGACGATCGCTTTTTTAACCTGCCCTTGTTCGATATCTTAATCGAGTTCTTTAATGAGGATGGTTGGGTTTATAAAGAAATAGAACATCGCCGAGTTGTGGCTTTGGGAATTGAGGGAAAAAATGGCCGTTTTGATTGCTATGCGATCGCCCGGGAGGAGGAAAAACAAATCACGGTTTACTCGATTTTTCCGGTGAAAGTACCAGACTATAAACGCCAAAATATCTCGGATTTTGTCACCAGAGCTAATTATGGCATGGTCATTGGTAATTTCGAGATGAATTTCTATGATGGGGAAATTCGCTACAAAACCAGTTTAGATGTAGCAGGCGATCGCCTAACTCCCGCTTTAATTAAGCATTTGATTTATACCAATGTTTCGACAATGGATAAATTTCTCCCTGGTATTATGTCGATTATTTACGGCAATATTTCACCAGAAGAAGCCATATCACGGTACTAATTGAGTGGGTCACTAGGGGCAACCGTCTCTGGTTGCCTACCTTTTTTCACCCCCCATAAACCTGACTAAACACTTGACAAAAAAGCAGATTTATGGTAGCATATCGGCTTAAAATCGTTGTTGCCAATCGTCACCAACCCGGATGGTAAAATCCGAATTAATCGCACCAGTAGAAGAAGCCCTAACTGTACCAAAACCGATATGTTCTTGCAACAGTTCAGCACTACCTAAATCTCCCCCCTGCACAATAATCTGAGTCGATCGCATAGTATAAGGCAACCCCGGCACAACATAAACATTATTAAAGCCTTGCTTAAACAAATAATCCGCGACTCGTTCGGCTGCTTGGGGGTTTCCAGAGGCATTTTGTACAGCAATTTTAATACGTTTAGACAATTCCTGATAACCCGATCGCTCCATAGGTCCAGGTAAGACAAACCCGGTAGAATCCACCCGAAAATATTGAGCCATAATGCGATCGCGTGCCGCGTCATCAACCACCCAATAACTCGTATATCCGCCCATGTCTCGCCCAGGTAACATCACCATTCGCACCTGTTGCGGTTCCAAATTCAACCCAAACTTAACCAGAGTCAGCATCTCCTCAAAATCCAAATTAGTATCAACATACTTCAACATCACCCGAATAATCTGAGGAATACGCCGCAATACATCAGGACTCTGTAAACGTTCTCGAATAGCCTCCATTAAAGCCTGTTGGCGTTGAATCCTGCCAATATCTCCATAAGCATCACTACGGAAGCGAGCAAAATGATCAGCCTGATCACCATCAATAGTTTGCCATCCCGGAGATAAATCAATCTCCAATTGTTGGGTATTATCCCGATAGGACATGGGATAGGGAACAAACACCTCCACCCCCCCCAACAAATTCACCAACTCCTTAAAAGCGCCCGTGCTAACCCGGACATAGCGGTTAATCTGCACCTTATTCAGAGTATCGGCTACCACCTCCGTAGCCAAGGAAGCGCCGCCCCAATAGTTAGCCTCATTAATCTTACCCACACCCATACCAGGGATAAAAACCTCGGTATCACGGGGAATTGATAGCAAATTCAGATGGCGATCGCTCGGATTAAAATTAACCAAGATCATGCTATCACTGCGACCCCCAAAAATTGCCCCATCTTCTTCCTGGTTGGGTAAGGGGGGATCTATCCCCATGACCAAAATATTCACAGGTCGCGACAGACGAAACCGAAAGCGATCGCGCCATAATGAATTGAGGACCATCGAGCTATTTTGTGGCTGTTCCGGTTTCAATGGAGACAGCAAAGCCGTTAGCGCCCCCAAAGTCGCGGAAGCGCTAGTAATGATCAGTGCAATAAAACTCAAAAATATTACCCGCAGGACTTTAGGTTGTCTTTGGTTGGTGGTCGGATAACTCATAAAAATCGCCAATATCCTTTAATCTTGAAAATGAAGTCAACTGAAGCTGAAAACTTTAAATCGCATGATACCCGTTATTCTCGCTGGTGGTAAAGGTGAGAGGTTCTGGCCTCTGAGTCGTCGTATCCGACCCAAACAATTTCTCAGTTTAGACGGTACTGGTCAAAGTTTATTACAAAGCACAGCAGAACGCTTGCTACCTTTGAGTAAAGGTGGTCCGGGTCTGTGGGTGATTACCTCCGCACTGCTGGAAAATGGAGTTCAGCAACAGTTACCCGATATCCCACCCGAAAATATTTTAGCCGAACCCCAAGGACGAGATACCGCCCCCGCCGTCGCCTGGACTGTGATTGAAGTGGTCCGTCGCTATGGGGAAGATGCCGTGATTGGCTTTTTCCCGGCTGATCATTGGATTGGAAAACCGGATATTTTCCAGGAGGCGATTAAATCAGCGGAAAATTTAGCTATCAGCCAGGATCTCATTGTCACCCTAGGGTTACAACCTCAATATCCGGCTACAGGTTACGGTTACATTGAACAGGGCGAAAAAATTGGCACTTTTGGCGATTTCACTGCTTATCAGGTAGCCCAGTTTACGGAAAAACCTGATCAAGAAAGGGCTGATCAATTTTTGGCTACTGGTCGCTTTAGTTGGAATGCGGGAATTTTTATATTTCGGGCTGGGGTAGTTCTTGAGGAATTACGCACCTATGCCCCCGATTTAATTGCCGCTCTGGAAGCTGAAGGAGCCCAGGCTTATGCTAACATTGAAAAAATCAGCATTGACTATGCACTGATGGAAAAAACCCAGAAAGCCTGTGTTTTACCAGTCTCTTTTGGCTGGGATGACCTGGGAGATTGGAATTCTTTAGAACGTCTTTTACCGAAACAAAATGGCAATGTGGCATTAGTCCGTCACTTGGGACTCGATACCCAAGATTGTATTATGTATGGAAGTGATGAAAATGAGGTGATTATTACTATTGGGGTTCAGGATTTGGTGGTGGTTCGCGATGGTAATGTGACTTTGATTGTTGATAAGAACCGCACCCAGGATATTAAAAAGGTCTTGCCTCAGTTGGAGGATGATCCTGATTTGAGAGAACTTTTATAGGGAGGGCTGACTACTTATCTGGTAGGGTGCATCTATGTTTGAGATGAGAAGGGATAAATCTTGAGCAGCCATTGCTATAAGGCGATCGCTTTGTTTGATACTATTAAGGTTGATTGTTGAAGTAAAACAGTTGGGAGCCAAAGAGCCAACATGAAAACACGAAAACTTGGGAAATCGGACATTGAAATCACCCCGATTATTTTAGGGACTTGGCAAGCTGATAAACGTTGGTGGAAAGGTATTGAAAAAGCGGACTTAATCAAGGCTATGCAGCAGGCGGTTGACCTGGGAATTACTACCATTGACACTGCGGAAATCTATGGTGATGGTATCTCGGAACAACTGATAGCTGAGGCGTTGTCAGATAGACGCGATCGCCTCATTTATGCCAGCAAAGTATTTGCGACCCATTTACAATATGACCAGGTAATTGAAGCGTGCGATCGCTCCTTAAAAAATCTGGAGACCGACTATATAGACCTGTATCAAATTCACTGGCCAACGGGTTCATTTAATACAGAAATTGTGCCTATTTCCGAAACAATGGCTGCCCTAAATTTGCTCAAACAACAGGGAAAAATTCGAGCCATTGGAGTCTCCAACTTCTCCAAAAATCAACTAGAAGAAGCCAGCCAATATGGTACTATAGATAGTATACAGCCTCCCTATTCCCTATTTTGGCGCGATGTGGAAAGGGAAACCATGGCTTATTGTGTAGAACAGAAAATCTCAATTCTCGCTTATTCTTCCCTAGCCCAGGGACTACTGACGGGAAAATTCGGAGTTAATCATCAATTTCATCCCGAAGATCATCGACTCAAAAATAAACTCATCCAAAACCCAGAACATTATAGCCGGGTTCAAGAAGCAATTAATCAGTTACGCCCCATAGCGGCAGACAAACACTGTACCATAGCACAATTAGCACTGGCATGGCTAATTTCTCAACCTCAAACTAACGCCATTGTGGGGGCTCGTAATAGCACCCAAGTTGAGCAAAATGTGAAAACCATAGATATTCAACTTTCCCAGGAAGAGGTTAGCCAAATAGACCAAATTGGGCGTATAGTTACGGATCATCTGGAAAATGAATACCCAATTTTATGGAAATTTTGACATGGCGATCGCCAAAGCAGTCGGAAAGGGGAAATTCTCAGGGTTTCAAGAGAGGAAATGGCAGTTAGTTAACTAACCTAAAACTTAGATGGTCACAGCCAAAAATATCCGTTCATTACGAGGCTAGATGAGCTATAAAATAGCAGCATCAATCGGAAATTAAGGCAACCGTTGAACCTAGGTAAATAGACAATAACTAAATTGTCGGATCAGTCTTGAGTCAATGAATTTTCCAATCAGCCAAAGCTGCATCTAGTTAAGAGAAGCCGCCATAGACTGAGATGATAAAATTTCGCGAGATTCTTGTCGGACCTGTCCACTCATAGCGGCTACTTGCAAGTTAGCAAAAGCATTGAGTTCAATAGCATCATATTGAGAATTTTGGAGAATGTACCGGAGTTGATTTTCAGCTTCCAAGGTTAAATAACCAGTGGCGATCGCTTGTTGGACTACATCTTGAATACACAGCATAGTGAAATTACGGAGTTGTGATTGGTTTAAACTATATTTAGTATCGCTGTTTGTCAAGATAAGGGCAGTGATTCTGATATAGTGTCACTTGTGATGTTCGGCTGATCAGCCTATGATCTAAGTCCACGCTTACCAGGTGAGCCAGATCACGGATATCCATAATTTTAGGCAATTGTAGGCCTAGTTGATGTACAGCGTGTAGTTTTCCCCAACCTCTTGCCTGCCTGGATCGCCATAATTTATGATGAGCCGAGGGATGATCTGATCAGTAATGGAGGGGAAATGATGGCAACAGACGACCTACAACAATATCTAAACAGTTTAGGCGATCGCTACCCTAAACTAGGGCAGGCATTAGAACAAGCAGCAAAAGCCCTAAAAGACTCAGGAACTCCCATAACGGATCAGTTACTGCAAGGGTTGATTAACTATAACCGTGATTTCGCCAATTTCCAACAAACACTACAAAACCGGGGACAAACCACCGCCCTAGCCGCTAGATCCCTGGTAGAGTTACAGCAGTTATACCAAAAAATAACCCCAGTCACAGATGAGGGAGCCATTCCTCAGCAGGTTTTATCCTTGCTAGAGCAAATTCTCGGGCTGACCCACAGCGAACAGAAAGACTTTGCACCCCTACAACAGGCCCACAAACAGGCGCAACAACTCAAACAGCAAATTTCCCAAATAGATCTCAAATCAGACCCACGGGTAAAAGCATTGCTCACCGGAGAGCATCCCCTCAATATTCTCCTAAACTTGGTGAATAGGGGAGACCAACTCAATGATGAACAGTGGGCAAAATCGGCAGAAATTCTCGAAAATGCCTTTGGGAAATCTTTGGGGGTAGCTATTTCCAGAGGAAAAATTGTCAGTCAGTCGGGGGGGTCAACAACCACTCAACCGCCATTGAATGTGACAGCAGTTGAACGTCCCACGGCTAACCCAGATATTATCATCTTAGAAGAACCTACCACCACTACAGCCCCCAGTGATGTGATTATTGTTCCCAGTGTGGAAATTAACCCGAAACCTCTGACTATTGATGGACAAAATATTGTGTTTGGCAATACTGCCATTGTCGGTCAGCCGACAGGGAAAGCGGAAGTTAAACCGGGAAGTGTGGGGTTGCGCGTGAGAGTGCATTTACAGGGGTTAGGCGATCGCGATTTTGGCGGCGGGGAATATGCTGGCACTAAGGGTCAAGGTCGCCGCTTGGAGGCTTTCCAAATGGCGATTAATCCTCCGGTTCCGGGTTTGGATATACAATACATGGCTCATATTGCTCAAGTTGGTGATAGTCCCACCGCCTCCAACGGTCAAATGGTGGGAGAACCCGGCACAAATCGCCAAATAGAAGGCTTTGCGATTAAGCTCGCTGGACCAGAAGCCCCGAAATATGATGTTTTCTATAATGCCCATATTCAAAATAAGGGAGATGTTCCCGTTTGTAGTAATGGTCAATATTGTGGTACTCGTGGGCAATCTTTACGAGTTGAGGGGATAAAAGTTTGGGTAGAACCCAAAAAATAATCCCCCTTGGTTAATCTCCCTCTAGGGCTACCAGTAAACATAATAATAGGGCTTCTGTCCACTCAACCACAGCCCCATAGGTGTCTCCGGTATGCCCGCCTAGGCGGTAGTTTAACCAGATTCCTGTCAGAATAGCGATCGCACTTCCCCCAAGGAGTAGACCCACCCCTACCAGCCAGCGATCGGGTTCTAACCAAATCTGTAAGCCACTCAACCCCGAAAGTAGCAAAACCCCGGGGAGTAAATCCAAGGGAGAATAGCTCAAATCTTTGTGAAATGCTCCCTTTCCTTCTGCTTTCAGATAAGGATAACGAGCGATCGCCACTAGCTGTCCCCAGCGTCCCCAAGCAGCCACCCCCATCAAAATTAACCAGCGTGTGCGGTCTAAATCAGCGAGGGCGGCGGTTTTTAGCAGTAAAATAGCTACGGCGGCGATCGCCCCAAAAGCCCCAGTTAAACTATCAGCCATCACCTCTAAGCGTCGCTTCTTGTCAGTCACCGCCAACCCATCAGCAGTATCCATCGCCCCATCTAAATGCAGTCCCCCGGTAATGGCAATCCAACCTACCACTACCAAAGCCGCCCGCGTTAATACCGGACAGCCCAACAACTGCAAACCTATGTCAGCCAGCCCTAACAATCCCCCAATCATTAACCCCATTACCGGCGCGAGTCTCGCAATTCCCCGAAACTCCAACGTCCAAGACGGAGGAATAGGTAAGCAGGTATAGAAAGCCACAGCAGCAGCTAAAGCCGCTCGTAGCTGTTCCATATACCTAATGAGCGATCGCCAGACTGTCTCAAAACCCATAAAACTTAAACTTAAATTTTGCCATAGCTCTATAATATTTCTTAGCTTATGCCACAATTGAGATGAAACCTGTTGGGGTCTAAACATATACTCTAATACCGCCCAGATAGTTCTCCTGGCTACGGAAAGTCAAAAGTCAAGAAATATCAAGAAAATCTGGTCAGATCAACTTTCACAGTCCTAGCTTTGCTACAATTGTGTATAAAGTTAGATCTCCAACACACCCAAGCTGAAATATAATCTCAGCCACCGGGTTATCGGTAGATTTCTGAGAAGAATGCAAGTGGCGAGACAATCTAAGTAGTACAATTACTCTGTTTTTCTCAAAACTTGCTTCGTTAAGCCTTACACGGTCAACGGTTCAGGGAAAAAATCTGTCATACCTAGGGTGCTAAATTGTCCTAAACTCTCTGCGTGAAACTGACCTTATAACTATCGGCTTAACTAGGTAAAGGTGCCAGGTGGCGGTTTTGGTTTAGGAGAAACTATAAAACTAGAGGCTTTTGCTCTATGAGTTACGATCAATTAAATTGCAGGGTGTCTGCTCCATGTATTATCGATACCGGAATCGTTGTTAACAAGCGCGATATGCAGAAGTTGCTGGTTGACCTCGGTAGGGTTCGCTATATACATATCCAAGACAGCCAGGTAAAAAGTCAAGGCGAAGGTCATATCCTGGAAGTGTTTGCGGATCAACAGCAGGCTACTCTCATTGCTAACCATGCTTTGTATTTGAATGTTTACAGTTTTGATTATCTCGAACTGAAACAATCCTCCGATAATGAAACCTATTTCGACTTAGTGCAAGATGGGCGATTACTGCGATTAGTTCCCCTGTCTAATCCTTTACAAGACCAGGCGACAAGGAATTTACAAGCCGCCGCCTTTGATGCGGTCATGGATCAAGTCCTATCAAATAACTGGGATACCCCCATTGATGATGATGATTGTCCCTTTTAATTGTCATCAATTGATATGATTTTCTCAGTTTTGTAGTTTAACTTCATGCCCGAATCATTTTCGTTTCAAATACAGGCTCGCTGCACTCAAACTCAAGCGAGGGCAGGGGTTTTTGTCACTCCCCATGGTATCGTGGAAACTCCCCGATTTATGCCAGTGGGAACCTTGGCTAATGTCAAAACTTTGACTCCGGCTCAACTCCTGGATACGGGCGCTCAGATGGTGCTATCCAATACTTATCATTTGCACCTACAACCAGGGGAAAAAATTGTGGCGGCGGCGGGGGGACTACATAAGTTTATGGGCTGGAATGGTCCGATATTAACGGATTCAGGAGGTTTTCAGGTTTTTAGTCTCAGTGAAATGCGGACGGTGACAGAAGCGGGGGTGCGGTTTCGATCGCCTCACGATGGAGCAATTATTGAATTGTCCCCAGAACGCTCCATTGAGATCCAAAATCAATTGGGGGCTGATGTGATTATGGCCTTTGATGAGTGCCCCCCTTATCCGGCTTCTAGGGAAGATGTGATCGCAGCCACCGATCGCACTGTTAGATGGCTAGAACGCTGCATAGCTGCTCATAACCGACCAGAGGCAGCCCTGTTTGGTATCGTACAAGGGGGAGTTTACCCAGATTTACGGGTGGCAGCAGCTAAAAAATTAGTAGAATTTGATTTGCCAGGTTATGCCATTGGCGGGGTGAGTGTCGGTGAACCTACCGATTTAATGGAAATGGTGGTTCGTGTCACTACCCCCATTTTGCCAGACCATAAGCCTAGATATTTGATGGGGATAGGAACTTACCGGGAAATGGCACAGGCGATCGCATCTGGTATAGATTTATTTGATTGTGTCATTCCTACCCGTTTGGCTCGTCATGGTGCGGCTTTGGTGGCCGGAGAACGCTGGAATTTGAAAAATGCCCAATTTCGAGAGGACTTTCGCCCCCTCGACCCCAGTTGTCCTTGTTACACTTGCCAAAATTTTAGCCGCGCCTATATTAGTCATCTGGTACGCGCTAAGGAACTTTTAGCCTATACTCTCCTGAGTATTCATAATGTTACTGAACTGATTAGGTTTACTACCCGTATCCGAGACGCGATTTTGAGCGATCGCATGACTGACGAGTTCGGACAATATTTGCAAGTTGATTGCTAACCATAGCCCGATCATCTCAGAAATTATCGCTTAAATGAGAATTGTCGCAAAGATTTGTTAAAATTCTGTAAGCCATATTTTTAGTAAGAGGTTAATTGATTCATGGAAGCAGCACTGCTATTGGCAAAACTGCCAGAAGCCTACTCGATTTTTAGCCCGGTTGTTGATATTTTGCCCGTTATTCCCGTCTTTTTCCTGCTGTTGGCTTTTGTGTGGCAAGCTGCTGTCGGTTTCCGATAAGCCCAAACCCGCTCAGGCTATCGGTCCTATAGTGGGTGTGTGGTGTGTGAAATCCCACAGCCTAGCGTGCCGATAGCCCCTTGGAATTCCATCAATGGGCATAAGCTAGAATATTAAGCGCCCACTTCATTTAACTTATGTCATGATGTTGCTAGGTTGAGGTGGTCTGGATCAGGATTTCAGAAATAAAGTTGTTATGCGTACTAATGCGATCGCCCTGTGCAAGTCTGTTGTTATATTGACAACTATAGTTTTAACTCAGGCAGTCCCCCCGTCTGTGGTAGCCCGGTCTTCTCCAGGGGTTGTTAGTCAAATAACCGCTAAAGAGTTTTTTGATCGCGGTGTCGCCCGTTACCAACGGGGAGATAAACAAGGGGCGATCGCTGATTTTACCCAAGCTATTCGCTTGAACCGTAACTATGCCCTCGCTTACTATAACCGGGGAGTGGTAAGGTTTAAGAGTGGCAATAACTTGACTGAGGCGATCGCTGATTTTACCCAAGCTATCCGCCTTAATCCTGAATATGTTGATGCCTACTATAATCGTGCCATTGCCCGTGTCAAAGTTCAACAATACTGGCCGGCTATTGATGATATTACCCAGGTGATCAGGCTCGACCCCTCTCATGATCGGGCTTTCTATCTGCGGGGATTAATTTATTCGGAAAATCTTAAAGATTATCAAACGGGGATTAATGATTTTACTGAAGCGATCCGCCTTAACCCCGGAAACCCAGCACCCTATTTTAAGCGCGGGAATGCTCGCTATCGCATTGGCGATCGTGAAAGGGCTATTGATGACTATAACAAAGCCATTGAGATCAACCCATCAGACCCGGAACCTTATTATAACCGAGCCATCAGTCGCTACCAAATTGGCGATCGCCAAGGCGCTATCTTTGACCTACAGAAGTCCGCAGACCTATATATGGATTTGGGTAATTTCGAGAAATACCAAAAGGCGATCGATACCTTAGAAAAATTTGAGAATTAATTCCCCTAGCGCGGACCTAGCAACACACCTTTACCGAATCTTTACAAACTTTCGGCAAATTTTACCAAAGTTTTATAGACTTGGTGTTATGTTTTGCCTAGAATGTGGGTAGACGGGTGTTAGATACTTAACCTTAGTGTCCGTCTGACTCCTGTACCACAGGACAGACATGGGGACTAAACAAAGAACTATCGCATCTATTATAGCATTTTTCCCGGTTTCCTGTCGTCATGGGCTGGGTTTAGGGACATATTTTAAGGATTTGATCAGACCTATCAGTTCTGATCAGTTTTGGTCGTGCCAGTCTCAAGGGTCAGTGTTCGCTGTGTTTGTTGGTAGGTAAAAATTAATTCTTGATGAGGATAGAGAAATTACCGTGATGAATTATGGGTTCACCCACTATCATCAGACGACCTTGGACGAGCAACTCCTGTACAACCACTTGCAAAAGTTGGTTGGGGTGTCGTCCCCACAGGAGATGCTTGCTTCTTTTCGTGGTCTGTTTTTGGGTGAACAGGAATATCAAGTCACGGAAGTTTGGCAAGCCTTGGAAAGAATTGTTGATTCCGAATCAGTCCGCGATCGCTTTCCGTTTATAATTAACCGCTGCTGCTATATTTTGGTGAACCAATGGCAGAAGCAGTCCCGTCTACAGTGGGCTATTCCAGAACTGATTGATATACTGCTCATACAACCGACTACTTTACCCTCTTCCTGGACCGCTCATCGTTTGCGTAGATTACTCTACAAATTTGTGCAAACTGACCAATATCAGGCACTACGTCGGCTCGCTAATGCTTTTCAAGATAGCACCAAACCCGAACCAGATTGTCAACCCAAGCTAGAAAATTTGATTGTTCGTTATCCCTATCTGTACGAACATTGTTTTTTGACCGATCATAGTGAAATTGATCAACGTCAGCAAATTCGGAAAATGCAGGAGGCGGCGGGACGGAAATTTGATCGCGACTTGTATCAATACATTAGCTATCAACAAAAAACCACCCTCCAGGAATTGGGGGTAAATCCTCCCCATAATCCTACCCTATTGAGCGATCGCCAACTTAGCCAAGCTATTGACCACTTTACCGGACAAGTAGATGGGGGATACACCTATAACGAGTCCTCTCGACTATTTCTGAAACAGAGTAGTAAAGCCGGTTCATATCATAGTTTTAAAGGGGATCTATATGAGTATTTAACTAGCTCTATGGATGGTAAATATGCTAACCGTTACTTTAAAAGGCGGCTGGAGCAAACCCTAAAAAATACCCTATCCCACAATGATTCTCATAGCGTCAACAGTAGTCTAGTTGCCGGAACCTGTAAAAGGCTATTAGATTTTTTGGTAGTTGAAAGTCCGCAAAAACCTCAGCATTTTGTCTTAATTGACCTCACCAATAACCTCGGTGTAACTAACGTCATGGGTTTAATGCTAAAAATTGTTCTGGTATGTCGGCAGACCAAACGAGAACTAGAAAAACGATTTGCTGTGTTATTTACCCATTATAGCAATTTTGAACGACCCCAAGTCGTTTGGCTGATTGAGTCCCTGGAAAATCTGAATATTGCTTTTAGCACTCATTTCGGAGCATCAGCTATGCGATCGCTCAAGATTTCCTAGACAGATTGGCGAGGGAGAAGGAATCATGATCAACCCTCTCCCCAACGAACAATATCGCCCTTTTATTAATTATTAATTAGCAGGGTTTGTTGTTCCTCATATAAATCTTGGAATAACGGCGTACTCAGGTAACGTTCCCCGTAACTCGGTTGAATCATCACAATTAACTTATCTTGATTTTCTGGTCTTTGAGCCACTTTAATCGCCGCACACAAAGCCGCACCGGAGGAAATCCCAGATAGTAACCCCTCTTCCCTGGCTAGACGGCGACTATAGCTAAAGGCTTCCTCATCACTAACTGTAATTACCTCATCAATTAGTTCCACTTTCAGCACCTCTGGTACAAATCCTGCACCAATACCCTGAATTTTGTGGGGTCCAGGTTCACCACCAGAAAGAACCGGACTGTTAGTGGGTTCAACGGCGATCGCCTTTAATTGTGGTTTTCGTTGTTTAAGCACATCCGCCGCCCCCGTAATTGTACCACCGGTTCCCACTCCCGCGATTAAAATATCAACCCGTCCATCCGTATCGTGCCAAATTTCTTCAGCCGTAGTGCGGCGGTGAACCTCTGGATTAGCCGAATTGTTAAACTGCTGTAACATATAGGTATTGGGAACCGCATCGACCAGTTCATAAGCGCGCTGAATGGCTCCTTTCATCCCTTTAGAACCGGGGGTTAATTCTAATTTAGCTCCATAGGCGCGGAGCATAGAACGCCGTTCTAAACTCATGCTATCAGGCATCGTTAGAATTAACTCATAGCCTTTCGCCGCCGCCGTCATAGCCAACGCAATGCCAGTATTTCCTGATGTAGGTTCAACTAGGGTAGTCTTACCTGGAGCGATCAAGCCTTCGAGTTCCGCAACTTCGATCATATATGCTCCAATGCGATCTTTAACTGAGGCTGTCGGGTTCATCCCTTCGAGTTTAACCACAATTTGAGCTAAACAGCCTTCAGCTTGAGGAATTCGATTCAGTTGTACCAAAGGGGTACGACCAATCAATTCTGTGATGTTGTGAGCAATACGCATGGTGATCTCAATAACTACAGTTAACCTCAATTCTATAGTGATTTGGGCAGGCAAAAGTCAACCGTGAACCTGACCAGGACAGCAGAAATTGTCAAACTTTCAATATATATGCTAAAATAATCTACTTTTAGGGCAGACTTTGCCATGATTGAATGCCTACATCTTGGCGGAAATTTAATCATAATTAACCTAACATATCGACGATATCATATGTTATAATCATGGTTAAATCCACCTATTAAAGATACCATAAAAGTTAAATTTGAGGTAATTAAAGTTGCAAAAGTTTAACCGAGTTACTCATCCACAACGACAACATCAGTTAGAAAAGTTAATTGAACGGTTGGGATTATCTCCTCAACATAAGATTGCATGGCAATTGCTTGATTTGGCACTAACTCATCCCAGTGTTTCAAGTCAGGATAATTATGAACAACTGGAATTTGTGGGTGATTCGGTGGTGCGTTTAGCGGCTTCAGAGCTTCTGTTTGAAACCTATCCTAATGCACCAGTGGGAGAGTTTGCGGCGGTGCGATCGATTTTGGTGAGCGATCGCATTCTGGCGGAAATTTCTGAGAGCTATGGTTTGGGAAGATATTTGCTGGTGGGAGGAAGTGCTACCCGCGATCGCCTGGGAGAAGAATCTCGTTTAGCAGATTGTTTTGAGGCGGTTTTGGCTGCACTATATCTCAGTACCAATACCCTAGAGTTAATTCGTCCTTGGTTAGATCCACACCTGCTAGAGCGAGCTACTGAGATTTTTAATGATCCGGCTCGCCAAAATTATAAGGCTGCTCTCCAAGAATGGACTCAAAGTTGCTATAAAATTTTGCCCCAATATAAAGTTAATGAAACAGGTTATGCTGGTGATGAAGGGCGCTTTACCGCTTCCGTGTGGCTGAGGGACGAACAATTAGGTACAGGAACAGGTAAAACTATTAAAGCTGCTGAACAGGCGGCGGCTCGTGTGGCTTTTTTATTAGTAGCCAAAAATGGAGGAGAAACAGATAATGAATGACCCGATTAAAATAGCAGTTCTCGGTACAGGACGCTGGGGTGTCCACTTGATCCGAAATTTTCAAAATCATTCTGGGTTTGAGTTAATAGCAGTAGCTGATAGTAATTCCGAACAGTTAAAAGCTGTGGGAGAACGATTTACACTCAACCCCGAACAAATGTTTGAGCATGGGTTGGCGGCTCTGGAAGTTCCGGGACTACAAGCTGTGGCGATCGCTACTCCCGCCGGCACTCATTATCACTTAATTTCAGCCGCGCTACAACGTGGCTATCATGTCTTAGCTGAAAAACCTTTAACCATAAACCCCGCTAAATCTTGGGAACTTTGGGAACTGGCTCAACAGCAAAATCGACAATTATTTGTCGATCATACCTATCTATTTCATCCAGTCGTTAACCGGGGTAAACAAGTCCTTGCTCAAGGTGTCTTAGGTCAACTACGCTATGGCTATGCTACCCGCACCCACTTAGAACCTGTGCGCCAAGATGTTGATGCTCTGTGGGATTTAGCGATTCATGATATTGCTATCTTTAATACCTGGTTGGGTCAAAAACCTGTAGCCGTACAAGCCACCGGAACTGTCTGGCTACAAGGCGATCGCCTTTTGCAAACGGAGGATAATTCCCCAGCATTTCCCGGTAGTAAACCAGGTTTATCTGATTTAGTATTAGCTACCCTCACTTACCCCGATAACTTTCAAGTTTTCCTACATCTATGCTGGTTAAATCCTGACAAACAGCGCCGTTTAGCAGTGGTCGGAAGCCAAGGAACATTAATTTTTGATGAATTATCTTCCGAGTCTCCTTTAACCCTACAACGCGGCTATTTAGAGCCTGTCAATGGTGGTTGGAAAGGAGCAGGTCAAAGTCGGGAAGTTTTACAGGTCGAACCTGGGGAACCTTTAAAACAAGTATGCGATCGCTTTTTTGAATGTGTTAAAGCCAATCAACCCTGTCCAATTTCTTCCGGTAAAATCGGAGCAGAATTAGTTGATATCCTCTGGGGTTTAAGTCAATCAATACAAACAGGAGGACTCCCTCACCCCGTCGGCGATAATTCCTCAGAGAGTTAAACAAACAAAAAGCGCCCCCCTGGTGGGAGGCGCTTAATTTAATCGAAGCTATAAATTAGCCGATTTGAGGTGCAACCAAAGCTACAGGCTCAGACTCAGCAGAAGCCAAATCTAAGGGGAAGTTGTGAGCGTTACGCTCGTGCATTACTTCCATACCCAGGTT